>Ga0208565_1000932_pt1 | contig 18777 bp, 23 predicted proteins | sample Sb_taG_7_FD_187706 | JGI IMG/M metagenome (GOLD analysis project Ga0208565, IMG submission 187706) | Peat soil microbial communities from Weissenstadt, Germany - Sb_50d_2_FS metaG (SPAdes) (version 2) | ecosystem: Environmental > Terrestrial > Soil > Wetlands > Peat | place: Germany...
CGGAAACACCGTGGTGCAGCAGAAGACCTGAACCGCCCCAGCGGCTTGCTTGGGCCGCGTGCGCGGAAACGTGCACGCGCGGTCCTGAGGGGGCCTCGGTGCAGCAATGCACCGGGGCTACCCGGCCTGGCAGTGTGGCTGAGGGCCGCTTGAGCGACTGGATCTCCCTGGGCGTGCTGGCGTCCTGGGTGCCGCGCGACGCGGTCGACGACGCGGTGGAAGCCACGGGCAAGGGCGCGAAGCGGAAAGGCGGCAAGCTCCCGCCGCACGTCATGGTGTATTTCGCGATGGCGCTGGCGCTTTTCGCCGGGGAGGATTACGAGGAGACCTGGGTCCGGCTGTCGGAGACCCTGGCTGACTGGGGCTGCTGGGACGCGTCGCAGGGCACGGTGACGACGGGCGGGCTGACGCAGGCCAGGCAGCGGCTCGGGCATGAGCCGGTGAGAGAGGTGTTCGCGCAGGTCGCCAGGCCGGTGGCGACGGAGGACACGCCGGGGGCGTTCCTGGGGCCGTGGCGGAAGATGAGCATGGACGGCCTGGAATGGGATATCCCGGGCCGGTGCAGCATCGCGGGCGCGAGGTCGCGGCCGAAGGGCATCGCGGCGAATCCGAAGTACTGCTGCATTTTGTCGGTCATTGCTTGTCCTTCTGCCTGGGGGCGGCGGGGCGGCCGTTGACGGCGGCGATCTGCTGCTGGGCGGCGTCCAGGTCGCCGGCCAGGGCGGCGGCGCTGGCGGCCGCGTCGCCGAGGAAGATGGCGGCGGCCTCTACGCAGGTGGCGGGGTCCTCGCCGAGGTCGTGGCCGAGTTGCCCGGCCGCGGCTGCGCGGGTCAGGTAGCGGGTGATCTGGGTGAGGGCCTGCGGCAGCCGGGAAGCTGCCGCGGCCAGGGAGCTGAGGATGTCGTAGGCGACCGATGGCTGGTCCAGGCCGGCGTCGCAGTTCGTGGTCCAGTTCAGGCCGCGGATGGCCTCGGCTGCGATACGGGCCAGGGTGGTGGTGCCCTCGCTGGTGAGCTCGTCGTAGCTGATTATCTGCCGGAAGTCATCCACGGGTGCTGTCCTGCTGCTCCCCGGCAGCGGTGTCCGGGTCGCGGTCCTGGTCCTGGATGAGGGCCGCGTAGTTGATCTGGGATTGCAGGTCCTGGCCGTGGGCGTCATCGAGGATCTTCAGGTAGTCGATCCCGGTGGGCTCGGGCTCGGCGCGCTGCTCGCCGTCGCCGGTGCGGGTCTTGGCGTGCCGGTGGCGGCCGATGATGAACGGGACGGCCTTCCCGGCGGGCCGCCCCTTGTGCCGCACGGCGATGTCAGACAGGTCGAACGGGTCGAAGACCAGCTCGACGACACACCGGGCCAGGGACGCGTCGACCTGGTAGAGGTTCCCGTGCAGGGACACGGTGGCCGTCTTCTTGACCGTGCGCCGCTCGGACCACAAGAACGCCTCGTGCAGCTGCGCCGGGGCCGGCAGCGGCAGCGGATCCGGGATGCCCCGTGCCCAGCGGGCCAGCGGCGGCTCGCCGGTCTCCGAATGCACGGCCCGGTGGTAGGCAGCCTGGATCCAGGCGCTGAACAGCCGGTTCAGCTCAGCCAGGTCCCTGGTGCCGGAGCCGTCACCGATCTCGACCAGGAACTGGTCGCGGACGGTGCGGAAGAACCGTTCGATCTTGCCGCGGCCCTGGGGTTAACCGGCCGGGCCGGGAGTGCACGAGCTTGATGCCCAGCACCGCGCAGGCGCGCAGCAGCCATGCGTCCACGAAGGCGCTGCCGTTATCGACGTAAACCGATTCCGGGACGCCCCTGCTGGCCAGGGCCGGGCGCAGCGCCGCGGCCAGCCGCACGACGTCCTCGTGGAACGCCCACCGGGCGCCCATCACCGCCCGGGAATGATCGTCGATGAAGCAGAACAAGTACGCCTTGTGGCCGGCCACGACCGGGCCGTGCAGGGCATCCCCGGTCCACAGCTCGTTGGGCCGGGCGGCCTCGAACCGGCCGAACACCTGCTGCTGCTGCGCGTCGTCATCAGCGGCGGGGCGGTTCAGTTCCAGCCGCCCGAACAGCCGCTGCAAGGTGCGGTCCGACGGCGCCCAGCCGCTGCTGGCCCGCAAGATCCGCTGGACCTGCGCGGCGGTGCGCCCGGGGTTCTCCCGCTTCAGCGCCGCCGCCAGCTCCAGCACCTCGCCCGGGGTCCGCGGGCTGGCCTGCCGCGGGGAGGGGACCAGTGCCTCGAACCCGCCGTCCAGGTAGGCCCGCTTCCACCGGTTGATGCTCTGATACGACACCCGGACGTCCTGCCCATCCGGCCCGGCATGGGTGGCGGCGGCAAGCTGGCGCACCCGCCGGCCCCGCTGCGCGGGCGTCAGGTGCGGGCTGATCACCTCCTGGACCAGCGAATACCGGAACAGCGCGATCTCCCGCGCCCGCTCCAGCCGCCGCCGCTGGTCCGCTTCTTCCTGAGTTGTCACCGTCTGTCCTTTCTCGGCAGTGCCCGCAGATACGGGCCTGTCGACAGTGACAGGCGTGACGTCAGGTCACCAGAGGCCAGCTCGTGTTGACCGCCCGGGCGGTGATCACCGGGGCCAGCAAGGTCCCGCCGGTGACCGCGGAGGCTATCTCCCACGGCGACACCGCGGGCAGCTGCGGCCAGCGGCCGGCGATCGCCGCGGCCGCCGCGGCCACGGCCACCACCGCATCGGCCACCGCCGACCCGGCCGGGGCCAGCGGCACCGGGTCTGCGCTGACCGCCGCGGCCACCCGGGTGAAAACCTCCCGGACCTGGCCGGCCCGCGCGGCGAACCGGCGCAGCCACCCCCGCACCGTTTCCTCCGGGACCCCCAGCTCCGCCGCGATCCGCCGGCGTCCCCGGCCGCGGGCCGCCGCCGTCACCGCTGCGCCGATTACCTGCGCCTCATACGCACGGCGCGCCAGCAATCCCGCGGGCAGCAGCACATGCGTCACCCGGCACCCCGTGCACCGGCACCGGCGCGGCCGCACCACCCGGCGCCGCCGGCCCAGCCCGAACACCACCCGCCGGGGCGCATGACCCCACCCGGCCAGCCGGCCCCCACAGCCAGGACAGGGCAAGCTGCCTTCTTCCAGCATCCGCTCGACGCGCCCGGCGTCCTTGCCTACCGTGAGCACCGGTGCTCCTTTGCACCCGCACGCGGCCCTCCCCGAGGCTTCGCCAAAGATCACGGGGAGGGCCGCCCCGAAACCGACACGCTCACCGTGTCGTCGCGCACCCCACCCCGCAACCAGAACCCCACGATTCCCAGCACGCTCAACTACAACGACGCCGACCAGCCCTCACACGCTCACGCAGAGAGACGCCGAACAACAGGTCAGCCAGGTCGAGCATCGAGACCTCCCGGCGGCGCAGCCCTTTCCCGGACGCGGTCTTGACCAGCACCGCATCCCGGAACGCCGGCAGCCAGCCCTTACGCCCCGACCCGTGGACCGCCGCGACCCGGTCATCAAGATGGTCGAAGAACACCTGCAGCTCCGCGACGGTGAACGCGCGGCGCTCAGGTCCCGACTCGCCGTCCTGGACATGGCGGGGAGTGTTCCACCGGGTGCAGACCTGCACCGGGTGCGTACCGAAATACCCCCAGCACACCTCCGCCCAGGCATAGGCCGGGTCGGTCAGGTACTCACAGAACAACCGGACCGCCCCAGCCTGCCCGCGCAACGTCGAGGCCGCCACATGATGAACCGAGCGCAGGTCAGCGCACCACTCCTCGAACAGCTGCGCCGTCCACAGCCACGGCGGGCACCCCGCGTGATCGGCGAAGGACCGCACCCGTCCCTGCCGGCCGCTGATCGTCTCGCCGCCCAGCCCGCCAGCATCGCCTCCAGCACCTGCTCCTCCGGGCGCAGCAACGCCACCCCCGGAACCAGCCCCGCATGGCCCGTGCCCGGCACCGGGCTGCCGCCGGTCACGCCGGCCCGGAACCGGGCAGAGACAGTCCCCGCGCGCAAGCGCGCGGCATCCCCGCGAACATCCTCATCAGGCTCCTCTTCGCCGGCCGCCCAGGACAACGACCCGGCATCGCATCAGGATGGAGATACTTGCATCAAACGCGATCTCCCGGCGGCGAACGCGGATACCGGTACCGCAATGCCGCATCCCCGGCCCGCGCACCTGCCGGTCGCTCACCATCGGTAACCGAACCGGCGGCCGGCAGGACGCGAGATTCCCGCATCAGACGCGAACATGAAAGTCCGCCCACGTCAACAAGCCGCTCAACTGCCCCTCCAGCACCGCCCGGAACACCCCGGCCCCGCCCCTGCCGGCAGGCCAAACACCGTGAAAGGCCAGCTAACAGGCCTTCCACCGAGAACCGCAGACAAGCAGCTCACCACCGGCGCGTATTCACCATCCGCTGCGATCCGCAACACAATCCAAAAGCGCAAACGCTTTTCCCATGATGTCCAGCGCAGCGCGGGTCTGGCCGAGTTTCACCTCCGCTTTCGCCAGCCGCTTCCGCAGCCGCTCATTCTCCGCTTCCATGCCCGGGCGGCCCTTACGTGCCACCGCGGGAACAGCAGCCGCGGGAACGGCAGCGGCTGAGGACGTGAGCGCTCCGGAATTCCGTGCCTTGCGCCAGTAGCTGATATGGGAGTCATACAGGCCCTCGCCGCGCAGCAGCGCGCCTTTCGCGCCCGGCTCGGTGGCCGCGTCGTACTTCTCGATCATCGCCAGTTTGTACGCGGCGGTGAAGGTGCGCCGCTTCGGCTGGGACGACCGCGGGCCGTCCGCCGGGCCGCCCGGCGCCCGGCCGGGGTGTCCTGCATGTCTGAGCTAGTCATGGTCACTGTCTGCTGATCCCGTCTAGCCCTCAAGTTCCACCAGTAACGCTTGCCACTGGTGTCTCACCTGATCCTGACACAGAGGGCACCGGGAACGCGCCGCAGAGCACGGCCAACAGGTGCAACGTGGCCGTTGGCGCCCTGTGGGCCGACCGACGGAAAACATCGCTGCCGGACTCCGCATGACCGGACGCGATTACCTCAACCCGCTGCCATACTGAAACTTGCGACGTGCTAATGTCGGGTAATCTGCATGTCTCCCTAGCGTACCGATCAGCACACCAGCCCCAGTAAGCCTTATCAATCTTTCCCGCATGACATGATGATAAGGTTATACAGTGCCCTATCACCAACAAGCGCATTTACACCTCATGTACCTTGAAGGCACATGCTTGTATACATTAATACTCTTCTACAGTATACATTGATGATGTTATGCCGCACCGTCTGGTGTTCGGGCCGAATCCTCGATAGCCTGGAAGGACTCTGTGATCGCTGCAGCTGTTCGTGGTTCCAAGGAGTACGAGATGTCAGACACCCCAGCAGCAGGTAACGTACCTTCCTTCACTGTCGACGATTTCCACCCTGAGCGGATGGCGCAGCTCACATCGCTAGCTTTTCTCAATCCTCAGCGGCTGCAGCTGGTCAAGCAACTCAGCTTGACGCTGGCTCGCGATCCTGAACTCTTGGCGAGTGTCGAGCGCATGCTAGAGGCGAATGGTGCCTCACTGGAGAGTATGACGCCGCAGCCGTCTGTACTTGCCTCTTTTGGATGGTCAGAAGAAGAAGTTGACCTGCCAAGCCCGAAGCAGGCCGCCGCCGCGGTGGGCGCTGCCGTCGCAGCTATCGCTGGTGGGCCTGGAGCAGCAGCGGTAGTAGCTGCTGCCTGACAGCCACCGACGATCCCTGCCATATGCCAACGGGGCCATCTAAAGGATCTCCTGCTAACGTCAAGTCAGGAGACACGGAGGATCGTCTAGGCGGTCCAATCATGTTTCGGGGGGCGTCGTACCGAAGTTCGAAGGCGTATCGCAGCGGCACACATCGGGTTCAAGCGCCCGAAGGCACTTTCCGGTTGATTAAGCCCTATCTCGACCGTGCTGGCGTAACCCGAATTGCCGATGTTACTGGTCTAGACAATGTAGGGGTTCCTACAACACTTGCGCTACGCCCGAATGCTCTCACCATAGCCTGTTCCTCCGGTAAGGGTTTGACCAAAGATCAGGCATATGTATCAGGCGCCATGGAAGCATTCGAATTGCATGCCGCTGAGACTGCGGTACTCCCGTCTATAAGAATGTCTTACAACGATCTTTCCAGTCGATATCAATTGACTCCGATCGCTGACCTGCCTCTTACCCGCTGGGGCCTATTCAGCCCGGACTGGCCATTTCACTGGTTTCTTGGCTGGGATCTCATTACTCAATCTGAAGTCCCGGTTCCGCTGGCTATAGTCGGCATGTCACGTAATAGTGCCCTCATGGCAAGTGTAGGCGCATTTCATGTCACCTCGAACGGTCTTGGCGCAGGTAACTCGTTCCTTGAAGCGGTGGCCGCTGGACTGTATGAGGTGATCGAGCGTGACGCAATTGCCTGTACTTTTAATGCGGCACTACGAAGGGGACATATGATTCCCGTCGTGCCCGAGGCGGCATTGCGATGCTACCCACTCGTGGCCAGTGTGCTTGACAAGTGCGATCAAGCGGGCGTCAAGGTCGTCGTATACGACTGCATCGTTGACACAACCGTACCTGCCTACATGGCATTCGTTTATGATTACGAAAATCAAGGCGTTGGGGTAGTGCGAGGATCCGGCGCGCATCTGGATCCCGAGGTGGCAATTCTCCGCGCAGTTACTGAAGGACTCCAAGCACGCCTAAATTTCATTGCTGGCTCCAGAGACGATATCTTTCGTTCTGCATTCGTGCGATTTCGAGCCGATTGGGGTCAGTCTGTTGAGGCAATTGAACGCGAGCAGCTTACCTCGCCTCAAGCGACTCCTGTATCGTCGCTCGCCTCTTCTACGTTCGAGGACGACATCACTTACTTGCTGACCTGTGTAAAGGATGCAGGCCTTAAGAACGTCGTTGTGGCGGACCTAACGCCTCCCGGATTCCCGGTTCATGTAGTTCGTGTCTTGGTGCCAGGACTTGAGGGTTACATGCATTACGGATATCGGCCTGGGGGACGAGCACTGGGCTACGTTCCCGGTGAGGCAAAGATATGATTACTACGATATTCCTTGGTCCAAGCATGCCGCATGACGAGGCTCGTAGCCTACTCCCGGATGCTGTTTTCCGCCCCCCTGCGGCACAGGGCGATCTCCTCGCCGCAATCGACCAAGACGGGGCTGAGATCCTTGGCTTGATTGACGGTACTTTCCATCAGAACTTGTCCGTCTGGCACAACGAGGTATGCTACCTGCTTAGCCGTGGGATCACCATATTTGGTGCCAGCAGCATGGGAGCGCTCCGAGCAGTAGAGACGGATCGCTTTGGCATGATCGGCGTCGGTACAATATATAACTGGTACAAACACGGTATTATAACCGGCGACGATGAGGTTGCCCTGCTTCATGGCGACGAAAGGACCAATTATGTTCAAATGTCACTTCCCTTGGTTAACATTCGCGCTTCATTTGCACAAGCAGTTACACAAGGGTCTTTGGAAAATACATATGCTGAGAAAGCGCTCGATTTCGCTTCCTCCCTTTACTATCCCAATCGACGGCTACCACTAATATTCGAGGCGTGCCGGACAGCTAGATTCCCATCCGATCAGCTCGGCGCCGTCGAAAAAGCTCTCACTGAAGATTATGTGGATCTCAAGCGGGCGGATGCCCGCGAGTTGCTAATTGCGATACAGCGAATCCTTGATGGCCACAGCGGGGCTCCTGAAGCCGTCCCCTTTGAGTTTACCCGCTCGTCGGTCTTTGAGACTTTGTACAATCTTGACCGCCAGGTACGCATAGCAGACACCACCGTTACGCTACAAGACATAGCGGAACACGCAGCTCTTTACTCTACGGAGTTCGATGAACTACGGCGCAATGCTCTCAATCGTGAAATTGTTATATTCTTCGGCCTTCTCCTTGGCCTTCGTGTCGAAAAGGATGACATAATGGCCGAACGGGCTTCTTTCCTGGAGAAACGTGATATCCATACACCTGAATCACTAAGTAAATGGCTCCAGGAAAACGTCTTGAATGAGGGTGATCTATGGGAATATCTAGCTCAAGAAGCACTCTGCCGACGTCTACGGCGGTGGGCTCTTTCGTCTCGCAGCTTCGATCGCGGCTGTAAGGCGCTGCTCGACGAGATACGCATCAAGGGAACCTTCCCTCATTGGGCTGAAGAGACTTCGGAGAAGGCCGCAATTGTAGCTGCCTATCATGATCAGCCAGAGTATAGGGATATATATTCTGAACATCCAAAGGAGCTTGCAGAAAGGCACGCCGCATACGCGAATGTGCGAATCACAGGCGATGCAAGAATTTGGGCAGAGGACGCAGGATTCGACGGGGTAAATGAGCTCGCGGATGCGCTGAGGAAATGCGCGATTTTTAATGACGTCAGGAGCCGGATTGCGAAACAGCTCGATGCTCTTAGCCGAATGACGCCTGCCGGGAACGAAGAAGGGTACCGTCCTACTCCGTGATTGATGGTGCTATTTCCTGATCATGGCTGCTTTACCGGACGATGGCTAAGCGTGTATATAACACCCATCGATGATGGGCCCTCGATTCGCCATGATTAAAGAGAAAGGCGGGACAATAGACTTGTCCCTCTTATGCTACCCCAGCCTGTGCATGCATCCCATCCTGCGCGGGCTTGATAGCCGGGCGCTCCGTTTAGCGCATTGTCCGACGGGCCAGGGGGAGAGCTAATATCCCTGAAAACATCCCCCCCTAGCTGGTAAAGAATGGGATTAAGGAATCCGATGGGTTTGCCTCGCCTAGCATTGATCAGCGCTATCAGGCCGGCATAGAGCGGAGCGACAGCACTAGTACCGGCGCCGGGACCGCGTTGTGAACCACCTACATAGATTGCATAACCGCTATTGTTACTTGCGTTGCCTGCCACATCCGGGACGCCGCGGCCAACGTGAGCATCGTTGACCGACCTGGGTACTCCGACATCGTTCTGATAAGCAGGGAGCGAAGTAAAGAAATCACTGACTCCTCCACCACTTGCTCCCTGTCCATCGTTCCATACGTATTCGTCAAAATTTGAACCTCGAATGTTGCCGATTGTGGTGCCGCCGCACGAGGTCACCCAGGGATCGCTCCCCGGGTACTGCACATGCGCTTTACCATCACCCACACTTGAATCCGAACCGGCATCTCCAGTCGCAACGAGGACGGTTACGCCCCTCGCCGCGGCATCCTGAAACTTGCTGCTGACTGCATTTACAAATGCCGGAGTGACTCCCCAGTTGGCCAGAGTCTCAGAGTCATCACCATTGCAGATGTAATCGCTAATCGAGAGAACCGAAGGGATGGGATCGCCTGGGCCGGGATGGATTGCTCGATTGAGGACATCAACCCATCCTTGCTGGGTCGGATTCGAGAAATAGACCACGATATTCGCGCCCTGAGCTACGGAACTGGCAACAGTAATATCCAAGACGATTTCTGCGTCGGCTGCCTCTCCGGGCAAGTTAACTGCTCCATCGACATATACGTCGGTAAGCACCGGAACCCTAAAATTCGATCCAAGCGACTGGTAGAAAAGTTGGATATCGCTTAGCCGGTAGCCACCGAATACTTCAATAATGCCGATCGTCTGGCCATCAGCCGTCCCCGCCGGAAAGCTATAAAAATTGGCTACCTGCGGGGGGGTGAGCCCTGCCGTATTGGGCGGATCAGCCGTACTGTTACCACCAATCTTTCGGTTATCTAGACCGAACACACCCTCGACAATATCGGAAAGCTCAATTGGTATACTGACGGTTCCTTCACGTCCGCGATAACGCATTTCAGATGACTCATAATGCGCCAAACTGACACGAAAAGCTCTGTTCATAGCTGCCACGGAGCCTGAGACTACCAAACTCCGCCGCGCTGAACTTGCCTCCCGGACATTCAGGCCTGCAGACTCGGCGAAAGAGACGACTTGGTCGAGATCCGTCGCCGAGGCGCCATAATTGGCCTCGAACTCTTCAGCAGTAAAGTGCTCCCGTTGCTTTGGTGGGATTGACGACCAGTATTCGAATTGCAGCATTCGTAGCCTGTCTGTTCGTCGGCGCACGTGAATCGTGACGGCGAGCTCTTCCGAGTCATCAGCTCGCGCGATCCGCGCGGCTCCGGGAGCGACATGGCGTTCCGAACCGGGGAGAACAACATATCCGCTAGGGGACCCTGGCATCTTGCCCTCCGATCAGGTCCTAGTGGCTGAGCATTAGGGAAGGCGCAGTTCCCTGGCGCACTGCGGTCTCGCTCATGCTGGCCTGGTGATAATTCAACAGCAGCTTGGCAGCAATGTCGACCCCCATTGTCGCGCCAGCCGTGTTCAAAGGGCTAGCCGATTGCATCATCGCTGAATCGGGTCGAGGTCGATCCTCCTGTCCCGGGAATTGATGGTCTGCTGGCCGTGGTCGCGATTGTCCAGCGGCTGCGCGAGGTGCAGGCCGAGGCGGACAAGGCAGGTGAGCGGTACCTGGAGATACTGCTGTGCCCCTTGAGAGGGCAGACCTCGGCAACCGCGCCGGTGTAGGAAGCGTTCCCAGAAGTCAATCGGATGCTCATGGGCCGTCTGCTGGCTCTGCTGATCGAGCGGATGGTGCGCGCGGCGGGCGGCGAAGATAGAGGTGAGCACGGTGAGCTTGGTAGCGGGCTGCCCTGGCAGTGCCAGAGAATCCCGGGTGGGCCCCGTTATTCGCATCCGGGGGATGCAGTCGGGGCCTTTCAGGCAACCTGCGCTCCTTGAAGTCCGACGGTAGCGCTGAGGCCGTCGGGCTGCTCTCGTTACCGCCGTGCGACGCGACCGCAAGGGGCGGGAGGATACGGCAGTTGCTGAGCGGGGCGTTCGCGCGCTCGCCGGGTGACCGCAGTTCCGCGTGGGCCTTATTGGCCTGTTTCTGCGATTCCAGCTTGTTTCTCCCGGGTACGGGATCTTCGCGTGCGCGGCGCCCTGGTAGCCCTTGTCGGCCAGCGCGACCAGGTCCCCGGCCTCCAGTGGCCAGCACGCCCAAGATCCACTCGGCCTTCTTGCCGTGCATCAATCCGGGCAGCGCCCCCCACACCCACAGGATATCCCCGCCAGGGCTGGCGATGACCTGCAGGTTCATGTCGTGCCTCTTGTGGTTGCCGGAGTAGAAGGACCGGTCCCGCGGCGAACCGGTCGATGTTGGATCAGGGTGCCGTCCAGCACCACGTAGGCGTACCCGGCCTTTACCGCGCCGCGCACCGCCTTGCGCAGCTTCGGCGCCTGGGCCGCCAGCAGTTCCACGGTCTCGGTCGCGTACTGCCAGGCCGTCGCGGTGCCGGCTCCGAACCCGGCCGCCCGCTTGGCGAACGTCTCCCTTTTTGCGCAGGTAGGCCAGCACCAGCAGGGCGATAAACCCGCCGACTAGTATGTCCTGTCCAAAGTGACGCGAGAACGTACCGCGCCAGATCGGCCCGTTCTGGGCAGCTCAGCTGGGGAACGTGCGCGGGTCCGCATTCGCGCCTAACGGCGGATATAGTGCGCGGGCCCGTTGAGAGTCCATCACGAAGCGTGACGCGGTATCAGGCCATGTCCAGGGTGGCCGAGCGGCGGCGATGAGCTCAGACTCGGCACGCGCCCTATGCGGAGCCCGTTAGTGCGCTTCGGGGGCGCGGTACCTGTGTGGAAGCCGTCGCGTGACGCTGGCGCCGCCTCGTTCCAGGCGCCGCTTTGGTGCAGGTGATGGCCGTGTGACGTCGTGTCGGGCCGGTGAGGATTCACACGGTGATAACGACCTTTCCCACGGCGTGACCCCCGGCCAGGTAACGGATCGCATCGGGCGCGTCGGCGAGAGCGTAGGTGCGGTCGATGACCGGCGTGACGGCGCCGGACTCGATGAGCCGGGTCAGGGCCTCGAGGTCCCCGGCGCCCTCCTTGGCGACCAGGCCGCGCAGCCGCTGCCCGGTGAACATCGAGACCAGCGGCGCCCGCAGCTGCCGGTCGAAGCCGCCGAGCACCCGGCCGCCGCCGTGCTCACCACCGACCAGGACCAGCGTCCCGTGCGGCGCCATGGCGCGGCGCAGCAGCGACAGCGGACGGTTCCCGGCCGTGTCGATGACCACGTCGTACCGCCCTCCGTGGCAGTCGATCTCGTCGCGGGTGTAGTCGATGACGTCATCGGCGCCCAGGGAACGCACAAGGCCGGCCTTTGATGGACTGCACACGCCGGTCACCCGCGCGCCGAACGCCTTGGCGATCTGCACGGCGAACGACCCCACGCCTCCCGCCGCGCCGATGACCATCACCTGCTGCCCCCGCTGGACCCGGCCGCAGTCGCGGACGCCCTGCAGCGCCGTCACCCCGGAGATGGGCACCACCGCGGCCTGCTCGAAAGAGATGTTCGCGGGCTTGGCCGCCAGCCGGTTCTGCGATGCGGCCGCGTACTCGGCGAACGAGCCGCTCTGGCAGGTCCCGTACACCTCATCCCCGGGACCGAAGCCGGTCACGCGCCCGCCGGCCGCCTCCACCACCCCCGCCACGTCACGGCCGCGCACCGCCACCTTGGGCTTGCGTAGCCCGAATCCCATCGCGCGCACCAGGTACGGCTCGCCGGTCATCAGGTGCCACACGCCCGGATCCACGCCAGCGGCACGCACCCGGACGAGCACCTCCTCCTCACCGATCGAGGGCCGGCCGATGTCACGCAGCTTGAGCACGTCGGCCGAGCCGTACACGTCCTGAACGATCGCCCTCATGCCACCACCTCGGGGGAGTCCGGGTACCAGAATGCGTCGCCGGGCCGAACGCCGAACACGCGGGCGATCCGGAAGGCCATCTCGAGGGACCGTAGGTCCATGTCCGGAATTCTGACATAGACCCGCCTAGCCGGCCGGCACGCTGGCCGCGAGGGCGCGCTTTGCCCGGCGGCGGTGAGCCTCGACGCCGGCCAACCGCGCCGTGACGGCGAGCCGGTGCCGGCAGACGGCACCGTGCGGGTCACCGTCAGGAGCCTGCGCAGGTACAGATCAGGGCGGCGCACCATCCAAACATCCCCGCAGATAACACCCGCACATCATGCAGAACCGGACGTCGGTCAGCCGTACCGCACCGGCATGAGCGGGTAACGCTGACCCTTCGGGGACAAGGTCAACGGCGCGCAGAACAACCTCATATGCGCGCCGGCGCCGGCCCGGCGCCGTGCAGCCAGCAGCGCCCCAATTGGGCGGTTATCTTGCCCTTCAGCCCAAGCTCCCGCCGAAGGGCCGGGCGCCTGCACGCGCCGGCCGATCGTCCCCGGACGTCGGGACATCTGGCCCTGACCCGAGGCTCGCCGCCGGCTGATTGTTAAATCAAGCGGACTGCAAACTATAGTTCGCGGCATGGTGGTCCCGGGTGGGTCGCTGCCGGAGGGGCAGGCCAGGACGGCCTGGAGGGACCCCGGCGGCAGACTCCGGCGGACTCAGCGTAGGAGGCAAAATGAGGTCGGCAGCAGCCAATCCGGCGGGGTGGCCGGCGATGCCCAAGCCGGACGGGACGGGACCAGACGTCACGGTGCCCGGCGAGCCACCGGGGACGGCGCGCGCCGCAGGCGGGATCACGCTAGGCGTGGAGGAGGAGTTCGTCCTCCTGGACCCGTCCGCCGGCACCGCTGTGCTGGCCGGCCCGGATCTGGCGCGGATGCTCGGCGGGGAGCCGGGGGTGCAGCAGGAGCTGATGCGGTTCCAGGTGGAGACCGCGACCAGGGTGTGCACGAGCCTGGACGACCTCAGCCGCGAGCTGGCCCGGCTCCGCCGGCTGGTCGCGGACGCCGCGGCATCTCTGGGCTGCCGCCTGGTGGCGTCGGGGATCGCGCCGTACCGCACGCCCGGGCTGGCCGCCGTGACGGACCAGCCCCGGTACCGGAAGCTGGCACGGCGCTACGGTCCGCTGGCGGCCGAGGCCGGCGGCACCTGCGGCTGCCACGTGCACGTCGGGGTTCCCTCCCGCGACCTCGGCGTCCAGGTGCTGGCCCGGCTGCGGCCCTGGCTTGCCCCGCTGCTCGCCATCACCGTCAACTCACCGATAGCGGGCGGCCGCGACACGGCCTGGGCGAGCTCGCGGTACCTGGCCTGGTCACGCTGGCCGACCGCGGGGCCGCCCGCGGTATGGCCGGACGCCGCCGCCTACGATACGGCGGTCCGCGGCCTCATCGGGCGCGGCGCGGCGGTCGATGAGCAGAGCATCTACCTCCTCGCGCGGCTGTCCCCGCGCTACCCCACGGTGGAGGTCCGGGTCGCCGACGTCTGCCTCGACGCCGGCACCGCGGTGCTGGTGGCGGGGCTGACCCGCGCCCTGGTCGCGACCGCCCTGGCCGAGGCCCGCCAGGGGACGCCAGTGCCAGCGGTGCCGACCCGGTGGGTCAACGCGGCCCTGGCCGCCGCGGCACGGCGGGGGCTGGCCGGGACAGGAGTCGACCCGTTCACCGGGCAGGCCGCCGATGCGCGCAGCCTGCGGTCCCGCCTCCTGGATCATGTCTACCCCGCGCTCAGCGACTGCGGCGACGCCCAGACCATCACCGGGCTGCTGCGCCGGCTCGACGACCGGGGGACCGGGGCCGACCGCCAGCGAGCCCTCTTCGCCAGTGCCGGGTCCGCGCCCGGGTTCGTCGAGGCACTCGCCCGCGCCACGCTATCCGGTGACGAGCCGGCCCGCGGCGGCCAGCCGAACGCGAGATCCGAGCGGCCGCCGCGAGCGCGGACGCCAGGGCCCGCTCCCGCCGTCCCCCACCCCCGGGCGCCATAATCCGCCGGTACTGCGCTCCCACCGCACTGTGCACCGGCGTCGGGCAGTGCCCGCTCACGCTCAACGCCGCGACCTGGCACAACCGGCAGACAAGCACCAGAATCCCAGATCTGGAAACCTCCAGCCACGCGCCCCAAAAGGCCCGGTCACGTGCAGATCGGCGGTTCTATGTGTGGCCGCTGCCGAAGGGCGGCGGCGCTTCGTGACCCTCTGGATCTTCCGGCCCTGCCCTGCCGCAAGGTGCATAGCTGACGAGAAGGGTGACACCGCGCACCGGCCGGGCGACGGCGGTTCTATGGCCTGCAGCCGGACGCACGTGACATCGTGAGGCGGCTGGCCGCGCGGAAACGTACCGGATCGTTTAGAACTGGTTCGGCTGGTAGGTGGTGAGGCCGTATCGTCTGGCGACCGGGTTCCAGAGGCTGGCGAACGCATGCTTGCCAGCGGTCGCCTGGCCCTCGGGGGCGTAGGAGGCTCTCAGGCCGGCGTCGGATCGGCTGGTACGGTGGCAGCCGCGGGCGATGTTGTCGTCCGCCCACCGGGCGAGATCGGCGTCCACCTGGGATGACGCCTGCCAGGCGCCGGTCAGGTCCTGCAGCATCGCGGCAGGCAGCAGGGAACGGCCGGGCAGGCTCCCGAGCCGGGATAGCAGCCGCTGCCGGGAGCTGGCTGCACGGGCGAAGGTCCGCGCGTCCTGGCGCAAGGACGGGCCGCAGCCGCGCACGCTCGCGGCCGCACCGGTGACAGCGGCACGGTCGGTGACGCTCTGCGCCAGCAGCCCGGACAGCCGCACCGCCGCCTGCCGCCGCGCGTCCTGCGACGAGGCAGACGGCGTTGTGCCCGTGGTGCCGCTTGCGGCGGTGCTACGCGAATGGCCCCGGAAGATGACGAACCCGGCCACGATCGCCACGAGCACGACGGCCACGATCACCGGGACCATCCGGCGGCCGGAACGCCGCGGGCCGCCAGAGGCAGGCGCCAGCCGCAGGTCGCCGGGCATCGCCGTGGGCAGGTCGCCAGGCGGCACCGGACCCAGGCCATCCACCCGCGTCGGATCCGTGCCGGCGGGCGGCAGTTGCGCACCGCCCGGCGGCGCCGGCCACGCCTGCGGGCCGGGCTGCGGGGGCGGCGGCCACCGGGGCGCATACCAGGAGTCCCAGGGCCCGGACTCTGATTGCGGCAGCGGAGCGGCCGCGGGTGACACCGGCGGCGGCACCGTGGACTGCGGCCAGGCGGGGAGCACTGGCAACGGCGCCGCCGGCGGCTGGGACGGTGCAGCGGCGCCGGCGGCTGGCTGCCCGCAGACCGGGCAGAACCGAGATCCCGGCTGCACGGAGTGCCCGCACGCCGGGTTACCGGAACCCGCTACACCGGCCATAGGCACAGCAGGCTAGACCACGCGTCCGCGCTCGCCAACCGGAACGCGCTGACTGCGGCCTCATCACGAGCCACTGCTACCACGCGCTGACAGGCTCAGCAGCCGCAGGGCCGAAGCCCGCCCCGGCGTTGACCGCAGCGTCGCAGCGCCGGGCGAAACCGCAAGACTGGCCGGTCTTCTCCAGGGCCGGCAGATCTTCTCACCCTCCCGGACTGACCACCTTGCTGACGCCGTCAAGCACAACCCGCCCCAGGACATCGACGGCCTGCTCGCCTGGGCGGCCGGCACGGACGAGAACGGGCTCCACGTGGTGACCGTGTGGCAGTCCAAGGCGCACCAGGACCGGTGGGCTGCCGAGCAGCTCTTCCCCGCGTTCCAGTCGCTCGGCATGACCGATGTGGCGTCGAACATGGAGGTCACCGAGTACGACGCGGACGAACTGTACATCCGCTGAGCAGCTGACCCAGACGGCGCGTCGCACCCCGGCATCGAGCAGCGCATTCCCGGCCGCTGGCGCATCCGGCGGCCGGGAATCCCGCCCGGACATCACCCCGCCCGAGGCGGGCGCGCCTGCACTAGGAGCAGGCTAACCGCGCGCCTGAACCGCCCCGGAGTTTCCGGCGGCGGCGTGCGGGCGACCGCCACTGGTGCGGGCCGCAATTGTGACGGCGGACGGCAAGAGGCCCGGCTGGGCCCGAGGCCAGCACAGAGGCATATTCTGCGTCTCATGCCTGAACGGCCGCCTGATGCTGCGTGGCTGAAGCTGGGTGCGGAGCCAGGGCTCTGCGGAGCCTGCAGGCATGCGAAGCTCAACGAGACACGGCGGGGCACCGCCTACCTACGCTGCACGCGCGCCGCATGGGACATCACCCTTTCCCGTTACCCGTGTCTCCCAGTCACGCAGTGCGGAGGATATGAGCGGCGCGAGGGGAAGCCCTAGTGTCGCGCGTCACCCGGGGGCCGGGCGGATGCGGTAGCGGATGTGCTCGCAGACGATGCTGGTGCGCAGGCCGGCGATCTCAGACCGCTGCGTGAGATTCATCTCCGCTCGCGGCGCAGCTCGCCATCGGCGGCCTCCAGCAGATCATCCTCTTCGGGCGCAGCGCCGACGGCAACACAGGCGAACAGGTGGCGCCCAGATAACTACGGCTGTTACACGCTCTGTTGCTCGGGCGGCTATGACGCTTTGTGACCAGGTTTCGTGTGCTGCCTCTGTGTACCGCGCCCGGGGATCGATGAGCTTGGGAAAAGCCTGTCCATGGCCTCTGCTCCGGTGGTCAGGACGGGGCGCAGTTCGCGCCGGTAGACCACCTCGGTGGTCCTGGTGTTGGAGTGACCCGCTAGCCGGGCGATCTCCTCGACGGGTACTCCTGAGCTGGACATCAGCGACACGAATGAATGTCGCAGCTCCCGTGGCGTCCAGTTCCCGCCGATCTTGGCGGCCGTGCAGACCGTCCTGAACTCCCGCCGGACATTAGCGGCGTCCAGGGCAGCGCCCGTCCGGGTGGAAAAGACGAGATCACTCTCGCTCCAGGTCAGGCCGGCGGCGCCTCGTTCGCCGGCTTGCTGCTTCTGATGGGCCCAGAGCGCGTTCACCGCCATCTCGGGCAGGGCAAGTGTCCTGCGCGACTTCTCGGTCTTGGTATCCCCGTGAGACCGGACCGATCGCCACACGGCCGCGCTGGCCGGCACGGGCGGATTGGCCACCGGATCGCCGAAGTCCACGTGCTCCCAGCGCAGCGCCCGGGCCTCTTCGGTGCGGATGCCGGTCGCCAGGCACAGGGCGATATATGCGTGCATCCTGGTGCCCTCAGCGGCCGCCAGGAGTGCCGACGCCTGCTCCAGGCTCAGGCTCTTGCTCGGCCGCCCGGCCTGGCCCTTCGGGGTGTCGACCAGCAGGGCGACGTTGCGCCCCACGAGATCCCGGGCCTCGGCGTGCCGGATCGCCCGCGTCAGCGCGTTGTGGCCCATGACCACGGCGGCACTGGAGTACCGCAGTGCCATCGCCGTCAGCGCCTGGTGCACCTCTCCGGCGGTCAGCTCGCGCAGCCGCCGGGCGCCGATCGCGGCCAGGATCGGGGCCAGGACGTTCTCGTTCTTCTTGATGGTCTTGGCCGACCGGCCACCGAGGCCTTCCCTCAGCCAGTCTTCGGCCGCGCGCCGGACGGTATAGCCCGGGCTCGCCTTGACGCCTGCGTCGAGGTCGCCGTGAAGCGTCTTCAGCCGGTCCTGGACGATCGCCTTGGTTTTGCCGGAGACCTTGCGCCGGATTCTCTTCCCGTCCGCGCCGAAGCCGAGGCTGATCACGCCACGCCACCGGCCCTCGCAGTGCCGGTGCCGCTCGCTGTCACGGCACGGGCCGTCGTGCTCGAAGAAGATCCCGTCCTGACCCCAGCCGCGTCGTGAGCTCATGGTCTCATGGTAGCAGGAATGGGGGCCAATCTTGGGGGCCATCTGCCAGCCTCGTACAGCCCCGCCGGGCTACGCCCAGCCACATATCTGCAGGTAATTCAGTAGAACTAGGTCTTGGAAGCCAGGTCAGAATGCCGTTAACTCTCTATGGTAAGGAGAAGGTCTACGGTTCGATTCCGTAACGGAGCTCCGCAGCTAGATGGTATTATTCGAAAAGAGTTCGCATGAGTCATGAGCGCGCCGGTGGGCCCTAACGGC
>Ga0208565_1000936_pt1 | contig 18739 bp, 20 predicted proteins | sample Sb_taG_7_FD_187706 | JGI IMG/M metagenome (GOLD analysis project Ga0208565, IMG submission 187706) | Peat soil microbial communities from Weissenstadt, Germany - Sb_50d_2_FS metaG (SPAdes) (version 2) | ecosystem: Environmental > Terrestrial > Soil > Wetlands > Peat | place: Germany...
CCCAACGACCTAGTAGTGCTTTGGTAGCTTGTCACTCTTGTTGTGGTTGCTGGTGGAGGGGTAGTTCGTCGAGGTTGATCGTTTGTTTGCAGGTGGTGCAGCGGCCGGTCCAGCATTTGAAGATTGGCTGGAGCAGGAGGACTGCCTGGGGGAGGCTCAGGCCGACCGCGGGTGATTTGGGTTCTGCCGCTCCAGGGTGAGGAACCCGTGGGCGGCGGTGACGAGCGCGGTGTGGTGATACCAGCCGAGGTAGGAGCGTCCCTCGTAGTGGTCGAGGCCGAGTTCGCCCTTGAGCTGTTTGTAGTCGAGCTCGATCTTCCAGCGCAGGCGGGCCAGCCTTGCGAGCTGCTCGGGTTCGCTGTCGGCGGGTAGGTTTGAGATCCAGTAGTCACTCGGCCGCTCGTGGCCCTCGGGCCACTCGGCGATCAGCCACTCCTCGCGTGGTGGCCATGGTGTGCGCTTCTTGGCGCGGTTGGCGGCCCTGACGCGCAGAAAGCAGAAGCGTGAGGTGGCGGGTTTCGCGTCGGGCCCATCGCGGAACGTGACGGTCTGGAACTCCTCCTGCGGGAGGTCGGCGATCAGCTCAGCGATCGCGACTGGCTCGCGGTCAGGACGCGGACGACTATACGGAGGGCCTGCGCCGCCCTGATGTTCTGGGACCGTGAAAGTCGTCTCGGGCGTGAACACCTTCGTCTCCGCACCCACGGATAGGACGTACTGGAGATCTGAGTCGTGCAAGCGTTCGCGCAGCACGGTGTTATCGCCATATGCCTGGTCACCGAGCAGCGGCGCCTTGGCGATCTTCCATCCCGCGGCGCGCTCGATCAGATCCACCCCCAGCTCGGGCTTGGTCTGAAACCCAACCTCGGCAGGGATTTTCGCTCGTCGGCGGCGCTCGGGGTCCTCACACCACTCCTCGGGCAGGTATAGCGCCCACCCCAACAGCACCGTCCCCTTCGCGCCGACGGCGTGCACGGAGACACCGATCTGGCAGTTACCGATCTTCCCCAACGTCCCGGAGTACTGGCGCTTGACCCCCGGCGAGTGCTTGCCGTCCTTCGGGAACCCAGTGTCGTCCAACACCCAGGCCTGCACATCAATCACAGGCGCGACCCGCTCGGCGACAGCGCGCACCACCAGCGCCGGGTCCCACGTGCTCACCGCCAAAAAGTTCTGCAAGCTCTCATAGTCAGCCTCGTCGCCCAGCCGCGCGACCATCGGCTCAAGCGACTTACGCGGCCCCTGCTCGATCAACCCCCGCAGATACACCCCGCCATTCACCAACTGCACCGGCCTGTTCACCGCTTCGCCCAGCACCTCGTCCGCGAACGCCTCCAGCCGCTCGCGCACTGCCAACGGACCATCCACCTCCGAGGAGCCTGCCGCCACAGCCACCATCATGACCCTCCCGCGTCGAACCCCTCTCCGCTCAAACAGAGTTCGCCGCCACCACCACAACTCCTACCAAAAAGCTACCAAAGCACTACTAGACGGGCGTGTTGGGCGACTGCGTTACGATTTCCCGCCTCCGCCTTCCCGTCTCCACAGCATCCGCACCTCGAAGTTGACGTCGCCACCGACTTTGCCGACGGCGATGTTGCCCGCCTCGCCGGTGGCCCTGAGACCGAACGTCAACTCGAACTCGTCAGGCGCTTTGGCCAGCTTGCCAACGGCCTCGTTGAGGGCACGAACGTTCTCCCCAATTACTTTCTTGACCGCCTCGTCGAAGCGCAGGGCTGCCCGCTCGACGACCTCGCCCGCGTTCTTCTTCCTCGGTAGCAGCCCAGCCTTTTCGACGCCGGCCGGCGTGACAGCCTCGGCTTCGTCGATCTCGATGAGGATCGTGGCGTCGCCCTCGCCGGTTGGGAACTCGATGTAATGCGCCATCACTCCTCCTTTGCTTATCGTACCGCGGTCAGCGACGACCTGACATCCAATACAGTGAGACCACGAACAAGCAACCGCTTGTTCCCCGGACCTGGCCCGTCTGTTGCGCTGCGAAGACACATCCTCCGAGCAGCTGGGACACATCCAAGATTCGTGGTTGGCTCAGGATTCGCGCATCGCGTCGCGGCCCCCTGCGATGTGGCGCTGGCGGTTGAGCGCCATCAGCGTCTCCGTATGGTCAACACTAGGTAGCTTGCGTATCTTGTTGACAACTTCAGCGACCGCGTCGTTGCTCTCGGCACGCACACGCACTAGTGCATCTTTGTTCTGTCCGGCGAGCTGCGACGCCTCTCGCACCTTCGGCAGCCTGACGACGCGCTCCACGAAGGCATTAACGTCGGCTTTCGGCGCGAGCGTCACCACAACGAAGGCGTCAGCAGACGGACCAACCTTGTCGTGCGCCAGCATGGTCGTAAACCTAACGATGACTCCCTCGTCTATCAGACGTGTGATGCGGCGACGCACGGTGGACGGCTCAACGTGGATCTCCCTGGCCAGCGACGCTGCGCTCCGGCGGGCATCTTCAGCCAGCAAGTCAAGAAGAGCCCGATCAATGGGATCCAGATTGCTTTCGGCTCCTTGCATGAAAGGAGCATATAGCACGCGAAAACGCCACGGACTGCGACTCGGGTGACCTATTCGCGATATCTCGCTCGCGCCCTAGGAAACCCCAGCTTGCTTGGTTATCGTGCGCGGCACTGAGGGGCCCGCGGCCGTCACGAGGAAGGAGAGAAGCCAGTAGGAGCTGTCTTAGCCAGCACAACATGGCGCCCCCGACCCCTTGGGGCGAGGGCGGCGTGATCTCCCGACGGTAGATCTAGAGATCACGCTAGAGCCAAGCACGCACATCACCGATCAAAAGGGGAGTACATGCTCAGCCCATCTCTAGGGCATCATCGACGCCTCGGACTTTGGAGGCTACCAGACGCACCCCGATACCCGAATAGCCGAAATAGCGCACCCCAGACCACGCGGGATCGCTTGCTGGACGATCCACGCAGGATGGGATCGTCTTGCGGCGGAAGCGGGGACCCGCCGCAGGGGTCCCCGTCGCGGCGGGTCGATCAGCAGGCAGCAGAACCGACCGCGAGCAGGCTTAAGGGCGGTGGCGGCATCACCCGCGCGATGCTCGCAATGCTGCTGGCGAGCCTGACTCTCGCCGGCTGTGCCACGGTTGGAGCCGCCGGGAGTGGCGGTATAGCAGGTGTTCTGGCCCACCTCAAGCCGATGGAGAAGCGATGTCACGGGCCGCTCAACGGCCTCTTCGACTTCGATTTCAGCGGCAGCGATCGCGGCGACGACGCCCTTTTGGCCTCACGCATGCAGGAGTTGCGTGGCCTTGCCGACCAAGTGGCCGCATGTGGTGGTGACATTCAGGCGGCTGCATTTTCATCGAGCGCGGCTGATGCTGCGATGCTGGGAGAAGCTAGGTTTCCTCGCGGGTCAGGCACCGACACGGCGCGTCTGATACGTGCGAACCGGACGGTCGACGCGTTCCTGGCTCAGGTCAAGGGCAGTATTCCGACTGTGCTATGGCAAGTGAGCCCAGCCGGGACAGACGTTCTGTCACAGCTGAAGCTCGGGCAGCAGCTTCAGCAGCAAAACGAGGGCGGCACGCTGGACATCGAGATAGCCACGGACGGGATTTCGACGGCTGGGCCGGTCTACATGGACACGCCTGAGTTCACGACGCGCGTGGCCGAGGCTGCCGCCAGTCGCGTACCGGTGCCGAGTCTCCCCGGAGCCCGCGTGCTGTTTGTCGGGATCGGCAAGACTGCAGGTCCGGGCTTTGGGCACTTGTCCTCGGGGCACGTCGATGCCTTGGTGGCTTTCTACGAAACCGTGTGTCAACGCACCGATGCCAGCTACTGCCTCATCACGACCAGCGTCACCAGTGAAGGCGGGGCGTGATGACAAAACGTAGTTGGAGCATCGTCAAGCAGACCGACGGTGAAGAGACGGCGCTCAGCGCATTCATCAAGCCGGCCGATGAGACGCAGGCCGCGCCGCGACCGAGCGAGATCGGCAAGTTCTACATAGAAAGCGAGTGCGAGCACGCCGAGGACGAGCAACGCTACGCCTACGAGAGCAAAGGCCAGGGGGAGTCCCGACCAGCGGCGACACGCACGGCTAAACTCGAGCACGGAGCCCGCCAGGCGATCCGAGCGAGTAACCGGGCTGATGAGCGCGCCCAGATGGCGAGCACACGCTCGGGGCGCGCACACGATGTACTAGGGCCACATAGGAGGCGAGCGCGCGACGGGAAGTTCCTGAAGTACCTTCGATGGGCCCTTCTCCTCGGCGGGGACATCGGCGGCATCACCGGAGCCGCCCTCGTTCTGGGGGAGGAACCGATCTACGCGGTGCTCCAGGCAAGCAGTGCCGCAACGGCAGCTGTGACCCTCGGCGCCGTGGGGCGGGAGGTCCGCTCGATTCTGTCAGCCCGCTCGCGCCAGAAAGAGGAGCTCACGAAGGCGGAGAGGGAGTTCGAGTCGTTTTTCAGCGGGCCCAACATGGCCGAGGCGCTCGTGAAGATCCTCACGCTGGTCTGTGCCGGCGGTATTCTGGCCATCGCCGTCGCGATCTATTCGCTGCGCGAAGCCACCGAGGGCAGCGCCGCGGGCATCACGTTTGGCTTGATTGCGCTTGCCCTGGGGGTGGCGAGCTTTTACAACTCTTTCGATACGGCCGATGATGTGGCCGAGCTGCTCGATACCGAAGCGGCCAACGTCAAAAAGGCCGAACGTGCCGCGAGTAAGGTTCACATATCCCCCATCATCGGCGCTCACGCAGCCGCCAAAGCAGAAGCGGCCTCGATTATCGCCGAGAATATGGCCGCTGGTGAGTCCGCCGCCGCTTCGATCCGTCGTTTGCTCTACAAGCGAATGGGCGAAAGCCCAGGTGTCGCGGGCAACGGCACCGGCCCGATGACAGCGGTGGAGCAAGCGAGTACAAACGGACATGGACTAAGAAGCACCGTCAAGAAGACCCCTAGGTCCCGGCGGTCGTAAATGCGCGCACGTCTTCTTCAAGCCCGACCAATCGGTGTGAATTATCTCTCGTCCGGGGTAAATCTCGTGGTGGCCGGAACCGCCCGTGGTGTCGGCCACCGGTATGCCGCCGGGATCACCCTAGGCAAGCCCGGTAGCTGCCCTGAGCGACCTGTACTCCTGATCGCATTGTACGACAACTCCGCCAGCGTCACCGGGGGAAATGACCCGATCGGCCAGCGGTTTCTCGAGGTCAGCATCGCAATCATCCGGGTAGGTCGTCGTTGCTACTGCGGCAAGGATCTCGTCGCAACACTGCATTTCGATACGCCGACATCGGGCGACTTGCAGCCCATATCGATCACCAAGCCCCACCAGCGAGATATCAGGCGGAGTTTGGCGACCCCGCCTGACGGCGCAGGCATCAGCTGCCTTGGACCCAGTCTACTCGTGGCACTGGCGCTTGCCCACCGCCATCCAAACCACCATCCCGTGCTAGTGGTGCTATCCGACTTCGAATTGTTCGACGACTACCTCGGCCAGCTCATCGCCTTTCCCGGCGACGTGCACGCAGTCGTCCTGCGGGCCAGCCCACCGGCAGTACTCGAGGGCGCGCCGGACATCAGAGTCACGCCAGTCGACTATGCGAGCCGACCAGGTACTGTCGCGCGGGCGGTGTTCGCCGGCCTCACGACCGGCCGGCCTGGAGCACGGGTGCTTCCGGCAACCGATCTGGCTCAACCGACAACCCGGTAGCCAGCGCCACATCCAGCCAGCAACCCTTGTGTATGTGCGTCGGCGAGTGCTTTGCGCGAGAGGCGAGCGTCTCGGTGGTCGACCTGCACCCTCCAGCTTGGGACGAGGCCCGGTCGTGCGGCGCCCGACGCCGCCTATGGTCGCTTCGCCGGACAAAGCACTCCTGGCCGCGCCGTCGTCCACGATGCTCCTGCTCGTCCTAAACGATGAGCTTGCGTCACCGCCGCGCCCGCATCCGAGAGAGAAGGCCTCCGAACTGCAGCTCGTCGCCGTCTCGTAGCTCGTTGTAGGGCGCCGTTCGCTGTGATCCGGCAGGTCTTTAGGGATGTGGCTCAGGCTGCGGCGGCTTCGCGTAGCTCGCGGTAGGCCTGCTCAGCCTCGCGCTTGAGGTCCACTTCGACTTTGCTAAACGCCGCCTCGACGTCGGGGCGTGTGCGGGTGGAGTCCTGAATGAGGACGTCACCGTTGGGCAGTGGATGCTCGATCTTGTCGTGTTCTGTCATGCCGTAAACATTACTAGAGCAGGCGCCGGACGGAATCTCATCGGAAGGGCTGGTTGAGTAGGGCCAGGACGTTGGTGCTCAACGCCTGGTTGAAGCGTGCCTCGACGATGTCGTCCATCGCGTTGAGCATCGTGTCGTCGCGGCCCTTCATCGAGGCGGTGGTCAGGCAGCCGACCGGGATACGACCGTGGCGCTTGGTGTCGATCACGAGCGGAGTGCCGCGGATGAAATGCCAGCGCGATGCGTAGATGTCGCGGGTCTCAGCGAGCGGCAGCCCACGGCAATAGGAGCGCACGGCGACCCAGCGGGCGTGCTCGTCGATCTCGACGGGCTCGACGGTCTCCTGGTCGAGGTGCAGGCGATCCGTCGTGACGCGGTTGATCAGGTGCGTCGCGTCCGTATCGATCAGCCACATCGTCACGGCGAGCTTCTCCTGCCAGCGCCGGCCCTCGAGCGCTTCGGCGGCGGCGATGGCGCTGGACAGCGCTGAGCGTAGCTGTGCGCCGAAGACCTCCTGGCCCCGCACGAAGGCGTCGTTATCGCCGATGCCGAGGAGCTGGGTCTGCACCGTTTCGACCCAGTCGCGAGCACGGTCGGGCAGCGGCACATACGCGTCGCCCAGCTGCTTGGCGCGCGCCATCTCGTAGAGCAACTGCGCCACGTCGACGTAATGATCGACGAACACGGCGGTGACGCCGACCGCGCTCCATCGGGCTCGAACCGCCTCCTCGCGGGCGACCGGAACACCAGCTGGGACACCCTCCTCGTAGGTGTCCTGGCGTACGAAGATCGCATAGCGCGGGGGAGTGGCCGCGCCCGCGTCGCCGTACAGGTAGCGCACGAGGTTGGGGTCGACAAGGCTGGTGCCGACGAACACGAACATGCCCGCGCCGAGTGCGGCGCGCACGCGAGTCTCCTGCCAGGAGACGGTCTGCTGCATGCGCTGGTAGTCAGACTCGGTGAGCACGAGCCGTCCCGCAGCGCCGTCGCGCCCGGCATAGCCGTGCAGGTGCACGACCTGAACCGCATCGCGCGGGACCTCGCGATGCTCACCGACATACGCCACGGCTTCGCGGGGGTTCAGTGGGTCATCGCGCATTGCCTGCTCGGCCAGATCGTCATAGTTGGTGGTCATCAGCTCGCAGGCGGGACCGAACGCGTCGACCAGCCGCGGGAGCTGGCGGCAAATCGGGCCGGGGAAGAAGTCAGCGGCGGTGCAACCCACGCCGTAGAGCGCCTCAGGAATCCATGTGTCGAGGACACTCTCGTCGGTGAGGGCGTCGACGATCGCAGCCGCTCCGAGGTAGCCATCGCGGCGCACAGCCTCGGCCACCCAGCGCGTCCGCCCGGCCTCGTCGGTGTCATGCAGCAGTCCTCGCTCGGTACCGGCCCTGACGAGCAGCCGCTCGATGAGCGCGGGCCAGTTCGGCAGCCCGGCCTCGATCGAGGCACCGGCACCGAGCATGAGCGTCAACCGCTGCGCGGTTGACGCGTCGGCGATCAGCCGGTCAAGCGGGGGTTGGGCGAAAGCAGCGAAGCTCACAACAGCATCATCCTGGTCGGACCGGCGCGCTACACGCACGCGCTTCCCGGTGACCTCGAGCGCGCCCGTAAGCTGTTCGACGCCTACCTGGCAGTCGAGGCGAACCGCGAGGCGACGGGCTGAGGATTGTGTCCACTGAGCTGTCCACAGGGGTCGGACACCCCCGTCTTTGCTGGCCGGATTGCATCTGGAATGTGGTCTCCAAAACCGCAACGCCAGGTTCGATTCCTGGGTCCCCCGTCTCAGCCAAGCCCCGGATTTTCGGGGTTCTTGGCTTTGTGGAGCCGATCGCGGGGTGATGTCGGCGTGGGCGGCGTTCCGCATGGATCCGCTGGAATCCGCTCGAATCTGGAGCTTTCGATCCCTACAACGATCCCTAGAGCGCCGATCTGTTGTCGCCCGCGAAGGCGACTCTTGCGCGTTCGACAGGCTTGGCGGTGTCCTCGGGCATCGCCGCGGGTCCCGGCTGTGTGGCCCGCCGGACGTCAGCGACGGGGGTCCCAGCTCGCGCGTGAGCTCGTCGGGCAGCTTCGCGCCCCCCGCGCAGAACGGACCCAACCGGCGAATCCCTTCGAGCCGTGTTGGCTCCCGCCTCTAGCGTCGTGAGATGTCTTCTGCGCGGGCGAAGACGGCCGCAGGGCGCGTTTCGAGTGCTTCGGCGATCCTGATGATGTTTGCGAGCGAGACGTTGCGCTCGCCGCGCTCGACGGCGCCGTAGTAGGAGCGGTCGAGGCCGCACTTCAGTGCGAAGGCTTCCTGGGAGATCCCCTGCTCCTTGCGGATAGCACGGATCGCGTTGCCGAATGCGACGTGTGCTGGAGAGAGTCCGGGAATGGTGGTAGGTTTCCGAACTGCTGTACTGAAGTCCACGGGCGATAAGTCCCGTGTCAGCACGAATAATTGCCCCCGCGCTGCGTCAACAGCCGGGGGCGTGGCAAAGGAGCGTGACTCCAATGCAGTCGGAGGATATCCCGCGAGCTGTGCCCCCGGTCGTAGTGATCTATGGCCAGGAGAGCGAAAACGAAGCGTTGGCCGATGAGCTGGCGCTTGACGGCTTCGACACTCGGTTGCTCAGCGATCCCGCGTCGTTCGGCGAGGTTGATCTGATCGTCTTTGGCCGTGCGCCGAGGCGTGGCGCAGGGCTCGGCGCTCTACGTGCCCTGCGAGGGGGTGGGCTCGCGGGCTCCGGTGCTCGCATCCTGTGGATGAGCACCAGCAGCGACGCGGTCGACACGCTGCGCGCGTTCGCGGCTGGAGCGGACGACGTGATCTGCGCGCCATTCGTGTACGCCGAGTTGCTTGCGCGAGTCCGGGCGCTGCTGCGCAGGACGACTAACGACGCACCGCCGGTGATCCGATACCGGACGCTGACGATCCATACGGCCACCCGGACGGTGATCTTCGGATCGACGCCTGTGGAGATGCGTAGACGCGAGTACGCCCTGCTGCTCTACCTGGCGCGTGAACCTACCCGCGTCGTGCCCAAGACGGAGCTGCTGCGCGGTGTGTGGGGATACCCGGCGCAGGACATGTCACGGACGGTGGAGTCCCATGCGTCTCGGCTGCGCTGCAAGCTCGCTGCGGCTGGTGCGGTCGGCTGGGTGCCTTCGACGTGGGGCGTGGGCTACTGCCTCGCGCCCCGTCCACAACTACTCACGAAAGGAACTCATGAACGCGCGAGCTCAGCTGATCCGCTTCGGGCAGACGATCCGGCAGGTGCGCGAGAGGGAGGGCGTCAGCGTCGCTGACCTTGCCGCCAGGACCGGCATCGACGTAGAGCAGATCAACGCCATCGAAGCTGGACGACTTGACCCGGCGTTTGACGTGATGATCGCGTTGGCCGACGGAATCGGCGTCCGGCTATCTGCGCTGATTCCCAAAGACTAGGAGGGGCTCAGACGGGCAGCGGTGTTGCTTGCTCGCGGCTACGCCTATCGCCGCCCTATTCGGTCGATCGCTCCCGACCTAGACCACGATCTATGGCCTGCCCGGGCCGCATCCATGGGCGCCTCACGTCGACCGAGTCTTGGCCATCCGTCTCAGCGTGATCGGGAACCTCATCGAGGGGTGCGTCCGCGAGGACTGCGAGAAGGACGTTCTGACGGTCGGGGTTCCCGATGATCTGAGCAGCCCACAGTCCGAACGACCGGTCCTCCGGATCGGCGAAGGGCGTTGCATCGTCGAGCCCCGCAGGATCGACGAAGAACTTGTAGTCGCGCTCTGGTGTCGAGATGTCGACGGCATAGCCGGCGTCGGCCCGATCGACCTCCGCTTTCAACTCGTCGAGCAGCCAGGGCTGGCCGTCAATCGCAAGCCACAGCTGCCCACCTGCGACGTAGACCGCGGCGGGCTTGTCGGCGATATAGCCGCGATGGCCTGAGACCTTTCGCGCGACCGTCCTCCTCAGAAACAGGCTCTTCGCCGCCGACAGCCGATGGACACCCATGGTGTCGAGCGCGAAGAGCCTTGCGGCGTTATCTGAGTCCTGGAGGTAGACCATGCCCTACTAGCTTAGATCGTGACCGCCGGTGCGACACGCACTCTCGCAAATTTCGTCCCAAGTACGACCGCGACGCCGAAGCCAGCTCACGGACGGCCCGAACAAGTTCCCATACAATCGCAGATTGCGGCGATAGATCGCGATCTGTCCCCGGGTGCCCCACAACGGCGTTCGGAGCTTGTATCGAAGCCCGATCGCTCGACGCCGTTTGTGAAGCGTTCTTGCGATCTGCTCGACCCCGAGGCCTGCAGCAGTCAGGTTCGCGCGCAGATCAATGAGACCGCGGACTTCGGCGTCGTACTGTCGGCGCAGTCGGATCGTCCTATCCATTCGGGTCTCCCACAACCAGTCAGGAGGCGGCGACGATAGTCGTTCCACGGATACCGCGCCACGGCTGGGTATCCGGCACCCTCAGCACTCGCCGTCTGTTGGCAGCTCCCCGAAGTGTCGCTCGAACTCCTCCGGGGTTAGCTCGCGCTCGCGGTGGCGGGAGAGCATCGCCTCGACGCTCAGGTCGGGGCGCAATACGACACGCCCATCAGGACGAAGCTCCTCGACCAGATAGTCGCCAGACAGGTTCCCACTGAGCGTAACGCGAGTCGGCTCCATCACTCGTAGCGTCGCACGCCGTTCCGATCGATCCAAGCCAGCCTCTCGTTGCAGCCTCTTGTTGCCGCTCGCGCTTCAGCCGGCGCAACGCCAGGTTCGATTCCTGGGTCCCCCGCTCACGCGAAACCGGCTCTACAGGGCGCAATCTGGCGCCGTAGAGCCGCATCGGATCGCAGGCCGCGGCCGAAGGCTGTCCGGCTCACGGTGGATGTGCTAATCTACATAAAAATGATCGAGATTCTGATGAAGATCGACGTGCACCAACATATGTGGACCGAGCCGCTCGTGCACGCGCTGGCCGCGCGCAGCGAGCTTCCGTTCGTACGGCGCGAGAGCGGGCTCACGGTGTCTACCTGGCGGGCGAGCGCCCGTACGTGATCGATCTCTCCAGCGAGGCACCTGCGCAACGCGCGGCCTTGGTCGCTCTCGACGGCGTAGACCGCGCGCTCGTGTGCCTGTCCAGTCCCCTGGGGATCGAGTGGTTGCCGCGCACGCAGGCGCAGGTGCTTATCGACGCCTACCTCGAGGGCGCGCTGTCGCTGGAGAACCCGTTTGGAGTATGGGGCGCGATCGCGCTTGACGCAGCCGACCCCGGGGATGTCGATCGTGCGCTCGAGCGTGGCTGTGTAGGCCTGTCGCTGCCCGCCGGCGCGCTCGCGAGCGTCGATGCGATCGCTCGCCTGCGGCCAGTGCTCGCGCGCCTGGAATCCCATGATGCGCCCGTGCTCGTGCATCCGGGGCCGCGACTTTCCCGCCGCGCCCAGCGCGCCGCGGGGACGACATCGCTGAACGATCCGCTGTGGTGGCCCGCGCTCACCGACTACGTAGCCGGCATGCAGGCGGCGTGGCTCGCGTTTCTGGTCGCCGGGCGCCAACGCCACCCGCGGCTGCGCGTGATCTTCTCGATGCTCGCCGGTCTCGCGCCGCTGCACGCCGAGCGCCTGAGCTCGCGTGGCGGTCCCCGCCCGGTGCTGCCGGACCCGCTCGTGTTCTACGAGACCTCCTCCTATGGCCCTGCTGCTGTGCGCATGATGTCCGAGCTCGTCGGTTCCGAGCAGCTGCTCTACGGATCTGACCGACCGATCGTGGAGCCCGGGCAGCTGGGGATGCCAGAGGTACTCGAGTGGGCGCCGATCATCGAATGGTGGGCGCCGATCATCGAATGCACGCGCCGCGCTCTCGGGCGCACGTGCATGGCGGTGGCGCGATGAGCAGTACCTCGCAGCACTCCAGCGGGACGATCGCGCGTCCGCCACGCCCGGCGATCGGCCCAAGCGAGCTCGCTCGCATTCCCCATCCGCGCGGTCGCGACCTCGCTGGCGATGAGCTGCAGGCGTTCGTGATCGAGCTCGCCGAGCGCCCGGAGCTGTGGATCGACTTCGTCCATCACAACACAACCCAACGTCTGTACACGGAGCTGCTCAGCGACCGTCACCTGACCGCGTGGCTGATCTGCTGGATGGACGAGTACGACACGGGGTTCCACGACCATGATGTCTCCGCCGGCGCGGTCGCGGTGGTCAGCGGCTCGGTGCGCGAGGAGCGTTTGAGGATCGACGGACCGCCGCGCGATCGAGCGTTGCGGGCGGGAGACAGCTTCCACTTCTCGGCCGCGGACATCCACCGCGTGCGCCACACCGGCGTCGATCCGGCGGTCACCCTGCACGTGTACTCTCCGCCGCTGCTGCACATGGGCGCATACGTGGTCGGCGAGGACGGCGTGCTGGCCCGTCACCCGATGTCCCACCGGGAGGAGCTGCGCCAGCTCGGTAATCCGCGCTAACGGCTCACGGGTCCGGCTTGCCGCCCGCGCGCCGCTGGATCGGGCCTTCTCCGGCGATCAAGATCACGCTGACCATCTCCGGCGCGAACAGGCCGTGCTCGACCACGCCCGGAGTGGCGCTCAGCCTGGCGGACAGCTCGCGCGGATCGCCGATCGGGCCGAGGTAGTCCGCGATCACGCCGCCGTCGGGGCTGCGCTCGACCTCGCGTAGTCGCGCGCAGCCGACGGCCGCCAGCGCGTGCTCGACGGCGAATGGCACCAGCTCGAGCGGTACCGGCGGCGTGAGCTCGTCGACGACCTTGTTTGCCGAGGCGATCACCACGAAGCGCCGCGCCGACGCTGCGACGATCTTCTCGCGCGTGTGCGCACCGCCGCCGCCCTTGATGAGCCAGCCGCGAGGGTCGACCTGGTCAGTGCCGTCGATCGCGATGTCCAACTCGCCGACCTCGTCGAGCGCTTCGACGGTCAGCCCAAGCGCGCGCGCCGCGAGCTCGGTCGCGGGCGAGGTGGCCACGCAGCGCAGCCCCTTCAGTCCACCGGCGAGCGCGGGCAGCAGATAGGCGACCGTCGTTCCTGTTCCCAGACCCACGCGCATGCCATCCTCGACCAGTTCGGCCGCGGCCTGCGCGGCCGAGCGCTTCTGCGCCGATAGCGCTGACTCGCCGCCTAGCGGCGGTTCTCGCTGCCGCGTAGTCGCACGAGAGGACGCCATGGCGCGGACGTTACCGACCCGGCAGGGCCCCTGAGGCGCACACGGTCTGGCGCGGCAGGCCCATGCAGCAGGAAGCCCTGCCCCACCGAGCAGTCCAGTTCGCGCGCGAGCGCCAGCTGGCGGTTGGTCTCGATGCCAACGGCGACCGCCGTCAGGCCGGCCTCCTTGGCGAGCGCGATCGTGGCCGCGAACATCGCGCGGCGCTCCTTGTCCTGGTGGAAGCTGCTCGTGAGCGCGCGGTCGAGCTTGACGACATCCAGGGGCAGGTTGCTGGGCAGTCCCAGCGAGAGCTGGTTGAAGCCGAATTTGTCCAGGGCGATCAGCACCCCCAGACGCTTGAGGTCCTTCAGCGCGTCGCGGGCGCGCTCGGGGTCGCGCCGCACGGCATCCTCGCTGATCTCCAGACACAGCGCTCTACCGGGCAGGCGACAGTAGGCGAGCTCCTCGCGCACGCGCTCGGCGAGATCCAGCTCGGTCAGCTCGCGCGCGGAGATGTTCACGCAGACTGGCACGGTGATGCCGTTGCGTCGCCAGATCTCGGCCTGCGCGCAGGCCGCGTGCAGCACCCAGTTGCCGATCTGCACGATCAGCTCGCTGTCCTCCGCCGGTCCTAGGAACGTCGAGGGCAGCATCTCCGCGCTGGTGTCGCGCCCGGCGCCCTTCGGCCGCCAGCGCAGGAGCGCCTCCGCGCCGATTGCCTGGCCGCCGGCGAGCCGCAGGATCGGCTGGTAAGCGAGCACCAGCTCGCGGTGGGGCAAAGCGTCGCGCAGCCGACCCTCGATCTCCAGATGCAGGTCGAGCTCGCGCCGCAGGCGCTCGTCGAACAGTTCCAGGCGTCGACCGCCGGCTCCCTTCGCCCGGTACATCGCCACGTCAGCCTCGCGCAGCATCGTCTCCGGGTCGCTGTCGGCGTTTCGCGCGACCGCGATGCCAACGCTCGCGAGCATCGCCACCTCGGCCGAGCCGAGTGGGAAAGGCACCTCGAGCGCATCGAGCACTCGCTCGGCCAGAGCCAACGCCTCGCTCTCGTTTTCGATGTCCTCGACCAGGATCACGAACTCGTCACCCCCGAGCCGCGCCACAGTGTCGCTGTCGCGCATCAGCTCGCCCAGGCGCTCGGAGACGGACACCAGCAGGCGATCGCCGACGTCGTGACCGAGGTTGTCGTTGACCGCCTTGAACTTGTCGAGATCGACGAACAGCATCGCCACCACGCTGTGGCCGCGATGCCGATGCAGACGCGCGAGCGCCTGGCGGGCACGATCCATCAGTAGCATGCGATTCGGCAGGTGGGTCAGCGGGTCATGCAGCGCCTGGCGCTCGAGCCACATGCGGTCGGTCACGTCCTTGGCCGCCGCATACCAGGTGTCACCGTCGCGTCGCGCGCTCCACAGCAGCCAGCGCCAGGAGCCGTCGCGGTGGCGATAGCGGGTGGTCAAGTCCTCGAGCTCTGTCACATGCCCATCACCATCGAGCATCTCTCCGAGGGTCTGCTCGACGTCGTCGGGATGCACGAGCTCGCGGATCGGGCGCACGCGCAGCTCCTCCAGCGTCCAGCCGAGCAGATGCTCCCATGCGGGGTTCAACAGCGTGAAGTGGCCGTCGAGCGAGATCGTCGCCAGCAGGTCGCTGGTCATCTCGAACAGACGCGCTATGCGTGCCCTGCCGTCGGGCGCCGCCTCGCCGTTCGAGGAGACCCCTGCGCTCGTTCCGTTGGAATCCATTCTGCTAGCACGTCGGCTTGCGGGCTCGTCTTGCCCGGACGGTCCGAGCGTCAGTGGACATATAGACCACGTCCAGATGACAGATAGGGCACATGCTGCACCACAATCGCCACATGGGTTGGGCTCCGAAGGTCGCCGACGAAGCTAGGAGGCGCTGCCGAGCGGCGTGGCCGACTCCGCGCCGGCGCTCTGCATCGTCGGCGCGACTCTCGCGGACAGGTCGCCACCGCCGCGCAGGAAGCGCCACAGCGACAGGCACGTCATGATCGTCATGATGATCGCGCTCGAGACGCACCACTCGCAGATTTTGTGCAGCGTGAAGAGCTCACGGTAGGTCAGGTAGGCGCTGAAGCCGAAGCCACCGAGCGTGAATCCGGCGGTCGCGAACCGCGTTCCCTCGCCTTCCCTGATCAGCAGTGAGCCAAGGATCACGATGTAGCCGATCAGACCGATCAGCGCCACGGGCACGCCGGCGAGTTCCGAGTACTGCGATTTCTGCACCTGCGCGCAGGGGTTGCCCTTGATCGAGCAGACCGGCGCTTCGCCGGAGTAGTGCAGGTAGGTCAGATAGCCGGCAACACCGAGACCGATCGCCGCAAGCACGGTCAGCGTCAGCCTGAGTACGCGGGCGCTCATCGCGGCTAGGCCTTCAGCAGCTTTTCGACGGCTTCTTCGACGAACGCCGGTTCAGACGCTGAGTTGGGATACGTGAGCTTGCTCATCGCGCCGCCGCTGCGTCCGATCAGGAACGACGGCGTGCCGTTGAAACCTTCGTTGTTGGCTGCCTGAGCGTCGGCCGTGACCTGGTTCGCCAGTGCCGGATCGCTGCGATCGTTCGTCCACTTGGCGAGGTTCAGGCCAGGGATCTGGCTGGCGAGGTCCTGAAGGTATTTTTCCGTGACATAGCCGCTGCTCTCTTCTCCCTGCTCGTGGTAGAAGGTCTCGATGAAGTTCCACGCCTTGCCCTGCTTGCCCGCCGCGAGGGCCGCGATCTGCTGCGTTTTGAACACTTCCGGTTCGCGGGTGGCTGTCTCCAACGAGCGGTATTCGATGCGCAGCTTGCCCGTCCGCACGAGCTTCGTGATGACCGGAGGTAGGGCGTGGAGCGTGAAATCTCGGCAGATCGGGCACTCGAGGTCGCCGAAGTACTGCAGCGTCACCGGGGCGGTCGCCGAGCCGAGCACGTTGCCGCTTTGGTTGATGCCGCCCACCAGGGAGCTGATTTCGTGGCTGACCGAGCTCTGTTCGTGTTTGGAGGTGGGGATGCCTTTTTTGGACCCTCCGCCGGTGGCGATGAGGATCACGACGATCGCCACGACCACCACGGCAAGCACGCTGCCGAGCTGGGTCAGACGCTTGCGCCGCGCCACGCTCGCGGCTGCGGCCTCCTCCATTTCCCTGCGCTGCGTGCGTGCCTGATCGCGGCGCTGCTTGCGGGTCAGATCCTCGTCGCTCTCCACCGGACTCATAGCACGGAACTTTGACACATTTCTGCCGGCGCGCGACGAGGAACCGTGTCCGGCACGCTCTGGGCGCGCTCGAAAGGCCGCCGGCATCGCCGACTGCGACCTGCCACGATCAAGGCGTACCCCATGGCGCCGGCTCCCCGCAGGCACCATGTTGGAGGCTGTTCGCCCCCGTAGCTCAGCTGGATAGAGCATCGGACTTCTAATCCGAGGGTCGCACGTTCGAATCGTGCCGGGGGCATCGTCAAACGCGAGCGGCACCCACAGAGCAGGAGGACGAGCTGCTCGCGAGCCTCGTGGAGAGCTGAGCGCGGGCCACGCGTTGGCGGCCCGGTCGGCCGTCGACGCGCGAGCGCCTACCCGGGCGCGTCGACCAGCAGGCGCCCGACGCTGTCGGCCACGCACGCCGGCTTCTCGCCGCCCTCGATCTCGACGGTGAAGCGCGTGACGACCTGGTGCCAGCCGCCACCCACGTCGGTGACCTCGACGATCTGCGCGTAGCAGCGCAACCGCGCGCCGGCGGGTACGGGCGCGGGGAAGCGCACCTTGTTCCAGCCGTAGTTGACGCCCAACGTGAAGCCCGACCACTCGCTCAGGTCTTTGCGCATGCCATCGATCAGCGACAGCGTCAGGTTCCCATGTGCGATCGTGGTGCCGAACGGGCTCTCCGAGCGGGCACGCTCGACGTCGACGTGGATCCACTGGTGATCGCCGCTGAGCTCGGCGAACTGGTTGATCATCTCCTGGGTGACCTCGCGCCACTCGCTCGGGCCCACCACCTGGTCCTGGAGCGCCCGAAGCTCCTCGATCCCGTGGGCAACCGCCTTGGGCATGCTCGCGCTGACAGCCATCGTCTCTCCTTTCGAGGTACGCGGCGCATGCTATTCGCTGCGTGCCCGCGGGGGCGCGCTCTAGCATCGCGGCGGTGTTCCTCGCCACCGTGCTGCTTTATCCGTGCGTGCTCGCGGCGCTGTGCGCGGGCGCGGGACTTGCGGTCGATCGCTGCTGCGGGCGTTTCCTGCCGGCGCCGCTGCTGCTGAGCGTCGGCGCGGCCGCGCTGATCGCGCTCTCCCAGTTGAGCACCTACGTCGCGCCGCTGGCGCCCGCGACGCCCTACCTGATGCTCGCCCTCGCCCTCGCCGGCTTTGCGCTCGCGCGCGGACGGCTGCGCGGCCTCGTACGCGCTCTGTGCGAGCGTCCCTGGCCGGCGGGCGCTGCGGCGCTCGTGTACGCGATCGCGCTCGCCCCCGTGCTGCTCGCCGGCCGGCCGAGCTTCTCCTCCTACATGGCGCTCGCAGACTCCGCCGTGCACATGCTCGGCGCGGACTTCCTCATCCGCCACGGCCAGGACTACGCGCACCTGGATCTGCGCAACTCCTACGGACAGTTCGTCCACGACTACTACGCCACCAACTACCCATCGGGCGCGGACACGATGTTCGGCGGCAGCGCCTTCCTGCTCGGCCTGCCGCTGATCTGGGCCTTCCAGCCGTTCAACGCCTTCATGCTCGCCGTGGCCGCCGGGCCCGCGTGGCTGCTCGCGCGCCGGATGGGCCTGGCCGGCGGGTGGGCGGCGCTGGCCACGCTTGCCGCCGTGCTGCCGGCGCTCGTGTACGCATATGAGCTGTTCGCGTCGGTCAAGGAGATCACGGCGCTGTCGATGATCCTCACGCTCGGCTGCCTCGCCGTCCTTCACCGAGACTGGCTCGCGCGCTCGCCCATCCGCGCGGTCCCGTTCGCGCTCGTGCTCGGGGCCGGCGTGTCCGCGCTGGGGGTCGCCTTCGGCGTGTGGGCGCTTGCCGCAGTGGCGGTGCTCGCGGCGGTGCTCGTCGGGGAGTTGCTGACCCCTCGCGGGCGCTCGCCGCTGCCCGTCGTCGCGGTCGGCGCGATCGCGCTGCTGATCGCCGCCTGGCCAACCTGGCGCCAGCTGTCGGGCTCGGTGCAGGTCGCTCAGAGCATCGCCTCGACGGGCAACTCCGGCAACCTGCACAGGCCGCTGCGCGCGATTCAGGTGTTCGGCGTGTGGCTGGAGGGCAGCTACAAGCTCGCACCCGCAGGCGCCGCCCTTACCGCCACCCATGTGCTGATCGTGCTCGCGTTCGCCTGCGCGCTGATCGGCGCCGCCCACCTGCTTCGCATCCGCGCGTACGTGCTGGCCGCGTGGCTTGCGTGCATGCTGCTCGCGTGGCTGGTCGTGAGCGTGTCC
>Ga0208565_1000939_pt1 | contig 18713 bp, 14 predicted proteins | sample Sb_taG_7_FD_187706 | JGI IMG/M metagenome (GOLD analysis project Ga0208565, IMG submission 187706) | Peat soil microbial communities from Weissenstadt, Germany - Sb_50d_2_FS metaG (SPAdes) (version 2) | ecosystem: Environmental > Terrestrial > Soil > Wetlands > Peat | place: Germany...
CCTCCGCGACCCGTTCGACCCGACCAACCTGTTGTCGCCCAAGACACAAGAAGCAGTTCAAGACGAGACAAAGAAGGTGAACGGCAAGCCGAAAGACCGTGCCTTCTTTGAGCAATCGATGGCGCAGACATGCGCCGAGGGTCGCCGAGTGCTACGAGAGGACGGTATCGCCAGCGTCGTATTCGCTCACAAAACCACCGAGGGCTAGGAAGCCTTGCTATCGGGCCTAATCCAGGGCGGCTGGACGATCACCGGCTCGTGGCCGATCGCGACCGAGATGGGCAGCCGCCTCCGCGCCCGCGATTCTGCCGCCTTGGCCACGAGCGTCCACCTGATTTGCCGGCCGCGTCCCGCAGATGCGTCAATAGGCGACTGGGGGCAGGTTCTCCGCGAATTGCCGAAACGTGTCGCCGACTGGATGACCCGCCTGCAAGAAGAAGGCGTTCGCGGTGCCGATCTCGTCTTCGCATGCATCGGACCGGCGCTGGAGGTCTTCAGCCGTTATTCAAAGGTCGTGGACGCCGAGGAACGAGAAATCCCCTTAGGCGGCGATCCCGAATCGCGGGAGCCACATAAGCGGGGCTTCTTGGCGTATGTGTGGAAAGTCGTTGGACGGGCGGCACTGGAGGAGGTGCTGGGGACGGCAGAAGCGAAGGCCCGCAACGGGGCTGCCGGCGCCCTCGAGGAAGATGCCCGGTTGACCGCTCTCTTCCTCGTGGCCCGGCGGTTTGCGCAACCACTCGGCATCCACCTCGACGCCTGGGAAGGGCGCTGCATCGAGACGGAAAAGGGCGTAGTCCGTCTGATTCCCGTGCTGGACCATGCCGATCAACTTTTTGGCCAGGACGGAGCCGAGGCCGTAGCAGATCGTCTGGAGAAACACCGCACCGGCCAGGTACAGTTATCTTTATTTTCCGAATTGAACGAGCCAAGACCGCCGAGGGTCAAAGGCCGCATTCCGAAGAGCGGAGCCGAGGTGTCGGACGAGTCGTTACACAAGCACCGCGGCGCGACGACGCTCGACCACGTCCACGCGGCCATGCTGATGCAATCGGCCGGGCGGGCCAATGCCTTGCGGGCCTTGATCAGGTCGGAGACACAGCGTGGGCCGGACTTCCTACGGCTCGCAAACGCCCTCTCCGCGCTCTACCCGAAAGACAGCGACGAAAAGCGTTTGCTCGATGCCATGCTCCTGGCGGTCCCGAGGAAGTGAATGATGGACCCCCTGGTTCAAACCCTGATTCTCAAGCGATTTCGCAGTATACCCAGCGAATGCGTCCATTTTGATAACCCCACTTTTCTGGTGGGCCGAAACGGGTCCGGCAAGAGCAACCTCGTAGCCGCGCTCGATTTCATGGCGGAGGCGATGACGGTCCCCTTGCAGGCGGTCTTCGACAAGCGAGGTGGCATCTCGCTTGTGCGCAACCGGACCGCGGGGCGGAGTTATCCCCCCAACCTCGGTCTCGGCGTCGTTTTCGGGAGGATCAACAGCGAGGTCATCCGCGCGCGATACGCCTTCGAGGTCCTCGCACTCAAGAACTACGGCCTTCAGGTTTTCCGGGAACAATGCGTTGTCTACGGCCCCGAGAATCAACGCCACTTCTTCGACCGCATCAAAGGTAGGTTTAGCTCCAACGTTAAGGGGATTAAACCTGCTCTTGATCCTCCCTCGTTGGCGCTGCCCGTGGTGGCCGGTGAGGCTCGGTTCGCGCCGGTCTTGCGAACGCTGGCCGCGATGCACACGTATGCGATCGACCCGGGCAAGCTGCGCGAGATGCAAGACCCCGACAGCGGGCTATCATTACGGTCCGACGGAAGTAACGTTGCCAGCGTCTTGAAGGAAATCAGACGTCAGGCCCCGGAGGACATCACGCGGATCGGGGAACTACTCGCCTCCATTGTACCCAATACCACGCGTGTTAAACCCATCAATCATGGCAACAAACTTTCACTGAAATCCAAGCCTGGGCTCGAGACGAGGCAGGGGAATTACCCTGTGTGGTGGTTCCAGCCCACCGGGAGTTCGAGGCTTGGTTCTTGGCGGCGATCGAGTCGCTCCGTGGCATTCGGGGAGTACAGGCCGACGCCGTGTCTCACCCGGAACCGGAAAGTCCTCGGGGGGCGAAGGGCCAACTTGAACAACGGCTGGTCGAGGGACGGAGCTATTCCGAAACGGCGGACCAGACAGCCATGACTGCACGGTTCGACATGGCCCAGGCCTACCGCCGCTGCCGGTCTTTCCGACGCATGGTCCGGGCGTTCGGGCTGATCGCTGCCGGTCTGGGAATCCATCTCAACCCCTGGCCGCCCGCAGCCTGGGAGGAGTATGCTTAATCATGGAACCCTGGTACAGACTGGTCACACCCCGGAGAGAAGTCCGCGAAGGGCGATCGTTCAATCCCGACGAGTTTGCGATCGCGCTCGAGCAGGTGGTCGCGGGCACCGCCCCGGACGACTACAAGAAGCCCGAGCAGTTTTTCTCGCGGACCTGCTTCACACGGGCGCTGCGGGACAACTCGGGCCTCGTGCTGCGCCGCCTCGCGGGCAAGACAGAGAACACCGCGCCGGTGCAGACGCTGGTCACGCAGATGGGCGGCGGCAAGACGCACATGCTGACCACGCTCTGGCACCTGGCCAACACGGGCGCGGCTGCGTCGGCGTTGCCTGGCGTCGGCGACCTCTTGAACGAGGCGGGGTTGACCGAGGTGCCCAAGGCAAAGGTAGCGGTGTTCGTCGGCAACGCTTGGGACCCGCAGCCGGGTCGAGAGACACCCTGGATCGACATCGCCCGCCAACTCGCCGGTGACGCGGGCGTGGAGGTGCTCGGGCCGTCGGCGCTAGACGCCCCCCCGGGGACGGACACGATCAACCGCCTCATCGCCAGGATGGACGGCCCGGTCCTTTTGCTTTTCGACGAGTTGCTCAACTTCTTCAACCGCCACCGCGGCCTGGCCGAGCCAATGCACGCCTTTCTGCACAACATCGTGCGGGGATTCGTCGGCAGCAATCACCGGGCGGCGGTTATCAGCCTCCCGCGCAGCCAGGTCGAGATGACCGAGTGGGATTTGAATTGGCAGGACAAGATTGTGAAGGTCATCGGGGCGGTCGCCAAGCCGCTTCTGGTCAACGACGAGGCGGAAATCAGCGAAGTGATCCGTCGGCGGCTATTCGAGAACCTCGGGCCGGAGAAGACGCAGAAAATTGTGGCACGCGCCTACGCCGACTGGTGCTTCGAGCGGCGCGCACAACTACCGCCCGAATGGACCTCCGTCGATACCTCGACTACTGAAAAGAAGGCCAAAGACTTTCTCCAAGCCCGCTTTGAGGCGTGCTATCCGTTCCACCCGGCCACACTCTCGGTCTTTCAGCGGAAGTGGCAAACTCTACCCCAGTTCCAGCAGACGCGCGGCACGCTCGCTATGCTGGCCCAGTGGATTTCCAAGGCTGGCCGAGGACGGCTACATCCGGGCGCGGCGGGAACCGCTCATCACACTCGGTTCCGCGCCGCTCGACGTGCCCGCGTTCCGCAGCGTGGTGCTGGGACAACTCGGCGAATCGCGGCTCTTGGCGGCTATAGACACGGACATCGCCGGCGAACGATCCCACGCCCGCACCCTGGACGCCGACACGACCGGAGTGCTGCGGGACATTCACCGGCGCGTCGGAACGACGATCCTGTTCGAGTCGTCCGGCGGCCAGGTCCACAAGGTCGCGCACCTGCCCGAACTCCGGTTCGCGCTGGGCGAGCCGAAAGTGGACACGACCTCAGTGGACACGGCGGCGGTCGCCTTGGAGGCCAAGGCGTTCTTCATCCAGCGCGTGGGCACGGACGGCTTCAAGGTTTACCATAAGGCGAAGATCGACAAGGCGGTTCACGACCGCCGGGCATCCCTCGACGAAGATGAAGAGATCAAGCCCACGATCCGCACTTTGGTCAAAGACGAGATCAAACGGGGCGCGAGCATCCCCGTGGAACCGTTTCCGACTGACAGCAACACGGTGCCGGACACACCACGGCTCACGCTCGTCGTACTCGACCCGACCTGCGAATGGGATGGGGGCGAGGCGATCCGCACACAGGTCGCCGAGTGGACAAAGAATCGGGGCAAGTCGTCGCGTTTGTACCCAGGCGCGTTGGTCTGGTGTGTCCGGAAGCCGGGGCGCGACCTGCGTGACCAGGTCGAACTGCTGCTGGCATGGCGTCGCGTGCAACGCGATGTGCGCGACGGCCTGCTGGGCGCGGACTTCGAGCGAGCAGACCACCAAGAGATCCAGGCCAAGGTCGCGGAGGCTGAGGATGACGCCAAGGACGAGGTATGGGCCGGCTACCGTTTCGTGGTCCTGGCCGACAGCACGGACCCCAGCGGCCTGAAGGTCATCGACCTGGGGGCCGGCCACTCCAGCGCTTCCGAAACCCTGTGTGGACGCATCATCGCGGCCCTGAAGGCCGAGGCTCTGCTCAACGAGTCGGTGGGAGCGGGCTACATCGATCGCAACTGGCCGCCGGCGTTCAAGGACTCCGGGGCTTGGCCGCTCGCCAGCCTGCGGCAGAGCTTCCTCAACGGGGCGCTGACGCGCTTGCTCGATCCCGACGGCGTGCTAAAAGCCAAGCTCGTCGAGTTCGTGGGTCGTGGCGACTTCGGCCTGGCTTCCGGGCCAAAGCCGGAAGGCCGATACGAGCGGCTCTGGTACTCCGAACCCATACCCACTGATGAAATCGCCTTCGAGTCTGGGGTGGTCCTGCTCAAGAAGGCCAAGGCCGAGGCACTCAAAAAGAAACCAGTGCCCACACCCGGCGACGCCAAGCATCCTGGCGAGCCCGAGCCGACCGGGGTGACACCGACCGGCACGGGCACCGGAAACGGCACAGGAGGGTCGACGGGCGTGCAGCCAGCGGGCGACTCTTCGACGACAGGCCCGACGACGAAGACTATCACGTTGTCGGGGAACATCCCGGCCGAACTGTGGAACCGCCTCGGTACGCGAGTGCTGCCGAAGTTGCGGACAGGCATAAACCTCACGATCGGCATCGACTTCACGGTCACCGTGGAGGCGGCGAACGCCAACGACCTCCAGGTCGAGTTGAAGCAGATCCTTACGGACTTGGGTCTTCGGGATTCGATCGAACTGGAACAGACCTGATGAGACCGCCTGCCTCTCATGAGCGAGAGCGAGAGGGGCCACCCGTGTTCAACCACCCAAGAAACGTAGGTGGCCCATTGTGTTCCCTTCGGGAGCATGAAGACGGCCCGGCCAAGCTGGCCGGTGGGGACGTTGGGGGCCAACAACGCTTCCCGGGCGCCCGAAAGTAGGTGGCCCCGTTCCGCCTTCGTGACCTTGAAGGCCGCCTGAACTCCGCGTTTCTCGGACTTTTCTAGACAATTTGCGGTCCATCTGTTCAGGCCATGGATACCCAGCTCAACGCGCTGCCAACACTTCCTGTCCTCGCTCGGACCGTTTCTGGCTGCGTGAACTCCGCGTTTCTCGGACTTGAACTACTTAAACCGCTCCAGCGGTCCGGCAGGTCGGGCCCGTTGCACTGCCCCTCCTCTCCCGCCCGGCTCAACCCTGCTCAGCAGGTGGGGGCGTCGCTGGGGGTGCCTTCTGAGCCAGGGCGATCGCGTACGCCGTGGCGTAAGTCCGGCAGTGGGAGATGGAGATCAGGATGTCGGCGATTCCGCGCTCGCGAGCGACCTCCTTGGCAATGCCGCCCACCATGACCTGCGGCTGTCCAGACTCGCCGGTCCGCACCTCGATGTCGGTCCAGGAGATGCCCCGGCTCCAGCCGGTGCCCATGGCCTTGAGGATCGCCTCCTTGGCCGCCCACCGGCCCGCGAAGTGCTCGATCGCGTGCTTCCTCGACTGACAATAGCGAACCTCCCGGGCCGTGTAAACCCGCCGCAGGAACAGCTCGCCGTGCTGCTCGATCATCTTGCCGATCCGCGGGCATTCGACGATGTCGGTGCCGATCCCCAGGATCTCCATGCCCAGCGTCCTTCCCACGAAAATGGGTCGCCAGCGGAGTTCGCTTCCATTTCAGTCTACTGGGCGCCGGAAACGTGGCCAAGCTGGAAGACAGGCGCAGGCTCGGAGGGCGGTTTCACAACTCGCTGTCAGCAGCTTTCGTCCGGAAAGGTCAATCCCCACGATCGGCGCAGGCGATCGGTGGAATCAAGGATGGCCAATGTTTCATCGAGAGGCATGAGCGGACTTTCCAGCAGTCCCTCGCCAAGACAACGCATCGCCTCGGCGGCTTCGAACTCGTAGCCATGGCCCGCGGCATGATGAACGATCGACCTGGTGTTGCGGCGCATCGACTCCAGCACGGGTCGACCGATCGTCTCGAAGGCACGACGCAGCAGCCGGATTCGCTTGATCCGGGTCTTCCAGCCGCCGGTGGGCATGACCCGCGAGGGCGTGCCGGCGGGCTCAACGGACCTGGTCCAGGACACCCGGCGCGGGGCATAGAAGGGCTCATGGATGCGAATCTGACCATGCGTTCCAATGATCACAGCCTCATTCCTGAGCCGGCTGCGCAGCGAGGACGTGAGCACAGCCAGGGCGCCGCCATCATGACTGCAGAGCAGCGACTCTTGCTCGTCGACTCCCGTCGGTCCGATCGAGGCGCGGCCCACGATTTCCTCAGGCGTCCCGAGCAGGAAGTGCGCCAGCGAAATCAGATAGACCCCACGATCAAGGAGAGCCCCGCCTCCTTGCCGCGGATCGAAGAACCTGTTCTCCGGATCGAAGGCAGTCGGGTAGCCGAAGTCGGCCGTCAGCAGACGGATCTGGCCCAGGTCGCCGGACCGCACCATGCTGCGAACCTCAAGCAGCAGGGGATGGAATCGCATCCACATTGCCTCCATGCAAAAACGCCGCGAGCGACGAGCCCGGTCGATCACTTCGCGAGCCTCGGCGGCGGTGCGGGCAAACGGCTTCTCACAAAGCAAGGCCCGCCCGGCAGACAGGCAGGCCAGAGCATGTTCCCGGTGCCGATCATGCGGGCTCGCGATGTACACGATATCCACGTCATCATCACCGGCGAGGCCTGCCACGGTGTCATGGGCGCGACGAGCCCGGAACTGACTCGCGAATGCGTGGGCTCGCTCCGTCTGTCGCGACGCAACCGCGGACAGCACGGCGCCAGGCACCAGGCACAGATCCTCGGCAAACGCCCGGGCCGCGACCCCGGTTCCCAGGATGCCCCACCGGACGACAGACGTGGTTCCAGCGGTGTTCAAGAGGCAAGTTCCCCATCAAGGCGACGATCTGCTCAGAGCAAGGGTTCGATCGGGTCAAACGTGGTCGTCACCTTGTAAGGAGCTCCAGTGTCACGCGCCTGATGGATTGCAATGACCAGCTCATTGGTATGCAGGCTGTAGCGCCTCGAGAGCCGCGAGGGACGATTTTCGCGTATCGAGGCTGCCAGTTCGGCCACTCCCCGAGCGAAGTCCATCTGCTGAGAACCGCGATAACGGTAGCGCTTCTTCTTTTCTCCGACAAGAGGATACCGCGTCTTCCAGGGAGACTTGAAGGTCCTGCGACGAATGGTGTAGAAGCGCTGAATCCGTACGGGCGAACGGTAATACCAGCAGTCGTGAGTGCTCAGAATTCCCTCGTCACCGACAATCCGGAGCGAGTGATCGTGGGGGGCGATGATGCTGCAAGTGAGCCGGGCCACCACGCCGGAGGCAAACCTGATGCAGGCGACCGAGAAGTCGGGAGCCTCCTCGCGCAAAGGCTCGTCGGTCTGCTTATCGGGCACAAGGCAGGCCGAGAACGCGGTCACCGTCGCCGCCGGTCCGAAAAACGCAGGAAGCCAGGTTAAGTAGTAACCAGCATGCTCAAATGTACAGCCGACCTCGAACTCATCAGTCGCCGGCCAGGGGACCCCGGAGGCACTCTTCCATTGTCTGTAGGGCATCCGGAACACCATGCCATCGTCCATCTCGGCGTAAACCAGACGCACCGTTCCGACCTGGCGTTCACGAAGAGCCTTCCAGAGAGTCTGGGCCGTTTCTCCCAGCAGGCTGCAGGGAGCGGAAGAAAGATGCAGACCCTTGGACTCGGCAAGCTCGACGAGCGCTTTGGCTTCGTCGAGTTGCATGGCCAGTGGCTTCTCGCTGTAGACGTGCTTGCCAGCCTCGAGCGACGCCCTGGTGACCTCGTAGTGGCTGCGGGGGTTGGTCAGGTTGAGTACCAGTTGAACGCGGGAATCGTTCAACACTTCTTCCAGCGAGCCAAACCGGGGGACGCCGTGAAAAACGGCAAACTTCGTCGCGCGGTCCGGATCGCGATCGGTGACGCCGATCAGCTTCAGTTCCGGATATGCCGCCAGGGTCGAGAGGTAGTAGTCCGCGACGAATCCACAACCAACGATTGCTATATTCATATCATATCGGCACGGTCGGACTGCAGCTCGCCGCGGTATTGGTCCGCTGCTCTTCCCGCAGGCCAGTCCGAGGAATCCGTGGGGGGTGAAGATGCCGCCGGATCCTCACGATCAATAAGCCCCGCGGCCGACCAGTACCACGATGAAGGTCCGGGCGATGATCCGGAGATCCCGGGCCAGGGACCGCACCACGATGAAGGTCCGGGCGATGATCCGGAGATCCCGGGCCAGGGACCAGTTCTCGACGTAATCTCGATCCAGCTTGACCATGTGGGAGTAATCAATATCGCTCCGCCCCCCGACCTGCCAGGGGCCGGTAAGCCCTGGCAACACCTGGAGGCGACAGGCGTAGCCTTCAGGATCGAGTTCCCGAAGCTTGTCGCTGTCCCGCAACTGGAGAGGCCGAGGGCCAACCAGGCTCATCTCTCCGCGGAGGATGTTGACGAGCTGGGGAAGCTCGTCCAGGCTCGATCGCCGCAAGAATCGTCCCAGGGATGTGACTCTTGGATCATCGCGCAGCTTGAACAGAACGCCATGCTCGGACTCGTTATGCTCCTCCAGATCGCCCAGGCGCTGCTCGGCATCAGCGACCATCGTGCGAAACTTGAGCATGTGGAAGAGGCGTCCGTGACGGCCGCGACGCAGTTGGCGGAACAAGACCGGACCGGACGAGCCGAGCCGGATCAGAAGGACGATCCCCAGCATCACCGGGGCGAGTAACAGCATCCCGATCAGCGCACCGGCCAGATCCACCGAACGTTTGAGAGCCTGGGATAGACCATCGATCGTGAGCTCGGTCGACTGCAACGGGCGGATGGGCGAAAGTTGCAGCTCAGCGTTCAGGGTCGTCGTCAGGTCTTGGGATTCCGAGCCGAAGCGCATGGCGTTTGATCTCGACGGGTAACTCATCGGTGCAGATTCTCCAGGGGCCCTTCTGTGAAGGGGCAAACGCCTTTGGAACCTGGACTGAAACCAATCTGAGCGCGATTTCACACGCAACGGGGAGAATGATCGTGTTTCCACAGGTCAAACGGTCGTCGTAAGCTAGCACGGTCATTCCGGACGGTCAATCATCATTCCGCACGGTGTTGATTCTGGGAATCAATGGGGGACAAGGATTGCAAGAAGCTGGGGGAAATGCATTGGTTGTTGCCAGCAATGCACACGCCGGGCCCGGGACAACAGCTCGGCGAGATCGCCGCATTATTGCGGTCGAGCATTTCACGCGGGCCGCGGCGAAGGAAGTCGGCGCGGGGGGCATCTCGGTCAACAACGTCGCGCCCGGACCGATGGATACGCCGCTTTTCTACCGCCTTCATCCTATATGCTGACGCCGCTCTTCTTCATCACGCCTCCGCGGCCTCATCGGCCGGCTTGAGCGAGGCATGAGTTGCGAGCGATGACCATGGAATCAGGCATCTGGAGGCTGCGGCGCCTGATTCCCGGTGGTGAGATCGGGAATCTCGCTGATCAGAAAGACGCCGTCGCCGCTGCCGCCGAGCGGGTTGCAGCCGAGCTCGATTGGAAACTCGGTGCCGTCCTTGCGTTTTCCGACAATTTCGCGAGTCTTTCCCGTGCGGCGCGCCGACGCGGACGCAGAGAAACTGTCGAGCAATACTCGATGCCCGACTCGGAATCGCTCGGCGATCAAGATCTCGGCCTCTTGCCCGATGAGTTCACCACGCGAGTACCCGAAAAGCCGCTCGGTTTCCTTGCTCACCAGGCAGATGGTACCAGCGCTGTCGAACAAGACCATCCCCGTCGGGATGCACTCGACGATGGCCTGGAACCATTGCGTCTGACGCTTTCGCTCGGTGATGTCGGCGATCACGCTGATGACGAAAATCCCTTCCTCGGTCTCGAGCGGACTGAGGCCGAGCTCGATCGGAAACTCGGTGCCGTCCTTGCGCAGTCCCCAGAGCTCGCGTCCGGAGCCGGGACGCATCGAGGGATTCATGAGAAAGCGCTCGCGGTGGGCGAGATGCCGTTGGCGAAACCGTTCCGGGATCAGCATCTCAACCATTTGCCCGGCCAGCTCGTCACGCTGGAATCCGAATAACTTCTCGGCCTCCCTGTTCAACTGCACGATTCGCCCGGCCCGATCGGTCATGACCATCGCCATGGGCGACGACTCCACGATGGCCTCTAACCTTTGTTCCAGGTGTTTCCGCTCGGTGATGTCACGAGCCGTGGCGAAAATGATTCCTTCCTCGGGAACGGACTTGGCCGTCCATTCAAACCACTTGTAGTTCCCGGACCGATCTCGATAGCGGTTCTCGAAACGGACGACGGGGAGCCCCTGAGAGAGCTTGACCACCTGCAATCGCGTTTGTTCGCAGTCGTCGGGGTGGACAAGGTCGATGAAAGGCTTCGCGAGGAGTTCCTCCGTGGAGTATCCCAGCACGCGGGTGAAGTTCTGATTGATCTGCTTGAAGAATCCGTCCAGCCCCGCAAGGCAGAAAAGATCCAGTGAGAGTTCGAAAAACCTTGCCATCTCCCGCTCGGGCCGTCGCAGCACGTGAAGGAGATAAGAGGTCACCTCGGCAGCCACCTCCGACGCGTTGCGGGGGCGGCGATCGCGATCGAGCTCCAGGCATCGCTTGAGCAGGCTCACCATGGGCGCGTCCGCCCTGGCGGCGTCGAGCCGCGTCCACGTGGTCAAGTAATGGGCTGCTGCAAATACCTCCAGAGATTCCCTTTGCACGGTGGTGACAGGACGCAAGGGTCGGCCAGTCAAAATCTCGAACAGAATCACACCGAGGCTGAATACGTCGGTGCGCTCGTCCTGATCGCTGTCCCCTCGAGCTTGCTCCGGGGACATGTATTGAGGCGTGCCCAGGAGGTCGCCCGGGATGGTGATTGAGGATCCTCCCTCGGCCATCGCGGAATCTCCGGTCCGGCCGGTCAAGACGAGGGTGTCTTGTGGGTCCAACGAGAACGGCGGCATCACATCGACGTCTGCGCCCCGCTCCCCTGCCATTCTCAGGAACCGAGCAATCCCCCAGTCCATGACGTAGACCGAGCCGTAATCTCCGACCACGATGTTCTCGGGCTTGAGATCGCGGTGGATCACACCCCGCGCGTGGGCGAACGCGACTGTCTGGCAGACCTGCTCAAAGATGGTCAGGAACCGGGGCCGATCCTTGAGATGATCCACGGATTCGGCGAGCAGTTGGGCCAGAGTCTGCCCCTGGACCAGCCTCATGCTGAAAAACGGCCGCATGTCCGAGAGCGTCCCGGCCCCGTAGACCGGTGGAATGCCCGGATGTTGTAACTGAGCCGTGATCGAGGCTTCGCGACGGAATCTGTCGCTCAGCTCACGATTCTTCTGGTGCTTCTCGAGCAGAACCTTGAGGACCACCGTGCGGTCGAGTGTTTCATCCCGGGCAAGCAGGATAGTGCCCATCGCACCTTGGGCGTATGGTTTTTCCGAACTGGCGACCGAATAGAGCGATTGGGTTGTCACCAGGGAACTGGAAGACGCCGTGGCCGCCTCGCTGCGGTCTCGCGAAACGTCCTCGCCAGCCAACCGGGGACCGGAGCACCTCGGAAGCGATTGGTCGTGTACAGTCCTTTGCGTCTGGAGGATGTTCGCAGGCTCGTACAGATCCTCAGCCGGTTTGGAAGAGCTCTCTGGGAACATAACCGTAGGTTCTTTTCGCCGCATTGCTCTCGTGACTGACTCGTTAGCGTGGCCCCGACCGGAATTTCACGACCGAACCAGGGCGAAGCTCACGTTCCTCTGAGGCCGCGACCGATGCTTGCACGCAACTTTCGCCTTCTTGGCTCGGACCGCAACGTGTACTTACCATCAAGCATGAGCCCCGTGCTTCAGCTACATAACCTATCGTACTGTGGCCGATCACACTCCTGCTAGGTTCTGGTCATCGTTCGAGATCAGGTCGAAGCTGCCTCGCGACCGGCATTTCCCACCGCTATACTGAGGAGAGCGACCGACGTTCAGACATTTCTCGAAACCGCTGCCGGTTTCCGCCACCTGGCAGGGAACGCCGCGGTGGAGGATGTATCGATCTCTATGGATTTACTTGACGATTTGACGCCGGCCCAACGCGAAGCGGTCACGCACATCGAGGGCCCCCTTCTGGTCCTGGCCGGCGCCGGGTCGGGCAAGACGCGGGTCATCACCCGGCGAGTCGCCCACCTGCTGCACGCGGGAATCGCGCCGGAAAATGTTCTGGCCATTACCTTCACGAACAAGGCGGCCGGCGAGATGCGCCAGCGGATCGATGCCCTGGTGCCGAATTCCAGGGTCTGGGTGGGGACGTTCCACGGCTTCTGCGCCCGGCTGTTGCGCATTCACGCCAAGCTGGCGGGGATCGATTCCGGGTTCACGATCTATGACCAGTCCGACCGCCTCCGCGCCGTCAAGGACGTCATGGACCAGATGATGGGCGAGGGAGCCAGCATCACCCCCGAACAGGTCGAGGCGGCCATCAGCCGGGCCAAGAACGAACTGGTCAGCCCCCAGGTGCTCCGGACCCGAGCGCGAGACGAGAAAGATGTGTTCAAAGCGCGGGTGTTCGCTGCCTACGAGGAGAAGCTGAGAACCTCGTCGGCCGTGGATTTCGACGACCTGCTCGTCCACGTGGTGTCGATTCTCAAGAACCACCCCGACGTCCGCGCAGGCCTGGACCGCCGCTACCGGTACGTCCTCGTCGATGAGTACCAGGACACGAACCTTGCTCAGTATGCCATTGTCCGAGCCCTCTCGGTCGATCATCCCAACCTTTGCGTCACGGGGGACCCCGACCAGTCGATCTATGGCTGGCGAGGGGCCAACCTGGCGAATATTCTCGAGTTCGAGCGCGATTATCCCGGCTGCCAGGTCGTCAAGCTCGAGCGGAACTACCGCAGCACGAAAAACATCCTGAGCGTTGCCGATCACCTGATCAGGTTCAACCGCAACCGCAAGCCCAAGTCTCTCGTGACCGAGAACCCGCGGGGCGCACCCGTCGAGCTGACCGTTTACGCCCGCGAGACCGATGAGGCCGAGGGGATCGCGGGCAAGATCGACAGCCTGGTCCGGGAGGGCGAATTCCGATTCAGCGATATCGCGGTCTTCTGCCGGATGACCGCTCTGACGCGTCCCATCGAGCAGGCCTTTCGCTCCGCCAAGGTCCCTTACCAGATCGTGGGCGGCGTCTCATTTTATGAGCGGCAGGAAGTCAAGGACATCCTGTCTTACCTCAACCTGATGGCCAACCCCAAGGATGACCTGGCCTTTGCCCGGATCGTCAACGTCCCGCCGCGGGGGTTGGGCAAGACGTCGCTCGACCATCTGGTTGGGGCTGCGCGACAGCGAAGCATGCCACTCCTGGCCATGGCGCGGCAGGCCGGGCAGGTCGAGGGACTCAAGGACAAGGCGGCCCGCGGCCTGCTGGAGTTCACGCGGCTGGTCGATGAGCTGGTCACGCTCTGCGACCACCCGGCCGAGGAGGTGATCCGCCGGCTCCTGGAACGCACGGGTTATCGCACCTACCTGACCGGGGACACGCGCGACAACGGTGAGGATCGCCTGGCGAACCTGGACGAATTGATCTCGGCGGCTCGCGAGTTCGACCAGGATCATCCCGGAGCGTCGATACACGACTTTCTGGCCGAAGTGACGCTGGCGTCGCCCATCGACCGCTGGGACCAGCAAACCGGCACCGTGACATTGATGACGCTGCACGCCGCCAAGGGTCTCGAATTCCCGGTCGTTTTTGTGGGCGCGCTGGAGGAGGGATTGCTCCCCCATACGCGCGCGAATCACGACGCCAAGCAACTGGAAGAGGAACGGCGGCTGCTTTTCGTCGGCATTACCCGGGCCCAGCGCGAGCTGTACCTCAGCCGCTGCCGGATTCGGACATTCCGGGGTCAGCAGCAGGCGACTTTTCCTTCCCGGTTCCTGGAGGAACTGCCCGCCGAGCCCATGGAACATCACGATCGCTCGGGCGTCGAACCGCCGCAGCGAGACGGGGGCCAGGGCACCGGCGGATGGCCGCGCCGTCCAGAACCGTTCCCGCAGTCGCGGCCCGGCCCGCGCGAGTTTCGCCTGACGACGGCGGCCGAGCTGGCGGGGGCGACGGCGGAAGGCAGGGTCGGCCCGGCAAACGCCACAGCGCCAGTAAACCTTGACGCCCTCCGCCCCGGGATCACCGTGGTCCATCCCCAGTTCGGCATCGGACGAATCATCTCGGTGGAAGGGGCGGGGCCAAGGCGGAAGGGGACGGTGGCCTTCGCCGTGGGCGAGCCGCGAACCTTTGTGCTGGCCCTCTCACCGCTGCGCCCCATCGGCGGGACGGCGGGGCCCGGTCCTCGTCCATCCGAAGGAGGCGGGCAAAACCGCCGTTGAGCTTGACTGGAACCAGCCTGATCGGAACAGTTTTGGGACGGAGGATTGCGAACATGCCTCGCCTGGGCGTCAATATCGATCATGTCGCGACTCTCCGCCAGGCGCGAGGCGGCCAGGAGCCAGACCCGGTCTGGGCGGCCGCACTGGCCGAGCTTGGCGGCGCCGACGGCATCACCATCCATCTCCGGGAAGACCGCCGGCATATCCAGGACCGTGACCTGAGACTGCTCCGGCAGACGGTGCAGGTCCGGCTCAACCTCGAGCTGGCGGCCGATTCGGCAATCCTTGATCTGGCCATGGAGCTCCGGCCCGAGCAGGTCACCCTGGTTCCCGAGCGACGCGAGGAGCTGACCACCGAGGGAGGACTCGACGTGGTGAGCCAGCGGTCGCGAATCACCGAGGCCGTCAATCGCTGCCGCAATGCCGGGCTCGAAATCGCTCTCTTCCTCGACCCCGAGCCAGTCCAGATCGAGGCAGCCCTGCATCTGAACGTGGACGCGATCGAGCTGCATACGGGGCGGTACGCCAACAGCCACGAGGGCCAGCCGCAACGCATTGAACTGGAGGCCTTGCAAGTCGCGGCCGAGGCCATCGTCACCGCTGGCGTGGAACTGCACGCCGGTCATGGACTGAACTATCGCAATGTCCTGCCGGTCGCCAGGCTGGATCGCATGGCCGAGCTCAACATCGGCCACAGCATCATCAGCCGGGCGCTCTTCGTGGGCCTGGAACGGGCTGTGCGGGAGATGAAAAATTGCATCAACGACCGGACCCCTCGGGTGTAATCGGTCGACCCGCGGGCGTGTCCTGGCCAGGCGTTTGGTTTTTTTCTTCCTTTTCGGTGCGCGAGGATTTAAGATCTCTCATCTTGCCACACCCAATTTCATTTGTCGTGTCTCCCCATGATCGCATCTGGGAATCCGGCGAATGAACCAGGGTTGATACCGAACCCGCAGAGGCATCCTTGAGAGATTCCTCCAGGTCTCGGCTGGCCGCCTGTTTCTCGGGGATGGGGGTATGAGTAAGAAAGGTGGGATGTTCGCGGGTTGCACGGTGGCCCTGGTCACACCGTTTCGCGACGGTGCGGTGGATGAGGCCGCACTGCGGACACTTGTGGAATGGCACGTCGAGCAGGGAACCCCTACGCTCAGCCCGGTGGGCACGACCGGTGAGGCGCCAACGCTCTCACACGACGAGCACGAGCGGGTCATCGCGCTGGTGATCGAGGCGGCCGCCGGTCGAGTCCGGGTGATGGCCGGCACGGGGTCAAACGCGACAGCCGAGGCAATCCGGCTCACCCGGTTCGCCGCCCGTGCCGGCGCCGACGGAGCCCTGATTGTGGCCCCGTATTACAATCGGCCCAACCAGGAAGGCATGTACCGCCATTTCGCGGCCATCGCCGAGAGCGTCGATCTTCCTCTGGTTCTCTACAACATTCCAGGTCGAACCGGTCGGAACCTGGAGCCCGAGACTGTGGAGCGACTGGCCAGAATAGGCCCGATCGTGGCCATCAAGGAGGCAGCGGGCTCGCTTGACCAGGTCAGCGAGCTGATCGTCCGGACCGACCTGACGGTCCTCTCGGGAGATGATAGTCTGACATTACCGATGCTGGCCGTCGGGGCTGAAGGTGTCGTCTCGGTGGTGGGCAACCTCGTCCCCCGGGACGTCATCGCGCTGATCGACGCGTTTCAGCAAGGACGTCTCGAGGAAGCCCGGCAACGCCACGCCCGCCTGTTCCCGCTTTGTAAAGACCTGCTCGGGCTCGCCCCCAATCCAATCCCGGTCAAGGCCGCCATGGCCAGGCTGGGACGCGGCAATGGAGAGGTGCGTCTGCCGCTTTGTCCGCTCGATGAAAGGGCTCTCGCAACCCTGGAAGGCACACTCTTTCGATATGACCTCTTGACCTCATCTACCCAATAGCGGTATGATACATTTATATCGCAGAAAAAATGGACAACGATGTGTGTGCAACACAGACATCAATGTTCATTGAGGTTAGCAACGACCGACGGCACGTACGAAGGCATCTGGTTTCTTGGATAACATGGTCCCGTGTGGTTTTCGATCATCGATGATGATGTGCCCGGGCCACTGGCGTAGACCTCATTGCGTGCCGAGGCCCTCCTGCACTGATCGCATGCACCTGCGAGAGGTAGTCACCGTGGCGATCTCTTGGCCAGGTTCCAAAGATGGATTCGTGGCACCGCCTGTCGCGGTGCCGCATGCACCGAGGTTTCTGGCCCAGCCGTCGCGTTCCGTGTTGGAACGGGGTGGTGTCAGCCTCGTTTCTGGTTCCGGCTCTTTCTGTGAACTTGTCTCCAATCCTGCTGAAAGAAGGTTCCATGGCGCGTAAAGATTCCAAGCGTCCCGAAGAGGGCGATGGTCAAAATCTCGAGCTTCTGCCCGAGGTCTCCGAGCAGGCGATCCGCGAGCTTGCTCAGGTGTTCAAGCTACTCAGCGACGAGACAAGGCTACGGATCCTGTTCTACCTGGCCCTCTCCGAAAACCGCGAGCTCCACGTGACGGACCTTTGCCAGAGGCTGGGTCAAAGCCAGCCGGCGGTGAGCCATCACCTGGCGCTCTTGCGCGTTTCCGGCCTGATCGAATCACGCCGCGAAGGCAAGCACAACTTCTACAGCGTACGCACCGACCACTTCGGCGACCTGCTGCTCTCTCTCTTCTCGGCCGCTGGCGAGGTGCCCCGCAACAAGAAGTACAAGTTCCACGACTTCATCCTCGCCTACACGGGAGCTTGATTCGCAGGCTTGAACGATCGATCACTCCGCGACGCTGGCCGCGGCCGCGGTTCCCCTCCGGCTCGAGGGCCTCAAACCCACCGCGTGCGTTCGCTCACAGCGTCCTTTCGCTGAATCAACCGAAATTTGGGTGTTTGCCGTCCCGAGCTCTCCATCAGGATTTTGCACGCAGCCACGAGATTCCGGCCAGACGGTCTGGACAAGGAGCGGCACGCAGCCAGCCTCTCGCCCGCCCCGAGAGTTTGGAACTCGCGTTGCGGGAATCCCCGGGGTTCGTTCCCACGCGTCAGAGGAGCCGTTGTCGAAAGCAAACCCCATTGCCGGCAGATCGCACTGCACCGTGAAGCATCTCGCCCGGGTGAGTCTCCCGTCCGTGCGCTGGTTCCCTGCAAACACGAGCGGTTCGTCTTGACCCCCGGGCTGCTTCGGTGCAGAATGCCCGCGTGGACGTACCGGATCGGTTAGCGCGAGGGCCCTTCCTGCTCTCCCGTTGATCTGTGGCAGATCCCTTCGTTCTTGCTCTGATGGCGGCAGGACCGTCGAAATCCTGCACCGCACCAGGGCGGCTCGTCCAAAGCGAGTACATTGACCGCAGTTCAATCAACGACTACCAGCGGTAGAAAAGGAGTTGTACCGATGGTCATTTCCTCTCGTGCGATCGTGGCGGTGGGGCTCAGTGCGGTGGGGCTTGGCCTGCTGGTGGGTCCCTCCCTCGGTCAGCAGCAAGACGCCGGAGTTCACCGGACGGCCAGTCCCTCGACGGCGGCACCCACGGCTCCAATCTCTCCCGTGATCGGGACGATCGATATGGACGTCGTCTTCAAGAACTATGATAAGGTGAAGGTTTCCAGCGAGGAGTTCAAGGCTGCCGCGCTGGCACGCAAGGGCGATCTCCAGAAGATCCAGGCCGAGGCCCAGCAGGAAGCGGAAATCCTGGCGAAGCTGACACCAGGAACTGAGGACTTCAAGAAACACGAGAATCGCGTGACCGAGCTGAAGGCGCGGTTCGAGGCGGGACGTGAACAGGCCGAACGTGATTTCGCGTCCCGCGAGGCCGAGGCGATGGCCACACTCTACAAGGAGGTGCAGGCCATGGTCGCGCGGATCGCCAAGTGGCGGAAGATGACCTACATCGTCAAGGTCTCCAACCAGCCGATCTCGGGAAGCAACCCCAACTCGGTGATGGCCGCGATGGCCAACACGATGGTCT
>Ga0208565_1000943_pt1 | contig 18651 bp, 20 predicted proteins | sample Sb_taG_7_FD_187706 | JGI IMG/M metagenome (GOLD analysis project Ga0208565, IMG submission 187706) | Peat soil microbial communities from Weissenstadt, Germany - Sb_50d_2_FS metaG (SPAdes) (version 2) | ecosystem: Environmental > Terrestrial > Soil > Wetlands > Peat | place: Germany...
CATGTAGGGGACGTATACCGGCCTCTGGCTGCCGTGACATCTGCACGACGGGCGGGGGAATCCCGAAGCCACGGCCAGCCGCAAAGTACGGCTGGCTCAACAGCCGCACCGGGCAGGGCTGCCAGCGGCGTGCGATTCCTGTAGCGGGCCGATCCCGGGCTCAGAGCCTTTTCGCCAGCTTGAGTGTCTGCTCGGCGTAGCCGAGCCGGTGGCAGGCGGCCCGGACGATGGTGCCGGAGGCTAACACATCCTCCAAAGCGATCAGGGCACAGCCTTACCCGCAGGCCCAGTCCCCGGCGGCTGCCATCAGCGCCCTTTCCCCGCACGTACGCGAGCGCGTCCAAGTGGTGCAGGGATCACACGACGACATCGGTGTCGTCACCGGGGCGTTCGCGGGCGCTGACTGCGTGTTCTGGCTGGTGCCCCCGAACCGCCACGCCGAGAGTGTCGAGGTCTACGACGCCGAGCCGCGCACCGGGCAGCCCACCAGCTTTCGCCAGTGGTGCGGGGAAGTGCTCAGACCAGCCGTCCTGGCCTGAGCACCACCGCGGCGAGAAACGTCCCGCCGAACGGACTGGGTGGCACGCCCTGGAAATTACACGCTTGTCATTCCCGCTGAGGCCCGGTTCCCTGGCTCAGTTTGCGCCGGTAAGCGAGACTTGGTTGTCGGCTGAGTCGTGGCGGGCGGTGATGGGGCGTGGACGGGCAGCCGGATGTCGTGTCGTTCGAACCGCGACCGCGGCGCCGTGACTGGTGGCCAAGGGCTGGCCGCGGCGGCTCGATCGCGATCGTCGTGGTCCTGCTGGCGTGCCTGGGCGTGATCGCGTCCCTGGCGCTGCTCGTGGCGAACCGGGATCACACGATCGCCGACCTGCGTACGGCGCTGCGGAATTCCCGCCATCAGGCCCCCGCCACGGCGGCAGGACCGGCTCTGCCTGCCGATTCCGGTAGCGCCATGTTCACGCTTCCTGACGCTGCCCTCGGTTCGTTTTCCGTGGTGGCGGTGGCCGTCCGGGCCAAGCCCGGCTCGGCCCCGGTTACCTGGCTGTTCGTGTACGGTCAGCATGCCGCTCCTGGTCAGCGCTATGGCCTGCTCGAGGGCACCTGCGGCGGCCAGTATGTCACCGCGTCCGACCTGGCGGACGGCACCGCGGACCGGCGCGGCGACCTCACGATCACCGCGCGGGAGCTCGCCATCAGCCCGCAGGCTTCTGACTTCTGGGTCATGCTGTACAGGTGGGAGGACGGTACGCCCCTCGGCGGCGTCCAGGGGCCGCTGGCCGGTAGCGGGGCGAAGACCTTCCGGTCCGGGCCACCGTGCTGAGCGGGCCGTTACTCCGTCGTTGCAGACCGGCCGCCGGGCGTGACCAGGCCGGTTTCGTAGCCGTAGATCACGGCCTGGGCCCGGTCCCGCAGCCCCAGCTTGGTGAAGACCCTGGCCACGTGCGTTTTGACGGTGCTCTCGCTGACGAACAGGTTGCGGGCGATCTCGGCGTTGGACCGGCCGCGGATAAGCATGATCAGCACCTCGCGTTCCCGTTCGGTGAGCCGGGCGAGCTCCGGCGCCGCCCGCGGGCGGCTGCAGGCGAAACGCTCGATCAGCCGGCGGGTGAGCGCGGGCGCGACCAAGGCGTGACCGTCGGCCGCGGCCCTGATCCCGAACAGCAGTTCCTCGGGGCGAGCGTGTTTCAGCAGGAACCCGGTGGCCCCGGCGCTCAGCGCGTCGAAGACGTACTCGTCGAGGTCGAAGGTGGTGAGCATCACGACCTTGGCCGAGTCCGGCCCAAACGCCATGATCCGCCGGGTGGCCTCGATGCCGTCGAGGCGCGGCATCCGGATATCCATGAGCACGACGTCCGGGCGTGCCCTGGTCACCTCGCTGACCGCGGCCGTCCCGTCCGCGGCTTCGCCGACGACCTCCAGGTCGGGCTGAGTCTCGATGAGCATGCGGATCCCCGCTCGCACCAGCGCCTGGTCGTCGGCCACCAGGACCCGGATCCTCATTGGCTGGCCGGCAGCCAGGCGCGGACCGAGAATCCCCCACCGGGACGGGGCCCGCCTGCAGGGTGCCGCCCAGGAGCTGAGCGCGCTCGGTCAGGCCTTGCAGTCCCCGCGTCTCGCTGTTGACCGGCCGCTCCCCCGCGGCGGGCATCCCGCGCCCGGTCACCGGCACCGCAGGAGCGGCGTTCTCCACCACTACGCCAAGCCCGCCGTCGAGGTAGCTCAGGGCCACGCTCGTCGGCGCGGATCGCGCATAACGCAGGGCGTTGGTCAGTGACTCCTGGACGACCCGGTAGGCGGCCAGCTCGACCGTGGCGGGCAGGGACCGGGGCGGCCCGGCGATCTCCAGGCGAACAGGCAGTCCCGCCGATCTCGCGCCGTCCACCAGGTCCGGCAGATCGTCCAGCCGCGGCTGCGGACGACGGTCCAGTTGCTCGTGCTCATCCCGCCTCAGCGCGCCCACGATCCGGTTGAGCTCGATCAGGCCCTGACGCGCGATGTCCTCGATGCCGCCCACGGTCCGCACGGCCACGCCCGGGTCCTGCTGGCTGGCCAGCCGGGCCGCACCCGCCTGCACCGCGATGGCGCTGAGCTGGTGCGAGATGACGTCATGAAGCTCGCGCGCGAAGCGGACCGCTCCGCGTCATGCGCCAGCCGGGCCGAGGCCGTCGCCGCGTCACGATTGGCCGCGGTGACCTCGCCCAGTCCGAGTGCGGTCGCCAGCAGCGCCAGCGGCAGGGCCTCCTCGCGGAAGCCATGGGAGGTCAGCAGCACGACCGCGGCGGCGGCCACGGCGGCGGCGGTCAGGATCCGCGCCGCCAGCCGGGTCCGGGGTCCTCCCCACGCTCCCAGCCCGAACGCGCCGACCGCGGTAGCCGCCGAGGCGGAGTAAGGATTCTGGCCGAGTCCCGTCCTGATGGCCAGCACGGCCGCCGCCAGCCCGGCCACGAGCAGCGGGACGCGCCGCCACCACAGGAACGGCACGGACTGGGCCAGCATCAGGGCCGTGTAACCGAGCACGACCGGCGTGGCGGCGCCGTGTCCCGGCGGCCGCCACCACCAGGGCACGTCCGGGGCGGCCCATGCCAGCAGCCCGGCGGCGACGAGCCGGTCGGTCACCTGGCGAGGGATCCGGCGGCCCGGTGCCTCGTCCCGCGAAGCTTCCATATCCAACCAGCCTAGGCAACTCCTCCCCGGTGCAGAATCAGCCGGCCGGAGGATCCCTTCTCACCCGGAAGACGACATGGCCGGGCGTTCCGGCCAGGAGAGATCAGCCTCGGTCCTGACGACACCGGCCTCGGGGCACGGGCAGGCTCGGGGCATGACCAGCCACTCCGGGCGGGCCGCGCGGGACGGGGCCAGGCGGGCGATGCTCAGGTGGCTCGTCCACCTGGGGCTGATCGCCACTGTCGTCGTGTCCCTGGTGTTCGAGCCACTGGTGCTGACGATCCACATCGCCGTCGGCCTGGTCTTCGTGGTGCTGGCAGGCGTGCACCTCGCTCAGCGGCGGCGGGTATCGGCCAGCCTCCTGTCCCGGCTAGCCCGGGTGCGCGCCCTGGCCAGGCCCGCGGGCCGACTGGCCTTGGCCGACGCGCTGCTGGCGGTGATCACCGCGGGCATGCTGATCTCAGGCTTCTGGGACTGGTTCGCCCGGCATCCGACCAAGATCCGGTGGCACGCGATCACCGGCGTCGTGCTGGCTATATCGCTGCTGATCCACACAGCTCGGCGCTGGTCGCGGCTGCGCCGCTCGAAGGTGCGCTAGCCGCCGGGGCAGGCCGGGATTGGTTACTTTGCCGACCAGGGTAGATGAGGTGGCGAACACCCGGATAGCCGTCGCCGTGGTGACGGCGGTGGGCTGAGCTCACAGGACGAAGGTGCAGCCGTCCCAGTAGGCCTCGACCCGCGGGTGGCGTCGTCCGCGCATCCCGATCTCCAGGACGTCGGGCATCCGGCCCGCGGGCGCGCGGAACCATACGTCCAGGCCGTCCGAGTGCGCCGGGTGGAAACCAGACAACCCCGGCGGCGGCACCGTGGCCGCGTGCATGTACGCCGGTGTCCCCCAGCAGCACACCCGCGGGTGAGCCGCCCAGACCCACAACTTCCCGCCCCGCCCCCGGACGAACTCCCCCGCCTCAGCGCTCACATCCACCCGCACGGCATCCTCCAGGCCAGCAGCAGACCCGACCGGACCTGCATATATCCTGCCACGCACCCAGCTATCCACGCCATCGGCCGCAGCATCGTCAAAGGACTGGCGGCCTCGCCGGAATCGACCCGGACGGCGGGAGCACGGGGGCGCGGGCCGGCACGGTGTCCGGGTAGATCAGCCCGGTACCGGTATTGAGCACGACGACCTGGTCCGACCCGGATAGCCAGCCGGACTCGCGCAGCTGCCGGACGGCGGTGACGCAAGCGGCGCCTTCCGGGCAGATGAAGCTGCCCTCCAGGCGCGCCACCAGGCGCTGGTCGGCGAGCAGGGCCTCGTCCGTGACCGCCACGGCCGTCCCGGCGGTGGCGTAGAGAGCTTCGAGGATAAGGAAATCACCCAGGGCCTTCGGCACCGTGATCCCGAACGCCACCGTCTTCGCGTCCGGCCATGGCTCGCTCGCCGAGGCGCCGGCCTGGAACGCCCGCACGATCGGGGCGCAGCCCGTCGACTGGACCGCGACCAGCCGCGGCAGGTCACCGGACACCCAGCCGAGCTCGAGCAGTTCGCGCAGGGCCTTGTAGATGCCGATGATGCCCACGCCCCCGCCAGTGGGGTACACGATGACGCCGGGCATCCGCCAGCCGAGCTGCTCGGCGATCTCCAGGCCCATCGTCTTCTTGCCCTCGATCCGGTACGGCTCCCTGAGCGTCGAGACGTCCTGATAGCCGGGGCGACGTCCCACGGCGGCGGCGACCAGCCTCCCGGCATCTGCGATCAGGCCGTCGACCAGGTACAGCTCGGCGCCGGCGGCCGCACACTCGGCACGGGTGATCACCGGGGCGGCGACGGGAATCACGATGAGGCTCTGCATCCCCGCCCTGGCCGCGTACGCCGACCAGGCCGCCCCGGCGTTGCCGTTGGTCGGCATGGCGATGGCGGCGACCCCGAGCTCGGCGGCCCGGGAGACGCCCACGGCGGCGCCGCGCGCCTTGAACGTGCCGGTCGGGATGAGGCCCTCGTCTTTCATCAGCAGGTTCGGCACGCCGAGCTCCCGGCCCAGTGCCGGCAGGGCGAGCAGCGGCGTCATCCCCTCGCCCAGGCTCACCACGTGACCGGCCTCGCGGACCGGCAGCAGCTCGTGGTAGCGCCACAGGTCCGGCGGCCTGCCCGCGATGTCGCGCCGGGAGACCCGGACCAGGCCTAGGTCGTAGCGGGCCAGCAGCGGGGACCCGCAGGAGCAGGCGCCCTGCACCTGGTCGGCGTCGTGCCGGGCGCCGCAGCGCGGGCAGTCAAGGTGTGACAGGGCGGAGTACGGCACCGGGACGGCCTATGCTGGCGGTTGCCCGACGTCGGCGGGGCGAAGCCTGTTCCGCCGGGCCCGCAGGAACTCCCCCAGCTGGTTCGTTGCCGTCATGACGCCAGCCTAACCGCGCCGCTGCCGGGGACCCGGGACAAGGGAACACCGCGGTGTTCCTGCGTACTGCTCGCCGCCACCGTCGCCGACCGGGGCCTGGCCCGCCAGGTCCGCGCGTGACGATACGAGGGATGATCAGGACATGGTGGGAACCGTGACCGCGCTGCGCCGGTATCCGGTCAAGTCGATGCTGGGTGAGGACCTGGACGCGAGCGACGTCAGCCATCTCGGCCTGGCCCGGGACCGGCGCCTGGCCGTGGTCAGCCGACGCACCGGTAAGGTCGCGAGCGCGAAGTACCCCCGGCTGTGGCGGGACCTGCTCACGCTGTCCGCCGAAGCCCTGGACGGCGGCGCCCGGATCACCCTTCCCGACGGGAAGACCGTCTGCAGCACCGACGCGGACATCGATGCGTTCTTGTCCGCGCTGCTGAACGAGCCCGTCACGCTGACCGCGACCCCGCCGCCCGGCGCGTCACTGGACCGGGCGGTGCCCGAGGCCGTGCTCCGCGACGGGATAAAGGCCCAGGTCCCGGCCGAGCTGATCGAGATCGGCGCGGGCGCCCCGCCGGGCACCTTCGTCGACTTCGCGCCGCTCCACCTGCTAACCACCGCGACGCTCGTCCGCATCGCCGAGCTCAACCCGTACCGGCGGGCACACCTGGAGCGCTACCGGCCTAACGTCGTCATCCGCACCGAAGCCGAGGGCTTCGCCGAGAACGACTGGCTCGGCCGGGACCTGCGCGTCGGCAACGACCTGGTGGTGCGCGTGATCGCCCGCACCCCGCGGTGCGCCGTGCCCACCCTGGCCCACGGCGCCCTGCCCCGTGATACCGAAGCCCTCCGGGTGCTGGCCCGGCACAACCGGGTCACGCCAATGGCCGGGCTCGATCCTGAGCCGTGCGCCGGTGTCTACGCCGAGGTGCTGCGCCCCGGCCGGATCCGCGTCGGCGACGCCGTCCGCCCGGTCTCCGGCGTCAGGGCGGCGTCTCGGGCTTCAGGGCGCTAGCCGCGGCCCGGCGGATCGTCCCCGCGCCGCCCGTCGTGGCCCGCCGCCACGGCGGAACGCCTTCGATCTCGGTTTCCAGCGAGAAGCTCAGGAACGTCCTGATCAGTACGATCAGCCCGAGCACGTAGACATTTTGGAGGGTGGGCGCGACCGCGACGGTGCGAAGCAGGTCGGCGGCGACCAGGACCTCCAGCCCGAGCAGCAGGGTCCCGCCGAATGCCTGGCGCAGGACCAGGTAGGTTTTTGCCGACCACCCGGATCGCCGCGCGGCCATCGCCGCGAGCACGAAGGACCAGATCACGCCGACGACCAGGATGGCGGCTCCCAGTGCCTCGAAACCCTGGGCCACGTGATCCATCAGCCCAGTGAACGTGTCAGCCGACACTTCGGGAGCGGCCATAGTAAGGATCACGTGCACCTACCGACAGTAGTGCGGCGCCGCAGGAATGACCACACCTCACAGGGGTGAGGTCCGGAACCGTTAGCTGCTGTGCAACTCGGCCCAGACGACCTTGCCGGGCCAGCCGGGGACGGTCTGCCAGCTCCAGCGATCGCATTGCGCCGCGACCAGCATCAGGCCGCGCCCGCTCTCGTCGTCGGGCCCGGGGTGCGCGGCGGCGGGCGCGCCCGGGATGCCGTCCCAGACCTCGATCAGCAGCCGGATGCCGTCGCTGGCCAGCCGCAGGACCACGACCGGCATGCTTGACCCGTCGTAACGGGGCCTGTCGTCTGGGCCCGTCGAGGCCCGGACGGCGTTGGTGACCAGTTCGCTGACGATGAGCTCGGCGGCCTCGGCCAGGTCATCGAGGCCCCATTCGGCCAGTACGGCGCGGGCGTGCAGGCGGGCGCACGGCGTGGCGCCCGGCAGGGCTCCTAGCGGCAGGGATGTCGACAGCGGCCATGAAGCCGACATACCTGGCGGATCCGCAATGGCGTCCGGCCAGGTCACGACGCTGCCCTCGCCCATGGTCCGGGGTGCCCCCCTTTCAGCTTCCAGTGTGCCTGCTGACTGTCTTGCGAAGTGAGAGAATCGTTGGTTACGTCGCTCTTACGATTCTCATAGGGGCGGCAATCAGGCAAAACGACACGCCGACGGCCGGAGAATTGCCCGGACGGGACTGGTTCCTGGGGCGGCATCAGCTGTGGAAGCGGCGGTGCAGTTCGCGGACCTGCTCGTCGAGGCCGGGCACCGGGCCCTGCACCTCCAGGCCGGGAGCAACCTGGCTGACGGCCAGCGCACGCACCGGCGACGGAGGCACTCCCAGCTCGGCGAGCCACGTTGTCAGCTGCTCAGACGAGCTCACGTACACGATGCGGCCGAGCCCCACCCAGGCGTGCGCGGCCGAGCACATCGGGCAGTGCTCCCCCGAGGTGAAGACGGTGGCAACGGCCCGGTCAGCCGCCGTCATGTTGGCCGCGGCCCAGCGGGCCAGCTCGAACTCCGGATGGCGGGTCGGGTCGCCCATGGTGTTCTCGCGGTTGCGATCCTCCGCCAGGACCCGGCCGTCCGCCGCTACGAGCACCGAGCCGAACGGGAAGTCCCCGGCGTCCACGGCCTCGGCCGCCAGCTCCAGGCAGCGGCGCAGGTGCGGCAGGTCTTCCGGGGTGACGCCGCCCAGACCGCCCTGGGCATGCTCGGTATGTGTCACCTCAGCTCCGTTCGGGATCAATGTCTTTGGATTCTTGCTGGTTCCAGCGCTCGGCCACGGTCGCCAGCGCCTGCCACGCCGTCTCCGGGTGCGCCACCGGCGCCCTGGTCAGGCGCAGCGCGATGCGGGGCATCAAGGCGGGCTGCGGCCGCCGCGGCACGTCCGGATTGGTGCCTGGTCCGAAGTTCGGCACGTTTACGCCAAGTCGCACCGGCACAACCTATCGAGTGATCATGCTGGCAGCCGGATCGGGGGCGGTATGCTTGAAGACGTGAACAGTTACGGACGTCAGGTGATGATGCCCCGCGCGCGGGGCCACTGACGCGTCCGGACGTTTCGTTTCCGAGGCCCTGCGACGGGGCCTCGATGTGTGTATAGGCGCTCGGAGCCCCCTGAAGGAGGCTGCGATGACCGCGCCGCATACCTATATCACCACCACGATTCCGTACGTGAACGCGCGCCCGCACATCGGGTTCGCGCTTGAGCTCGTGCAGGCCGACGTGCTGGCCCGTTACCGCCGCGGGCGCGGCGACGCCGTCAGGTTCCAGGCCGGAACCGACGACAACTCGCTGAAGAACGTGCTGGCCGCCGAGGCGGCCGGGGTGGAGGTGCAGGAGTTCGTCGACCGCAACGCCGAGGCGTTCGTGGCGCTGGGCGACGCGCTGTCGCTGACCGTCGACGACGTCATCCGCACCAGCCGTGACCCGCGCCACCGGCCCGGCGTGGAACGGTTCTGGCGGGCCTGCTCGGCGGACCTGTACCGCCAGCGGTACGAGGGCCTGTACTGCACTGGCTGCGAGCAGTTCTACACGCCCGCCGAACTGCGCGACGGGCGCTGCCCCGAGCACGAGATCGTGCCGCAGCAGGTCACCGAGGAGAACTGGTTCTTCCGCCTGTCCCGGTACGCCGGACCGCTGCGGGAGGCGATCACCACCGGACAGCTGCGCATCGAGCCCGCCGGGCGCCGTAACGAGGTGCTCGCGTTCATCGACGGCGGCCTGGAGGACTTCTCGGTATCGCGGCCAGCGATGAGGGCCGGCGGCTGGGGCATTCCCGTGCCCGGCGACCCCAGCCAGGTGATCTACGTGTGGTTTGACGCCCTGTGCAACTACGTCACGGCGCTCGGCTACGGCCCGGGCGGCGAGGCCTACCGGCGGTGGTGGGCTGGCTCCGCCCCAGAGAGGGATCGCGTTCACCTGCTCGGCAAGGGCGTCCTGCGGTTCCACGCCGTCTACTGGCCGGCCATGCTGCTGTCGTCCGGGCAGCCGCTGCCCACCGGCATCTTCGTGCACGATTACCTGACCGCGGGCGGCAGGAAGATCAGCAAGTCCGCTGGTGCCGCCTCGGCCGCCGTCGAGCCGGCCGCGCTGGCCGCCAGGTACGGCGCCGACGCGGTGCGATGGTGGCTGCTCCGCGAGGTGCCGCGGGTGGGCGACGCGGACTTCACCGTGGAGCGGCTGATCGCGCGCGCCGACGACGAGCTGGCCAATGGCTTCGGCAATCTGGTCAACCGGGTGGTATCCATGATCGGCCGCTACCGCGACGGCCGTGTTCCTGCCGGATCGGGGGTGCCGGGCAGGGAAGAGCTTGAGGCGGCGTGCCGCCAGGCGGACGACGCGATCGGTGCGGCGCTCGCGGATTTCGACTTCCGGCGGGCAACGGCTGCGGTCTGGGCCATCGCGGCTGAGGCGAACCGTTTCGTCAACCGGGTCCGTCCCTGGGAGCTGGCTAAGGCCGAACGGACTGGGGATCTCGCGGCCGGGGAGCAGCTCGACGGGGTGCTCGGTGTGCTGCTGGAGGCCTGTTCGGTGCTTGGCCGGGTGCTCACGCCGTTCCTGCCTGACGCGGCCGCGCGTATCGCCCTTCAGTGCACGCCCGGCCGCGACGGACGACTGCCGAGCCCTTCCCCGGTGTTCCGGCGGCTGTCAGTAGCGACGGCGACAGGGCGTCCTTAACCGGCTAGCTCGCGTTCCAGTGGAGTGCGGAAGCGCGGGGTGACGCGGCCAGGGCCGATCCACTCGCGGAGCCGCTGAGCTTCGGCGGCTATTGCCGCCGAAGCCTCGGCACCGATGTCCTCGAGCAGCCTGACCGCGATCTCGCCGTCCTTACGCTGCGCCCAGCCGCCGACAATCCGGCCGTCCCACCAGGCCGTGGGGCCGATGTTCCCTGACCGGTCGAACAGGGCCGCCGCGTGCTCGCCGACGTACCAGCCCCGTTCGCGCCAGCCCATCGCGGTGGGGTCAAGGGCGGGCAGCAACGCTGCCCACGGGCCCATGTCGCGCATCGGCGCGGGGGCAGGCTCGTCTGCGGCCAGCATGATGCCCGGCGCGCCGCCGAGGTCCACCTCGGTGACCTCTAGCTGGCCGAGCACCTGCTTGACCTGCCCGGCCGTCCACCCCGTCCACCACCGCAGGTCGGAGACCAGCGCCGGTCCGAACGCCAGCAGCCACCGGCGGGCCAGCTCCGCGCGCGCCTCAGCTGCGGTCAGATCCGCCTGGTCCGGGGCGACGGACCAGGCGAACTGGGTGGAGGTCCAGCCTCCGCGCGGGCGGCCCCGCACGATCAGCCCTTCGGCGGACAGCACGGTCAGCAGCCTGTTCGTCAGGTTCACCGCGCCGCCGTAGGGATTGTCCGCGGCGGCCAGGATCTGCGTGCGCAGCCGCGGCTCGTATCCGGCCAGCTCCGCGCCGGTCGCGGAGCCGCGCGCGGCCAGCGCGCGCACGGTGGCCTCCCCCACCTCCTTGAGCCAGGTCGCCGCGTCCGGGGCGATGCCCGCTTCCCGCACGACCTGCGTGAGCTGCCTGCGCAGCCGTTCCGCGATCTGGTCGGTGCAGGCGGCCTGGATCACCGGGACGAGGGCGGCGGGCACCACGAACACGGTCCGGCGCATGCCGAGCATCCGCACCAGCGAGCGCTGTTCGTACAGCGCGTGCTCGATGGCGGTTTTGCCGGCCGAGGTTCCGGCGGAAGTATCGTCGCCGGGGTCCGTGCGGGCCCAGGCGGAGAGGTAGACCGAGGCGGGGTCGGTGCCGTGCAGGGCGATGATGTCCGCCACCGCCTCGGTCACCGTGCGGGCCCGCTCGGCGAGGTGGTGACGGACCGCTAGCCGCGCCCGCCGCTCGGCCACGCTGACCGCCCGGGTTCCGCTTCCCATGGCGACGACCCTAGTACGGTCGGATGGTGACCAGCTTCCGCCACCCGGGGACCGTGCTGACCGACCGCTTTTTCAGCGTCCCGCTCGACCACCAGCGGCCGGACGGCGAGCAGATCGAGGTGTTCGCGCGGGAGGTCGCCGCCGCCGACAAGGCTGACGCGGACCTGCCCTGGCTGCTGTTCCTGCAGGGCGGCCCCGGGTTCGGGGCGCAGCGGCCTGAAGGCCGGGAGTCCTGGCTGGACCGCGCGCTCAACGATTTCCGGGTGCTGCTGCTGGACCAGCGCGGCACCGGCCGGTCCTGTCCGGCGAACCGGCGGACCCTGGCCCGGCTCGGCCTCGAAGGACCGCAGGCGCAGGCCGACTACCTGACGCATTTCCGCGCCGACAGCATAGTGCTCGACGCCGAACTGATCAGGCGCGAGCTGACCGACGAGCCGTGGAGCGTGCTCGGGCAGAGTTTCGGCGGCATGTGTACCGTCACCTACCTGTCGTTCGCGCCGCACGGCATCCGGGAGGCGTTCATCACCGGCGGGCTGCCCGGGCTCACCGCGACCGCCGACGACATCTACCGGCGCACCTACCGCATCGTGGCCGCCAAGAACGCCGCGCACTACGAGCGGTACCCGCAGGACGTGGACCAGGCGGGGCGGGTGGCCGAATACCTGGCCGGGCACGACGTCCGGCTGCCAGACGGCGCGCCGCTTTCCGTGGCGGCTTTCCAGTCGGCCGGAGCCATGCTCGGGCAGAGCGGCGGCAGCCACGCGCTGCACTACCTGCTCGAGGACCCGTTCGCCGGGGACGGGCTTTCCGACGCCTTCCTGTACGCCATGATGAACGAGCTCAGCTTCGCCAACGGGCCGCTGTACGCGCTGTTGCACGAGGCGGCGTACGCCCAGGGGTTCGCGACCCGGTGGTCCGCGCAGCGGATCAGGGCGGAGTTCGAGGAGTTCAACCCCCGAGTTACCGGGTCCAACCCGCTGTACTTCACCGGCGAGATGATCTACCCGTGGATGATCGACGCCGACCCGGTGCTGCGCCCGCTGCGCGAGGCCGCCTTCATCCTGGCCGAACGAGACGACTGGCCGCCCTTGTACGACCCCGTGCGGCTGGCGGCTAACGAGGTGCCGGTGGCCGCCGCCGTCTACTACGACGACATGTACGTCGACCGTGAGTTCTCGCTGCAGACCGCCCAGGCCATCCGCGGCCTGCAGGCCTGGGTGACCAGCGAGTACGAGCACGATGGCCTGCGGGTCAGCAACGGGGCCGTGCTTGACCGCCTGATCGGCATGGCGCGCGGCAACATCTAAACGTTTTCTGTCGTGAGCGCCACCTCCTCGCCGGGGCGCAGGGAACCGCCCTAGGGTGGAGACCGTGCGCGGTACATCCGGCTTGCTCACCCGCCACGGCGTCATCATCGCGGTCGCGGCCGTGGCAGCCTCAGCGGCGGGCAGTGGTGCGGCCCTCGCCCTCACCACGTCCGCCCCGTCGCATGTCGTGTCCATGTCCACGGCCGGGCGGACCAGCGCCGCACTCAAGATCACCGCCGGGACGCCGGTCCTCGAGATCAGCGTGGGCAAGCTCGGCGGCACCCTGCTGCGGGTCTCGACGCCGGAGGATGCCCCGGTCCGGCCGGTACTTTCCGGCTCCGACCTGATCCGGCTCTCGCTGACCGGCACCGGGCCAGCCTCTGGTCAGGACTCCGGCCACAGCCAGGGCTCCGGCTACGCGGTGCAGGTCGTGCTCAACTCGGCCGTCACGTGGAGCCTGGACCTGGCGGGAGGTACCCAGTACACCGTGGCCGACCTGCGCGGCGGCAAGGTGGGCGGGATCGCCGTGACGGCGGGTTCCGACGTCCTGGACGTGAGCCTGCCCAAGCCCGCCGGGACGCTGCCCTTCCTGCTCGCCGCCGGGGCGAGCCAGTTCCTGCTCAGCCTGCCGGGCGGCGTGCCGGCCCAGGTGACGGTGGGCGGCGGTGCGTCCTTCGTGTCGGTCGACGACCAGAACCTGACCGGGGTCGCGGGCGGGACGGTGCTGACCCCGCCCGGCTGGGCTACCGCCACGTCCCGGTTCGACATCGACGCCACCTCCGGGTTCTCGCGCCTGACGGTCAGCCGCTGGTATCCAGCCGGCTCCTAGCCCCGGTACCCGCCACGGGCGGGATGGGGCCAGCGTGCTTGGATTGACCGAAACTCACCTGAATCGTGCGGCGGCGGCGCCAGCGGAGGTAGTGCGTGGACATCGGAATCGGCCTTCCCAACACCGTGCCCGGGACCGAGGGCAGGAGGCTGATCGACTGGGCTAAGAACGCGGAGGGAGCCGGGTTCAGCACGCTGGGCACGATCGGCCGGATCGTGTACCAGAACTACGAGGAAATGGTCGCCCTGTCCGCCGCCGCCGCGGTCACCAGCCGGATCCGGCTGACGACCAGCGTGCTACTGGCGCCGCTGTACTCCAACACCGCCCTGTTCGCCAAGCAGGCGGCCTCGCTCGACCGGCTCTCCGGCGGGCGCCTGGTGCTCGGCCTCGGGCTCGGCGGGCGTGACGATGACTTCGCCGCGAGCGCGCTGCCGACCACGGGCAAGGGGCGCCGCCTGGACCAGCAGCTGACGGAGATGAAGCGGATCTGGTCCGGCGAGCGCTACGGCTACGCCGGCGCGATCGGGCCCGAGCCGGTGCGGCGCGGCGGCCCCGAGCTCATCCTGGGCGGCTCGGCCGAGGCCAGCTTCCGCCGGGTGGCCCTGCTCGGCGACGGCTGGATCATGGGCAGCGGCACGCCGGACATGTTCGCCCAGGCCGCAGCCGGCGTCGAGGCGGCCTGGCAGCAGGCCGGCCGCCCGGGGAAGCCGCGTAAGCTCTCGCTCGCCTACTTCGCGCTCGGGCCGGAGGCCCGCAACCACGCGGACAACTATCTCCTGCAGTACTACAACTGGCTCGGCGACGTCGCCAGGCAGATAGCGGCGGGCGCCGCCGTCAGCGCCGAGATGGTCAGGGACTACGCCGCCGCGTTCGCCGCGGCCGGCTGCGACGAGCTCATCTTCATCCCGACCACCGCCTCGCCCGACCAGGTCAGCCTGCTCGCCGAGGCGGTCCTGTGAATCGCGGAGACGGTCGCCCTCTGGCGGGTCCGCGATTGCATCCGGTACGAGTCCGCCCAGAGGCGGTCAGTGACCGTTAGCTCGCCTCTCCCAAGCGCCTGGCTGGTCATGACACAGCTCGTGGTGCCGCTCGTGGGGGCACTGCAGTACCAGCCCGCCGGTTCTGGCGAGCCCGGTTCTAGCGGGCGGAGCTCCACGGCCCCGGGCACAGTGGAGCCGGGCGGGACGGAGGTTCTTGGCCCGACGTCGACACTGGGGGCCGGCTGAAGTGGTAGACGAGGATCGTTCCGTCCAGGATCCCGACCGGGCACCAGGCGCGAAGCCAGCCGAGTGACGAGCGGTTCGCGCTGTTGAGGGCGGTCACCGACACAGCCACCCAGCCATCAACGCGGGCCGGCGCGGTGCCGAGCAGCGGCCGGGCGCCGGGGATGTCCGCGGTCGAGATACCCCGAGGCCCGAAGTAGGCCAGCCACGGGTTCCTGCCCGCGCTCCACGACCACAGGGCGTAGAGACCCTGACCCCAGTCCAGGTTGGAATCGGTCACCATCGCGTAGCCCGGCCGGAACGGCCAGGCCGTCCATGCGATGGAGCGCGGGAAAGATCCGGCGGTGCTGACGACCGCCGCACCGAGCATGACGGCCACGGCGGTTCCGGCCAGGCGCCTGCGCCACGCCCCGGTCGCGGTGCCGAGCACCGCGACCAGCCCGCTGGCCGCGGCCGCCGCCCACAGGGCGAGGGCCGGCAGCAGGTAACGCACGCCGACGTCCTTGGGCGTGGTCAGCGTGAAGCCGGTGATCAGCGCGGCGGGCAGGACGACCGCGAGGCCGACCCGCCGGCGCAGGTCCGGCGGCAGCCGCAAGCATCCCAGGACACCGGTCACCAGCAGCAGCAGGGCCGCCGCCGGCCACTTGATCGCCAGGCTGAGCGGCCAGTACCACCACCGGCCACCCGTGTACGCGATACCCGCGATATAGGCGGAGGACCCGGTGGTGTCATGAACGGAGAGATAACCGATGCCGTCGAGATACGGCCGCGGCACCAGCAGCGGCAGCTGCGACAGCATCGCGGGGTCAAGGACGAGATAGACCGCCCAGACAGACGCCCAGACGATCAAGCCGGCCAGCGCGGCCTGCCTGAGCGCCCGCATGACGCCGGACCGCCACTCCGCTCCGACGATGACGGCAAGGCCTGACCCGACGACCAGCAGGCCAGTGACCTGGGTTTCCGCAGCGGCCGCGAGAGCGAATCCCAGCCACATCAGGGTTCTCGTATCGCGCACGCGCAGCCAGCGCACGAGCGCCCACGAGCTCAGCGACGCCCCAAGCGCGAACGGTACGTCGGTGCCGTCGAGGTGACCGATGCCGAGAACAAGAGGCGAGGCGAGCCACAGAATCCCGGCCAGCACGCCTGCGACCGGGCCGGATAGCTCGTTCGCGACGGCAAACAGCACGAACGTGACGCCGGCCGTCTCCGCGAGCGGGACCAGCCGGGAGGCAAACGTGACACTGCGCAGCTTCCCGGCGGCCAGCTGTGCGGCGACGAAGCGGGCACCGTAGCTTTGCTCGTCGTTGCCTGACCATCGTCCGTTGGCGGGCACGACGGGATGCGTGAACAGGACCGGGAGCACGGCGAGCACTTTGGGCAGTGGCGGGTGCTCATCGTTGAGCGTCACGTCGTGATGCAGCACGGCGGCCAGGCCAGCCGACACGTACACCGGTTCGTCGAACGTCGGGGCATCGGCCCGCGCCTCGGCTACGCCGAGCGCGACGAAACCGGCCGTCATGACCGCGAGTACGGCAAGCGGAAGCCACTTCACCCAGGTCCGCGTCACTCCGCTCATGGTGTCACGACCTCTATCTATAAGATCGGAAAACTTATAAATAGCGGTCTCTCGCCCTTACTGCGTTGGGCGATCGGCACCTCGGCCGTTCTTTCACTCCCTGCTCTTTCACCCTCTGTCCCCGCACCCTCTGTCCCCGCACCCTCTGTCCCGGCAGGCCTGCTTCGGAGGGAATACGCGCACGCCTGACGCTGTTGCCGCGGGCGTGACGGGACAGCCATTGGAAGACGTGCAGTTCTGGTTCGATCCGCTGTGCCCCTGGGCCTGGATCACCTCCCGCTGGATGCTGGAGGTGGAGAAGGTCCGGCCGGTGCACACCGACTGGCGGATCATGTCGCTGGCCTACCTGAACCTGGTCCAGCATGAGGGCAAGGGCCTGACCGAGGAATACCTGGAACGGATGGGCCGGGCCTGGGGACCGATCCGGGTCTGCGCGGCCGCCGCCCAGCACGGCGGTCCCGGCGTCCTCGGGCCGCTGTACACCGCCATCGGCACCCGCTTCCACGTCCAAGGGCGCCGTGAGGATCCGGCGGTGATCCCCGAGGCCCTGACCGAAGCGGGACTGCCTGCGTCGCTGGCCAGCGCGGCCGAGAGCACCGAGTTCGATCAGCTGATCAAGGACTCGCACAACGAGGCGTTCGACGACGTCGGGCTGGACGTGGGCACACCGGTGATCCGCATCCGCGGCAACACCATTTTCGGCCCGGTTGTCACGCCCGCGCCCCACGGTGACGCCGCCGGACGGCTGTGGGACGGTGTGGCGCTGGTGACCGGGACGGACGGCTTCTTCGAGCTCAAGCGGAGCAGGGACCGCAAACCCTCGTTCGACTGAGCCGGTCAGGGTGTAGCAAACTGAGACCACCCGCCTGGCTCACATGGCGCGTAAGAGTTCCGTTGAGGCAAGCACCACGGCCCGTTCGGTGTAAAAAATGTCTTTCGTGTGTTACTTCTTGGCACACGAAGGGTTAGCCGGACTCTAGGTGGTGTGATGTCGGATCGTCCATATGAGCTCGCCTGGACACCCGAGGGCATGGTGGCGCGGGTCCGGCTGCGGGGTAGGTCGGTGCTCACGTCCGCGATGTTGAACCGGGGCACCGCGTTCACGCTGGATGAACGGGAGGCGCTTGGGCTCACCGGCCTGCTGCCGGACGGCGTGTCGACGATCGAGGGGCAGCTGCACCGGGTCTACGCGCAGTATCTGCGCCAGCCCGATGACCTGGCCAAGAACATCTTTCTCGGCCATGTGCGGGACCGCAACGAGGTCCTGTTCTACCGGCTGCTGACCGAGCACATCCAGGAGATGCTGCCGATCGTGTACACCCCGACGGTGGGGACCGCGATCGAGCGGTACAGCCTGGAGTTCGGCCGTCCGCGCGGGGTGTACCTGTCGGTGGATCATCCCGGCCAGGTGGAGACCGCCTTCCGCAACTACGGGCTGGGGCCGGACGACGTGGACCTGATCGTGGCCACCGACTCAGAGGGCATCCTGGGCATCGGTGACTGGGGGGTGGGCGGCATCGGGATCGCGGTCGGGAAGCTGGCCGTCTACTCGGCCGCGGCCGGCCTGCACCCCCGCCGGGTCATCCCGGTCGTGCTGGACGCCGGAACCGACAACCAGACCCTGCTGGCCGAGGAAGTGTACGTGGGCGTCCGGCACCCGCGGGTACGGGACGAACGGTATGACGAGCTGATCGAGGCGTACGTCAGCACCGCCACCCGGCTGTTCCCGAACGCGTTGCTGCACTGGGAGGATTTCGGCGCCGCCAACGCCCATCGCATCCTGGTGAAGTACGCCGGCACCTGCTGCACCTTCAACGACGACATCCAGGGCACCGCCGCCGTAGTGCTGGCCGCCGCGCTGTGCGCGGTCCGGGCCACCGGGACGCGGATGAGCGATCAGACGGTGGTGATCCACGGAGCGGGCACCGCCGGGGTCGGGATCGCGGATGCGCTGCGACAGGTCATGATCGACGAGGGCCTCAGCCCGGACCAAGCCAGCGCGCGGTTCTACGCACTCGGCAGCAAAGGCCTGCTGACCAGCGACTATCCCGGAAAGCTGCGGGACTTCCAGGTTCCCTACGCACGCCAGGCCGCGGAGGTCGCAGGCTGGCAGCATGACAAGGACGGCCGCATCGGCCTAGCCGAGGTGGTGACGCACAGCCGGTCCACGATGCTGATCGGGACCTCGACGCAGCCCGGCGCCTTCTCCGAGGCGATCGTCACCGAGATGGCAGCCCACGTTGACCGGCCGATCATCATGCCGCTGTCCAACCCCACCTCGCACTCCGAGGCCCAGGCCGCTGACCTGATCGCCTGGACCGGCGGGCGGGCGCTGATCGC
>Ga0208565_1000945_pt1 | contig 18625 bp, 15 predicted proteins | sample Sb_taG_7_FD_187706 | JGI IMG/M metagenome (GOLD analysis project Ga0208565, IMG submission 187706) | Peat soil microbial communities from Weissenstadt, Germany - Sb_50d_2_FS metaG (SPAdes) (version 2) | ecosystem: Environmental > Terrestrial > Soil > Wetlands > Peat | place: Germany...
CCTCCGTGCGGCGCATGAACAGGCTGTAGTCCGGCCGCAGCTCCACTGCCGCCGCGACGGTCGGCTCGTAGAAGCTCGGCCAGCCCGTACCGGACCCGAACTTGGCGTCCGAACGGAAGAGCTCATTTCCGCAGCCGGCGTATCACCGGCGGGCCGACGCGATCTGCTGCGTCCCATGCCGTCTGAATTCGGAGCAGGAGTTACTTCTGCGTAGCGAGCTACGCCTCTTTCCTTGGGAAGCCCAGCATGATTGCTTCTCAGCTCATCCGAAATAGATATCAACCGGAATATCTCAGCGGCCCTGACCGCAACAGGCCACTGACAGTGACTTACGGCCCTGTCGAGAATTCTGTCCCGGTGATCGCCTGAAGGCTGGGGGGAATTCATATGAAGCTAACCATCAGCGCAGCGGCCGTCGCGGCTGTCGCGATGCTCGGAGGGCTGGGCATGGCATCCGCCCCAGCATCAGGGGCGACGGCGATGCAGGCATCAGCCGCGCCGAAAACGGCCGTACCAGCATCAGCCACCGGATCGGGGCCGTCGCGATATGTAGTCGCGCTGGAGCCGGGTCGGAAGTACGGGCAGGTCTACTGGATGACCATGGGGCCCCAGCTCAACGTCAGCGAGGGAGGGCCGTCAGGCTGGATCGCCGGGATCCGCTGGTTCCACTGGAACCGGCAGTCGGCCACGGGCGAGGGCAAGTTCTGGATAGCCGATGCCATCACGTGGACCGAGGGGCACGTCAGCTTCCGGCTCTACCGGCCAGTCGGCTACGTGACGATCAACGGCCACCGGCACCCGTACTTCACCAGGCTCCACATCATCGGCGGGCGCAATCACGGGAGCGGCTTCGTCCACTACTGGCACTGGTCCTGGGCAGCAGGCATGTGGGTTGGTTAGGCGGAGAGCCCGTGTTACGCCAGCTGATCAGTGCTGGCCTGAGAACTGAATGTCCTGGTGATCCTCCCTTCCCCTGGGAGCCGCCTGGACGCTCATGCCGAACTTTCAGATTCAGGGGGAGTCATGAAAGCAATCCAGATCGCAGGAATCGCCGCAGCAGGGGTCGTCCTGGGAGTCGCGGTCGCAGCAGGAGCGGCGCTGGGCGAGAGTCACAGCCCTGCCCTGGTCGTCATCAGGCCGGCCAGCCCGGCAACGCCAGCACCGGCACCTGTCAAGACCAAGATCCAGCACCGGACCAGGATCATCGTTGTCACGCCATCGGCCGTTCCTGCCCAGCCTGCACCGGCAGCTCCTGCGGGACCGCCGCAGGCTACCTGGGGCAGGCCGCCGGATCCGGGCCCGGCTTATGCGGCAGACATCGCGAACGCCGGGATCACGGCACCGTACGGGTGGCTGATGTCCACCGGGAACACCCTGTGCGCTGACTGGGCAGCAGGAGAGACCACGGCACAGACCGATCCGGTCCTGACGGCAGGCGGGATCTACGCCTACCACCTTGCAACATTCGACGCCATCACCAACGCCGACATGTGCCCGGGCCTTACGCCGTAACTCGCCATCGTCCTGCGGCGAGCCTCACAGCATCTTCTCCCGGCCGAGAACCGCATCCAGTGGGTGCGCCCAGAGACGGGCTGGCGCAGTACGGGCCCGCTGCGGTGACGTTCGCCGGACAGCACTGCGGTCACGGCGCTGGGACGCGATAGCGGACTGCGGGGCCAGGTGCGCTCCTCCCGGTATTAACTGCCCGGCTGGCCGTGGTTAGTCGCCGGTCGGCGGCGCGGGCTCGAAGGCCAGCGCGCACGAGTTGATGCAATAGCGCTTGCCGGTCGGGGCCGGCCCGTCGCGGAAGACATGACCAAGGTGGCCGCCGCAGCGGCGGCAGAGCACCTCCGTGCGGCGCATGAACAGGCTGTAGTCCGGCCGCAGCTCCACTGCCGCCGCGACGGTCGGCTCGTAGAAGCTCGGCCAGCCCGTACCGGACCCGAACTTGGCGTCCGAACGGAAGAGCTCATTACCGCAGCCGGCGCAGCAGTAGGAGCCGTTCTCCCTGGCATGGACGAATCTGCCGGTGAAGGCGGGCTCGGTGTGGCCGCGGCGCAGGACATCGTATTGCTCGCGGGTTAGCTCGCTGCGCCACTGCTCGTCCGGCTTCTGGATCTCTGCGGCAGCGGCCTGAACCATCCTGGTACGGCGCATGGCTACTCCCTGGTGCAGCTACGTGCTGTGATCGGCTGTTACCAGGGTGCCCGCCGCCGCTGCCGCGCGAACCGCATCGTACCGGCCGTCACGGCCAGGCGGAACGAACCGGTCAGCGGTGCAGGTTGCGGTCTGACAACGGGACCTTCTGCCCTGTGCCGGGCAGAGGTGAGCTGTGAGTGTGGGATCAGCACGTCTGGCTTGGAGGGGGTTCGGGAGATGTTGCTGTTCGGACGCCCAGACATCGGCACGCTCGCCGCCAGCAAGGATGCGAAGATGCTGATCAGGTTTCTTCGTCATTCGAAAGAGAGCCGGGTCCGGCAGGTTGCCGCTGGGGCGCTGGGCAGGCTCGGTGACACGCGGGCGGTGGGCCCGCTCACGGTCGCGCTTGGGGACGGCGACTGGGGCGTACGCGTGGACGCCGCCACCGCGCTCGGCCAGATCGGCGACACCCGGGCCGTCGGCCCTCTCCTGGCCGTTCTCAACGACGAGCAGACGCTGGTTCGCGAGCACGCCGCCACCGCGCTCGGCCAGCTGGGCGATACCCGTGCCGTCGACGCCCTGCTCGCCGCCGTCAACGACCAGGAAAACTCCGTGCGCGAGCATGTCTTTGCAGCGCTTGGCCAGCTCGGCGACGGCCGGGCTGTTGCGCCCCTCGTCGCCGCACTCAGCCACGGAGACTGGCCCGTGCGTCGTCACGCCGCCGACGCGCTCGGTCGGCTCGGTGATGCCCGGGCGGTTGCTCCCCTCGTCACGGCTCTCAGCGAGCAGGAGTGGCTCGTGCGCAGCTCCGCCGCGCAGGCGCTGGACCGGCTTGGCTGGAGTCCTGACAACGGCGCGGCCGGAGCGGCCTACTGGATCGCCAGGCGCCAGTGGGGGAAGTGCGTCAAGATCGCCGCTATCGATCCTCTCATCGCCGCTACCAGGGATGAACGGGTCCGCGCCGACGCGACAAGGACTCTGGTCAAGATCGGTGCCCGGGCCGTCGATGCCCTGATCGGCGCTCTGAACGACGACGATGACGGCGAGGTGCGCCGCGCGGCCGCCGACGCGCTCGGCCAGATCGGCGACCCACGGGCGACGGGCCCGCTGCTCGCCGCACTCAACGACGACCATGACAACTATGTGCGCCGTGCCGCCGCTGGCGCGCTGGGCCAGATCGGCGACGCCGGGGCCGTCGACGCTCTCATCACCGCCCTCAGTGACCAGCACGGATTCGTGTCCGCCGCCGCCGCTGACGCGCTGGACCGGCTCGGCTGGAACCCGGATCCGGGCCCGGCCGGAGCGGCCTACTGGGTAGCCAAAGCCCAGTGGGACAAGTGCGTGCAGGCCGCCGCCGTCGAGCCTCTCATCATCGCGCTTCAGGACTATGACAGACGCGAGGCCGCGGCCAGGGTGCTCGGCCAGATCTGTGACACCCGTGCCGTCGACCCCCTCCTCGCCCTGCTCCACGACCGCTTCCCGGACATGGGCAGGGCGGCCGCGAGGGCGCTGGTAGCCATGTACAGCGCACGGAAGCTCGACGAAGGGCAGAAAGCCAGGCTGCTCGCGGAACGGGACTTCATCACCTACCAAGACCACGTACCCGAGCACGAGGGCGTGGACGCCTATGAAGACCGGAGCATAGGCGTCGCCTTCCCCCTCTGAAGTCGGCGACGAAGCACCTGCCCCCTCACCTGCAAAGGCCACCAGCCACGGCTGGAACCCTGGATCGGATCACGGTTCGTCTCAAGAACTCAGAACGAAGAAATCGACCCGGAGGTGCGGGTCGCATCGGTCGGTCGGGCAGGCCACAACGGAAAGGTGTGAGGCAGTGGTGGTCGTGGGGGTCACGGGGCACCGGGTCCTGGCCGAGGTCGACCGGCTGAAGGATGGTCTGGAGCAGGTCGTCCGGCGTGTGCAGGCAGCGTTCCCCGGCGATTGGACTGTGGCCTCGGCGCTCGCTGAGGGCGCCGACCGGATGGTGGTGCGCCGCTTGCTGGACCGCGACGGGACCCGGCTCCTTGCCGTCCTGCCACTGCCGCGTCACGGCTATGAAACCGGCTTCGCCGATGCGGTATCGACGGACGAGTTCGGCGACTTGCTCCGCCGTGCCGACGAGGTGGTGGAGGTGGCATCCCAGCCGGGCCACGACGGCGCCTATGAGGCCGCAGGCCTGGCGGTGCTGCAGCGTTCCGATGTGCTGATCGCAGTGTGGGACGGCCAGGCGGCACAAGGACGGGGAGGGACCGGCGGCATCTTGGCCGAGGCCCGCCGCCGTGGACTGCCGGTCGCCTGGGTCCACGCCGGCAACCGAAGGCCGGGGACGCTGGAACCGACCAGCTTGGGTGCCGAGCAAGGCAGTGTGACGTTCGAGCGGTTCCCCGGCGAGCCGAGACCGGCAGGTGAGAGCCCCGGCGGTGTGCGCGGCAGGTGACGCCGGCACCGTCCTGCTGCCTTTTACCCGGATGGACTTTCGGCCCTGGCGCCGGCCGGAGCCGGGGTGATCTGATCGGGGAATGCAGCAGAAGGCTCCCAGCTCTGCGCTGTCGGCGCCTGTGGTGGTGGTCGACGGCGACGTGACAATCAACTGGAATCTGGCGCACGGAGCCCACGACGGCGGCGCGGCCGGCCTGGGCGGCGCACGGGCGAGCTGCCAAGCGGGGGGCGCGGTGCTGCTCGCCGGGCTGGTGGCGCAGGTGGCCGGCCGGTGCGGCCAGGTGATCGAGCTGGCCCGGCCGCCGGACCCGGACGGGGCGGTGCCCGGTGATCCGCGGTTCCATCACTCGTGGGCGCTGTGGTCGCCCAGCCCGCAGGGCGGTGCCTGGCGGGCGGAGCGCCTGCTGGGTGTGACGCGTGCGGCCGTCGATGCGCCCGCGGGACGGCTGGGAACCGGCACGGCCGGCCTGGTTGTGATCGATGACGCGGGACTTGGCTTCCGGGACCGGCCGGACTGCTGGCCTGCCGCCATCGCCGGGGAGGACCCGGGCCCGTGGGTGCTGGTGCAGATGAGCGCGCCGGTCGCCTCAGGCCCGCTGTGGGAGCACCTGCAGCGCTGGCACCGGGACCGGCTGGTGGTCGTGGTCCGGGCCGGGGATCTTCGCCGCAGCCAGGTCCAGATCAGCCGGGGCCTGTCCTGGGAGCGCACTGCCCAGGACCTGGCGTGGGAGCTGACCAACAACCCCGCCGTCCGCGGCCTGGCCGAGTGCGCTCACGTGGTTGTCTTGTTCGGCGCCGCCGGCGCGGTGGTCGTCTCACGCCAGGACACGGCGGCCGCCACTGGGGGACGCCCGGCGTTCTCGCTGATCTTCGACCCGAAGGTGATGGAAGGAGAGTGGGAGCGTGATCGTCCTGGCACGGTCGTCGGGTGCACCGCCACGGTGACGGCATTCGTGGCCGCCACGCTGATCGGTGACCGGGGCCACGACGAGCTGGCTGGCGGCGTGGCCGCAGGTCTGACGGCCTTGCGTGATCTGCATGAGGGAGGGTATGAGGCCGGTGACGGCGGCCAGCTCACGTTCCCTGCCGCACGGGTCGCCGCTGCGGGGGGCCGGCCAGGCGGATCTTTTGACCGGGTCGCGGTCCGCGATCCCGCGCGGCTCCTGGCCCGCCCGGCGGCCGCGCCAGGGCAGCCGGCGCTGCGCGGCTTCTGGACGATCCTGGAGGAGGCCTACCCGCACGCTCTCGACGACATTGCCCGCCAGGTCGTGGTTCAGGGTCCCGGGGTGCTGCGCGGCGTGCCGCATGGCCGGTTCGGCAATCTCCTGACCGTCGACCGGCACGAGATCGAGGCGCTGCGGGCGATCCGGGGCCTGATGGAGCAGTACTGCGGCCTGGACCATGCCGGGCAGCCGCTGTCCATTGCCGTGTTCGGCCCGCCGGGATCGGGCAAGTCGTTCGGCGTCGCCCAGGTCGCCGCCAGCCTGCTGCCCGGCCGGATCGGCAAGCTCGAGTTCAACCTGTCCCAGCTCCGCTCGCCCGATGACCTGACCGACGCGTTGCACCAGGTCCGCGACACCTCCCTGGCTGGGAAGATCCCGCTGGTGTTCTGGGACGAGTTCGACACCCCGCTGGACGGCCAGCCGCTGGGCTGGCTGCGCTACTTCCTGGCGCCGATGCAGGACGGCGCGTTCCGGCAGGGACAGATCGTCCACCCGATCGGCCGGGCGGTGTTCGTGTTCGCCGGGGGCACCGCGGCTTCGATCAGCGAGTTCGGCCGTGACCTGACCGGCGAGCAGCTGCGCGCGGCGAAGCAGCCGGACTTCGTCAGCCGGCTCCGCGGCTACCTCGACGTCCTCGGACCCGACCCGCACCCCGCCGCCGGCGAGCCCGGGGACGACCGCTTCCACCGGCTGCGCCGCGCCATCTTGCTGCAGTCGATGCTGCGGCGGAAGGCACCCCAGCTGATCGGCCCGGCCGGCGGGCTGGACACCCTGAGCCTGGACCCGGGGGTGCTGCGGGCGTTCCTGGAGGTGCCTCGTTACCGGCATGGCGCCCGGTCGATGGAGGCGGTGATCGAGATGAGCCAGCTGACCGGGCGCAGCTCGTTCCAGCGCTCGAGCCTGCCCTCGCAGGCCCAGCTGGACCTGCACGTCGACGGCCGCAGGTTCCTGGCCCTAGTGCAGCGCCCCGACCTGTCCGGGCAGCTGCTGGAGCAGCTCGCGGAGGCCGCCCATGACGTCTTCCGGCAGGACCTGCTCCAGCGGGGCTACCAGCCCGGGCCGGCCCACGACGAAGACCGCAGGATCTCGCCCCGGCTGTGCCCGTTCGGCGAGCTGGCCGAGGAGGACAAGGAGCAGAGCCGGGCCACCGTGCGTGACATCCCCGGCAAGCTCGCCCGGGCCGGTTACCTGATGGCCCCGGCCAAGAGCGAGGAAGCCAGCACCGGCTTCCCGGGCGGCCTGCTCGACGAACTCGCCCGCGACGAGCACGACCGGTGGATGGCAGCCAAGACAGCCGCTGGCTGGGCCTACGGCCCCCACACCGACGAGCTGGCCAGGCGGCACGACGCCCTGCTGCCCTGGGACGATCTTCCCGAAAGCCAGAAAGACAAAGACCGCGCCCTCGTCATCGGCATCCCCGCCATCTTGAGCAGGTGCGGCTACGCCGTGATCCCCGTCCCCGAGTAACGTCCCCGGTGGCCTGCGGCAGCCAAGCTCGCGCCCGGCCGGACGCCGATGACGCGGCGGGGAACCGGCGCGCCAACAGTGAACGGGTGAGCCGGTGACGGGACCTACGGCCCTATGCAAGTGCGGGCCGGCGGCAGGACGCTGATTGCAGGTCCCGGCGGACGGGGACCGCTGGGGAGGAGCGATGAGCGCTGGCCCGCTGCCTGCCGACCGCCTGCTGACGCCAGCTGCTCCTGGTGCCGCCGGGGAGCGCGAGGATTCCGGGCCTCCGTCGGCGGCGCCGTCCGGCGGGGGCGCCCGGACGTTCCGGGTGTTCGTCAGCTCGACGTTCGATGACTTCGAGCATGAGCGCGACAAGCTGCGCGAGCTGGTGTGGCCCCGCCTGGAGCAGTTCTGCGAGCAACGGGGCGCCCGCTTCGAGGCCGTCGACCTGCGCTGGGGCGTGGGATCGGAGGCAGCCGCCGACCAGCAGACCATGAACATCTGCCTGGGTGAGATCGAGCGCTGCCACCGGGTAACGCCCCGGCCGAACTTCCTCATCCTCCTCGGCGAACACTACGGGTGGCGGCCGCTACCGCCGCAGATCCCGGCCAAAGAGTTCGACGCGCTGGCCGGGCGCATGCCTGCTGAGGATCGGGTCCTGGCCGATATGTGGTACGAGCATGACGACAACGCCCGGCCCGCCCAGCGACGGCTCCGGCCGCGCCGCGACGAGTACCAGCAAGACAAGGTGTGGGCCGAGGTGGAGGGCCGGCTGCATGCGGCCCTGCGGAAGGCGGCGGATGGGGCCGGGCTTGAGGAGCATCGCGCCCGTGTCTACCGGACCTCGGCGACCGAGCAGGAGATCGTCGCCGGCGCGCTGGAAGCCGGCGACCCTGAGCAGGTGGTGTGCGTCCTGCGCCATATCGACGTCGACGCCCGCCGGACCGCGGCCGGGACTCCCGCCGAGGCGGAGCGGCTCACCCGGTTCGTCGATCCGGACCCGGCGCCGGCCGAGGCCCTTCGCGCCGAACTGCGTACGCGGCTGGCGGCCCGGATCCTCACCCCGTCCGACGAATCGGAGCCGGGAACTGCGTTCACTATGCCGTGGGCCGATCCGGCCGCGGAGCTCGACTACCTCAACCTGTTCGCGGCGCGGGTGGCCGACAGGCTCGAGGCTTCGATCGCCGACGAGCTCCGTGAGCCCCGCCACCACGCTGGCCAGCTCGAGGCGCCGTCCCGGCCAATCCCTGCCGACGCCCTCCTCGACGCCGAGGGATGGGCGCATCACGACTTCGCGGAGGACCGCATAGGTTCCTTCGTCGGTCGGCAGGACGAACTGGCTCGCATCGACGGCTACGTGGACGGCGACGGGCCGCGACCCCTGGTGGTGACCGGTGGCGGCGGCACCGGCAAATCAGCCCTGATCGGCGAGGCGGTCCGGCGCACGCTGCAGCGACACCCCGACGCCGTGGTTGTCTACCGGTTCATCGGCGCGACGCCCGGGTCATCGGACGGCCGGACGCTGCTCGACGGCATCTGCCGGGAGCTGGCCCGCCGTTCCGGGCAGTCCGAAGCGGACGTACCGCCCGGCTTCGGGGACCTGATCGCTGACTTCCGGACACGGCTCGCACCGGTGGCCGGGCGACGAGTGAGCGTGTTCATCGACTCCCTCGACCAGCTGGGCACCGCCGAGGGAGCGCGTGGGCTGGCCTGGATCCCCGGCCAGCTCCCCTCCGGCGGCAGGCTCGTAGTCTCCACCCGGCCGGGTGAGACACTCGACCCGATCAGTGCACGAGCCGAGCCGGTCCCCGTGCCGCCACTGCCCGTCACCGACGGCCGCGCCGCGCTGGAGTCATGGCTGGACAACGCCCACCGGACCCTCCATGAGGCCCAGAGCCGTGAGGTGCTCGACGCGTTCGAGCGGTCCGAGGGCAACCCGCTCTACCTGCGCCTCGCGTTCGAAGAGGCCCGCCGCTGGCCCTTCCCCGAGCCTCCCGGCCGCGCCCACCCGCCGCTGGCCGTCGGTGCGGGCAGCGGCACGACCGTGGTCGAGCCGATCATCCGCGGCAACCTGCTCGCCAGGCTGGAAGCCGAGCACGGCACGGTGCTCGTTTCCCGCGCCCTCGGCTACCTCGCCGCTTCCCGGCACGGCCTGGCCGAGGCTGAGCTGACCGACTTGCTCTCCGCCGACCCCGACGTGTACCGCTGGTTCCTGCTCAGCAGCTACCACCTGCCCTCCGATCTGGTCGCCCTCGCCGCCAGGCACCCAGCGATCGGGGACACCCCAGCCACCCGGCACCCAGCCGCAGGAGACCCATCCGGCTCGCACGCCGGGGCACGGCAGTGGCTCACCGCTGCGATCGACGCAGCCCGTCGGGAAACTGACGCCGCCCGGCTCGACGGGTTCCTCGACGACGTGCTCGGGCGCCCGCACGGCCCGGAACTCCCGGTGGTGCTATGGTCGCGGCTGTTCTTCGACCTCAAGCCATACCTTGCCGAACGTCAGATCGAAGACGTCGCCGGGCTCGACTTCTACCACCGTGAGCTCCGCGACGTGGCCCGCGCCGAGTACGCCGCCGGCGAGCAGGGACGCGTCCTGCACGAACGCCTCGTCCGCTACTTCCGCACCCGGGCAGACCCCGGCGGCCAGGGCACCTGGCAGGGCGAGACGGGCCGCGCCGACCGGCGCGGACTGGCCGAGCTTCCCTACCATCTCACCTGCGCCCAGCAGTGGGACGACCTGTGCGAGACGCTGACCGACTTCCGCTTCCTTGAGCAGAAAGCAGCGAACGTGGGAATCACCCGCGCCGGGGTCGGCGGGGAGCCCGCGCTCTACACCGGCGTGTTCCAGCTGCAAGACGACTACGACACCGCCCTGCGCGTGCTTCCCGGCGCCGCGGGGCGCACCGCGAGCCGACCGCGCATCATCGTCACGGCCACCGACTACGGCGACGGGCTCGCCGTCCGGTGCCCGCACTGCAACACCGCGCACCCCTTCAGCCGCCAGTGCCCAGGCTGCAGGACGACCCATCACCTCGGCGACTGGAAGGGCAAGGACATCGACTGCCCGAACCAGGCCTGCCACGGGCCGCTGACAGTGAACGACTTCCTGGCCGACGGGGGGCGTCTCGATGCCGCACCTGCAGGCTGATCACATGCCGCGCGAAGTCTTGGAGGCGTACGCGCGGGCGCTGCGCCGCGAGGCCCACATCCTGGCCCGCTCCCCAGAGCTGACCTGGCAGCAGCTGCACAACCGGCTCCAGTGGGAAGGCGGGGCGGCCGGGGCGAGCCTGGCCGCCGAGCGGGAGCGGCGCAGCCGCCCAGGGGCGGCGCCGTGGCTGCGGCTGGAAACCCCGCTGCGGGAATCAGAGATGCTGCTGCGTACCCTGGCCGGCCACACCGACAAAGTCTGCGGGTGCGCGTTCAGCCCGGATAGCCGCCTGATCGTGTCGGCCAGCGACGACGGCACGGTGAAGATCTGGGACGCCAGCAGCGGGACCGAGCTGCGCACCCTCGCCGGCCACACCAGCTCGGTCACCGGCTGTGCGTTTAGCCCGGACGGCCACCGGATCGTCTCCGCCAGCCGCGACCAGACGCTGAAGATCTGGGACGCCGGGACCGGCGCCGAGCTGCGCACCCTCACTGGCCACACCAGCTCGGTCACCGGCTGCGCGTTCAGCCAGGACGGGCATCGGATCGTGTCCGCGGCCGGCGGCGACGACAACACCGCGAAGGTGTGGGACGCCGAATCCGGTGCCGTCCTGCGCACCCTGACCCTAACTGGAACTGGTCGAACGGTTCCGGAATGGGCCCCCTTTTACCGGCCCGGCGGCTTTTTCGCGTGCGCGTTCAGCCCGGACGGGCAGCGGATCGTCTCCGCGAGCTACGACTTCACCCTGAAAGTGTGGGACGCGGAATCCGGTGCCGTCCGGCGCACGCTGGCCGGCCACGGCGACCCGGTCAGCGCGTGCGCGTTCAGCCCGGACGGGCGGCGGATCGTGTCCGCCAGCATGGACAGCACGCTGAGGGTGTGGGACGCCGGGAGCGGCGCAGAGCTCCGCCGCCAGACTGGCTTCCCCTGGTTCAAGGCGTGCGCGTTCAGCCCGGATGGCCGAAGGATGGTGTCCGTCAATGTCAACGAACGGACGGTGAAGGTGTGGGACGCTGATAGCGGTGCCGAGCTGGGCACTCTCACCGGCCACGCGGACTCGGTGCAGGCGGTGGCGTACTCGCCGGACGGGCAGCGGATAGTGTCCGCCAGCGATGACGGCACGCTGAAGGTGTGGGACGCCGGAATGATCGGCATCGAGCCGGCCACCCAGACCGGCCACACCACATTCGTCCTCGCGTGCGCGTTCAGCCCGGACGGTCAGCGGATCGTGTCCGCCAGCGGCGACAACACGCTGAAGATCTGGGACACCGAAAGCGGCACCGAGCTGCGCACCCTGACAACCAGGACCGCCGGGATCCTGTCGTTCAACTGGGGCGCGTTCAGCCCCGACGGGCGGCGGATCGTATCCGCCGGGCTGCCAGAGCAGCGCAGCGCCCATTCGCGGACCTCCGCCGGTCTGCTCACCATGCCCGGAGTGGCTCCGGGCAACCCGCAGCTGACGGTGTGGGACGCCGAGTCCGGTGCCGTCTTGCGCTCCCTCACCGGGCACGCCAGACAAACGTACGCGTGCGCGTTCAGCCCGGACGGGCGGCGGATCGTGTCCGCTGGCGATGGTGGCCTGCTGACGGTGTGGGACGCCGAATCCGGTGCCGAGCTACGCACACTGCTGACCCGCCACCACGGGCCTGTCCACGGGTTGGCGTTCAGCCCAGACGGGCAGCGGATCCTGTCGAGGGGTACCGACGACCTGCTCAAGGTGTGGGACGCGGAGTCCGGTGCCGTCCTGCTCACGCTGACCGGCCACACCGGCGGATTCAGCCCTGACGGGAAACGGATCGTGTCCGCCTGCAAGGACGGCACGCTGAAGATCTGGGACGCCGGGACCGGCGCGGAGCTGCTGACCCTGGAGGCAGACACCGGATTGGTCACCGGGTGCGGGTTCAGTTCGGACGGCCAGTGGATCGTGGCCTCCGGCGACGGCGGCCCCAGGGTCTGGGACGCCGACAGCGGAGCCCTCGTCGCGCAATCGGCAGGGGTTGGAGTGGCTCTTTGCGCGGCGTGGCACCCCTGGCAGCCCCGCTTGACGTGCGGGGCTAATAGCGGGCTGGTCTACCGGATGGAGGTTGTGGGGATCGAGCTTGGCCCGGTCATCGTGACCGCGACCGAGGACGGGCCCGGGCTCGCGGTCCGCTGCCCGGCCTGCCAGGCCAGCCGTCCCCTCGACCGGGCCCGGCTGGGCGCCGACATCACCTGCCCAGACGGCGGATGCGGCCGCACCCTCCGGGTCAACACTTTCGTATTGAGCCCGCCAGTCGAACGGCCCTCCGACATGCTCGGCCCTCCGGACGAGCCGTCCTCGGACGTGTTCCGCCCTGGCCGTTCATCGGATCTCGTGGTGGCGCTGCTGGGACCCGCCGATCACCGCACCATCGCTGCCGCGATCAGCGCCGCGGAGCCCGGCGCGCGGATCGTGGTACGTCCGGGGATCTACCGTGAGGCGCTGCTGATCGACCGGCCGGTTGAGCTGTTGGCTGAGGGCCCCGCGGGCGATGTGGTGATCGAGGCGGCAGAGGGAAGCTGCGTCGTGACGCGGGCTGATCATGCGGTTGTCCGGGGGTTCACCCTGCGGGGGCGCGCCGCGGCAGGCAGCGCGTTCTATGGCGTGGACATCGCCGCCGGGGACGTGATCCTGGAGGGATGTGACATCAGCTCCGGGTCAAGCGCCTGCGTCGGGGTGCACGGGAAAGGGACATCGGCTACGGTGCGGGCTTGCCGAATCCATGACGGTGCGGCGTCGGGCATCTTCGTCTGTGAGCAGGGCGCCGGGTTGATCGAGGACTGCGAGATCTGGGGCAATGCCTACGCCGGCGTGGAGATTGCGACGGGCAGCACGTGGGTGGTGCGGGCCTGCCGGATCCGCGACGGCGCCGCGTCGGGCATCTACGTCCGTGAGCAGGGCGAGGGGCTGATCGAGGACTGCGAGATCTGGGGAAACAAGATGGCCGGCGTGGACACAGCGACCCGCGGCAACCCCTGGATCCACAACTGCCGGATCCGCGACGGCGCCGCGTCGGGCGTCTTCGTCCATGACCAGGGCGCCGGGGTGATCGAGGACTGCGAGATACGGGGCAACGCCTATGCCGGCGTGGAGATCGCGACCGGCGGCCGCCCGGCGATCCGGGGCTGCCGGATCCGCGACGGCGCCGCGTCGGGCGTCTTCGTCCATGACCAGGGCGCCGGGGTGATCGAGGACTGCGAGATCTGGGGGAACAAGCTGGCCGGCGTGGACATCAGGTCGGGCGGCAATCCGGTGGTGCGGGCCTGCCGGATCCGCGACGGCGCTGCATCAGGCATCTTCGTCGATCAGCAAGGCGCCGGGGTGATCGAGGACTGCGAGATCTGGGGAAACAAGGAGCATGCCGTACAGGCCGCAGATGGCAGTCAGGTCGTGGTGCGGCGGTGCAAGATCCCCGATGGCCGCGCAGCAGACCTGCCACGCGCCGCTGACGTTGAACGACTTCCTGGCCGGGAGGCCGTCGACGACGAACACGCAGGCTGAACACAAGCCGCCCGAGGTCGTCGAGGCGTATGAGCGGGCCTTGCGCCGTAAAGCGCACATCCTGGCCGCGAGCTGAACGCCTGAGTTCGCTGACCTCATTTGCTCTGATTGCCGTAAGGGATCACCCCGTATATCCCGTAGGTGTCAGCGGGTGCACGGAAGACGAAGCGGACGAAGCGGTTAGTGGGGTCGAACCAGAACAGCGAGCTCGGGCCTGACACACCGAGACTGGATTGCAGGAGCAGGCGTCCGGCTAGGTCCGTGACGATCCAGTCGCTATTGCCAGCTGGACCGGGGATGCCGCCATCTGGCGGGGCCAGGCGCAGCGGGCATGGCGCGGCCTGATCCACGCCTGGCACCAGGCATGCGAGCAGGGTCTGGCCGAGATCCCCGCGCACGCGCGGGACCCGCTCAGCTCCGAGTTCCGGCACGCCGTCCTGGCCGGGCTACGACGACGCACAAGGCATGATCTGCCGTGCAGCCTGTGGCCACCGCTGGCCCGCCGACGACCCTGAATGGCTCGCCCAGGTTCTGCCCGTCGGACGCGCCCATAGGATCTGGCCAGCTCAAGGTGACGACATCGAGTGGACTCGCAACTCTATGGCACCCCACGACGAGGCGCCTACGGAGTTCGCCGCCTGCGCGATGACCCTCTGCTTGCAAAGTTCGCGCAAGGTAAGGCATACCGTGGCTGACCTGGTACTGCTTGGTCCACAAGATCGACCGACCGGGCCTTGGCGTTATCAGTTCTGGTGCTCAGCATCTGGGCCTCTGGATCCTGCAGTACCGGCGTTGGCAGTTGTCGTCCCGCCTGGCCAGCCGCGCTGCAGTTGCAAGGCAACGGCGCGCCAGCAACGACGGCGGAATTCAACGGCCCTGGAGGGCTGGCCGTCGCCAGAAACGGCAGCATGCCTATCGTCGGCACCTTCAGCGAGCGAATCCGGATGATCACGGGCCTGCTGTTAACCGGCAGGTGGTTAGGCGCGTCTTAGCGATGGAGCCAGGACTGCGCCGCCACGGGTCCCAACTGACCCGGTCGCGCGCCTGAGAATGGACGTGATGAGCGCCATGCGTACTGTCCCATCTGCGTTGATCCGCCGGCCGCTCTTCGGCGCGGCGCTCACGATCATGGCGTTGCTGGCCGCAGGGCTGGCCACCGCGACCCCTGCCACGGGTGCCGTCCGTCCCGGGCGGGCGAGCTTCTCCGCGGTCTCCTGCAAGGGATCCTCCTGGTGCATGGCCGTGGGCAGCTACACCAGCCGATCAGGTCAGCATCACGCACTGGCCGAGGTCTGGAACGGCAAGACCTGGCGGGTCCTGAAAGACCCGCCGGGCCGCGCGCCGAATAGCCTGTCATGTTCGGCCGCCTGGTTCTGCATGGCCAACGGCGGGCCCACAGGCGCCCAGACGTGGAACGGCAAGACCTGGCGCGAGATGAAGAGCCCGCCCGGTGGCCTGAGCGGCATCTCCTGCGGGAGCCGCTCAACGTGCATGGTCATCTACCGTGGCGTCGTCCAGTCCTGGAACGGCAAGCGGTGGCGGATCTGGACCCAGGCCACCAGCGTCTGCGGTGGCCCGCCAGGGTACCCGTGCGGCCTGGCCAGCGTTTCCTGCGGGAGTGCGTCCAACTGTGTGGGAGTCGGTACCCAGACCATCTCCCAGGAGCCGGTCCAGGACACCGTCGGTGTCGCCTGGAACGGGACTAGCTGGACACATACGAGTCCTCCCGGCTACGGAAACCCGTCGGCCGCGAACGCCGTCTCGTGCGCGGGCAATTTCTGCATGGACGTCGGCGGCGGTTACGCCGATGTGGATGGCGGTAACGTCGCGAGCGCCGGCACCTGGAATGCCACGACGCAGACCTGGAAAGACGTCTCGCCGACTCTGCCAGTCTTCTGCAAGGGCGCGTTCAAGACCTGCTCCTGGGCCCACATCATCTCGTGCGGGAGCGCCGCGAACTGCATGACCTTCGGCATCGACGGGAATCTGGCCTGGAACGGCAGGACGTGGACGCCGGCCCCATCGGTATCAGCGGGCAAGGGATCCAATCTGCGAACTGTCTCCTGCGGCGGTGGTTCCTGCGTGGCCGTCGGCTACCAGACCGTGGCCGGCGCCCAGCAAACCCTCGCCGAGCTGTGGAACGGCAGGACGTGGCGGATACTCAAGACGCCTAGCCTGCCCTGAGTCGGCGCAGTTACTGTCAACGGAACCTCATCTGCTACGCCGTGGCGTCATAGGCCGGCTGCTCGGCGTATTCGGGATAGACAACGATTCGCAGCCTCGAGAATCGGCTGTGGCTCCGCGTGGTCACGATGACGGTCCGCCTTGCATCGTTCATCACTGCTTCAGTTCCTTTCGCCGGGTGCATCAGAAGGGTGCAGGCTTGTTGCCGCGCGGAGGAGGCCCGGCGCTGGATCCGGCTGTCGGCAGTCGATCCGGCGGGGCGCCGATGTCCTGCGCGTCAGGATCTGGGATCGGGTAGAGGCTGGGTTTCCGCGCCTATGACGGCAAAGATGATCTTGCCGCCGGCGGGCGGGTACCGGTGGCCCCATTCGGTGCTGAGGGCCTGGACGAGCATGAGGCCGCGTCCGGATTCGGCGTCGGTGTCCGCGTAGGTCAGGACGGGTGGGTTCGGGTTGTTGTCGGATACCTCGATGACCAGCCAGCCGTTACGCAGTCGCAAGGTGAGGCTGATGCGCTCGGCGTGGCGCGGGTCGCTGGCGGGCGGGCTGGATGCTCGGGCGGCGTTGGTGACGAGCTCTGATACCAGCAGGGTCGCCGTCTCGATGGTCTCGGGCGGTAGCTGCCACGCAGTCAGTGAAGCCTCGGTCTGGCGGCGCGCCCAGAACGGCGCGCTGGGCAGCGTCGCCAGGTCCAGGCGCGAGACTTGGGCTGGCTCATGCCTGGCGGTCTGCGTTCCGTGCCGCGGGGAGACTTCTGGTGCGGGGGCGAGCGCGGGTGGCCGGCAGGCGGGCGCATGTGAGCCGGTTGGGGTCATGCCGTGACCGTACGCAGGGTGTAGCGTGCGTTTCAATCATGTTGCGCTAAGTTGCGTCAGGTCAGTCGATGGGGAGCTGCGCCTGCGCCGAGAGGATGAGGCTCCGGGCGGCAGCGCCGGTGACTGCGGAGCGGGACAGCAGGTCGAATTTCTTGGCGTAGAGCGCGATCTCGCGCTGCTGGGTGATGGTGATCTCGGCTGAGACGGTCTCGACCTGAGCCGACTCGTCGTCGAAGATCCAGAACCCGGCCGTGGTAGTGGTGTGGCGCTCGGCTGCGGACGGGATGATGCTGAGGCTGACTCGCTGGACGCTCATGAGCGTGAGCAGCCGGTCGAGCTGGCCGGCCATCACCTGGGGGCTGCCGATGCGAGTGCGCAGGGCCTGCTCTTCGAGGACGACGAGGAAGCGGCGGTCTCCCGAGTACAGCACGCGCTGCCGTTCGAGGCGGGCCGCGACGGCCTGGTCGAGGTCGTCGGGGATGTCGTAGAAGTCGATGACCTTGGTCATGATGGCGGTGGCGTACTCGGCGGTCTGGAACAGGCCGGGGATCAGCCCGGGCTCGTAGATCCGGAACAGCCTGGCCCGCTCGTAGGCTGGCGTGCGGGCTTGCTGCGGCCGTTTCAGGCCGAATTTCATCTGGCGGCGCCATTCGATGTACATGCTCTCGACGCTGCGGGCCGAGGCGATGAGATCGGTGATCTCGCCGGGGGCGTCGCAGTGGGCGCACCACGCCCTGATGTCGTCGTCGGAGGGGTGCTGCTTGCCGTTCTCCAGCTTGGAGACCTTGGTGAAGTGCCAGCCTGCCAGCGCTGCGAGCTGGCGTCCTGACAGGGCGGCGTCCTTGCGGATCTCCCGGAGCCGGCCGCCCAGGGCCTCGCGGGCGTGCTCAAGCTGTCTGGGCAAGGCGTATGTCCGGCTAGCTGACGGTGTAGCGGGCGTGCGGGATGGCGATGGCCCAGACTGCCTCGAACGCCGTCTGGCAGAGCCGGACGGCGTCGGCGTCGGTGGCCAGCTCATGGCCGGCGGAGCGGCCAGCTCCGGTGAAGAAGTTGAAGAGCACGCGCTCGCGGTCGAAGAGCCAGAAGTCATTTCCCGGCAGGGCGATCCGTGACGCGCGCCGGCGCGGCAGCCAGCGGACATCCTCGCCGGCGTCGATGCTGGGCTGGGTGCCCGCGTGGGAGAACCGCATGTAGTCACTCAGCGGCTCGCAGACGATCCGGGCGCGCCTGACCTGCCGGCCGGCCGCGGTGGTGGCGCGCATCAGGTCGAGCCAGTGCCGCCGTTCCGGGGCCTCGGCCTCGTGGTCGCGCCGTCCCGTGGCGAGAAACCGGGCGTACCGGCCCTGCTCGTCATCGACGCCGTACCAGTCGCGGGTCTCCAGGTGCCAGGCCGAATGCTCGCAGGCACCGAACAGCTCAGTCCACTGCTCGTCAGTCAGCGGCTCCATTGTTCTCCTCCGGCAGGTACCGCATGAGTTCCTTCGGCACTGCGATGGCGGCCTCGTGATTGGGGAGGTTGAGCATAGCTAACGTCTGCGGGTCCGTGATCTTCCATCCCTGGAGGACGTAGACCGCCCGGTCAAACATGATCTCGTCAGTATCGAACAGCGTCGGCGAGTTGCCGCCATCGGTGACCTTGCCCAGGAAGCGTAGCTGCATGTGTTGCTCCAGCCCTTGCGGTTGCTAACAGTTGCCGCTCCTGATCGTCT
>Ga0208565_1000947_pt1 | contig 18608 bp, 13 predicted proteins | sample Sb_taG_7_FD_187706 | JGI IMG/M metagenome (GOLD analysis project Ga0208565, IMG submission 187706) | Peat soil microbial communities from Weissenstadt, Germany - Sb_50d_2_FS metaG (SPAdes) (version 2) | ecosystem: Environmental > Terrestrial > Soil > Wetlands > Peat | place: Germany...
CCAGGGTCACGGTTCGCCCGTCCTGGTCGGTGAGGCTGAAGCCGGGTGCCCGGTAGCTGAGCACGGCGCTGTTGCCGTCGATGGCCTGAGCCAGGATGGTGTCGGCGATCGGGCTGGCCTGCGCGGCCGCCATCGGCGCGGCACCGAGGATGATCATGGCGACCGCCCCGACGGATGCGACGGAGCTGAAGCTAGCTGCCGCCAGCGACCGAGGCGCGGCGGCGAGCCGGACCCGGTCCCACCAGCTGGCCGCCGGCCTGGCAGCCGAGGCTGGTGCTGCCTCAGCCGCTGGCAGCCTGGTGAGCGCCAGGTAGCCAGCCGTGGCCAGCAGGATCATCGGGAGCATGCTGTTGGGATCGGTGCCGAGCCCACCGAAGAAACCGAAATCCTCGATCAGCACCCAGTCCGCCACGCACAGCACACCGAACCCGATCAGGGCCGGCCGGATCAGCGCAGGCCGCCCGCTCACAAACGCTGCGCCGGTGACGGCGAGCGCAACCACGACGAACAGATTCACCGCGAACCCGTGCCCGGCGTCGAAGACCCCAAAGGCATTAACCCAGGACGACAGCACCCTCGGCTGGGGAGTCGTGGCCATGGTCCGCACCATCGCGGTGAGGCTGCCGGGCTGCCCGTGCGCGGTGCCCTGCCAGAAACCCCTGCCCGGCCAGGCCTGCAGCACCGCCATGCCAGCCAGGAACAGCCCCATTCCGCCGAGGGTGAGCCTGCCCAGCAGCCGGGAACGCCAGGTCCGCTCGGGCAGCGCGATGAGCAGGCCAGCCACCGAGTAGATCAGTACCGCGCCCGGGGCACCGAACAGCCAGGTCAGGCCCGGAGCGAAGATCCCACCGAAAGCCTCGCCGAACACCCAGACCACCAGCCCCCAGCCCACGCTCACCAGCCCGGCGAGCCGGGACCAGGCACCCCGCGGCGCTACCAGGAGCCAGATGCCGATCCCGACCTGGATCCAGACAGCGGAGGCCCCGGCCTGCATCGGGTGATACGACCACGCCGTCCCGGCCCAGTTCACCACCTCCTGGACCCATCGTGGCGAGCTCGCCGCGATCGGCTCGATGACCTGGGACGGCAGACCGACCGCCATCTTCGGTTGCGCCTGCAGGATCCCGTCGAAGATCCACAAATTGCCGAAGCCGATCCGCAGCACCTGCCGCCACAACGGCTCGCCGGCACCCGGCGTGGCGGCAGCCTCGGCAGGGGCGTCATCGCGGGCCGGCGCAGGCAGCCATCCCCGCAGCGAGACCCAGGCAATTCCCAGTACGCCGAAGATCAGCAAGACGATGATGCCCTGATGCAGCAGAGCAGCCTTGAACGCGGCGACCACAATCGGATCGCCAACATCCAGTCCTGAGTTCATCCCTGGCATATCGCGTGCTCCTCGATCTCAGCCGCGTCACGCGGCAGGCCGCCTGGCCTGCGCCGCCCGGGCCGGCGCAGCCACCAGGGCGGCCGGTCCGGACCAGGAGCGCCGAACCGGCGCAGCCGCAGGCTGTTGGACATCACGAAAGCTGAAGAAAAGGCCATCGCCGCCCCGGCGATCAGCGGGTTCAAGAACCCGGCGGCGGCGAGCGGGATGGCGGCGACGTTGTACCCGAACGCCCAGCCCAGATTCTGCCGGATCGTCCTGAACGTGCCGCGGGCCAGCCTGATCGCGTCGGGGACGACACCGAGGTCGTCGCGCAGCAGGATCAGGTCGGCCGCGCAGATCGCGACATCGGTACCCGAACCTAGCGCCAGCCCTAGGTCGGCGGCTGCCAGGGACGGCCCGTCATTGACCCCGTCACCGACCATGGCCACGGACCGGCCTGCGGCCTGCAGCTCCCGGATCACGGCGACCTTGTCAGCGGGCAGCGCCCCGGCGATCACCTCGTCCACGCCCGCCTGAGCCGCTACCGCCCGCGCGGTGGCCTCGTTGTCGCCGGTCAGCAAGATGGTGCGGAGTCCTAGTCGGCGCAGCCCGGCGACCGCGCCGGCGGCCGAGGGCTTCACCGTGTCGGCCACCGCGATGCAGCCGCGGGCTTCGCCGTCCCAGCCGGCCAGCACCACCGTGCAGCCGTCCTGCTCCCAGGCCGCGGACCGGGCCGCTAGCTCATCCGGCACCGCGATCCCCCGGTCGGCGAACAGCTTGCGCCGCCCGACGACCACCTCGCGGCCGTCCACGACACCGCGCGCGCCAAGTCCGGGCAAAGCCGCGAACTCCGACGCCTGCGGCAGCGATCCGGTTTCGGTGGCGGCGAAGGCCGTGATCGCCGCGGCTACCGCGTGCTCGGATGCCTGCTCGACCGCGCCCGCGTACCGCAGCAGGTCGCGGCCGGCGCCGGCGGCCGACTGCACGCCGGCAACCGCCATCACACCGCAGGTCAGCGTCCCGGTCTTGTCCAGCACCACGGTGTCGATCGACCGGGACGACTCCAACGCCTGATATCCCTTGATGAAGATCCCCAGCTGCGCCCCACGGCCGCATGCCACCACCAGGGCCGCCGGAGTCGCCAGGCCCAGCGCACACGGGCAGGCGATGATCAGAACCGCCAGCGCCGCGCTGACCGCCGGCTCCGCAGGATGCCCGGACAGCAGCCACCCGGCGAGAGTCACTCCGGCCAGGGCGAGCACGGCCGGGACGAATATCCCGGCGATCCGGTCGGCGACCCGCTGGATCGCTGCCTTCTCGTTCTGCGCCTGCTCGACCAGCGCAACCAGGTGCGCGAGCTGGGTATCCTTCCCTACCCGGGCCGCGCGCACGACCAGTCGGCCGCCGACCGCCACCGTCCCGGCGGTCACGCTGTCACCCTCGGCCACATCCGCCGGCACCGACTCGCCGGTCATCATGCTGCGATCCACCGCGGACTGGCCGAAGATCACCTCGCCGTCGGCAGCGATCGTCTCCCCGGGCCGGACGACGAACATGTGCCCGGGCCGCAGCTCGGTGACCGCAACACGTCGCTCGGTCCCGTCCTCGCCGAGCACGCTCGCGTCCTTCGCGCCCGAGGCGGCGAGTTCCCGCATCGCGTCACCAGCGCTGCGCCGGGCCCTGGCCTCATAGAACCGCCCGGCCAGCAGGAAGGTGGTCACCGAGGCCGCGACTTCCAGGTAGATCCCGCCCCCGGAGGCGTGCAGCAGCTCATACATCGCGCTTACCCGCGCCCGGCCGCTATCCAGGACGAACATGGCGTACAGCGACCAGCCGGTGGCAGCGGCGATACCGAGCGACACCAGCGTGTCCATCGACGTGGACCCGTGCCGGGCGGCCCTCAGCGCGGCATGGTGGAACGGCCACGCCGACCACACCACAACCGGCGCCGCCAGCGCGACCAGGACCCACTGCCAGCCCGGGAACCGGTACGCCGGAAACAGCGACAGCAGGACCGACAAGTCAGACAGCGGAACAAAGAGGATCAGCGCCACAAGCAGCCGGCGCCACAGGTAGCTAACCCGGCTGGCATCCGCGCTGTCATGGTCGGCATCCGCGATTCCGGCCCAGCCAGGCGCGACGGCCTGAGCGCCGTAACCAGCCTGCTGCACCTGCTCGATCAGCTGCTGGACGGGCACCGAGGCCGACGCCGTGACAATGGCCTTCCCGGTCGCGAAGTTCACCGTCGCTCGCACGTCGTCAATGCCGCTGAGCGTCTTCTCCACCCTGGCCGCGCACGCCGCACAGGTCATCCCGGTAATCGCAAGCTCAACCTCCCGGAACTCCGATGACGCCGCACCGGCCAGCGCCGACGATGACATTCCTGATCCGCCCTCCAGCAAACCGGCCGACTGCGCACCACCTGCATGAACCGCGCCTTCAGGCCAGGCATCGAATGGTATTTCGCTCCGGCCGCCGCACCCGCGTAACGCAGCCGCAGCACGGAATCTACACACTGCGAAAAGCGCCAGGCAACACAAGCACCGATGCAAATTAGGGGCCATGAATAACCCAAATACCCGGTCGGGGTTTCCCGAATACCCTGCACCGGTTCCGGCAAATACTGGGGTAGGGTATCCGCAATACCCGGTCGGGGTTCCTGCAATCCGGCTGTCCAACTCCAGGTAGACATATTCGGGGCTGGATGAGCGCTTGCGCGGAAGGCAGCCGGCCTCTTACTCTCGACGCGTGCGCAGCCAAGCGGCTCTAGTCCGCGGTCGAGGGCAGCGGGCGGAAACGCCCGGCTGGCCCCCGCTGCGCCTGCCTGCTCCTGCCGTGAGCGGACGCTGACGTGGGCGGACCGTCCTGGCTGGCTGACACGCTCGCCGCGGTGATGATTGTGATCACCTTTTACTGCGCCGGCCGCCTGATCGTCTCACTGCGCATGGGGCGGCATACCGAGTTCGATGCTGACGGGCTGCACGTTGCCATGGGCGCGGCGATGGCTGGGATGCTCGTGCCGCGGCTGAACCCGCTGCCCGGCAGCGTGTGGGAAGTAGTGTTCGGGATCGCGGCGGTGTGGTTCGCCGGGCAAGCCACCCTGGCCGGCCGCGCCAGGGGCAACGGCTCGCTGTGCAGCTACCCGGTGCCGCATCTCATCGAGTGCGCCGCGATGCTCTACATGTTCCTGGCAATGCCCGCCTCCGGGCATGCGGGTCATGTACCAGTCCCGATGCCCGGAATGACCAGCGCCAGCGGTACCTTCCCGGCAGTTGCCATGGTCTTCGCGCTCTTCATGCTCGGCCATGTCGTGTGGAGCGCCGACCGGCTGGCCGCTGCGACGCGAGCCAGGACCGCTGCGGCCGCTCGGAGCGCCGCGCCGGATCACAACCGGGTGCCAGTCTCCGCCGGGGTGGTGCCGCCGACTTGGCAATCCGGTGCCGTGGGCACCTGCGAGGCCGCAAGCACGCGGCCGGAGCACCCAGACCGAAGGCCAATCCTCGCCCCGCGGCTCGGCGCGGCTTACAAGATCGTCATGAGCATCACGATGGGCTACATGCTGGTGTTGATGCTCTAGCGGCCGAAGCGTGGAGCGGTATGGGCATTGAGGCGGAGGCAATCGCGCGCCGATCCGGTTGCTTTCGAGAATAACCAGCTCGGCCGGGTTACCGTAGACGGCGGAGGAGTCCCATGTCCGGTGCGAAAGACCGATCGGCGGGCGGACGGCATGCCCAGCCAGATCCGGTCAGCCGGCGCGGCCTGCTGAAGGCATCCCTGGTCCTGGGCGCGGCGGCGGTACCCGTGTCGGCGGTGCTGGCCGATCACCTGCTCAGGGAACGAGGGGTCACCACGCCGGCGGCATCGGCAGCCCGGCCGCTGACCAGCCCGCGGCCTAGCACGCCGTCGGCGACGCGCCCGTCCAGGACCGCCGGGCCGCTGGCCGGGAGGGTGGTGGTGATCGACCCCGGTCACAACCCGAACAACATCTACCACCTCGCCGAGATCAACCGCCCGATCGATGCCGGCGGCTTCCTGAAACCCTGCAACACGACCGGCACCCAGACCGACGCCGGATATCCGGAGTTTGACTTCACGCTGGACGTCGCCCGCCGTGCCCGGGTCATCCTCCGAGCTGCGGGTGCCAGGGTTATCCTCACCCAGAACGGTCACACCCCATACGGCCCGTGCAATAACCGGCGCGCCTGGATAGGCAATGAAGCCCACGCAGACGCGTCAGTGGCCATCCACGCCGACGGCGGCCCTCCCGGCGGGTATGGCTTCGCCGCCCTGGTCCCCGAGCTCATCCGGAACTCCTCCGCCGACAACAGCGCGATCATCAAGCCATCCGCCCAGCTTGGAGAGGCGATCGTCAGCCACTTCAGGTCAGCTACCGGCGAGCCGCTGTCCAACTACCTCGGTGCGGCTGGCATCATGCCCCGCAATGACCTCGCCGGGCTCAACCTGTCCACGGTGCCGAAGGTGTTCATCGAGTGTGCCAACATGCGCAACGCGGACGATGCCGTGAAAGTGACTGACCCGCACTGGCGAGAAGCCGCAGCGCACGCCATAGCGAACTCGATCGCTGCTTTCATCCTGCAGTGAGCGGCGACTGCGTTCGGCATACCTGACTGACGCGACCAGCAGACCGCCACCCGTGAACCGTCGTAACAGATCGGCCGGAATGGCCTGCATACTGGTATCACAGCAGCCGCGGGGCGCGATCTTAGGTAGTTCTGAAGGATTCCTGAACCGGATCTCCGAACTGGATCGGGCAGGCTGGGTTAGGACCGGCCCGCATCACGGTAGGAACCGCTCGGACGGCACCGTAGTCGGCCATGGCCTTGGCCTCAGGTCGGCGTTCATCCGGTCGGATGACGTGCCTGTCCTGGGCCGGCCGCGCCGTGCCCGCCACCGCCGGGCTGCGGCGGGTGGCTGCAGATTTCCCGCTTCGAGGAGGAGGTTGGGTGGCTCGACCAGTAGCACCGGGCCAGCAGACGGACTCGCCGACAGGCTCGCCGCCGGGCGCACCGCTGCGGCGGCTACCGAGGCGGCGGCTACCGAGGCGGCGCGCCCGGCTGGTCGTCCGGCTCGTGATCGCGCTGGTGGCCGTGTTCGTCCTCATCACCGGCTGGTCTATCGGGCACGCGCTGACCGCGCCAGGCGGCGGAACCTTCAGCGAGCGGATCGCCGAGTGGGCGCGCGACCATGGCATGGGCCCGCTAGTCACGTTCGGTGAATGGCTGAGCTACAGCCCGCCGAAGAAGGGCGGCCGGCCGCCGGTTTCGTTCAACAAGCTCGGCGGGTCGGTGGTACGGCACAGGCACTACCACGGTCTTGCGCCGATCATCCCGGCCAACCTGGGATCGCCGGCCGGCCGGCCGCTGCCCGGTGAGGGCGTCTGGAAGGTCGCGGTCAGCGTCAAGGGCGTGCCCGCCGTCTTCAAGACCTACCTGCGGCAGAGCAGTCTGTACTCGTCCTATTACGCCGGCATCGCATCGATGGACCAGCGGCTGGTCAAGTTCGACCTACGTCCCGGCACGCAGGACCCCGGCTACGGCAACTGGGGCGTCCCGATGGACATCCCGCCCGGCGGCCGGACCGGACTGGTGGCGACCTTCAACAGCGGGTTCCGGATCGGCTCGTCGGGTGGTGGCTTCTACCTCAACGGACACTACGACGGCGCCCTGGTCAGGGGCGAGGCGTCCGAGGTCTACTACCGCAATGGCACGCTGCGGATCGGCTCGTGGGGCTACGGCGGCCTGCACATGGGCCCGCAGGTGGCGGCGGTACGGCAGAACCTCAAGCTCATCGTCGTGGGCGGCAGGGTCCCGTCGACGGTTGACCAGAATGTGCTGTCCAGCTGGGGCGCGACACTCGGCGGCGGCTACAACGTCTGGCGGTCCGGAATCGGGATCGCCAAGGACGGCCGGATCATCTTCGTCTACGGCCCCGCGCTCGACGTCCGCACGCTGGCCAGCCTGCTGCGCCGCGCCGGTGCGGTCACGGCCATGCAACTCGACATCAATCCGGACTGGATGTCATACATGTACTACCTGGCGCGTAACCACCCGGCCCACCCGACGCCAGTCAACCTGTTGCCCGACCAGATCCAGTCGGCCTACCGCTACTTCTACATCTCCAGCCGGGACTTCACCGCCGTCTTCGCCCGCTGACGCCCGCTGAGGCCCGATGGCACCGCACCCGCCAGGCCGAAGTACAGGTCGCGGGCCGCGCCGCAGCCTCAGCCCGCTAGCACGGGTTGACGAAACGATTGGCCAAACCCGGCGTGATCATCCTTTGGCGGCGTGGCTTGGGTTAGTCAATATGAGGTGCGGCCGAGTCGATGCCGTGCCGGATACGGCGCAGGATCGCGGGGTGGATGTCGTAGGTGCTGATCTCGTCAGGCCGCACCCAGCGGATCTCGCTGGCCTCGTCGGTTGGCGTGGCTATGCCACCGGTCACCGCAGCGTGCAGGCACACGTTGACGGGCTGGCGGACCTCGCCGTTGCCGTAGGCAATCACATGGTCGGGGGTTGAGAAGACGCCGACCAGGCCGGTGATCTCGACTGTCAGGCCGGTCTCCTCCTCGCACTCGCGGATGGCGCACTGGCTGATCGTCTCGCCCTTCTTCAGGCCACCGGTCGGGATCGTCCACAGGCCGGTGTCGGTGCGCTGTAGCAGCAGGATCGCTCCCGCGTCGTCGGTGACGAGGACGCTCGCTGATGGCTTGCGGCTGGTCGGCCTGGGCGCGTCCGGATCTTGCCAGTAGTCGCGCCTGCTCATGCCGCCTCATCTGGGCCGTAGGGCCGGGCGGTCGCCCAGACCCGCTCGAAGCTCTCGATGTAGATCTCGAACCACTGGCCGTCCACCCGGCGCAGGTGAAAGACCGGGGTGTAGGCGGCCAGCAGCCCGTAGGCGTGAACGTTGACCAGCATGTCGCTGTCGAACCGGTAGATGGAGTTGTACAGCGGCGTGTCGTGCAGCCGCAGTTCGGCGATGTCCAGCAGCGGCCGGTAGTGGGCCAGGACCGCGGCTACCCGGCCGCCGACGCCCCCGCCGATCCGCGCCTCGCGGTCCCGCGCGGCCAGGTGCGCACCGTGCGGGTCGCCGAGCAGCAGCCGGATTCGGGTACCTCCCGCCGCTCGCTCTCGCAGCAGCGGCAGCCACCGGCCGTGGTCCTCGGTCAGGAACAGCCCGGCGAAGGCGAGCACGTCCACCTGGTGGGCTGCCTCGCGCAGCAGGTCGGTCCACAGTCCCGCAGGCACGTCGTTCCGCCGGGGCCACGCGCTGACCAGCTCAGCGGCGGCCAGCGCGGCCCGGTCCCCGCCTGGCCACAGGTAAGCCTCGTCCTCGCCGACCAGGGAGGCCACCCGGTAGCGGGTGCGCGGGTACGGCACCACCTGCCCGGCCAGCCACCGTTCCACGCTTTTCGCCGAGACTCCGGCTGCCTCAGCGAGCGCGGCTGTGTCATAGCCGGCGCGGAGCATGCAACGCCGGAGCCGTTCATTGATCATCAAGACAGTATAAGACGGTCATTGGGCAACCGCATGGCCGTCAGATGTCGTTAGATGTCTGGCCCTGGCGTGGCGCTGTCCACGTGCCAGGGAGCACCGTTGCTGAATGGACCCCCTCCCCGCACGCAACGGCGCGGCGGCTCACCTGGCCCGCCTGGTGCGCGAACGCGGCCTGAGCGCAGACATCCGGGCACATGGCCGCACGCTCGTGCTGACCGTCCGCAACCCGGCCATACCGCTGGCGAAGCTATCGCAGCAGGTCGCGCTCGCCCGTGACGACGATGGCGGCGAAGTATTCGTCTGGCTGTTCGAGGGTGCCCAGCGCGGAGCCTGGAAGACCGAACTACTCGGGCCAGCCTCGGAGGTGGAGGCAGCCGCCGACCGGCTCGCCCACGTCCTGTCGGTCGCCGACCAGGATCGCCATGCCCGATGACGCCAGCCTGGCGAAGCTGTTCCGCGATTCCGGTGAGCGGCGGGAGATTGAGCGGGTCGAGCGTGGCGCGGAGTGGGTGGCCGTGCTGCGCGGCAGCGAGCCGGTCATCTGCATCATCGGCGCTCGCGATCTGGCCGCGCTGCGCTATCGGATGGAGGCAACCGATCAAATTGCTGCCCGACCAGATTCAGTCCCAGGTCAGGTGACTTTCGCCGAGCCCGTTTGTGCGACCGCGTCGCGGACGAGCTCTAGCGGGTGCCGGACGGCCCGGCCGGTGCCGTGCCGGATCTGCTGTCGGCAGGAGACGCCCGTCGCAGCGATGAGCGTGCCGGCCGGCTCGGCGCGTACCGCGGGGAACAGCCGCTCGCCGCCGATCTGCATCGACAGCTCGTAGTGTTCGGCCTCGAACCCGAACGACCCGGCCATGCCGCAGCACCCCGCCTCGATCTCGGCCACCTCGACCCCGGGGATGGCGCGCAGCAGCGCCACCGTCGCGGCCGTTCCGGTGATCGCCTTCTGGTGGCAGTGCCCGTGGAACAGGATTCGCTGGCCAGCCAGCGGGTTGTCCGCCGGGATGGTCAGCCTGCCGTCGCCGATCGCGGCGAGCAGCAGATCCTCAGGTGGCCGCGTGGCCGCGGCCAGCGCCACGGCCCGGTCGTCGCCAGGCAGCATCGCCAGGTACTCATCGCGCAGCGTCAGCAGGCATGATGGCTCGACCCCGGTGACGAGCAGGCCAGCCGCCACCGGGCCAGCCAGCTGCCCGGTCAGCTGGGCCGCCATCCGTCCAGCCTGGTCGAGCAGGCCCTTGGAGAAGCTAGCCCGGCCGCAGCATCCGGCGCCGGTCAGCCGGACCCGCCAGCCTGCCAGTTCAAGCAGCTCGATCGCGGCTCGCGCCACGGCCGACTCGGTGTAGCTGGTGAACGAGTCGGCCAGGAAGATCACCTCGTCCGCCTGCGGCCCGGTGCCGGACGGCGCCGCGCGCCCGGCGAACCAGCGGAACAAGTTCTGCCGCTCGGGCCGCGGCAACGGCCGGCTGGTCGTGATGCCTAGCCAGCGTTGCCCAGCCCGCCGGGCCGGCCCTAGCCTGGCCAGCGCGTTCAGCACGGGAGCGGCGGCCGAGCCCAGCCGGTTGAGGGTACGGATCGCGCCGAACGCCCTGGCCCTGAGCGGCACGCCATGCTGGTCGTAGTAGACAGCGAGGGTCTCCGATTTCAGCGCGGCCATGTCCACGCCAAGCGGGCATTCGCTCTTGCATGCCTTGCATTCCAGGCACAGGTCGAGGATCTCGTGCAGTCGCTCGTCACCCAGCGCGGCCCGCGGGTCTGGCTCGGTCAACGCCTTCGCCAGTGCGTTCGCCCGGCCCCTGGTGGAGTGTTCTTCCTCTCTGGTGGCCATGTAGGACGGGCACATCACGCCGACGGCGGTCTTACGGCACTGCCCGATGTTCATGCACCGGTCGGCGGCGCCGAGCATCCCGCCCTCGGCGCCGAACGACAGCCTGGTGGCGAGCGGCACGACGGTATGACTGGCCATCTCGCGCAGATGATCGGTCATCGGCCCGGCATCGACGATCTTCCCCGGGTTCATCCGGCCGTCCGGATCGAACAGCTGCTTGACCTCGCGCATCGCCTGATAGAGCTCAGGACCGAAGATCCGCTCGTTGAACTCGCTGCGGGCCAGGCCATCGCCGTGCTCGCTCGAGTTCACCCCGCCGAACTCCAGGACCAGGTCGCGCACCTGCTCGGCGACCGCTCGCATCGCGTTGAGCTGCCCAGGCTCGGACAGGTCCACGAACGGCCTGACGTGCAGGCAGCCCACCGACGCGTGACCGTAGAAGCCCGCGGTGAGGCCGTTCGCGTCGAGTATCTGCTTGAACCGCCTGGTGTAGGCCGCGAGCCTGGCCGGTTCCACGGCGGTGTCCTCGACGAAGGCGAGCGGCCGGCGCGAGCCCGTGCTTGCTGCCATCAGCAGCCCGAGGCCGGCCTGGCGGACCTTGATGAGGGCTGCCTGCTCGTCCTGGCCGATCGCCCGCAGCGTGAAGTATCCGTGCCCGCCGCGCTGCCAGCGCCGGTCGAGCCGGTCGAGCCCGGCGACCGCCTCGGCCAGGGTGTCGCCGAAGAAGGTGACGAACAGCAGCGCATCAGGATCCCCGTGCAGGATCGAGCCGAGCGCGCGATATTCGATCTTGCTGCGGGAGAGATCGAGGATGGCGCGGTCCATCAGCTCGACCGCAGCCGGATCGCACTCAAGGGCGGACTCGGTCGCCTCGATCGCCGCCTGCTCGGAGCTGAAGTGGCCGACCGCGATCACCCGGTGCGCGGGCACCGGGACCAGCCCGACGGTGGCCTCGGTGACGGTGACCAGGGTTCCTTCCGAGCCTGTCACGAATCTGGCCAGGTCAAGCCCGCTCGCATCGGCCGCACCGGCCGGCTCGCCGCCCTGGCCAGCTGCTTCCTTGGCCACCCTAGCCACCATGGCCGCCGTGGCCGCCGTACCCGGCTGCGCTCCCGGACTGCCGCCGGGCCGGCTACCGGGCCGGACGGATCCGCCGAGCCAGTCAAGCCGGTAACCGCCGGACTGCCGCCAGAACCTGGGGTAGCCGGTCGCGATGGCGTCGGCGTGCCGGCGCACCAGCTCCGGCAGCTCCCGGTAGAGCGATCCCGCAAGCGTCGGGGCGGCGGCCAGCGTCGCCCGCCGCTCGGCGGTGACCGGCCCGAAGGACGCCCGGCTCGCGTCGGACAGCACCACGTCAAGCTCGCGCACGTGGTCGATGGTCATGCCATAGCGCACCGAGTGACTGCCGGCCGAGTTGTTTCCGATCATGCCGCCGATCGTGGCCCGGTCGGCGGTCGAGGTGTCGGGGGCGAACATCAGCCCGTGCGCGGCGGTGACCCGGTTCAGCTGGTCCTGGACCACGCCAGGCTGCACCCGCGCGGTCATCGCCTCAGGGTCGATCCGCAGGATCCGGTCCATGTGCCGGGAGAAGTCAAGCACGATGGCGGCGCCGACGGCCTGGCCGGCCAGGCTGGTACCGGCCCCGCGGGGCAGCACCGGAACGCCGAACTGGCCGGCCACCGCAATGACGGCGGCGGCGTCGGCGGCGTCTTGAGGGAAGACAATCCCGATCGGCTCGATCGAGTACATGCTCGCGTCGCGCGAGTACAGGTGCCGGGAATAGCTGTCGAACCTGACCTCGCCTGCGACGGCGCGGCCGAGCGCCGCCGCGAGGTCGCCGGTCGAGGCCTGCCCGGCCGGCCGCCGTGAGCCAGCCGCCGAACCGCTAATAGTGCACCTCCCGCCGGACCGACCCGCCGCCCGCGCGGCAGCCGGACGGCACCTTTGCGTCAACCATCTCATCTGGTTGGGCTGCGCGGGCCGATCATGCAGAGCACCCGGTGAAGCTCGGCCTGCCTGACCTGGTCAGGCGAGGCCCACAGCCAACGCACGACATGATGTGCGGATGGAGCACCTCGGTGGCAGGCACTTTCTGCAGATTCCAGGACCGACCAATGTCCCCGACCGCGTCCTGCGGGCGATGGCTGCGCCCACGATCGACCACCGGGGACCCGAATTTCGCCGAGCTTGCCAGGCAGGTGCTTGCAGGCGTCGGGAAGCTCTGCGGCAGCGCACTGCCGGTGGCCATCTACCCGTCGTCCGGCCCCGGGGCGTGGGAAGCCGCGCTCGTCAACACCCTGTCGCCCGGCGATACTGTCCTCGCCTCCGACGTCGGCCATTTCGCCGCGCTCTGGCGCGAGCTGGCGCTGCGGCTTGGATTGCGGGTAGATCTGCTGCCCGGCGACTGGCGGCGCGGTGTGCAGCCCGAACAAGTCGCCGCCAGGCTGGCAGCCGACCCAGAGCACCGGATCAAGGCCGTCATGGTCGTGCACAACGAGACATCCACCGGCGTGACCAGCGGATCCCGCTCATTCGCGCGGCCATCGATAGTGCCGGCCATCCGGCGCTGCTGCCAACCTGCTGTTCGGGCTGCGCGAAGCTCTCGCCATCCTCAGCGAGCGCGGGCTGCCCGCTGTCTTCACCAGGCACGCCAGGCACGCGGAGGCCTCTCGCCGAGCGGTGCGGGCCTGGGGGCTTGAGATCTGGTGCCAGAATCCTGAGGCGGCTGGCTCGCGTGGCTAGCCCAGGACCTGCCTAGCCATCACGAGGGCTCCGGAATCATGCCACCGCGCGCTGTCACGCGCACCCGGTCGGATCGGCCCGCCGCTATTCCCGGGGGACGGTCGACCGGTGGATCCGGGCGTGGCACAAGTGCGCGCTGGAGGCGCTGAAGGCACTGGAGCCCTGGCCCGAGCCGAGACCGGGTACCGGGATGCCATAACGCCCTAATACCATAGTTCTGGAATGAGGCCTATTTGCGTAACCTACCAGCGCTCGAGTAAGCCATGCCTGCACCATCCGGCTGTCCGAAAGTAGGGAAGCCACGTGACGCACGAGCGGAACGCGCGGGCGGCGCCAGTCTACGACGTCGTCGGGCTGGGGTTCGGGCCGTCGAACCTGGCTCTGGCCATAGCGCTCGCGGAAAAGCATCCTGGCCGGATGCGGGCTGTTTTCATCGAGAAGAAAGAGCGGTTCGGCTGGCACGAGGGCTTGCTCGTCGATGACGCGATGATGCAGGTGAGCTTCCTCAAGGACCTGGCCACCCTCCGTAACCCGACGAGCAAGTTCAGCTTCCTGTCCTATCTGCACGACAAGGGCCGCCTGATCGACTTCGTCAACCACAAGTCGCTGTTTCCCAGCCGGGTTGAGTTCCACGACTACTTAGAGTGGGCCGCAGCCAGCTTCGCCGACCAGGTAGTCGGCGGGCGCGAGGCGATCGATGTCAGGCCGGTGCACGTCGACTCGCAGGTACACCACTGGGAAGCCATCACCGCGGGCGGCTCGTCGCCCGGCCGGCCGGAGCCAGAACCGGCCAGCTATCTGGCGCGCAACATCGTGCTCGCCACCGGACTCGCACCCGCGCTACCTGCGGGGATCGAACGGTCTGGCCGGATCTGGCACAGCGCCGAGCTGCTGCACCGCGCAAGTGACATCACGGACCGTCCGGATCAACGATTCGCCGTCGTCGGAGCCGGGCAGAGCGCAGCGGAAGTGACTGCCTATGTGCATCAGCGGTTCTCTGATGCACAGGTCTACGTCATCATGTCACGCTACGGCTACAGTCCAGCCGACGATTCGTCGTTCGCCAACCGTGTTTTCGACCCGGCAGCCGTGGATGACTTCTTCAATGCGTCGCCGGAAGTCAAGCGGATGCTCTATGGCTACCACGCCAACACGAACTACTCGGTCGTCGACGTCGACCTCATCAGTGAGCTGTACCGTCGCTACTACCAGGAGAAGGTGCACGGCAGGCGACGTTTGCATCTATTGAACATGACCGCTGTAGCCGCGGTTGACCAGGGCAAAGACCGGGTGTCGCTCAAGCTGCAATCGCTGCGCACCGACGCCATGACGAGCCTGGACGTCGACTTCCTGATCTATGCGACCGGCTACCAGCCGATGGACGTCGTGACCTTGCTCGGCGAGGCGTCGCGCTACTGCGAATTCGATGAGGCAGGCCGGGTCCGTGTCGGCCGGGACTACCGGGTGCACACGGTGCCCGGCGTCCAGCCAGGCATCTACCTGCAGGGCGGCGTCGAGCACTCACATGGCCTGTCCGCCTCGCTGCTTTCCAACGTCGCGGTCCGAGCCGGGGAGATCGCCGACTCCATCGCGACACGGATGGCGGCTGACGGCACGCGAGACCGTCAATCAGGAAAGGATGGGGGCCGGCATGACTGACCTGACCGAAATTCATACCACATTCGACCATGCCTTATTCTTCTCCGCCCATTGGCGTAAGAGTCCGCTCCTGGTACGCGGTGGAGCCGGTAAATTTCTCGGCCGTACCTGGTCGATGGCGGAATTCGACGCCGCGAGGGCCAGGGCGCTGTCCAGCCGCCCAGCCATCTCAGAGCGGCACGGGGAAGTCGCGTTCATCGAGAAAGTGTCGGATTTTGATGAAAATCTGGCGGGCCTCACCGATCGGTTCTGCCGAATGTTTGGCGCGCCGGTGACCTGGTTCGATGCCATACGGACGTACTCGCGAAGCGGCATCGGCTCGCACTTCGACCATAGCGACAATTTCGTCCTGCAGCAGCGCGGTGTCAAGGAATGGACACTCGCCGCACCACGGCATATCGACAAGGGTGACATTATGCGCCGCATGATGAACCAGCCCGGCGTCGGGTCGCATCCGTTACCCCAGGACGACTTGGTTCAATTGATGCTAGAACCTGGCGACCTGCTTTATATCCCGCTGCTCTGGCTCCATTCTGGCGTGTCACATGGCGAGTCCCTCAGCATCTCGCTAGTCTGCCCGGCAGTCTCGCTGTACTCGGCCGTCATGCCCTTCCTCACCCGAGTGCTGAAAAGCCGCTGCCTTGGCTACCAGCCCGTGCCCGCCCTGCACAGCGGGCTGACGAAGGAGGCCCGTGCGGCTGCCGCAGCCACCCTGGGCGATGCCACCCGTGCGCTGCTCAGCCGGATGACCGACGATGATCTGGTCGAGGCCGTTCTGGCGATGCAGGCCTATCACCCATGAAGCTGGTGAACATCGGCATCCTCGCGCACATCGACGCGGGTAAGACGAGCCTCACCGAGCGGCTCCTGTTCGACCACGGCGTGATCGACAGCCTCGGTAGCGTCGACGCCGGCACGACCCAAACCGATTCGAACGAGATCGAGCGGCGGCGGGGCATCACCATCCGCACCGCGGTGGCGTCGTTCGCCGTGGGCGATCTCCAGGTCAACCTGATCGACACGCCAGGGCACTCCGAATTCATCGCAGAGGTCGAGCGGGCGCTCAAGATACTCGACGGCGCGGTGCTCGTCCTGTCCGCGGTCGAAGGAGTCCAGGCGCAGACCCGGGTCATCATGAAAACCCTGCAAACGATGCGGCTTCCCACGCTGATCTTCATCAACAAGATCGACCGCATGGGTGCGCGTGGTGACGAACTGCTTGCCGAGATGCGCAGCCGGCTCTGCCCGCGCATTATCCCGATGAATCGCGTCGAGAATCTCGGAACCGCCGCGGTGCGAACGGCGGAAACCTGGGCCAGGAAGCCCATGCCGGTCGCCGAGATCCTCGCCGACAATGACGAGGCACTGCTGGCCGATTTAGTGTCAGGGAAGGTTCCTAACCGCGGCCGCCTGCTAGCAATGCTGGCCGGTCAGACGGCCGCCGGCCTGGCCTACCCCGCCTTCTTCGGATCGGCCAGAGGCGGCCAGGGCGTGCCTGAGCTCGTGGGCGGCGTCCGCGATCTGCTGCCGTCGGCATCGAACGACGAAGCCGCCGCCGTGCAGGGCACCACGTTCGCCATCGAGCGAGGCAAGAACGGCGAGAAGACGGCCTATGTTCGGCTGTTCAGCGGCACGGTCCGTGCACGCGACCATGTCAGGTGCTTTCGTCACGAGGCCGACGGCACCGTCACCGAGCACTTCGGTCAGGTCAGCGGCCTTGACGTGATCGGCGGCGCAGTGCCAGGCCCCGCTCGCCGCGGAACGCTGACCGCGGGCAACATCGCGAAGATCAGAGGGCTGCCCGCTATCAGGGTCGGCGACAGAATCGGTTCGCCCGGCACTCCTGGCGAGCAAGAACACTTCGCCAGGCCAAGCCTTGAGACGCTGGTCCGCCCGCTGCAGCGCGGTAACTCAAGCAGACTGCACGCGGCGCTGCTCACGCTAGCCGAGCAGGATCCGCTGATCAGCACGCGAACCGCCGCGGACGGACGTACCTCAGTCCTGCTGTACGGCGAGATCCAGAAGGAGATCATCGCCGAGACGCTGGCGCGGGACTTCGGCGTGGACGCGATCTTCGAGCCTAGCCAGACCGTCTACCTGGAGCGCGTGGCAGGGTGCGGTGCCGCGATCATCGAGATGGGCAAGTCACCGTTCGTCGCGGGAGTCGGCTTGAGAATAGAGGCGGCGCCAGCGGGCAGCGGCGTCGTGTTCCAGCGCGATACCGAGCTCGGCGCGTTGCCACTCGCCTTTCACCGGGCGATCCAGGACACCGTGCGGCAGGCCCTGACCCAGGGGCTCTATGGCTGGGTGGTGACCGACTGCACCATCACCCTTATCCACACCGCATTTGACAACGCGTGCAGCACCGGCAGCGATTTCAGGAACCTCACCCCGCTTGTGCTCATGCAGGCGCTGATCCGCGCTGCCACCAAGGTGTACGAACCGTGTCACTCCTTCGAGGTAGAGGTTCCAGCGGACTTGCTAACCCCGATAACGACCCGGTTGCTCTCCTTGGAGGCGAGAATCAGGGACACCGCAGCCGGGCCGACAACCTGGATCATCGCCGGCGACATTCCGGCCAGGCAGGTCCATGCCATCACCACCCAGCTACCCGAACTCACCAGCGGTGAGGGCGTCTGGTGGTCCCGCGCTGACGGCGACCGTTTGCTGAACGGTCCCGCACCGACCCGCGCCCGCACTGACGGCAATCCGCTGAACGCGGCTGAGTACCTGTTCCACCTGTCTCGCCGGGTCAGATGATGGAACGCGGTGGGCGCCAGGGCAGGCGGGCCTGGTCCGCGAAGGCGCCTGGTCGCGGAACTCGCCGGCCTGCTGAGCCTGGGCACCTGGCCCAGGGGCAGGCCCGACCGTGAAACCGCAAGTCACCGCTGCCTCAGTCCGCGATACCAAGATCGAAGTTAGTCTTATATTGACATGAGGTCTACTATACTGGGATTATAGGCATACCTGTGCGTGCGCCAACACAACGAAAGGTGGCAGGAATTGGCGAACCTATCCCTTGAGAAGAAACCGGCGTTCTTCCGCTTGATGTCGATCGAGTTGTTCTTCGAGGCCGAGGCCATGGAGACCGAGACGGTCGTCAACAACCTGAACATCGAACTTGAGGTTGACGCCGAGCTCGACGCCATACTCGGCATCGACGCTCGCTGACCGCCAGATGATGAAGATGGCGGGTCACCGCCATCTTCATCCGTTCCTGCCCACATTGCCTGCGAGGCTTCTGCCGAGGATCAGCACATGCCGTCGACGAAGGCTACGACAGCGTTCTGTGGTTTGCCTCTAGTCAACCCCACTTGCGTCCCAATACCTTCAACTTAAGGTCCGTGCAGGACGGGTCCGGGTACGGGCAGAGGCAGCATGACCAGGTTGAACGGCCCGCGGGGTTTCTTGCGCTTCGCTGGATCAGCGGCCCTGGCGGGGTAGCGGTGGCTGCGCTTGGCGTGCCTGGGGTTGTCCCGGCCCGGCCGGTGCTGGCTGG
>Ga0208565_1000954_pt1 | contig 18540 bp, 16 predicted proteins | sample Sb_taG_7_FD_187706 | JGI IMG/M metagenome (GOLD analysis project Ga0208565, IMG submission 187706) | Peat soil microbial communities from Weissenstadt, Germany - Sb_50d_2_FS metaG (SPAdes) (version 2) | ecosystem: Environmental > Terrestrial > Soil > Wetlands > Peat | place: Germany...
GCCCGGACGGCGGCGGCGTGCTCTACGCCGGCCTCGGGCGAGGCGGCTGCGGGGACCAGCGTGATGTACTCCGCACCCGCCGCACGGTAGGGGGCCAGGGCCTCCGCCACCTGCGCCGGGGGGCCGGCCGGGGTCAGCCGTTCGAATTTACCGAACGGGAGATGGTACAAGCCCTCGAGCTGGCTGGCCAGCAACTGCCTGGCCCGCGCGGCGTCGGCGTCGAGCCCGCACCACACGTTGATGCCGTACCAGGGCGGCGCGGGCCGGCCGAGGGCCGCCGCGGCCTCGGCGATCTGCTCTTTCGTCTGGGCGAAGCGGCGGGCCGAGCAGAAGATCGCCAGCCAGCCGTCGCCGTACCGGGCGGCCCGCCGCACGGCCACCTCTCCCTTCCCGCCGATGACGATCGGCACCGGCGGGTCCGGTGCGGGCTTGATGCGGGCCGAGGAGAGCTGGAAGAACTCGCCGGCGTGGTCGACCGCCTCGCCGCTGGCCAGCGCGCGCAGCACGTCCAGGCACTCGTCCATCCGGCGGCCGCGGGTGGCCGGGTCGACCCCGCTGTTGCTGACCTCGCTGCGGTCTTCGCCGGCCACCCCGACGCCGAGCGTCAGCCGGCCGGGCGCCAGCTGGCTGATCGAGGCGAGCTGGCGGGCCGTCAGCATCGGATGGCGCAGCGCGAGCAGGTAGACCCCGACCAGCACCGGGAGCCGGCCCCCGCACAGCGCGGCGGTCGCGGCGGTGAGCCCGTCGAAGCCGGTGCCGTCGTGGAAGCTGACGTGGTCGCCGACGCACACGTAGTCCAGGCCCGCCTGCTCGATCAGGCTCAGCAGCGCCCTGCGCCGGGCGGGATCGGCGACCATCAGGCTGTCGTGCACCGAGATGCCGACCTTCACCGTGGTGGCCATTACCGCGTCAGCCATTACCGCGTGGCCACCTTGCCGAGCAGGGACGTGGCGATGATCCGCTTCTGGATGGCGGCGGTCCCGTCGGCGACCAGGTAGCTGGCTACGTCACGGTACCGCTGCTGCAGCGGCGACTCGGCGGAGTAGCCGAGGCTACCGTGGGTGACCCAGGCGGTCTCGATGGCCTCCTTGGCGACCTGCGGCGGCCACCACTTGCACATCGCGGCCAGGGCGGTGTGCGGCTGGCCGGCCGCCCGCAGCCACAGCGCCCGGTAGCACAGCCACCGCGCCGCCTCCATCTGGGTGGCGTGCTCGGCCAGCGGGAAGGACACCCCCTGGAACGCGGCGATCGGACGGCCGAAGGCCTCTCGTTGCTTCGCCCAGCTCACCGCCTCGTCCAGGCTGGCCTGCGCCGCGCCCAGGCACAGCAGGCCGAGCGCGGGACGGCTGAAGTCGAAGTGGTGCATGGCCCCGGCGAACCCGCGGCCTTCGGTGCCGACGAGGTTGCCCGCCGGGACGAACACCTCGTCGAAGGCCAGGCCGCCCCAGCACAGCGGGAGCGCGCCCATGCCGGGCATCGGGCTGCGGGTGACGCCTTCGGCGTCGAGGTCCACGGCGAAGCAGCTGATGCCGTGATGGCCCTGGCTGCCGTGGCGCCGGGCGTAGACCAGCGCGACGGCGGCGCTGGTGGCGTGGGTGATGGCGATCTTCTCCCCGGACAGCCGCCAGCCGCCGGGCACCGGCCGGACCCGGGCGGCCAGCCGGGCGGCGTCCGAGCCGGCGGAGGGTTCGGTGACCGCGATCGCGGCGACGATCTCGCCGCGGATCAGCGCGGGGACGTACCGCTCGGCCACCGCGTCCCGGGCCTGGTGGGCGAGCTGGGCGGCCACCAGGCCGACCTGGACGGGGGCGGGCGGCGACGTTCACGTCGCCGTAGGCCAGCGCCTCGGTCGCCAGGCCCAGCGTGATCGGGTCCGGCTCGCCGGTGCCGCCGAACTTCTCCGGCAGGCCCAGGCCGAGCACCCGAGTTCGGCCAGCTGGCGGTGCGCGGTCCAGCAGAACTCGCTGCGGGCGGCCCGCTCCCGGTACCTGGGCGCGAGCTCGGTTACGGCGAACCGGCGCAGCTCCTTGCGGAAGTCCTCCTGCGCCGCGGTGAACGCGAAGTCGATCACGTCAGGCCGGCCCGGCTTCGATGGCGGCGAACAGCTGCTTCAGGTCATCGCCGATGTGCCGGGGAACGAAGGATTTTTCCGGATCGAGTATCTCGTCCAGCCGGTCCCGCACCGTCTCCGCGCTCAGCTGCGGATCGGTGATGCCGCCGGTCACCGACACCAGGACGGCGCACACGTGGCCGCCGCCGGCGGACAGGATCTGGCCGGACAGGGTGCAGTCGCGATGCGCGAGGAACGCGACGACCGGGGCGATCGCGTCGGGTGACAGCAGGGCCGCCCGCTCGCCCAGCAGACGTGCGTTCATCCGGGTGGCCGCGGCCGGGGCCACGGCGTTGACGTTGATGCCGGTCTTTCGGCCCTCGACGGCCAGCACGCGGGTGAGCCCCACCAGGGCCGCCTTGGCCGCGCCGTAGTTCGCCTGGCCGAAGTTGCCGAACAGGCCCGAGGCGCTCGTGGTGGTGACGATCCGGCCGTAGCCGCGCTGCTTCATGTGCCGCCACGCCGGGATCAGCACGTGGAACGCGCCGCGCAAGTGGACGTCGAGCACCGCGTCGACCAGGTCGGGGGTGAGCTGGCCGAAGCTCTTGTCGCGCAGGATCCCGGCGTTGCTGACCACGATGTCCAGCTGCCCGAAGGCGTCCAGGGCCTGATCGACGATGGCCGCGCCGCCGGCCGGGGTCGCCACCGAGTCGTGGCTGGCCACGGCCTGGCCGCCCGCGGCGCTGATCTCGTCGGCCACCGCCTTGGCCACCGGGCCGTCGGCGTCGTTGACGACGACCCGGGCGCCGCGGCGGGCCAGCTCGAGCGCGTGACCGCGGCCGATCCCCCGCCCCGCCCCGGTGACCAGCGCGACTTCTCCGTCGAAACGCAGTTGCTCCTGGCTCATTTCAGGCCATCGTGAATCCGCCGCTGACCGACAGGACCTGGCCGGTCATCCACGACGAGAGCGGGGAGACCAGGAACAGGGCCACGTTGGCGATGTCCTGGGGCTCGCCGATGCGGCCCAGCGGGTAGGCCCGGGCCAGCTTCTCCGCGCCGCCGGCCTGCTCGATGAAGCCAGAGCCGCCCGGGGTGTTGGTGGTGCCGGGCGCGATCGCGTTGACCCTGACGCCCTGGCGGCCCACCTCCCTGGCCACGCTCTTGGTGAACCCGAGCAGGCCCGCCTTGGCCGCGGCGTACACGCTCATGTACCGCTCGCCGATGCGCGCGCTGTCCGAGCTGATCACCACCACCGTGCCACGCTGTCCGGTGATGTCGGGCAGGGCGGCCTGGGTGATCGTCATCGTGCCGGTCAGCGTGACGCCCACGACCCGGTCGATGTCGGCCGCCGTGTGGTCGGCGAACGACTTCACCTCCCAGGTGGCGGCGTTATTCACCAGGTGCTTCACCGGCCCGAGCCCTTCGCGGACCGCGGCCAGGCCCGCCTCGACGCAGGCCCGGTCGGCGATGTCGAGCGCTACCGCGAGGGCACGGCCGCCGTCGGCCTCGATCTGCTTGGCCACCCGCTGCGCCGACTCTGGCGATAGGTCCGCGACCGCGACCGCGGCACCCGCGCGGGCCAGGGTCCGGGCGATGGCCTCGCCGATGCCGCTGCCGCCGCCGGTGACGACGGCCACGTCGCCGGACAGGTCGATCGAGATGCTCACTCGGTCTTCTCCTTCGGTGAGAGCCGTTCGAGCAGCGTCGCCGTGCCCAGGCCGCCGCCGCAGCACATGGTGACCACGCCGAACCGGGTCTGGGCCCGGGCCATCTCGTGCACGGCCTTGGTGATCAGCACGCAGCCGGTCGCGCCCAGCGGGTGGCCGAGGGCGATCGCGCCCCCGTTGGGGTTGATCACGTCCGGGTCGGCCTTGAGCTCGTCGGCGAACGAGATGACGACGGAGGCGAATGCCTCGTTGACCTCGATCAGGCCGACGTCATCCAGGGCCAGGCCGTTGCGCTCGAGCAGGGCGGGCACCGCGGCGTGCGGGCCGAGCAGCATCATCACCGGATCGACGCCGATCAGCAGCGAGTCCACTACGCGGGCCAGCGGCGTCAGGCCCAGCCGGGCGGCCCGGTCCTGCGTCATCAGCAGGACGGCGCTGGCGCCGTCGGAAATCTGCGAGCTCGTGCCGGCCGTGTGGATGCCGTCCGGCAGCACCGGCTTCAGCTCCGCGAGCTTGTCCAGGCTGGTTTCCCGCAGGCCCTCGTCCCGGGCCACCGATACCGGCTCGCCGTCTTCGGTCTCCGCCGGGCCGCGGACCACCTGGCCGTCGAACCGGCCCTGCGCCCAGGCCGCCGCCGCGCGCTGCTGGCTCAGGTAGCCGAACTCATCGGCGCGGTCGCGGCCGATGCCGTACCGCTGCGCGATCCGCTCGGCGGATTTGAACTGGTTCAAAAACTCGTAGTGCCGCTGGTAGGCCTTGGGCAGCGGCCGCCCCAGGTCCCTGCCGTAGTTGGCGCCGATCGGGACCCGGCTCATCGATTCCACGCCGCAGGCGATGGCCACGTCGGTGATGCCCGCGCCGATCAGCCCCGTGGCCAGCGTGAACGCCTGCTGCGAGGAGCCGCACTGCGCGTCGACCGTGGTGGCCGGCACCTGCTGCGGCAGGCCCTCGGCCAGCCACGCGGTGCGCGTCACGTTGAAGGACTGCTCCCCCACCTCGGTGACGGTCCCGCCGATCACCTGGCCGGCCACGGCCGGATCCACCCCGTCCAGGACCGCGCGCTGCGCGGTGCCGAGCAGCCGGGCCGGATGAACCGCGGACCAGCCGCCGTTGCGGCGGCCGACCGTCGTGCGCACGGCCTTGACCACCACCACCGATTTGTCCATGACTAGATAATAGGACGCTAGAGCATCTCGTTGTCAACGATCGGGCTGTCAATGCGCAGCCGGCTCCTGGCCGGCACAGCGCTCGCCGGATACCGCTGCCGACGGCGAACGCCCGGCATGAAGTAATGTCCGCACAGCCGCACGCTCTGGGAGGATTCCCGTTGACCGCTGAACGCCGGTACCTGAACCTGAACGCCTACCTGCGCAACTCCGGTTACCACGAGGCCGCCTGGCGGGTATCGCCCGCGGACCCGGCCAGCGTCCTGGACCCGCGCCACTACATCAACCTGGCCCAGACCGCCGAACGCGGCATCCTCGACTCCATCTTCCTGCCCGACAGCCCCGGGGTGGCCGAATTCCGGTCCGAGTACCTGCCCGGCGCCGGCCTCGACCCGCTCCAGCTGCTCTCGTCGGTGGCCACCGTCACCGAGCAGGTCGGGCTGATCGCCACCGTGTCCACCACCTACAGCTACCCGTGGGACGTGGCCCGGCGCCTGGCCACGCTGGACTTCCTCAGCCACGGGCGAGCCGGGTGGAACATCGTCACCACCGTCGAGCCCGCCGCGGCGGGCAACTTCGGCGACCAGCCGCACCCCCCGACGGCGGACCGGTATGACCGGGCCGGCGAATACGTCGAGGTCGTCCTCAAACTCTGGGACGCCTGGGAAGACGACGCCGCGGTCATGTCCCGGCAGGCCGGCCAGTGGGCCGATCCCGCCAGGCTGCACCCGCCGCGGCACCACGGCAAGCACTTCGACGTGGCCAGCTACCTCCCGTTCCCCCGCTCACCGCAGGGCCGCCCGTTCCTGACTCAGGCCGGCTCGTCTCCTCCGGGCGTGGCGCTGGCCGCCCGGTACGCCGACGCGGTGTTCACGCCGCTGTCTGATATCGCCGCCGGGGTTCACCATCATGCCCAACGTCCTGCCCGATCAGCTGGCCGCGTTCGTCGATCACGTGGTCCCCATCCTGCAAGAACGCGGCATCGCCCGGACCGGATACGCCGGCACCACCCTGCGCGACCACGCCGGCCTTCCCCGGCCAGTGAGTCGGCCGCGCCCCTAGCAGCACGGTGACAAGCTGCCGGCCAGGCGGGTGCAGCGGTTCACGATCGGCGGCACGGCGACTCCCCTTCCCGGCATCTCCATCATGTTTTACACTCTTGGTAACTCATTTTCCAGATCCGTAGAGTATTCTCGTGGAAGACCCGAGCAGAGGAAGTGCCGATGCCGGACGCGACGGACCCGCTCGCACGGCTCGCCGAGGTGGCGCGCCGCCCGCGGGGGTACATCGAGCAGTGGCGGTCCGCCCATCCCGGCCAGCCGGTCGTGGGAGTCCTGCCGATGAACTTCCCGCGCGAGATCGCCTACGCCGCCGGCACCCTTCCCGTCGTCGTCCAGGACGACCAGCAGCCGGTGACCGAGGGCCGCTCGCTGCTGGCCGAGTTCTACTGCGGTTACACCCGCAACCTCGCCGACCAGGCCGCGGCCGGCCGGCTGGACTGTTACGACGCGTTGTTCCTGGCGGATCACTGCATCCAGCTGATCGGCGCGGCCGACGTCGTGCGCACGGTGCTGCCGGAGATCCCGGTGTTCTTCGGGATGCTCATCAGCTCGATGAGCGACACCTGGGCGCCCGGCAAGATCGCGGAGATGATGGGCGAGTTCCGGGACGAGTTCGGGTCCTTCACCGGGCATCCGGTCACCGACGAGGCGCTGGCCTCCAGCATCAGGGCGCACAACCGGGACCGCCAGCTGATCCGCAGGCTCTTCGACGAGCGCAGCTCGGGCAGCGCGGCCTTCACCCCGCGCCAGCTTCAGGACATCGTGGGCGCCAGCATGGTGATGGACCCGGCGGAGCACCACGCGCTGCTCATCGAGGCGGTCTCGGCCGCGCGGGAGGCTCCGCGAGACGACCGGGTCCGGGTCCACCTGTCCGCCCACCTGTGCCACGCGCCAAAGCGCGAGCTGCTCGACCTCATCGAAGACAGCGGCGCCATCGTGGTGGACGACGACCTTTTCCACGGCCGGCGCTACGTGTCGACCGACGTGGGCGAGACCGGCGACCCGATCGACGCCATCGCCCGCTGGTACGCGCGGCGCAACGTCACCATCCCGTGTCCCACCCGGGTGCAGCAGGACGCCGACTGGGACGCCTACCTGGTCGGCGCCGTTCGCTCGAGCGGGGCGGAGGCGGTCATCCACCTGCTGCCCAAGTTCTGCGAGCCGCACATGCTCTACTACCCCGAGCTCCGCAAGGGCCTGGACGCGGCGGGCATCCCCCAGCTGCTGCTGGAAACCGAGCACGAGGGCCTGCCGGCCGAGTCGTTCCGGACCCGCGTCGAGGCGCTGGTCGAGCGCGCCCGGCGCAAGCGGCCAGTGTCCGCCTGACACCGCTCCTAGGAAGGAACCGCCCATGGACGCCACCCAGGACCGGTCCAACCGGCTGTCCGTCACCCGCGCAGGCGGACAGCTGATCACGGACTACTGGGACGATCTGTTCACGGCCCGGGAGCAGGGCAAGCAGATCGTCTGGTACAACGGCGGAGCCCTGAACCCGTTCTTCCAGGCGGCCGGCCTGGCCTGGTGCCACGGCGAGGCGTTCGCGGCGCGGCTTGCCGCTCAGCGGCTCGAGGGTCCGGCTCAGCTGGCCGGCGCCGAGTACGGGTACAACGCCGAGCTGTGCTCCTACGCCCGGACGCACCTGGGCTGCTCGGTGCTGACTCTCCAGTCGACCGAAGGCGAGCGTAGCGGTGTCGTCGGGATGGACGACCAGAAGGAGCTCGCCGCCCGGCTGCCGTCGCCCGACTTCTTCGTCAACAACTACGCCGGCTGCAGCACCGGCCAGCAGTGGGACGGGATCTCCTACCGGGTGTTCGGCAAGGAGCTGCCTATCTTCAACATCTCGCACCCCTTCCTGTGGGGCAACAAGCCGGACGCGGGGTACCTGCGGGGCGAGGAATGGGAGTCGGCTTCCCGCTACGTGGCCGGCCAGCTGCGAGACCTGATCTCGTTCCTCGAGGCCCAGACGGGACGGCCATTCGACTACGAGGCCCTGAGCGAGGCCATGACCTACATCAAGCGCGCCGCGGAGCTGCGCCGCGAGGGCCTGGCCCTGTGCAGGGCCAGGCCCGCGCCGGCCACCTTCTGGGACTGGATCGCCTGCGTCGCGCCGATCAACTTCCTGCCCGGCGACCAGGCCCTGGTCGACTATTTCGCCGCCGTCCGGGACGAGATCACCGAGCGGCTGCAGGCCGGCGTGCCGGGTGTCCGGGACGAGAAGTACCGGCTGTACTTCGACGGCATCATGAACTGGAACAAGCTCGGCTTCCTGTCCAGGAAATTCGCCGAGCACGGTGCCGCCGTGCTGTGCGGCCGGTACATCCACAATGCCTTCTGGCAGGAGCCGCAGCTCATCGACACCGCCGATCCGATCCTCGGAATGGCCCAGCACTACCTGCTCTGCCCGACCAACCACGGCACGAAGACCCTGGACTACCTCACCCTGCGGGACTGCCGGGAGTACGACGTCGACGGCATCGTCTTCCACTCCACCCGGACGTGCCGCGCGTTCACCGGGCCGCAGCGGCTGCTGGCCAGGTCAGCCCTTGACAAGCTCGGCATACCGTCGATCTTCTTCGAGGGAGACGTCGCCGACGCCTCCTTCTACAAGGAGGAGATCCTGGAGAGCCGGCTCGTCGCGATGCTGGAGGCCATCGATGTCCGCCGGGCCCGTGGCAGCCAGCTGGCCACGGCGGGTACAGCACCCTCATGACCGGGCGCTACCTGGGAGTCGACCTCGGTTCGACCACCGCGAAGGCGGTGGTCACCGACGCCGGCGGCGCGATCCTGGGGGCCAGCACGGTGCAGATGGGGGCGGTCAGCCAGCGGGGCATGCTGCGGGCGGTCGACGCCGCGCTCGCGGAAGCGGGGGTGGCGGCCGAGGACCTGGCCGGCACGGTGGCCACGGGGTACGGCCGCCGCCTGGTGCCCGGCGCGGCCCGGACCTTCACCGAGATCACCTGCCACGCCCGCGGCACCGCCGCGATGTGCCCCGGCGTCCGCCTCGTGATCGACATCGGCGGGCAGGACAGCAAGGCCATCACGGTCGACGAGGGCGGCCTGGTCGAGGACTTCGCCATGAACGACCGGTGCGCCAGCGGCACCGGCCGGTTCTACGAGGTGCTGGCCCGGGCGCTGGAGTGCGAACTGGACGAGCTGCCTGCCCTGGCCCTGCGCGGTACCCGTGACCTGGAAGTCAGCAGCATGTGCGCCACGTTCGCGGAGACCGAGATCGTCTCGCTGCTGGCCCAGGGCCTGCCGGCGGCCGACATCGCCTCGTCGGTCCACCGTGCCACCGCGGCCCGCACCCTGGCCCTGGTGGCGCAGGTCGGCAAGCGGACCCCGGTCGTCCTGACCGGCGGCGTGGCGCGCAACCCCGCCGCGGTGCGTTTCCTCGCCGAGGCGCTGGACCTCGACGTGCAGGTGCCCGCCCGCCCGCAGATCACCGGCGCCTACGGGGCGGCGCTGCTCGCTGTGGAATCAGGGCTGGCCATGGAGTCAGCCCGGCGGGCACCGGATCTGGGAGACGCGGACATGTCGGTGCCGTTGTTTCCCGGGCCGCCCAGGTCTGACCGGTCCTGCACCGACTGCGACGGCACCGCCGCCTCGGTGGTCGAACTCGGGCCGGCCAGCACGGTCAGGCCCTTCTAGCGCGGATATTGTCCCAGTCGGCGGCCCCGGCCCGGTCCCGCCACGTCGCGGCGCGACCAGTGTCGGCGGTGCCTGGGGCCTTGGCTGTCTCGGTTGCAGTGTGGCTCATGCTGCGGCCTCCAGGGCGAGCAGGGTGCGCTTGGCGTCGGGGCCGCCGAGATAGCGGCCGATCCGCCCATCGGAGTAGATGACGCGGTGGCAGGGCACGACGACCGGCAGTGGGTTGGTTGCGCACGCGGTGGCGGCGGCGCGGACAGCCTTGGGGTGGCCCGCGAGATTAGCGACTGCGGCGTAGCTGGCGGTGTGCCCGTACCCGATCTCGGGCAGGTGGGTCAGCACGGCGCGCCGGAACCCGGCCGAAAGCCGCCAGTCCAGCGGCAGGTCGAAGCTGCGCCGCCGCCCTGTGAAGTACTCGTCGAGTTCCCGTGCGGTCGCGTCCAGGCGGACAGGAACGTCTCCGACCACGCGTCGTCGGCGTCTGCCGGGCCGAGTACGGCCCGGCAGACGCGCAGCACGGTGGCCCCGTGCTGCGTGACAACCGCCTCAAACGGCTGCTTGCCCGTCATGTGCTGTAGACGCCCTGCCGCTGGCTTTCGTGAGATCGACGTGACAATCAAATTCTGGCGGGCGGGTCAGGCCGCCGTGATCAGGCCGAGCTGCTGCAGGACCGTGAGGCCGTTCCGCCACGCAGGCGCTATCCTCCCTGCTCGATCTCTAGCAGGGCTCGTTTGCGGTCCAGGCCGCCGGTGCGGGCGCCGAACGTCGCACGATCAGGCCTGGGCCAGTGACGCGGAAGGTACAGCCCGGTCAGCGAGGCTCCGTCCGGAACGACCGTCAGCTCGCCCAGCCGCGTCGCGACCACGGTGTGCCGCCGACATACTCTCCTAGGACTGCGCCTGGCTGAGGGACCTCGGCGGCCGGATCTCGTCGAAGGTCAGCGTGCCGTCGGCGGCGTGCTGCCGCAGGACGTACTTCTGGGTCTTGCCGGTGGGCGTCATCGGGAGACCGTCGACGAAAGTCCAGAACACCGGGATCTTGTGCGGGGCGATCTGGTCCCGGAGGAACTCGGTCAGCTCCGCGACCGTCGGCCGGGCGAAATCGGCCCGCAGGCGCAGGACCGCGGCCACCTGCTCCCCCCATTTCTCGTCGGGCACCCCGATCACGGCGGCCGTCTCGATGGCCGGGTGATCCTGCAGGACCGCCTCGATCTCGGCGGGGTACAGGTTCATCCCGCCCCGGATGATCATGTCCTTGACCCGCCCGGTGACCCGGAGGAAGCCGCGCTCGTCCATCGACCCGATGTCACCCATGTGCAGCCAGCCGTCGGCGTCGATGGTGGCGGCCGTCTCGGCGGGCATGTTGTAGTAGCCCTGCATGTTCTGGTAGCCGCGGCAGCAGATCTCGCCTTGCTCGTTCACCGGAACGGGCTCGCCGGTCGCCATGTCGGCGATCTTGACCTCGAGCCGGGGCAGCGGCTGGCCGACGGTATCGGCCTGATCCTCGGGCGTGTCGGTGACCCGGGTCTGGCTGATCACGCCGTGCGTCTCGGTCTGGCCGAACAGGATGCTGAACTGGCAGCCGAGCAGCCCGATGGTCTTGCGGACCAGCGAGGCCGGCACGGACGCCGCGCCGCTCATGATCGTCTGGAGGCTGGACAGATCGCGCCGGGCCAGGTCCGGATGATCGAGCATCGCGATCAGCATCGTCGGGACCACCAGGGTGTGCGTCCCGCCGTAGGCCTCGAAGGCTTCGAGCACAAGGCCCGGCTCGAAGCCCGGAAGTATGACGAACGTCCCGCGCTTAGCCCAGGTCCCGAAGGATGTCACCGCCCCGCCGCCGATGTGGTACATCGGCATCGCGTTGACGCAGACCCCGCCGTCGCCCATGCCGGCCCGCTCGGCGACGAACGTGGCCTCGTTGACCAGGCCCATGTGATGCAGCATCGCGCCCCGGGGGAAGCCCGTGGTGCCGGAGGTGTACTGGACCTGGATCATGTCCCCGGGCGCGGCCTGCGGCAGGACCTGCCCGGGGTCGGCGCTGGCCAGGAACTCCTCCCAGGTCGCCAGGGACACGATCTCCCGTAGTTCCGGCAGGCTGGGCCGGATGGCCTCGGCCATGCCCCGCATGTCGAAGCCCCGGTAGGCATCGGCGCAGAAAAGCCCGGCAGCCCCGCACTGCTCGAGCACGAACTGCATCTCGCGGGTCCGGTACGCCGGGTTGAGCGCGACGAGCACCATGCCGGCCAGGCTGATGCCCTGCTGCAGGATCACCCACTCAGCACTGTTCGGAGCCCAGATCGCGATCCGCTCGCCGGGTTCGAACCTCGCCAGCAGGGCCCGCGCCGCCTGCTCGGCGGCCGCCACGAACTCGGCGTAGGTCCACTGACGGCGGGCGGCGGCGTCCGCCACGCAGTCCACCAGGGCCAGCCGGCCGGGCACCGTGGCCGCCGCGTGGCAGAGCGTCTCGCTCACGGTGATGTCGCGGACCTGGCCGGCTTCCGCTGGCCAGTACGAGGTCTTCAGAACCGCCCTGGCGACCATGGCGCTCCCTACCGATCGGGACGGTGAATATAGTCTAATGCTCGAATGTAGTCGTTTAGAGTAGTCTTTGTAAACGGTCTGGCGTACACCGGAGGTGCCCATGCCCGCTCCCCTGGTCCGGGACTACCCGGAATCGGCCGTCGTCATCGCCGGGGGCACCTCCGGGGTGGGCCTGGCCAGCGCCTTCCGCTTCACCGACGCCGGCGTGCGGCGACTGGCCCTGCTGGCACGGGACTCCGAACGCGGCGAGGCGGCCCGGCGGGCGGTCGCCGCGCGCTGTCCCGGCGCGCAGGTGGTATTCGTCACGGCCGACGCCGGCGATGCCGATCAGGTGCAGGCAGCCATCGCCGAGGCCCACCGCGCGCTGGGCGCCATCGACGTCCTGGTCAGTTCCGTGACAGCGGCCTACCGGCCAGAGCTGCTGCACCGGACCGCGATGACCGACATCGCGGGCATCCTGCTCGGGCAGGCACTGCCGCCGATGCACCTGACCCGCGCCGTTCTGCCGATCATGGCCGCTCGCGGCGGCGGAAGCATCGTCAACATCGCCTCGGACGCCGCCAAGGTGGCCACTCCCGGCGAGAGCGTGCTGGGTGCCGCCATGGCCGCGATCGTCATGTTCTCCCGGGTGACCGCCATCGAGGCCAAGCGCGACGGGATCAGGGTGAACGTCATCACGCCGTCCCTGATCGCGGGCACCCCGACGGCCGAAGGCGTACTCCGGGACGGCTTCAGCAAGAAGCTCTTCGAGAAGGCCGCGTCGCTGGCCCACCTGGGCGTGGCCGAGCCAGATGACCTCGCCTCACTGGTGGTGTTCCTGGGCGGCCCCGGCTCGGCACGCCTCACCGGCCAGGCGATTAGCGTGAACGGCGGGATCTCCGCGGCCTGACGGCTCCTTCGTCTACACTCGCAGTGATTGAGTATCTCTGTGTGTCGAAGATGCGAGGGAGGACGATGCCGACGCAGAGCGATGCCCTTTCTGCCCTCCTGAAGCCGGAAAGCGCCTCCCTGACGCCGGGGAGCGCCAGGTCACTGCTCATGACCGTCCTCGGCGAACTGGTCTGGCCGACGGGACAGCCGGCGTGGACGTCGGCGCTGCTATACGTGCTCAGGGGACTCGGTGTGGAAGAGCAGGCCGCACGGCAGGCCATCGCGCGCGCGGCGGCCTCCGACTGGATGGTCCCGGAACGAAGGGGACGCGAGGTCTGCTGGTCGGTCGGGCCCAGGATGATCAATATCATCGAGTCCGGCGCACCGCGGGTCTACTCCCTGAGCGATCCCTTCAGCAGCTGGGACGGCCGCTGGCTGGCCGTCCTGGTGACGATCCCGCAGTCCCACCGCAGCGCCCGGCGGTCGCTGTACTCCGGCCTGACCTGGGCCGGGCTCGGCAACCCCGTGCCGGGGCTCTGGCTGGGCCCGCATGTCGAACGGGCGGCCGAGGTGGGCAGGCTGATCGACGGGCTCGGCCTGCGCCCCCACACGATCTCCTTCGTCGGCACGGTCGACGACATCGGGATGCCCCAGGCCGACATCGTCGCGCGGGGCTGGGACCTCGGCGCCCTGCACGAGCACTACCAGCAGGTATGGGACGCGATCGCCGACCTGTCCCCCCGGGGCGGGGACGAGACCCTGTTCGCCCACGTGCGGATGATCAGCGAATGGCAGGAGCTGCCCCGGACCGATCCGCAACTGCCCGAGGCGCTGCTGCCCGACTGGATCGGCCGCCGAGTGGCTCGGCGGATCGAGGCCCTGCGGGCCCAGCGGACCCCGGCGGCGCGACAGCGGTTCGCCGAGATCAACGCCATTGACAGGCAATATATCTAGTGCTCTAATTTTTGGCGTTGGACTACGTGACCGGATGGTGACGGGAAGCAAGGTCCGCGTAACAGGAGCGGCACATGAGCCAGGCCAGCCCTGTGGGTTCTCCGGATGAGGTGGCAGACATCCGGGGCCTGCTCGGACTGGCGGCACGGCTCACGAGTGCCGAGGCTCGCCGCAGCCCTTCCCGTCCCGGTCACGGACCTCGAACACCATTCTGACCGCACGCACGCGCAGCTTCTCGGGTACTTCCGCCGCGCTGGCATTGCCCTGCATCCTCCCCAGGGGTCAGAGCCTCCAAGATCACCGGGGCGATCCGCTCGGTTATGTCCCGGACCACCACGAGAGTGAAGCGGCCGGTCGCGGTCGGCACCGGGCTGAGGCTGATCTCGACCGGGAACGGGGTTCCATCCTTGCGCAGCCCGACCGGGCCAGCCCGAGCGCCCGTTGGCCCGGCTTTGAGTGCCTGAGCATAAGGAGTCTGGTGGCTGCGGTGGGCTGTCCGCAGGTCGGCCGGGATGAGGGATTCGACTGGCTGACCCATCAGTTCGGCATGCTCATAGCCAAACATCTCCTCCAGCCGACGGTTGGCTAGCGCGAGTATGCCAGCGTCGTCGGTGAGGGCCACCCCATCGGCGAGAGCGTCGATCAGCTCCCGCAGCACCGCTGCGGTGATGGCCTCGCTCCCAGACCAGTTCCGTGGGCCAACTGCCACTGGCACCACCGGCGCCGGCGCCCCGGCGGCGACCGCTGCTTCCAGGGAGGGGTAGATGGGGATCAGCCGATCTAGCCCGTTGATGCTGAGCACGCGCCGTACGATCGGGGCAGTGACTACCAGCCGCAACTGGATGCCGCTGACGATAGCACGCTGGTAGGCACGCACCACAGCGTCCGCACCGGCGTGATCGCACGAGACTGTCGCAGTCATATCCGCGATCAGCGCGGCGGCTCCCTGGTTGATGACCAACAGCAGTTCTTCGCGGATCTGGCCAGCATTGGTTACATCGATCTGCTCCGGAAGGGCGACGATGGCCTGCCGGCCCATCCACCGCACGGGGTAGGTGTCCTGGTTCCTAGTCACCGCAGCAACCTATGCATATGCGAGGAATCGCAAGAGCCGCAATCGCCCGTTGGAAGCCGCCAGCCCCCTCCACTGGCGGTTCCTCCGGACGGCCCGGCGGCAGACGGGTCCCGTACCCTGATCTGCACAGCATTAGTCATCGCCAGCGGCGCTACGACGTGCATGTCGACGACTTCAAGCCCAAGGTCGGCGATCCGTTGCACGAGCCCGCAGAGGGCTCCCTGATCTGGCAGCTCGGCGCGAAGGGTTGTCGTGCCGGGACCGGTGCTGATCTTGCAGTCGTCGAATTCCGCGCGCAGCGTGGAGCGCGCCTGGCCCGTGAGAGTGATCTCATATGTTGTGATCGCACTATGGGTCACACCCCTCGCAGTCTGCTGGTTCGTGCGTGCTGCCAGACTGCCTGACGACTGGGTCTGCGTCAGCACCCCTCCGAGGGTGACCTGGGACCATCACCTCGTGGGCGGTGACTTTGGTCACTTCCCGCAACGCTCCGTGCCGCTATTGACTTATGGTTTCTCACGGAACTGCCGGAGAGGACCACGTGGCAGAGGACGCGATAGCGGAGCGCAGCGCCTCACAGGGCGCGCGGTTCGCGCTGACGAAGTTCCGGCCGCCAACGCTGCCTGCCACGCTGGTCACACGATCAATACTGCATGAGCGGCTGACGGCAGGGGCTGGCCAGCGCCTGACCGTTGTGGTTGGGTCGGCTGGCGCGGGCAAGAGCGTGCTGCTGTCGAGTTGGGCGGCGATACGGCCTCCGGGTGTTACTTTCTGGCTGTCGTGCGACGGGGCCGACGCTGACCCGGTCCGCTTCTGGACCGGTTTCATCCAAGCCCCCCGGGCGGTGGAGCCGGGATTCGGCGCCGACGCCGCAGACCTGCTCGCGATGGACAGCGTGATGTCGTCCGATGTCACCGCGTCGATCGCGAACGATGCCGCGAAGCTGCCTGCTGGGTCGGCGATCATTGTTGACGACTTCCATTACGCGGCGGACACGGTCGCCAGGGACATGACCGATCTTGTCGAGCGCTGGCCGGCCGAGACCGTCCAGCTGGTGCTGGCCAGCCGTAGCGACCCGCAGCTGCGACTGCACAGGCTGCGGCTAGCAGGTGAGTTGTGCGAGCTTCACGACCGGGACCTGCATTTCTCCCTGGCCGAAAGCGCCGACCTCCTGACGAATTTCGGCCTGCACGTCGCCACCGATGAGCTTGCGCTACTGCATCAGCGGAGCGAGGGATGGGCCGCGGCGCTACAGATGGCGGCGCTTTCGCTACGCGCCACCCAAGACCCGGTGCGGGCCGCGCGGGCGCTCGATGTCCGCAGCCACGCGATCGCCGAGTACTTCATCTCTGAGGTTCTTGATCAGCAGCCGCCTGAAGTGGCCCGGTTCATGCTCGACACCTCCGTGCTGGGGGAGCTGACCGTGGGCGCGTGCGCGGCCGTCACTACGAGGCAGGACGCGGCGGCGCTGGTGCGCAGAATTGACGAGGGCAACTTGTTCCTGGTGGCGCTCGATGACGAGCGGACCAGTTTCCGGTACCACCATCTGGTGCGCGAGCTGCTGCGCGCTGAGCTGCGGGCCAGGGAGCCGGCCCGTGAGCAGGCGCTTCAGCTGCGGGCGGCCGAATGGTTCGAGTCCACCGGTGACACCCGGCGCGCAGCCCGCCATTTCCTCGCGGCGCAGCAGGTCCACCGGGCGCTGGCCCTGCTGAAGGACCAGGTCATGACCGAATTCCTGCACGACCCGTCGCTGCCGGCAGCGCTGGATCTGAGCAGGGTAGACCCATCGTCGCTTGCGGATGCCCCCGATCTGATGCTGGCGGTGGCAGGCGACCTGCTGACCTGGGGTGACACCGCTCGCGCCGGCCAGTATCTCGACCTGCTAGAGCGCGCTCAGCCATCGATCTCCCCCGAGTCGAGGCTAGCGGCCCGGTTCGCGGCAATGCGTTCATTCCGCCACTTTCAGCTCGGCCAGGCGGACCAGGCCGTGCGTGAGGCTCTCGCAGCACGGGCCATCCAGGAGGAAATGCAGGTCACCGACGAATGGACCACCGCCCTGCCACTGGCCCTCGTGCATGCTTATCAGTGGCTGGAAGACTATGAGGCGGTTGAGCGCGAGGCCGCTGCGGCCCTTGCCATGTCCGGTCTCACCGAACCGGTCGAGCTGGTGCTGGTGCCCGGTGCGCGGGCGCTGGCATGGTTCGAATCCGGACGGCTGGCGGAAGCCGGTGATGCTGCCAGGGCCGCCGACGTCCAGGCACGGCGACTGGTATTCGACCAGCATTTCTTCGCCCTGGATTACCTGCGCGTGCTGTCCGGCAGCGCGCTAGAGCGGCGGGACCTAAGCACCGCGGAGCGGCTCACCGAGCAGGCGCTCTCGATATCGGAACGGCGGCGGCCCGCCTTTGAGTTCCTGGCGCTGCTGGACCGGGCCGCGATCTGGGCCGCCCGCGGGCAGGTCCGTGACGCGCTGGCAACCGTCGAGGCGGCGCGAGTGGTTCTGGCCGGGACTGGGTCGGTGCTGCTGCTGCGGGCCGATGAGCTTGAAGCGCTACTGCGCTTGTCGCTCGGCGACCCGTGCTCTGCCCGTGAACTGGCGAGCGGTCTGCCCGCCGCCCGCTGCGGCTTGCTCCTGGCCAGGGTGGCGCTCGCCACCGGCGATCACCACGCCGCGCAGGAATACCTGCAATCGCCACGGCTGGGCGAGCTGACCCTGCGGCACGCGCTGGTGCGCCAGCTACTGCTGGCCGCCGCCGCGATCGGGCGCGGCGACCCGATGACCGCTAGCATCATGGGCGGTGCGCTTGAAACAGCCCGCCACGGGCACTTCTTCAACACGGTCGTCACCACTGCACCTCAGGTGACCAGCTACCTGGTCGAGCATTCGGTACAGATGCGCCCGGACCCGTTCGCCGAGCAGCTGATCGCTGCCGCTCTCGAGGTGCGCGCCACCCAGCCGGAAGCCCTCCGGTGCGGACGCGCGCTCGCCGAGCCACTGACCGCTGCCGAGATGCGCATCCTGAAGCTCCTGCCGACCGGCACCTATCTGCAGATAGCCGCCACCCTCTATATTTCGCGCAACACGGTAAAGTCCCGGCTCCGGTCGGTATACCGGAAGCTCGGGGTGACGTCGCGCTCGCAGGCTATCGAGCGGGCAGTCGATCTGCGTCTGATTTGAGACCGTCTTCCTGCGCGGCCCGGCCACTATCGGGGGGTTCCGCGGAGCGCCCGCGTAGGTTTCAGATCCAGCCGTAGCCGATTCGGTACCACATGTGGCTGTACCAGTCGTGGTAGGGGATGACCTGGCCGGCCAGGATCGCGTAGAAGTACCAGAACATCAGCAGCACGCACAGCACATAGGCGCCGACGAGACCCGCGCCAATCGAGCGGCGCAGGGCGCTGGCCGTGGCGGGCCCGAGGATCAGCCCCAGGCACAGCACGATGGACAAGATCAGGAAGGGCTCGAACTCCAGCGCGTAGTAGTAGAACTTGGTCCGCGACACCAGCGG
>Ga0208565_1000957_pt1 | contig 18471 bp, 19 predicted proteins | sample Sb_taG_7_FD_187706 | JGI IMG/M metagenome (GOLD analysis project Ga0208565, IMG submission 187706) | Peat soil microbial communities from Weissenstadt, Germany - Sb_50d_2_FS metaG (SPAdes) (version 2) | ecosystem: Environmental > Terrestrial > Soil > Wetlands > Peat | place: Germany...
TGCGCGAGACGCCCACCACGGTCACGTCCGAGCCCTCGCGCGCCACGCGCGCCTGGCCGAAGTGCACCAGGTGCTCCTCATCGTCGGGCACCTCGCCGCGCACGCCGTACAACGACTCGTGCTCGATGAAGATCACCGGGTTCTCGTCGCGGATCGCCGTCTTGAGCAGCCCCTTCGCATCCGCCGCCGTCGCCGGCACCGCCACGAGCAGCCCGGGAATGTGCAGGAACAGCGCCTCCAGGCAGTGCGAGTGCGTCGGCCCCAGCTGATGGCCCGCCCCCTGCGGCATGCGCACCACCAGCGGCACCCGCGCCTGGCCGCCGAACATGTAGTGGATGTGCGCCGCGTGGTTGACGATCTGGTCGAACGCCAGCAGCGCGAAGTTGATCGTCATCAGCTCCACCACCGGGCGCAGGCCCGTCATCGCCGCGCCCACGCCCATGCCCACGATCGTGTTCTCCGAGATCGGCGTGTCGCGCACGCGCCGCTCGCCGAACTTCTCCAGCAGCCCGTCCGTGACCTTGAACGCGCCGCCGAACACGCCGATGTCCTCGCCCATCAGCACCACGCGCTGATCGCGCGTGAGCTCCTCGCGCAGCGCCGCGTTCAGCGCCTCGCGGTAGCGCATCTCAGGCATTAGAGCCCACCCACCCCGTCCGCACCGAGTACAGGCCGCGCACCTCAGAGCCGAGCACGTACACGTCGTCGTACAGCGACTCGGGCGTCGGGAATGGCGAGGCCTCGGCGAACTCCACCGCCGCGTCCACCCGCGCGATCGCCTCGCCGTCGATGCGCTCGCGCTCGGACTCCTCGATCACGCCCTCGCGCACCAGCAGCTCGCCGAACGCCGGCAGCGGGTCGCGCTCGCGCCACTGCGCGACCTCCTCCTTCGTGCGGTACTCCTCCGGGTCGGCCATCGAGTGGCCGCGGAAACGATAGGTGACCGCCTCCACCAGCACCGGTCGGCGCTCCTCGCGCACACGTGCCACCGCGTCCGCGACCACCGCGTGCGTGTCAAGCACGTCCATGCCGTCGCAGCGCATGCCCGGCACGCCCAGGCTCTCCCCCTTGCGCCGCAGGTCCGTCACGGCCGAGTGCCGGCGCAGCGCCGTGCCCATGCCGAACTGGTTGTTCGTCACCATGAACACCACCGGCAGCCGCCACAGCGCCGCCAGGTTGAGCGTCTCGCCGAACGTGCCCTGGTTGGACGCGCCGTCGCCGAACGTGCACAGCGTCACCTCGTCCCTTCCCAGGTAGTCGCTCGCCATCGCAATGCCCGCCGCGATCGGCAGGTTGCCGCCGACGATCCCGTAGCCGCCCATGAAGCGCCTGCGCAGGTCGAACATGTGCATCGAGCCGCCGCGCCCGCCCGAACAGCCGTCGACACGCCCGAACAGCTCCGCCATCACGTTCTCCGGCGGCGTGCCGCGCACGAGCGCATGGCCGTGCGAGCGGTAGGTCGAGATCAGGTAGTCCTCCTCGCGCAACGCGCGCGCGCTGCCCACGATCGTCGCCTCCTCGCCGATCGACAGGTGCAGGAAGCCGCCCACCTTCGCGCGCGCGTACATCTCGCCCGCGCGCTCCTCGAAGCGGCGGATCAGCGTCATCGTCTGGAGCCACTCGCGGGCGAGCTCAGGCGCGGGCAGGGCGGGCGGGCGTGCGTCTGGCTGGGGCGGCTCGTGCTCGAACGGCGTCGGCTCGAACGGCGTCGGCTCAGACGGGTTCGACATCAGCTCTCCACCGTACTCCAACGTGCCCTGAACTCCTCGTCCTCGAGCTGTGCGAGGTCCGCGCGCAGCGCCCGCGCGAGCTTCGACGCGGCCTGCGGCGGGCGATCCCAGAACAGCACGACCTCACCGCTTGCCACCTCCACCACCTCGACGTGGTCGACGCGCGCGGGGTCTGCCAGCAGCGCCGGCGCGAGCCCGCCGCGGGTGACGATCAGCCGATACGCGCGGCCGGCCTTCACATCGACGGCGCTCCCGCCCACCTATTCGCCCACGCGCCTTGCGGCCCGTCTGTCTTGGCGCGGACGGATGTGGCCGCTCGTTCGAGCTCGCGCTCGCCCACGAACACCAGCTCGCCGCATCGTCCCCGGAGGGGGACGACAAGCGCCGGGACCTCCCGCACGCCAATGCTCGCCGCAGTCGCCGTAGTGGCTGTCAGCCGCTCCTGCACCGCGCGGGTCTGCGCCGCGCGCAGCACCGCCGTCGGGTGCATCTCGCACGCCGCCGCCGCGATCAGCACGAAGTCTGGGTTCTCGAGCGAATGCCCACCGGCGAACGCCTGGCGAAAGGCCGCCTGCGCGAACGGCACCGCACGGCCGATCGACGCGGCGTACGTGGCCACACGCATGGCCAGGGAGCTGTCGAACGGGAACGGCTCCGGCCAGCGCACCGGCTGCAGGCCGAGCTCGCCCGCGCGGCGCTCGACCTGCGCGCGCAGCAGCTCGTCGTCCGGGCGCTCCCGCGCCGGCAAGCTGTCGTCCTGGCTCGGCGCGCCGCCGGCCCCGGGCGGCGTCTCCGCGCCCGCCAGCTCGCAAGCGAGCACAGGCTTCCACTCGGCCGGCCAGGGGAACACGTGCAGGATGCGCTCAGCGGCGAGGTATGCCAGCGGGCTGGCCAGGTCGAAGTAGAACGACGCCGCGGGAGAGGACACGTCCTCAGAGCCGGCTGGGGGCCGATCCTCAGCCGTGGATCAGCCAGCCGTCGGCGGCGCGCCCCGCTTCCATGACCGCCTCCGACAGCGTCGGGTGTCCGTGAATGATGCGCGCGAGCTCGGGGAAGCCGCCCTCGAGCGCGCGCACGTTGACGAGCTCCTGGATCAGCTCGGTCGCGCGCGAGCCCACGATGTGCCCGCCGAGCAGCTCGCCGTAGCGACTCTCGCCCACCACCTTCACCAGGCCCGTGCGATCGCCGTACACGGTCCCCCCGCCGACCGCGCCGTACTGGACCTTGCCGACGACCACCTCGTAGCCCTGCTCGCGCGCCTGCTCCTCGGTGAGCCCGAACGAGCCGACGTTCGGCGTGCAGAAGGTCGCGCGCGGGATGTCCCCGTAGGCGATCGGATGCGTGTCGCGCCCGGCGATGTCCTCGGCGGCGATGATGCCCTCGTCGGAGGCCTTGTGGGCGAGCGCCGGACCTGCGACGAGATCGCCGATCGCGTACACCCCTGCGCGCGTCGTGCGCAGCGCGCCGTCCACCTGCACGAGGCCGCGCGCATCCAGCTCGACGCCCGCCTCGGCCAGGCCCAGCCCCTCGACGTCCGCGCCGCGGCCCGCGGCGATCACCAGGTAGTCCACCTGCGCGGCATCGTCCCCGGAGGGGGAGGGGGACTCCCTCGCGTAGGAGAAGCTCACGCTCGCCTCGTTCGCTTTCACGTCCGCCACTGGCGTGCCCGTGTGCACGGCGATGCCCTGGCGCTTGAGGCCGCGCTCGACCAGGCGCGAGATGTCGGCGTCCTCGCTCGGCAGCACGCGGTCGAGCATCTCCAGCAGGATCACCTCGCTGCCCAGCCGCGCGAACGCGGACGCGATCTCCGCGCCGGAGGCGCCCGCGCCGATCACCGCCAGGCGCGCGGGCACCTCCGGCAGCGCCCACGCCTCCTCCGTGCCGATCACGCGCCCGCCGAACTTCACGCCCGGGATCGCGCGCCCGACCGAGCCGGTGGCGAGGATCACGCTGCGCGCGCCCACCACGAGCTGCTCGCCGTCCACGCCTTGGACCAGCACGTCCGCGTCGGCGTTTAGCGCCGCGTCCCCCCCGATCACATCGATCGCGTTCTTCTTGAACAAACCCCCGACGCCGGAGGTGAGCGTCGTGACGACCTTCTCGCGGCGCGCCTGGATCGCCGCGTAGTCGATCTCCACGCCGCTGACCCTCAACCCGAACTCCTCCGACTCGCGGATCTCCGACAGCAGGTCCGCCGAGCGCAGCACCGCCTTGGCGGGAATGCACGCGTAGTTCAGGCAGCGACCGCCGATCTTGTCGCGCTCGATCACCGCCGTCTTCAAGCCGACCTGCGCGGCGCGGATCGCCGCCACATAGCCCCCCGGCCCCGAGCCGACAACGATGCAGTCGTAGGAGGTCTCCGCCATCCGCGCGTGAGCCTATCGAAGCCGCGCGAAGGCTATCGACGGTCCTGGGCTTGCAGGCGGCCCATCACGCGCACTAGCTTCCAGAACAGCCAGCCTCCCAGCCCGATCGCGACCACGCACAACGCCGCTGCCTTGATGGTCGCGGCGACCACCAGCGCCAGCGAGGTGACGATGATCTGAAACGCGAGCAGCGCCTCGAAGCCGAGCACCGCCCAGTAGCGGCGGCGGTAGATGCCCACCGCCAGCAGTGCCAGCACGCCGGCGAGGAAGATCGCGCCCGGCAGTGAGCCGCCGTGGCGCGCCAGGTCGTGGAGCGTCAGCCCGCCCACCAGCACGCCGGCGGCCAGCAGCGCGCACACGCCCACCGCGACCAGCAGCGCCGGCGGGCGCTCGTGCGGGCCCAGCGGCTGCAGCGCGGCCCGGGCCTGTGCGGCGCGATCGCCGCCGCCCGCTGCCGGCCCGCCGGCCCGATCGCCTCCCGCGGCACTCATCTCAGCGCCGCACGACCCGCGCGTCGAGCCGCTCGCGCAGGGCGCGGGCTGCCATCTCGGGGTCGGCGGCGTCCGCGACGGCGCGCAGTACGCACACGCGCGTGGCTCCCGCGTCGAGCGCACCGTCGAGGTTGCCGGCGTGCAGGCCGCCGATCGCAAAGAACGGCACGGGCGCGTGCTCTGCCGCGTAGCGGATCAGCTCGACGCCCACCGCGGGGCGGCCTGGCTTGGTGGGCGTCTCGTGGATCGGACCCACGCCTATGTAGTCGACGACGCCCGCGTCGACAGCGTCGATCTGCGCCGGCGAGTGCGTTGAGACGCCGATCAGCACGTCCGGGCCGACCAGCTCGCGGACCTGCTGCGCGGGCATGTCCTCCTGGCCGACGTGGACTCCGTCGGCGCCCGCGTCCAGCGCCACCTGCGGTTGGTCGTTGACGATCAGCAGCGCGCCCAGCGCCCGGCACTGCGCGACCATGGCACTGGCAACTTCCGTGAGCTCGTCCTCGGTCAGCTGCTTCTCACGCAGCTGCACGATGTCGACGCCGCCGGCGATCGCGCCACGCATGAGGTCCGGCCGGCCGATCTGCGATCGCTCGCGTCCGTCTGGGTAGGCGCCGCACACGAGGTACAGCCGCGCAGCATCCAGGCGCGCGCGTCGGTCGGTTCCCAGGTCGCTGTCAGGCACAGCTCGAAGTCTCGCAGGCGGCCGGTGCTCGCTCGTCAGCCCGGCAGCCTGCGCGGGGCTAGCATCATCGAGAGTGACCGGGAACCAACGCGTGGACGTGCTCGTCGTCGGCGGCGGCATCATCGGCATGTCGATCGCCTGGCGTGCGCGCCAGGCGGGAATGTCGGTGACGGTGCTCGAGCGCGATGGCCCCGGTGAAGGGACCTCGCACGTCGCGGCGGGCATGCTCGCGCCGGTCGCCGAGGTCGAGTTCGGTGCCGACGGCCGGCGTCTGCTGGAGCTCGGCCTGCACGCGGCGCGGGCCTGGCCGGCGTTCGCCTCAGAGCTGGAGATCTCCACGGGCGTGTCCGTGGGCATGCTGCGGACGGGTACGCTGCTGGTGGCGCGCGACGACGACGACGCGCGCGAGCTCGAGCGCCAGCTCTCCTTCCGTCAGTCGCTCGCGCTGGCCGTGCGTCGCCTGCGTCCGAGCGAGGCGCGCGAGCTCGAGCCGGCGCTCGCGCCCACAGTGCGGCTCGCGCTGGAGGCGCCGGACGATCATTCGGTCGATCCTCGGCTCGTGCTCGCGGCACTCGAGCGCGCATGCGCCTCCGTCGGGGTGCAGGTGCGCGCGAATGCGCTGGTCGCGCGCATAGAGCTGGGCGGTGTGCCCGAGCGGGTGACCGGAGTGACGCTCGAGCACGGCGAGCGCGTGCCTGCCGAGCAGGTCGTGCTCGCCGCCGGTCCGTGGAGCGGGCTGATCGACGGGGTGCCGCAGGCGGCCACCGTGCCCGTACGACCGGTCAAGGGCCAGATCATGCGCCTGCGCGATCCCGCCGGCCCGGGCCTGCTGCGACGCGTGGTGCGCTTTCGCGGCGGCTACCTCGTTCCACGCGAGGACGGCCGCTACGTGCTCGGCGCGACCGTCGAGGAGCGCGGCTTCGAGCTGGCACCCACCGCCGGCGGCGCCTACCAGCTGCTGCGCGACGCCCACGAGCTGGTGCCCGGTGTGAGCGAGCTGGAGATCGAGGAGCTCTCGGTCGGGCTGCGCCCCGGCACGCCCGACAACAGCCCCGCGATCGGCCCGAGCGCGCTGCCCGGCCTGATCTGGGCGACCGGCCACTACCGCAACGGCATCCTGCTCGCACCGCTCACCGCCGAGCTCGTCACCGGCGCGCTCGCCGGCGAGCCGGCGCCCGCGCTGCTGTCCGCCTGCGCGCCCGCTCGCTTTGCTCCGCCCACTGCGCATCCGGAGACCTCTACCGGCGCGTCGACCGCGGGGGGCGCCTCAGCTGTGGAGGTCGGTGCATGATCGTGCTCAACGGACAGCGCTCTGACATGCGCGCCGGCGAGACCATCGCCGCGGCGCTCGCGCGCCTGGGCCTCGACGTGGACGCACGTGGTGTGGCCGTGGCCGTCGACGGCGAGGTCGTGCCGCGCGCCGAGTGGCAGTCGCTCGCCCTGGACGAGAATGCGCGCGTGGAGGTGCTGACGGCGATGCAGGGAGGATGATCTCGAGATGGCTCTGAGCGCACGAAGGATGCGGCTAGCCGATACGGTGTCGGTGCAGGAGCGCGACGCGCACGCCCCTGGTGAGGACCTGCTGACGATCGCCGGCCGCACGCTGAGCTCGCGGCTGCTGCTCGGCACCGGTGGATTTCCCTCGCTCGAGCTGCTCGCGCAGGCGATCGCGGCGAGCGGCAGCGAGCTCGTGACGGTGGCGCTGCGCCGCTTGGACCCGACCCTCACAGGCGCGGGGCGCGGACACGGGCGCTCGCTCCTGGACGTGCTCGCCGACGCAGGAGTGCAGCTGCTGCCGAACACCGCCGGCTGCCACACCGCCCGCGACGCGGTGCTCACCGCGCGCCTCGCGCGCGAGGCGTTTGCGACTGACTGGGTGAAGCTCGAGGTGATCGGCGACGAGGACACGCTGCTGCCCGACGCGCCCGAGCTGCTGCGCGCCGCCGAGGAGCTGATCGACGAGGGCTTCGTGGTGCTCCCCTACACCACCGACGACCCCGTGCTCGCACGTCGCCTCGCCGACCTCGGCTGCGCCGCGGTGATGCCGCTGGGCTCGCCCATCGGCAGCGGCATGGGCATCCGCAATCCCTACAACATCGAGCTGATTCGCGAAGCGGTGGATGTGCCTGTGGTGCTCGACGCGGGCATCGGCACGGCCTCGGACGCGGCGCTCGCGATGGAGCTCGGCTGCGACGCGGTGATGGTCGCCTCGGCGGTCTCGCGCGCGCAGGACCCGGTCGCGATGGCGCGCGCGATGCGCGCCGCGGTCAAGGCGGGCCGCCTGGCGCGCGGGGCGGGGAGGATCCCGCGGCGCACCTACGCGACTGCGTCCACGCCGCGGGAGGGCATCGCCGAGTTCGGCGACGGCCCCCTCGCGCACGACTGACCCGGCCCGCCGCTCCGATCGAGGTCGGCTCCCAGCGCTGGGCGCAGACGGCCGCCGCCGATCAGCTGACCACTTCGATCGTGCCGTTCATCGTCACCGGGTAGAGCGTGCACTCGTAGTGGATCACGCCCGGCTTTTCCGCTTTGATCGTGAACGTGCCGCCTTCGCCGAAGTTCTTGGAGGCGAACTTATAGGGCCCGCCCGCCCCGCCCTCACTCGTGACGTTCGCCTGCACCGAGTCGTAGTTGGTCCACTTGATCGTGCTGCCGACTTTCACCCGGACCGTGTCGGGGTCGATCGCGATGTTGCGATAGGCGATCTGCACGAGCCCGCTCTGCACCGGCGCGGACGGGGAGGGGCTGGCGAACTTGGGCGTCGTGTCGACTTTGAGCGCGGCGCTGGGCGAGCTCGACGTCTTCGCCCCGGGCGTCGCTGTGCCCGTCGCGGCGGTGGCGCTCGTGGTGGTTGCGCCGGCGGATGAGCCGCTGCCGGTGCTGCTTGACGATCCGCAGCCGGCAGCGAGCGCCAGCAGGCAGCAGGTGATGGCGGGCAGAGCAGTCCTCATCGGTCGCGAATCGTATAGCCCCTACACTGGCCGATTCGATGACTCCACGCCATTTTCTCACCGGGGCTGAGCTGAGCGCGGCCGAGCTGGACGCGCTGCTCGACCGCGCGCTCGAGCTCAAGCGCGCGCCGCTCTGCAGCCGGGTCCTGGAGGGGCGCTGCGTGGCGCTGATCTTCGAGAAGCCCTCGACGCGCACGCGCGTGTCCTTCGAGGTGGGCATCCACGAGCTGGGCGGGCACGCGGTGGTGCTGCGCTCGGAGGAGCTCCAGCTCTCGCGCGGCGAGCCGCCGCGCGACACAGCGCTGGTGCTCTCCAGGCACGTGGCGGCGGTGGGGCTGCGCACAGGGCCTGACGCGTTCCTGGCGGAGCTCGCCGCCTCGAGCTCGGTGCCGATCGTGAACATGCTCAGCGCCCGTCACCATCCATGTCAGGCACTCGCCGACCTGCTCACCCTGCGCGAGAGCTGTGGAGCGTTACATGGGCTGCGCGTCGCGTACGTCGGCGATGGCAACAACGTCGCGCGCTCGCTCGCCGTGCTGGGCACGCTCGCGGGGATGCACGTGGCGGTCGCCTCGCCCGCCGGCTACGCGCTGGAGGACGATCTGCTCCTGCCCGACGGTGCGAGCGGCGAGCTGACGCTCCACGCCGACCCGTATGACGCGGTGCGCGGCGCGTGCGCCGTGTACACGGACGTGTGGGTGAGCATGGGCGACGAGGCCGCCGCGCAGGAGCGACGCGACGCGTTGGCCGACTACCGCGTTGACGAAGCGCTGCTCGACGCGGCGGCGCCGGGCGCGTTCGCGATGCACGACCTGCCCGCCCATCCCGGCGAGGAGATCTCCGCGGCGGTGATGTACGGCACGCGCCAGCGCATCTGGGATCAGGCGGAGAACCGCCGCCACGCGCAGAAGGCGCTGCTGGAGCTGCTGCTCGGCCCGCGGCCATGAGTGGCGTCGAGGCGCCCGCCCGTCCGCAGCGGGGAGACGAGCTGGAGCTGCGGATCGAGTCGCTTGCGTTCGGCGGCGAGGGTGTGGCGCGCCTTGGCGATACCCCGTCCGAGGCGCACGCGGGTGGCTATGTGGTGTTCGTCGCCGGCGCCGTCCCCGGCGATCGCGTGCGTGCGCTCGTGTACAAGCGCAAGCGCAGCTACGCGCATGCGCGCACCGTGGAGGTGATCGAGCCGAGCCCTGAGCGGATCGCCCCGCTTGCCCAACATCCCGGGGTGCCCTGGCAGGTGCTCCCGTATGAGCGCCAGCTCCAGGTCAAGCACGACCAGGTCGAGGAGGCGCTGCGGCGCATCGGCCATCTGGATGGCTTCGAGCTCCAGGAGATCGTGCCGGCGCTCGAGCAGTGGCGCTATCGCAACAAGCTCGAGTACTCCTTCGGCGAAGACGGCGATCCGGCGGGTCCTGGCCTGGTGTGCGGCTTCCACGCGCCCGCCGGGCGCAATCGCGTCGAGCAGATCGACGACTGCCTGCTGGCCTCCGAGCGCGGCAACCTCGCGCGTGAGGTCGCGCTGCGCTGGTGTCGCGAGCAGCGCCTGACGGCGTGGGAGCGCGGGCGCGTGCAGCACGGGTCGGGGAGCGTGGGCGCGCGTGCGAGCGCGGGCAACGGTCGCAGGGGCGAGGGCGAGCGAAGGCGTGAGCGCGAGCGGACCGGACCGGCGGCCGACGGGCGCGCACGCCTGCGCAACTTGGTCGTGCGCGAGGGTCGGCGCACGGGCAAGCTGCAGGTGCGGATCGTGACCACGGAGGGGGAGCTCGACGCCGGCTCGCTCGCCGCGGCGCTCAGCGGCGAGCTCGGCGAGAGCCTGAGCGGCGTCCTGTGGACGCGCTCGCGCAGCCTCGCGGAGACGACCGCCGGCGGCGAGACCGAGCTCGTATGGGGCGATGCCGAGCTGCCCGAGCGCCTGGGCGAGCTCGACCTGCGGATCTCCGCGGAGGCGTTCTTCCAGACGAACACCGAGATGGCCGAGCTGCTCTATGGCATCGCCGGCGAGTACGCCGCACTCGAGGGCTGGGAGCGCGTGTACGACCTGTACTCGGGGATCGGCACGATCGCGCTCACGCTCGCACCGCGGGCGGGCGAGCTGTGGGGGATCGAGCTGATCGAGCAGGCGGTCGCCGACGCGATCGCGGGAGCGCGGCGTAACGAGATCGCCAACGTTCACTTCTTCGCAGGCGATACCCGCACCGCGCTGCCGGAGCTGCTCGCGCGCGCCGGCCGCCCGGACGTGATCGTCGTCGACCCGCCACGGGCGGGCCTGTCCAAGAAGGTCGTGCACCGCATCATCGACGCTTCGCCGCGGCGCATCGTGTACGTGTCCTGCAACCCCACCACGCTTGCGCCCAACGCGGCCGAACTGGTGCAGGCCGGCTGGGTCTTGCGCAAGGTTCGTCCCGTGGACATGTTCCCGCAGACGCATCACATCGAGTGCGTCGCGCAATTCGAGCGCGGATAGGCTTCGCTCACCGATGCGCGCCGCCACCATTCGCGAGCAGGAGATCGTGATCGAGGAGCATGCCGATCCGGTGGCGCAGGCCGGCGAGGTGCTCGTCCGTGTCCACGCGGCGGGCTTGAACGGAGCGGACATGATGCAGCGCCGCGGCCTGTACCCGGCGCCGCCCGGCTCGCCGCAGGACATTCCCGGCATGGAGCTCGCCGGCGAGGTCGTTGCTCTAGGACCCCACCCGCCCGGAGCCGGGCGCTTCGCGGTGGGTGAGCGCGTGATGGCGATCGTCGGCGGCGGCGGGCAGGCCGAGCTCGCGACGGTGCACGAGCGCCAGCTGATGCCTGTCCCGGACGCGCTGGACTGGCCTGCCGCGGGCGGGCTGCCGGAGGTGTTCATCACCGCGCACGACGCGCTCTTCACCCAGGCCGAGCTGCGCTGTGGCGAGCATCTGCTCGTGCACGGCGGCGCGGGCGGCGTTGGCACCGCGGCGATCCAGCTCGCGCGGGCGGTCGGCGCGCGCGTGACCGCGACCGTGCGCCGCGAGGAGCTGCGCGAGCAGGTGGCGGCGCTCGGCGCGGAGGCGATCGCACCGGAGGGCTTCGCCGAGCGAGGCCCGTTCGACGTGATCCTCGAGCTGGTCGGTGGGCCGAATCTCGCGGAGAACCTGCAGGCGCTCGCCACCGGCGGACGGATCGCGGTCATCGGCGTCTCCGCCGGAGCCAAGGGCGAGCTGAACCTGCTGGCCCTGATGGGCAAGCGCGCCCGCATCCACGGGTCCACCCTGCGCGCGCGCGCGCTCGAGGAGAAAGCGCTCGTCGCGCGACGCCTCGAACACGAGGTGCTGCCGCTTTTCGATGCCCGCCCACCCGCGCTGCGTGTGCCGATCGCCGACACCTTCCCGCTGGAGCACGCCGCGGCCGCCTACGAGCGTTTCGCCGCGGGCGGCAAGCTTGGCAAGATCGTGCTCACCGTGTGACCCGACCGTGACCTGGCTGGGCGGGCATGTTCGCTCACACTTCGTGATAGCGATTGTTATACGGCGTGCGCCGGCTCAATACGGCGGCTGCGCGGAGTACCACTCGCCGAGCACGCGGAACGCCGCCCAGAACTCGCGCTTGGCGTCCTGCTCATCCAGAGAGTCGTCGATGTTGGGGACGTACAGCGTGTCGATCATGGGCGTGAGCTGCTGGATCACACCCGGGTCCTCGTGCAGCTCGCGTGCCAACGGGATGTCCATCTCACCCAACGCGCCCAGCGCGTCGACTCCCATCACGACGACGATCTTCGGCTGCACGATCGCGATCTCCTCGACCACCCGCGAGACGCACGCGAAGTCCGCCAGCGAGGCGTCGCTGAGCGGGCACTTCACGCACAGCGTGCCGTACACGGCGAGCGGGTCGATCGACAGTCGCTTGAGCGACTTCATCAACGCGCCCCCGGCGCGGCCGTAGAAGGCGACGCCCTCCTCGATCTCCGACGGCAGCGCGGAGTGCTTGAGCAGCATGATGTCCGCCTGCGGGTGCCCGGACCCGAGCACCGGCATGAGGTTCCCGCGTGGGCAGTGCGGGCATGCCTGCAGCTCCCGTGTGAGCGTGTTCAGCTCGCGGATGGCGCGCTCCAGATACTTCTCGCGGATCTCGTCATCGGTTATAGGCATCGACCCCGAGGGATTTGACGGGGCGTCGTCTTGTCCTTGACGGTGCATCACTGCTTGCGCTCCGGGGTCTGCCCGCCGCTACCTCCCAGCGCCCCCGAAGGGGGTGCGCCCGCTGCCGTGCGCACGATTCAGCCGCTTCAGGCGACGCGCCTTGCTCGCCCGCCGCGCCGAGCGGGGCGTGGCGCGCGTCTGCAGGAACTTCAACGCCTGCACGTACAACAGCGAGGAGGGTCGGGTCAGGATCTCGGCGTCGCGCAGCGATTGCAAGAACTCCGTCGGCCCGTCGAAGTCGCGCATACGTATGCGCACCGAGCCGAGCCCCTGGGCCACGTGAGAATCCGAGCCCGCGCCCGCTGGGATGCGGTACTTGGCGGCGAAGCGCACGGCCTCGTCGTTGAACGCGCTGATCGCGACACGCGGGTTGAACACCTCGATCGCGTCGACGTCGTCGAGGATCTCGAGCAGGTGCTGGTAGTCGGGCACGGCGTGCATGCGGTCGAACGGATGCGGCACGTACACCACGCCGCCCTGGCGCTTGATCTCATCCACGGTCTCCCTGAGGCTCAGGCCGCGCGGGATCTTCTCCTTGATGAACAGGCCGATCACCTCGCCCTCGCCGGCCGTCTTGACCTCCTCGCCGACGATCACCTTCAGTCGGTGGAATCTGGCCGCCTGTGCCTGCGCCTCGAACGCCCCTGAGATCTCGTTGTGGTCGGTGACCGCGATCGCCCCCAGACCCTGTTCGCGGGCGCTCGCGAGCAGCACCTCGACGGGCGTCGCACAGTCGTGCGAGTGGTCGGTGTGCATGTGCAGGTCGACCTCGATCAGCGGGCGCGTGGACAGGCGCGCGCGCAGCCGCGTGTCACCGTCGGGCGAGTGCCGGCGCGCGGCCAGGTCGCGGTAGATCCGCTCGAGCGCGCTCGCCGCCTGTTCGTCGTCGGGCACGAGCCGGTAGTCGCTGGGGAAGTAGCGGCCCATCAGCTCGGCGGTCGCGGGCAGGGTCGCGGTGCGGGCGTCCAGGCGACCGAACAGGCTCTCGACGAAGCGGCGCGTGAGCAGCGTCGAGAGCAGGCGCTCGCTGGAGGAGTGAAACGAGCCGACGTTCAATGCTCGCGAATGGCGCAGGGCGGCGCCCGAGGTGCTCGGCGCGAACGGCTCGTGCACGTGGACGAAGTCGAGCGGGACCGTGCTCAGCAGTTCCTCGACGGTGCGCGCCACGTCGATCGGCAGCGCGGGTGGGCGCCGGCGGGTGTTGCCTGCACGCCCCGATATCTGAAGGTCGAGCACCTCCCCCACGGCGATCACGCGGGGCGTGCCGCCGTCGGTGCCGTCGAGCAGCTCCACGCCCCCCTGCGCCCGGCCACGGGCCGCGCGCAGGGCCTTGCGCGACGCGCGAACGCGCTCCTGGGAGCGTGAGGGGGCGAGCACGAGCACGCGGTGGCCCCGCCGCGAGAGCTCCGCGGCCACGCGCGCGATGTACGCGTTGACCTCGTTGTCCTCCGCCTCCCACGGGTACGGCGTCACGTGGGCTATCGAGAACGGAGCGGCCATCGCACCGGCCATTATCTCGTGCGCTGCGCCACCTTCCGCGGCTTGGAGGTGGGCTGCCGGGAGTACTTGGCGATGAACGCCTCGGTGTCCTGGCGCGCCTGCTCGTCCGGCCGCTGGCGGTGGGGCGACTTCATCAGGTAGGAGGACGGTCCGTCGAGCTGTCCGCCGAGGCCGTGGTTGAGCGCGAGCTTGCAGCAGCGCACCGCGTCGATCACGATGCCGGCCGAGTTCGGCGAGTCCCACACCTCGAGCTTCAGCTCGACGTTCAGCGGCACATCGCCGAACGCCTGGCCCTCCACGCGGATGTGCGCCCACTTGCGGTCGGTCAGCCAGGGAACGTAGTCGGACGGGCCCACGTGGACGTCGCTGGCCGGCAGCTCGTGGTCCATGATCGAGGTCACCGCGTTGGTCTTGGAGATCTTCTTCGACTCCAGGCGCTCGCGCTCGAGCATGTTGTAGAAGTCCATGTTGCCGCCGACGTTCAGCTGCGAGGTGCGCTCGATCTCCACGCCGCGCTCGGCGAACAGGCGCGCGAGCGTGCGATGCACGATCGTCGCTCCGACCTGGGACTTGATGTCGTCGCCGACGATCGGCAGCCCAGCGTCTTTGAAGCGCCTGTCCCAGTAGTCCTCGCGCGCGATGAACACGGGGATGCAGTTGACGAAGCCGCAGCCGGCCTCGAGCACCTGCTCGACGTACCACTTGGTCGCCTGCTCGGAGCCGACCGGCAGGTAGGAGACGACCACGTCGGTGCGCGTGTCCTTGAGGATCTTCACGATGTTCGCCGTCTCGCCCGGCGCCTTGGTGATCTTCTCTTTGAGGTATTTGCCCAGGCCATCATGGGTCATGCCGCGATGGACGGGCACGCCCAGCCTGCTGGGGACGGCGCGCTTGCCGGTGGCGAACTTGATGGTGTTGTTCTGGCCAGCCCAGATCGCCTGGCCGAGGTCCTTGCCGACCTTCTGCGAGTCGATGTCAAACGCGGCCGTGAACTCGATGTCGCGCACGTGGTAGCCGCCGAGGTCGACGTGCATCAGGCCGGGCACGCGCCGCGCGGGATCGGCGTCGCGGTAGTAGTGCACGCCCTGCACGAACGAGCACGCGCAGTTGCCCACGCCGATGATCGCCACGCGCACCTTCTGCGCCTGGTGGGGGGCGAGGCCGTTGGCGGCGCTGGCGCCCAGCGCGGCATGGCCGTTGCGAGCGGCTTTGCCGCCGTGGGGCTCGTCGGTCACGGGGAGAGAGTACTCCGGACCGCGCGCAAGGTCACACGGACAGCTCGCGACGCACGTGCCAGATGCGCTGCGCGACGGTGACCACGCTGAGCGCCGCCAGCACGTACACGGCCGGCTTCAGCAGCTCGAAGCTGCCGAGCGACGCGCCCTTTGCGAGCACCAGGCCGATCGAGAGGATCACGACGCGCACCGGGCGCGTGGCGATCCCTACCTTGCACTCCACGCCCAGCGCCTCGGCGCGCGCGCGGGTGTAGCTGACCATCAGCGACGCCAGCACCGCGACGACCACCGCGGCGGCCGCGACGCGGTCGCCGCGCAGCGCGAAGTAGCCGGCGACGGCGGTCAGCACGATGCCCTCCTCGATGCGGTCGAGCGTCGAATCCAGGAACGCGCCGAACGGCGTGCCCTTGCCCGACATGCGCGAGTAGCGCCCGTCGAGCGTGTCCATGATCGAGCCGACGATGAACGCGATGCCGCCGAGGAAGAACAGGCGCTCCCACACAAGCACCGCCGCGAGCACGTTCAGCGCGAAGCCGGTCAGCGAGATCGCGTTCGGCGTCAGGCGCGACTCGATCAGCCGGTTGCGTACGAGCTCGCGTCGTTCGCCTGCGCCGATCGGCGCGCGTGCGCGGGGGCGCCCCGAACGGTAGCTGCTGCGGCGTGCGCGACGTGAGGGGGCGTGCTGCCTGGGGGGCGCCATCGCGTGCGAGGACCTCTACCCGCTCGCGGACAGTCGCGCGGGCGCGACGTAGGAGAAGCGCCACACGCCCGGGCGCGCGCGGGCCAGCCAGCCGGCGCCGTAGGCGGAGGCGCCGGCGGTCAACGCGCCGAGGAACGCGTCGACGACGAAGTGGTTGGCAGTGACGATGATCACGAAGCTCATCAGCAAGGGGTACAGCAGCCACAGGACGCTCACGATCCGCCAGCGTGCCAGGCGCGCGAGTGAGCCGCCGATGATCAGCGCGAACGCGACGTGCATCGAGGGCACCGCCGCATACAGGTTGGTGAGTGCGTTCAGCGACGCGCTGTCGTGGTTGACGTGCACGCCGGTGAAGGTCGCGACGGTGTCGATGAAGCCCCACTCGGGCATGAAGCGCGGCGGCGCGGTCGGGAACGCCAGGTAGCCGGCGAGCGCGATCGCCATCGCGATCATGAACATGTTGCGCACGAAGTAGAAGTTGCGGTTGTGGCGCAGGTACAGGTACACGAGCGCCGCGACTGTGACGCTGGTCTGCGCGTTCACGTACAGCCAGCTGCAGAGCACCATCATGAAGTGGCTGCCCGACGCCCATGCCTGGACTGAGGGCTCGACGAACACGTGCAGCGCGCGCTCCAGCCCGATCAGGTCGCGAGCGTGCGCGAAGGCGGCGTTGGCGTCTCCCTCGACCAGTCCCCGCACCAGCCGATAGGCGAGATAGGCGGCGGCGAACAGCGACACCTGCCGGATCGCGTCCAGCCAGCCGTGCGGCAGCAGACGCGCCTGCAGGAGACGGGCGCGGGCGAGCATCGCGGAAAGCCTAAACGATGCTCGGGGTGGCGATATCCGTGGCTTCACCGGCAGCGGGGTCCGTGGTCGAACACACGCGCGAGCGAGAAGTGAATGACCACGCGCAGGAAGCCTCCACGGCGCGCGCGGACCTGGGTCCAGCCTTCGCGTCCGCTGGCCACACAACCGCTGCCGCTCTCCAGCGCCCAGTAGGGCGTGTAGTGCAGGCGCACGGTGTATGCGCCGGGCCGCGGCGCGAACAGCTCGAACGAGTCGCTGCTGGCGCTCCCCAGCACGGCGGGCGGGGTGGCGAGCGGGCTCGCGCCCAGCACCTCGAACAGGCGCCAGTGCGCCGAGCGCCACACTTCGCGCAGGTACGCCGTGCCGCGGCGCAGCAGACGCGCCTCCGCGTGCGCGGAGTAGTCGAGCGGGGCGTCCGGCAGCGCGACGTAGGAGATCGCGTTCCGCGCCAGCCACGCGCGATAGCGAGCGGCTGCGAGCGGCTTGGATTCTTCGTAGAACAGGCCGTTGCGGTAGACGTCGAGCTGGCGCTCCCAGCCGCGCGCGATCATCACGTGCGTGCCCACCCAGCGGGCCTCCCAGTGATCGGCCGTGGCGACCACCTCGATACGCACCGGGCGCGCGCCGTAGCCGACCCCGAGCGCGCGCAGCTCGCCGAGCAGCGGCGCGTAGTAGGAGGCGTTGACGGACGGGTCGGAGGCGGCCGCGGCAAAGTCGGTCACGGGCGCGGTGGCCTGCCAGTAGACCAGGAACGGGGCGAGCACGAGCAGCGCGCGCCGGCGCCAGCGCGAGGCGCCCACGAGCACGCACGCGGCGAACGGTCCGGCTGCGAGCGCACCCAGGCGGTCGGCGTTCCCGCCCACCGCCGAGGGCACCAGGTAGGAGCCGCTCAGCGCCAGCGCGTACAGGCTCACGCCGACGCGCAGCAGACGCTGGCGAGCTTCGATCAGTGCGCCGATCACCAGCACCCCGGCGAGGTCCGGGAAGAACGCCGAGGCGACGAACGGCTGCGTGCCCCCTTCGGGGAACGCGAGCGCGAGCAACGCGATCGGCCCGAGCGCCGCGACCGCCAGCGCCGCCGGCCACACACGCGCGGGTCCGACGAGCGCCCAGGCGATCAGGGCGAGCGCGAGAAACGCCCCGGCGACTGGGCTCGCGAGGGCGGTCAGCAGCGCGAGCGCGAGCGCGCCGCCCATGCGTCTGTGCCGCGCGCAGAGCAGCGCGCCGAGACCGAGCGCGAGGCCGAGGTCGAAAGGCACGCGGCTGGAAAGCAGCGCCACGGAAGCCCCGAGCGCGAACCACACGCCGGCGATGCGCGTCGCGCGCGCCACAAAACATCCGTCGATCAGGCGCGCGAACAGGGCCGTGGCGAGCACCATCGCGATCGCCGCCAGCGGCTGCGGACCGATCAACGCGCCGAGGCCGGGAGCGAGCACGGAATACGCGGGCAGGTGGTGCCCTCCGTACCAGGAGTTGTCCCACAGCGTGAAGCCGGCGTTCGAGAACAGGGCGCTGCGGTAGCTGGCGGCGGCGAGATCGGGGCTCGGTGGCGCAGCGATCACGTACACGATCGCCACCGCCGCCGTGATCGCCCACGCGGGGATGCGTCCGGCGAATCCCCTCATGTGGTCTGCGTGCCCGCTCGATGGCGCGTTCCCCGGCGCGCGCGGCGCTGCGCTCAGGCCGGAGGAGGGGACGCTCATCCGGCGGTCTGGAAGTCGACGATGCGCTGGATCAGCTCGGGTCGGTCCAGCCACGGCCAGTGGCCGGCGTCGGGCAGCTCGACCAGCTCGGCGTGCGCCAGCGCGTGCGCGTACTCGCGCCCGAAGCGGGCGGGAATGTACGG
>Ga0208565_1000958_pt1 | contig 18451 bp, 17 predicted proteins | sample Sb_taG_7_FD_187706 | JGI IMG/M metagenome (GOLD analysis project Ga0208565, IMG submission 187706) | Peat soil microbial communities from Weissenstadt, Germany - Sb_50d_2_FS metaG (SPAdes) (version 2) | ecosystem: Environmental > Terrestrial > Soil > Wetlands > Peat | place: Germany...
ACCCGGGCGCGCCCAGGCGGCCGAGCCGGACGGCCGAGGTGAGGTCGAGCGGCCCGGGCTGGCCGGCCCGGCGAGCCGGCCGTGGTCGGGCCGGTCGAGGCGGCCGAGCCCGGGCCAGCTGGTGAAGTCCCTGAGGGCCGGTCACGACACGATCGCCGCGCTGGCCGCGCAGGCCGATGGCCTGCGGCACTGCCGCCAGGCTCCATCCGGTCGTCACGCAGAGTAATAGCCATTCCCGGTAAATGTGGCGCTTTCCTCCGGCCGCGACCGGAATTCACAAAAAGCGCCGCGGTCGCGTATTATCCATTCACGGCGGTGCTGCGGCCCCGCGGTTCTTCACGACTGGCCTTCGCGCCGGAAGTTGTCCGATGTGGGCAGCTGCCGGATCGGCCGACCCGACAGCCCGGGAGAACGCCCTCCCGGGGGGCAGGCCAGAAGGGGGAACTATGGCTAAGCGCAACCGCCTGCGTCCGTCGTATGACAGCGCGGAGAAGCTGCTGAGGCTGCTGGTCATTGCCGCTGACCTGGCAGTTCAGCTGATTGATGCTATCTCCCGCGTCCACTAGCGGACGCGTGGCCCCCTGTCCGGCGAAGTTTGCGGCCGAGCTGGCAGGGGGCCACTTACATCACTACACGGAGACTACCACCAGATCAGATGGTATTGGACTTGGTAATGGACAGTGTATTGAACCTGGTAATGAACCCAGCATTAAGACCTGGTATTAAGACCTGGTAATGGACTTGGTATCGGACCTGGTATTAGGACCCGGTATCGGACCTGGTATTAGGACCCGGTATCGGACCCCGAGATTGAGCGCCGGAAGCGGACAGCGAGTCACCACGAAACCGGCCACGCCGAGCCGGCCCACCAGCGGCCAGGCCAGCTCCGGCCCGAAACCGAACCGGCCGATCACCCAGCACGCCCCGGCCCGGGCCCGAACGGCCGCCCAGCCAGCGACTCGGGACCCCGACGGCGGCTTTGTTACTGCTCGCTCGATGCTTCTTCGTATCCGTCGTCGTAGCCGCTGCGGCGAGTGGCGCCGAGCAGTTCCCGGAGGTCGGTGGTGAGTGCGGGGATGACGGCGGCGGGGATGGCCCCGCTGGCATCGGTGTGCGCGGTGAGGATAGCGGCGAGCCGGGTCGTCTGGGCGAAGGGCTCAAGGTAATAGTCATCGCTGGTCATGGGCACGTCCTCCGGTCCCCGCTTACACAGAAGATTGAACACCCTCTATTCAGGCGCAACCAGCCAGGCGCTGGGAGGAGCTCGCCGCGGCGCAAGCACGCCACCCCGGGCGCGGGCACGCCACCACCAGGCCCCGGGGCCCGACTCGAGCGCCGGCGGCCGCGGACTAGCGGGCACCACCGCCGCTCGGCGCCGAGGGCCCGCCCCGGCCAGCCGGACCCCTCCTCGAGCCCAGCCCCGACCGGACCCCAGCACCCGCGGCCGCGACGCAGGCACGCCGTCGAGCTCCAGGACCTCGAGCACCCCCCGCGGGCCCCGGCCGCCGGGGCCCGCGAAACCGCAGGGATCAGCGCCTGGCCCGTGCCCGGGCCAGGCCGGATCCGGACCTGGGGCCGCGGCGCGGGCACGCCGCCGGGCGGGGCCGCAGCCGGTGCCGCCCGGACCTGGCCATTGTCACGGAGGGATCCGGGATCACCCGGGTGGTCGCCATACTCGAAGCGAAGGCCCGGGCAGGCGCCGCCATCAACTGCGTGACCATCGAATCGGTGTTTGCAACCGAAACCGCGGTGCCCCCGCAGCTGCGCCTGCGGGTGAGCGACGGCTGGATCGACCAGCTCACCGTGTACCGCTGGGCCGCCGAGCGCATTTACCCGTCAAGCTGGGAACTCTCGGAATCCGCCTTCGTGCTCGTTACGCCGGGCAAACTGGTACACGGCCCCCGACGGTTGGGGCGGCGCCGACTCCGAGGCGGTCACCACCCTGCTGCTCAAAGCGGCCGAGCGCAGCGGCCGTGACGTGTTCGCCCGGGCCGTGGCCGCGCTCATCACCCCCTCACGGACCTATCACTGGCACGGTGTCACCACCGGGGGGGCGACACGCGCCTTCGCCACCTTCGGCCTCAAGCGCTCCTTGCAAGTCTGGCTGCGCCAGCTCGAGATCCTTTACGTGCTCGGGGCCGGCTTCGGCCTGGCCATGCGGATGCGAGGCTGGATGCCCGTTGACCTCGACGGCGCCGAGCTCGACCCAGCCGACCTGCCCGCCGAGGCCCTCGCCGCCTACGCCGGGGCCCTCGAGGCGCATGGCGACCGCGCCGGCTGGCTCACCTGCACCTTCTGCGGTGCCCCCGCCGAGGCGGACTGCGGCCATGTCGACGTCTACGGCAGCCACGTCAGGTCCCGCCCGCCTCTTCGGGCGCCCGCCGGCCTATCGGTGGCGGCGTGAAACAGGCCGCCGCCACCGATAGGCTCGGTCCGTACCGGCCTCCGGTCGAGGAGCTGTGGGCCCCCGCCGAGGTGGCCCACGCCCTCGGCCTGTCCGGGCCGGTGTACTCGGGCCGGCCACAGCCGCCTCCTTGTTCCCGCCAGATCCGTCAGTGCCCTCGCCGGTGGCCGGCCGGCACCCCGGCGCCCTGGTCGTGCGCGCCGGGGCCGCCACGGCCGACACCGAAACCGACAGCGGCCGGGAGTTCTACGGCTGGAACCAGGCCGTGGCCGACACCGACCTGCGCGGGGCCCTCGACGGGGTGCGCGGCTTCTACCAGATCTCCGACGAGCGGGCGCGCACGGTCGTCGCCGCCCCGCTCCCGGTGGTCGTCACCGTCAAAGGGGTCATCGCCTCGGCGTGCGCTTCGAGGCAGCCGACACCGATCCCGCTCACCCGCTGCTCACCCCCTTCGCCGGGCGGCGCCTCGCTTCCCGCCGCGGCGGCGTCATCGCCTGACTCCCCGAAGCGTGAAGGCCCGGACACACTGGCCCGGCCATGTCAGCAATCACCATCGATGCTGGCGTGGCCTTGCTAGCCTGACTCGCCGAATCGGGCGCGGAGTTGCTCTTCGCCGACGCCGGGTTCCCAGATCGGGAGGTCCGCGCGGGCGAGCCATTCGCTGTGAAGCCGGTCTCCGTTCCCCAGCGCCGCCCATGCCCGGAACCGCCTAGGGGCGAGGCCGCGAGTGCTATACACCGGTCCGTGAACTCGCGGAGGCGGCCCTCGTCCTCGAACCAGTTCCGGGCTGAATGTCCGTCAACCCGGCACGGAAACTGCCAGGGCGTGAGGTTATTGGCCGGGAACGCGTACTGCCAGGGATCCGGATGACCAGTTCCGCGATCGATGTCGATCCCCGCAGCGCGGACTTCGCCCGGTCGGCCGAGGTTGCGGCCGGGCCGAGGTGGAAGCCGAGGCCAGGTAGCGTGCGTCTTATGCCAGGCTGATGACATGCGCAAATACGTGATCATGGGCGTGCAAGGCAGCGGCAAGGGCACGCAGGCCAAAATGCTGGCCGAAGACCTGGACCTCGTGCACATCAGCGTGGGTGACATCTTCCGCTGGAACGTGCAGAACCACACCAAGATGGGCGCGCAGGTCCGGCGCATCATGGCCTCGGGAGAGCTGGTCGGGGACGACCTGGCCGAATCGGTGGTCAGGGACCGGCTAACCCAGCACGACTGGAACTACGGCTTCATCATCGACGGGTTCCCGCGCAACCGGCGGCAGGCCGAGTTCTTCCTGGAGAGCTACGACATCGACGGCGTCATCGTGCTCGACCTGCCGGACAGCGAAGTTCGCCGCCGGGTGCTCAACCGCAGGCTGTGCGGCAACTGCGGCATGGACTACAACCTGATCGCCAACAGCCCGGCCGTGCCCGGGCAGTGTGACATGTGCGGGGGGGAGCTGGTCACCCGGGAAGATGACACCGAGGAGGCGCTGGCGGTCCGGCTCCGGGAGTATCACCAGCAGACCGAGTCCGTCCTCGAGATTTTCCGGCGCAAGGAGTACGTCTTCGTCGTGGACGCGCGGCCCGCGCCCGAGATCGTCCAGGAGCAGATCAGGAAGTGCCTCGGCCTGCCGCCGTACAATGGCCAGGCCGCGGACAAGGGCGAGGGGCAGCCGGCCGCCCAGCAGGGATCCGAAGTTGCGTGAGATCGCGGTCTTCGGCGGCACGGCGCACCCGGCGCTGGCCGCCGAGATCTGCGCGGACCTGGGCGTGCCGCAGCGTCCGGTGCGGTTCACCCGGTTCGCGAACGACTGCCTCGAGGTCCAGCTGCAGTCCAACTGCCGGGATCGGGACGTGTTCCTGATCCAGCCGCTGGTGCCGCCGGTGCAGGAGAACCTGGTCGAGCTGCTGCTGATGGCGGACGCGGCCCGGGGCGCGTCGGCGGCCCGGGTGACCGCGGTAATGCCGCACTATGCGTACGCCAGGTCGGACAAGAAGGACGAGCCGAGGATCTCCATCGGTGGCCGCCTGGTCGCCGACCTGCTGGTTACGGCCGGGGTCAACCGGGTGCTCACGCTGGCCCTGCACTCGCCGCAGGTGCACGGCTTCTTCTCCGTGCCCGTCGATCACCTGCACGCGCTGCGCGAGCTCGCTGCCCACTTCCGCGGCCGTGACCTGTCCCACGCCACGGTGGTCTCACCCGACCTCGGCTACGCCAAGAGCGCCGCGGCGTTCGCCCGCAGGCTCAGCCTGCCGGTCGCGGCGGGCGCCAAGGAGCGGATCAGCGACACGGAGGTGAGGATCACCGCCATCATCGGCGACGTGGCCGGGCGGGACGTGATCGTCCTGGACGACGAGATCGCGCGCGGCACCACCGTGTTCGAGCTGCTCGACCGGCTGCACGAGGAGGGAGCGCGTTCGGTGGCCGTGGCGTGCACGCACGGCCTGTTCGTGGATAACGCGCTGGACAAGCTGGCCGCGACGGACGTGACTGAGATCGTCTGCACCAACTCGGTGCCGTTGATCGGGGAGCACCCGAAGCTGACCGTCCTGTCGGTGGCCCCGGCGCTGGCCGAGGCCATCAGCCGCATCCACGACGGCGAGTCCGTCAGCTCCCTATTCGACCACTAGCCGCCGGGCCTGCGGCAGACCAGCATGGCGCTATCCGGCCCGCAGCAGTGCCCGCACGTGTCACCGGAACTGAAGGCCACATGCGTGCCGGACGGCAAATGCTGTTAAATCGCGCACCGCACGCTAATGCGGCGACCGCGGTCCGGGCCTGGCCTTCTGCCTAGCCGATCGTGATGAGCTGCCTGGTGTCTGCCAGTTCCACGGCCATCGCGACGGCGCGCTGCGGCCTGATCAGCATCAGGCTCCCGCCTTGCCCTTTGAGGGTCGCGGCGGCCACCAGCAGCAGCCAGATCGCCTCGGAGTTGGCGGAGCGCAGCTCGGACATGTCGATTCTCATGTGCCGTACGCCTGCCGCGAGCTGATCGGCGACGGCCTCCGTCAGGCGCCTGATCGTAGCCAGGTTGACCTCACCGGCCAGCAGGATCAGCGGGCCGCTCTCATCGGTCATTACCGATACCACAAGCTCACTGTCCCTTTCCATGCAAACCGATCTTCCACCTATGTCCTACCCCAAACGCGCCTGCATATCCCGTGCTGAAACTGCGCCCGTAAGGGAGCCTTCCGGGCCCTTGGTACGCCGTTCCGCGGCAACCTGGCCTACTGCACCGGGCAGGCGGGCGATCCGGCCGGGGCCCGTGATCAGTACGCCGCGCTGCTCTCGGTTTACCAGCGGGTCCTCGGCCCCGATCACCCGAAGACCTTGACCACTTTCGGCTTACCACGGTTACTGGGCCGGGGAAGCGGACAGCACCGCCGGTCCCGGTCTGAAATAGTCCCGGCCGCAGGGGTGCCGACCTTTCGTTTTTCAGAAGGATTTGCCCGTCCATGCGAGTCCACCGCAGTCCGGCTGACCGGGCCGTACGGCTCGCTCGGGCTCCTCGGCGTCCAGCGTGGGAGCCGGAGGATGCGCAGGCGTTCGAGGTCACGGCCAGGGCCTGTGCCGCTGCGGGCTGGCAGTTCCGCCGGGTGGGGGTCTGTCAAGCTGCCAGGCGATAAGGGTTGGGCTGCGAGGACGGCCGCCGGGGCCGCGGGCTTCTGCTGGTTATGAGGGTTGCCCCTGCGGCGGTGTCCGGGCTGTGGGCTTGCCGGCCAGGGCATCGGCAAGCAGCTCGCTCGCCGTCCCGGCGAGCTGGTGCCGTGAGCGGCTGACGGGCCAGAACGTCACCTCGTCGTCGGCCCAGCAGGGCACGACGTGGAAGTGAAGGTGCGCCACGCTTTGCCCGGAGTCGGGGCCGCTGGCGTTGAGGACCACGATCCCGGTGGCGCCGAGCGCAGTTCGCATGGCTCGGCCCACGCGTTGCACCAGCGTCATGGCCGTGGCCAGGTCCGCAGGCGGGGCGTCGATCACCCCGAGGCTGTGCGCGGTGGATATGACCAGCGTGTGGCCGGGGGCGAGCTCGCCGCCCGGAAGGAGCGGGAACGCCGCGGCTCGGTCTTCGCGGACCAGCCAGGGGACATCCCCGGCTTCGATGAGATCACAGAACGTGCAGCTCATGAGCTATCAGGTCCATTGAGTGTGGCTGCTGGGGCGAGTGCGGCTGGCCGGCTCGCAGGGTTTGACCTGTCGGTGTCGGTGGGCACCGCCGCGTCCACCGCTCCCGGTACAGCCTCGCAGCCCGATCAGTTCACTTCAAAGCAGCCGCACCCGCCGCGACCCGCCGACGCTTGGTGTGTTTGAACCTGCAGCTGAGGTTGAGCATGCTTGGGGCTTGTGCCCGGAGCGTCCGGTCTGCCTGGTGATGCGGGTGATCAGCCTGCGCTGGTCGCGCGGCTGCGGGCGGTTATCGAGGCGAAGGACGCGGAGATCGCTGCGCTGCGGGCCGCGCTCGGGGGACTGCGCGCGGACATGGCGGCGGAGCATGAGCTGGTGCGCCGACTGGAGCTGCGGGTCGCTGAGCTGGAGCGCCAGCTGGGGACCGACAGCACGGATTCGGGGACGCCGCCGTCGAAGGAGCCCATCGGCGCCAGGGAGCGGCGCACGGGCGAGCGCAAGGCACGGCAGGCCTCGGAGCGGGAGCGCCGCAAGGACCGCAAGCGGGGCGGGCAGCCCGGCCATGCCGGCAGCAGCCTGGCCCGCGACCCGGATCCGGGCGAACGCAAGACCGCAGACCCCGCCGGCCCGGTGCTCGCGGTGCGGGGTAGGCCTGGACGGCGCGAAGCCCGCGGGGTCGTCGTGGGCGCAGGTCTGGGATTTGACGATCAAGGCAGCGGCAGCAAGGTCGAACAGGCCGTGCTCGGCCTCACCGCGCTCGGCAATATGTTCATCGAGCTGTGCGCCGACTGCACGGGTTCCCCGTCGACTCCGTCATCCGGGACGCCGCCGCTCTGGCGTACGACGACCCGCCCAGCTAACCGATCTGGTGATGTGGGCGGCCTGCCCACCTGGCGAACATGGCCTCCGTGGTGGTAAATGGGATCGTGTCGGAGGGCCCTGGCGCGGAGAGCGTTCCTGACACCAAACCGCAGCCGGAGCTGGTCATCGGCCTGCTGGCCGCACCTGGACCCGCGTCGGAGCTGACCGAGAGCCTGGTCGGGGAGATCGCCGACCGGCTCGCCGGGCAACTGCCCGGAGTCCGGTGGCGGGTCGAGTTCGTCTCCGACCGGCTGGTGCAACCGCCGACGGACCTCAGCGAGCTGATCGCGGCGGGGCGCAGGCTGCTCCTCGAGCGCGGCTGGCACCTGGCGGTGTGCGTCACCGACCTCCCGCTGCAGACCGCCCGGCGTCCGGTGATCGCCCACGTCAGCGCGACCCACGGCGTCGCGGTCCTGTCCATGCCCGCGCTCGGCCCGGTCTCGGTGCGCAAGCGCACCGCCGAGACGATCGTCCGCCTGGTCGGGCACATACTCGGCGACCTGGCGCAGGCCGAGGGCGCCGCCGAACGGCTCCCGCTGGCTGAGGCCGTGATCCGCCGCCTGCGCGAACTGGGCGCCCGCACGGAACGCGGCGAGCACGGCGTGGGTTTCGTCGCGCGGGTCATCACCGGCAACATCTGGCTGCTGCTGGGCATGCTGCGCGCCAACCGCCCGTGGCGGCTGGCGCTGCGGCTCATGCGCGTGCTGGCCGTGGCCTTCGCAGCCGGGGTGTTCGCGCTGGTGACCAGCGACATCTGGCGGCTCGCCCACTATCTCGGGCCGCTGCGCCTGGTCGCCATCGGTCTTGGCTCGGTGGCGGCCATCACCGTGACGATCATGGTCAGCACCGGGCTGTGGGAGCGCAGCCCGCACCCGGCCGCGCGCGAGCAGGTCGCCCTGTTCAACATCGTCACCGCGGCCACGGTCGGCCTCGGCGTGGCCGCGCTGTACCTGGCTCTGTTCGTCGCCATGCTCGCCGCGGCGCTGCTGCTCGTGCCGGGCAGCCTGCTCGGCCTGGTCCTCGGGCACCCGGCCGACGTGGCCGACCAGGTGAGCCTGGCCTGGCTGGCCACTTCGATCGCGACGCTGGGCGGCGCGCTCGGCGCGGCCCTGGAGAGCAGCGAGAGCGTGCGCGAGGCGGCCTACACCTATCAGCCGGATACGCAGATCGACGCCGTCGCCGGCCTGCCGTGACGTGCGGTTTACGGACTCAGCCCTCCTCGGGCAGCCACGGCTGCTGCCAGCGCGGGTGGCCGCGGAGCAGAGTTTCCGTCTCCTCGGGTCCCAGGACCCGCGCGGGTAGGGGCGGACGTCGGGCGGGTGGTCGAGCAGCGGCTGCACGATGCGCCAGGTCTCCTCGACGCTGTCCTCCCGGGCGAAGTATTGGTGGTCGCCGACCATCGCGGCATGCAGCAGCACCTCGTATGGCTCCGGCGGCTCGCCGAGCTCGCAGGCGAAAGAGGTGTCCAAGTGGACCGTGCGCCAGGACTGTCCGGCCAGAGCGGACAGCTGCAGCCGCAGGCCCGGGTCCGGGTCGATTCGCAGGACGATCTGGTTAGGCTCTGCCCTGGTCGGCTCGGCGAGGAAGGCCAGCCGGGGCGTGTGGCGCAGGAGCAGCCGCACCTCGGTGACCTTGTGCGGTAGCGCCTTGCCGGCCCGCAGGAAGATGGGGACGTCGGCCCAGCGCCAGTTGTCGATCTCCAGCCGCAGCGCCACGAAGGTCTCGGTGGCCGAGCCGCTGGCCACGCCGGGGACGTCGGCGTACCCCTGGTACTGGCCGCGCACGCAGTGCTGGGGTTCGGCCGGCGGCATGGCGCGGAACACCTCCGCCTTCTTGTCCTGCATGTCGCCGGCGCTAGCGCCGACCGGCGGGTCCATGGCGACCAGGGCCAGCACCTGCAGCAGGTGGTTCTGGACTACGTCGCGCAGCGCGCCGACGGAGTCGTAGAACCTGCCGCGGCCCTCGACGCCGAAATCTTCGGCCATCGTGATCTGCACGCAGGACACGCTCTTGCGGTCCCACAGCTCGGCCAGTGCGACGTTGGCGAACCGCAGGTACTCGAGCTCGACGACCGGCTCCTTGCCGAGGAAGTGATCGACACGCAGGATCTGGCTCTCGCGCAGCAGCCGGTGCAGCCGGGCGTCCAGCTCACGGGCCGACGCCAGGTCGCGGCCGAACGGCTTCTCGACGGCGACCCGGCCGTCGCGCAGGAGCTTCGCCGCGCCGAGCTGCTCCACGATGGGGCCGAACAGGGACGGGAGCACCTCCAGGTAATACACGGGCCGCTGCCGGTCGCCGATCTCGGTGGCGAGGCTGCGGTAGAGCGCGGCGTCGCTGACGTCTCCGGACAGGTAGGACATCCTGCGGGCGAGCCGGTCGAAGACCGCGTCGTCGAGTTCCTGGTCGGCGTCCACGATGGCCTCGCGGGCGTGCTTGACGAGCTGCTCGGTGGTGATGTCGTCGCTGGCCACCCCGATGATCGGGCAATCGAGCAGCCCGCGGCGCTCCAGCCGGTACAGCGCGCGGAACGTCATCCGCCGGGCCAGGTCGCCGGTGATGCCCAAGATGACCAGCACGTCCGCGGCGTCGTCGCGGTGGTTGTCCATCAGCCCTCGGTCTTCCGGGCCAGCCGGCCCTCGGCCAGGGCCGGGCGGGACACCTCGTCGAGCGTCCGCACGACCAGATCCGCGCCCGCGTCGGCCAGCGCCCGCTGCGCCTGCTCGTCGCCGAGGCGTGCCACGCCGAGGGCCGCCATCCCGCCGGCCTTGGCCGCCTGCACGCCGACGGCCGCATCCTCGACCACGAAGCACCGGGCGGGCGTGGCGGGCAGCTCCTCGGCCGCCACCAGGAAGATCATCGGATCCGGCTTGCCGCGCGGCAGGTCGCGCCCGGAGACGTCCGCGTCCAGCAGGTCGAGCAGGGTGAGGCCCTTTTCGGCGACGTAGGTATCCAGCGAGACCTGCCGCAGGAGGAGGTCGGCGTTCTTGGACGAGGACGCCGCCGCGATCGGGATGCCGGCCGCCTTCACCGCGAGGACAAACCGGATCGCGTCGGCGAAGGCGGTGAAATCCCCGGCTTCGATCAGCTTGATCAGGTGTTCTTGCTTGACCGCCGCGTAGCGTTCGGCCCGCCGCTCGGCGCCGGGCACGCCGAAGTACTCCAGCGCGGCGAGCGCCCCGGCCAGCCGGGGCCGGCCGGCGACGACCTCCTGATACACGGCCTCGGTGAACCGCTCCGGGGAGTAGCTGGTCTGGCCGCGCAGGTCGGCCCATTCGGTGTCCATCAGCTCCTGCAGCGCCTCACGCCACGCGCGGAAGTGCGGTGAGTCGACCAGCACGCCGTCGACGTCGAAGATGGCTCCCTGGAACGTCCGGGAGCCGTGGACGGCTGGCGGGTCGGCGAAGATCATCGACCGCCGGGCCTGCACGCGGGCGGCGGGAATGGACTGTTCGCCGGCCAGCAGCCGGTCCAGCGCGTCGTGCTTGCCCGCCCCGGTGACCAGCCACATGGCCTCCTCGGCCCGGGCCAGCGCCGGGTAGGTGAGCGTCATGCGCCGGTGGCCCTGGTAGGGGCCGGTGACCGCGACCAGCCGGTCCGTGACCTCCAGGACCGGGTCGCCGGGCACCAGCGAGGCGGTGTGCCCGTCGGCGCCCAGCCCGAGATGCACCAGGTCGAAGCGGGCGGGCAGCCGGCTGGTGTAGGCGGCGGCCGCCGCTTCCAGGTCCGGGTCGGTGACCGGCATGGGAACCAGGGTGACCGGCAGGGATCCCAGGATCTGGCGCAGGTGGGTCAGGTTGCGCTCGGGGTCCCCTTCGGCCGCGACCCGCTCGTCGACCTGGTAGATCTCGACCGAGCTCCAGGGCAGGTCATGTTCTGCGAGCTCGGTGAGCATGAGCCAGGGGGTCTGGCCGCCGCTGACCGCGCACGTGAACGCGCCGTGCGCCGCGACCGCGGACCGGATCCGGTCCGCCATGTATCCGGCCGCCTTGACCGCCAGCTGGGCCGCGTCAGGCTCGGTGACCAGCGTGTGTTCCATGCTCACCGGGAGAGCTGCTCGTGCCGGGCTCCGATCCGGGCCAGCAGGTCCTGCCACGAGGCCACGAACGCCTCCGCTCCCTGGCGCTGCAGCTCGCCGGCCAGGGACGCGGCGTCGATGCCGGCCCGGGCGAAGGCCGCGATGACCTGGTCGGCGTCTCCGTCGTCGGCGGGCAGGAGCTCGCCGACCGTCCCGTGGTCGGCGAACGCCTCCAGCGTGTGGTCCGGCATGGTGTCGACGGTGAACGGGGCGGCCAGCGCCTCCACGTACAGCACGTCCGAGGCCTCAGGGTCCTTGACCGAGGTCGAGGCCCAGAGCAGCCGCTGCGCCCGGGCCCCCTCGTTGGCCAGCCGCAACCAGCGGGGCGAGTCCAGCAGCGCCCGGTACGCCCGGTAGGCCCGCCTGGCCACGGCGATGCCCAGGCGATCGCGCAGCTCGCCGGGCACCCGGCCGGCCACCGCGGTGTCCCAGCGGGACACGAACAGCGAGGCGACCGAGGCCACGGCCGGATTCAGCCCGGCCTGGATCCGGCGCTCCACACCCCGCAGGTAGGCCTCGGCCGCGGCCTGGTACTGCTGCGCCGAGAACAGCAAGGTCACGTTCACCGGGACCGCGGCGCAGATGCACTCCTCGATCGCGGGCAGGCCCTCCGGGGTGCCAGGGATCTTGATGAACAGGTTGTCCAGGGCGGCCCTGCGGTGCAGGCCCTCGGCCTGATCGACGGTGCGCGGGGTGTCGCGGGCCAGCAGCGGGGACACCTCCAGCGACACCCAGCCGTCCACCTTGTCGGTGCGGGCGTGGACGGGCGCGAACAGGCCGGCGGCCCGGCGCAGGTCGGCCAGGGCCAGCTCGAAGAACACCTCCTCGTCCGAGGCTCCGCTGGCCTTGCGGGCCGCGATGTCGGCGTCGTAGGCGGTGCCGTCCTTGATCGCCTTGTCGAAGATGGTGGGGTTGGAGGTGAGCCCGGTCACCGAGTACTCATCGACGTAGCGCGCCAGGATCCCCTCGTCGAGCAGGGCCCGGGTGATGTCGTCCAGCCAGAGACTCTGGCCCGCCTCGTGCAGCGCCTGGGTCGGCTTCATGGTTCCACCGTGGCCCGCGGCCGCGGCGGTCCGCATCCCCCGCCCGGCTTCCTCCGGTGTTGCCTGCCTTGCGCAGCGGATCGGTGACCGTTTCCACCTCGCGCATCTCGGCCTGGTACATCTCCCAGACCGGGGCCGCCTCCCGGTTGACGACCAGGACGCACGCGCGGGGGTACTCGCCGAGCACTGCCAGCATGGGACGGGCCAGCGGGGTCTTGTCGACCATGACCTGCTCCCGCACCAGGCGCGGCAGCGGTATCTCCTTGTACAGGCCACGGCCGGAGCAGGAGAAGATGGCGATCATCCCCGGGGGCCAGCGCTCGCTGCCCAGCACGTCCTTGATGCGCTCGATGTCCGTGCGCACCGACAGCCGGTACCGGTGATCGAGGTCGCGGTCCTTGGCCAGCGGGCGGATCTGGTCCAGGAGGCTGTTCACCCGCGCACGCACCTCCCGCTGGCTCGCGCCGGGGTCGACGCGGCAGTAGAGGGACACCACCGGCAGGCCGTTGGCCTGGAACCTCACGATGCCGTTGACCGTCTCTGCGGTGATCATCGGCTCAGGGCCGCCAAGGTGATCGCCCTGATCTCCTCGTCGGTGAGCTCGATGCTGGCGGCCGCCACGTTCTGCTCGACGTGTTCCGGATTGCCGGAGCCGGGGATCGGCAGGACCTGCGGCGACCGGGTCAGCAGCCAGGCCAGTGCCACCTGCCGCTCGGTCACGCCGCGACGCCGGGCGGCGGCCATCAGCGCGGGGATGGTCCCGGTCTCCTCGATCGGCGCCCACGGGATGAACACCACCATCTCCAGGTCACACAGATGGAGCATCGGCTCCGAGGACCGGTCGACCACGTTGTACCGGTTCTGCACCGACACGATCGCGGTCACCCGCTCGGCCTCCCGGAACTGGTCCTCGGTGACGTTCGATACCCCGATGTGACGGATCTTGCCCTCGTCCTTCAGCTCGGCCAGCGCGCCGATCGACTCGGCGATCGGCACCCGCGGGTCGGGCCGGTGGAACTGGTACAGGTCGATCCGGTCCAGCCGCAGCCGGCGAAGGCTGCCCTCGCAGGCCCGGCGCAGGTGCTCCGGGCGGCCGTCGGGCACCCACCGCCCCGGGCCCGGCCGGACCAGCCCGCCCTTGGTCGCGATGACCAGCTCCTCCGGATAGGGGTACAGGGCCTCGGCGATCAGGCGCTCGCTGACCTCGGGCCCGTAGGAGTCGGCGGTATCGATGAAGTTGACGTCGAGCGCCACGGCCCGGCGCAGCGCTTGGATGGCGCGGTCCCGGTCGGGCGGTTCGCCCCAGATCCCGGGGCCGGTGATCCGCATAGCGCCGAATCCCAGCCGGTTCACCGTGAGGTCGCCGCCCACGTCGATCTTGCCCGCGGCTGCCGCCGTTGGCATTGCGTTCATGGCCGCTCCTTCCCTGACGGCTGCCCAGTCTTCCCGGCGGCCGGCCCGGGCACATCCGTCATCCTGGTGGTCTTACGCTCGTGTCATGGGGAGGCGGAGATGACCACGCCCGGGCAGGCGCCAGTTGCCTCAGTCGCCGAAGCGGCCGAGCGTTCACACTTCGCGCTCCGCCGCGCCGTGGTGGACGTCGCGATGGGCCTGCTGCGCGCCGGGGTGCTGTCTCACTCCGGGCACGCTGACCTCTCGGCCCGCGTCGGGCCCGACACCGTGCTGATCGCCACGCTGAACCGGACACGCGATCTCGTGCCCGATGACCTCGCCGTGGTCCGCCTCGACGGGACCGTGGCCGAAGGCGACCTGGGCGGGATGAGCACCGAGGTCGTGGCCATGCACACCGAGGTGTACCGGGCCAGGCCGCAGGCCGGCGCGGTGATCCACACGCATTCCCCGCACCTGCTGGCGTTCGCCCTGGCGGGCCGGCCGCTGCCGGCCCGGTACGAACCGCTGCCCCGCCTGGGCCAGGCGGAGGAGGTTCCGGTGGCCCCGCCCGCCCCGGTCGCCGCCTGCATCGAGCTGATCAAGGCGCGACCGGGTACGCAGGCCGTCCTGCTGGGCGGCCACGGGGTGCTCGCCTTCGGCCCGGACACCGAAACGACGATCTCGCTCCTGGTCGCGCTCGAGGAGGCGGCGGAGGCCGAACTGCGCACCGCCGTCCTCGGCCGGTTATCCGCGCCGCCCGGGACATTGCACATCTGGGGGATGGCCGCCGGGGAGCGGTGTGCCATGGTGGCCGGATCCCCGGTGCGGTACTTCGTCCTGGACTTCGTCTGGCGGTTCCTCACCGACCCGATCACGCATGCCTGCTGGGCCGGCCTGACCGGCTACTTCATCGGGCTGGCGGCCACCGGGCGGCACAAGTGGTACACGGTGAGCTGGATCGAGCTGGTCATCGCCGCGATCCTGCACGGACTGAACGACTGGAGCCGGGTCAACGGGCACTGGCTGTGGATCGTGGTCACCATCGTCAGCGGCATCCTGTTCCTGGGCTACGCGAAGGTCGGGTCCCGCGGCGACCTGGAGGTTCCCGACCCGAGGCCGCCCGCGTCGGGGCGGCACGGCCTGCCGCCCGAGCGCCCGCCCGCCACCGTGGCCGGGGCCACCCGGCCCTGGTGGGAGCACTGACCGGCCCGGCAGGCCCGGCCGGTAGCGCGGCCGACCCGCATTCCACCATGGTTAGCGGTATGGACAAGCGCCTTCGCTTCATGACCGACCTCATCGCGCCGCTCAAGGTGGCGCCCGGGAGCGAGGTCAGGCTGAGCCGCGACCACGACCCGGGCTACACGGGCGGGGTGGCCCGCCCGCAGGCCGCCGCGCTGCTCGCCGACGGCGTGGAGCTGCTGGCCGATTACCAGGACCGGCTGGCCGCCCAGGACACGTTCGGCGTGCTCCTGGTGCTGCAGGGTATCGACGCCGCAGGCAAGGACAGCACGATCAAGCACGTGATGAGCGAAGTCAACCCGCAGGCGGTGGAGGTCCGGGCCTTCAAGCAGCCCTCGGCCGACGAGCTGAACCACGACTTCCTGTGGCGCTACCAGCGCGCCCTGCCCGGGCGGGGCCGGATCGGCATCTTCAACCGGTCCCACTACGAGGAGGTGCTCGTCGTCCGGGTCCATGAGGAATTGCTGACCGCGGAGCGGATGCCCGCGGTCGCGGCTTCAGCTTCGGGGGGCCACAGCATCTGGGCCCGGCGCTACCAGGAGATCAACGACTGGGAGCGCTACCTGGTCGACAACGGGATCCATGTCGTCAAGGTCATGCTGAACCTGTCGAAACGGGAGCAGGCCAAGCGGTTTCTCAAGCGAATCGACTACCCGGAGAAGAACTGGAAGTTCTCCCCCAGCGACGTCAGGGAGCGGCGCTACTGGGAGGACTACCAGCGGGCCTTCGAGGCCATGCTGAGCCAGACCAGCACGAAGTGGGCGCCGTGGTATGTCGTGCCGGCCGATCACAAGTGGTTCAGCCGCCTGGCCACCGCCGCGGTCCTGGTGACCGCGCTCGACGCGATCAACCCGAGATACCCGGCCGCCGACCCCGCGGTGGCGGACCAGATGGCGCGGGTCAGGGAGGAGCTCGTGGCCGAACTCGCGCTCGGCAGCTGACCATCCGGGGGATGTGACCGATCGCGGCCGCGGCGAGTATCGGCAGAGGGGCCCTGGGTCGCCCGCCAGATGTGCCTTGTACGAGGAGGGCGCGATGACAGCCACGTCCGATACGGCCAGCAGTCCCGCGATCCGGAGCCTGGTGGTCGGCGTGGCCGGGGGCATCATGGGGGCCGCGCCCGGCGCGGCCGGGGATCTCGGCATCAAGGACGAATTCCGGCAGCGCGTCCAGGACATGCTGCAGCCCGGCACATCCGCGATCATGGTCATCGTCCGCAAGGTGACCCCGGACAAGTTCATCGAGGCGCTGAAGCCCTACGGCGGCACGGTGCTGAAGACCTCGCCGCCGCAGGACGCGGAGCAGCAGCTCATGAAGGCCCTGCACGGGGACGACCCGTCGGCGCCCACCTGGCAGCAGCCTGCCTCGGCCGGGGCCACGACCTGAGAGGAAGCCTGAGACGCCGGATTGCGGCGCTCGACCGGGCCGCCGCCCGGCGAGTCGCCGCGAGCGGCTCCTGGCCGTCCGAGCACGTCCTGCCGGGCCTGTCACGTCTGGCCGACCACGGTTTCCTCTGGATGGTGCTGGCCGCCGCGCTGTGGGCTACGGGCCGCCGGCCGGCCCGGCGGGCCGCCTGGCGGGGCCTGGGCAGCATGGCGGCGGCCAGCACGGCGGCCAACGTCATCGGCAAGGGCCTGACGGGCCGGCGCCGCCCTTATGTCGACGTTCCCGTCCGAAGCCGGCTGCGGCGAGTTCCCCGGAACTCGTCCTTCCCGTCCGGGCACGCCGCGAACGCGGCGGCCTTCGTCATCGGGGCGGCGATCGAGATGCCGTCGCTGGCCGGGCCCGGGATCGCGCTGGCCTCGGCGGTCGGCGCCTCGCGGGTGGCCACGGGGGTGCACTACCCGTCGGATGTCCTGGCCGGGACGGCCATCGGGGCCGCGGCGGGGCTGGCGACCCTGCGCTTGTGGCCACGACGGCCACCGCGGCCGGCCGTAGCGATCAGGCCGCCGCGGAAGGCGCCGGTCTCGGCGGCCGGGGAGGGCCTGGCGCTGATCGTCAACACGTCGGCGGGAACGGCCTCGGCCAGGCTGGCCCGGCGGCTGGCCGCGGACCTGCCCGAGGCCACGATCATCGAGGCCGACGCGGGCCAGGACCTGATCACGCAGCTGCGTGACGCTGCGGTGAGCACCCGGATCCTCGGCGTGGTCGGCGGCGATGGCACGGTCAGCGCGGCCGCCGCGGTCGCCCTGGAGACGGGCCTGCCGCTGCTGGTGATCCCGGCCGGCACCTTCAACCACTTCGCGGCCGACCTCGGCGTCGAGTCGGCTCGCGACGCCCTGGCCGCGCTGCGCGACGGCGAGGCCGTCCAGGTGGACCTCGGCCTGGTGGGCGGCCGACCGTTCGTCAACACCTCGAGCACCGGCGTGTACGTGGATCTGGTGAACGCCAGGCGGCAGCTCGAGGGTGTCCTGGGCAAGCGGCTGGCGGAGGTCGTCGCGCTCATCGACGTGCCGCGCCGCGGCCGGCCGCACGAGCTAGTCCTGGACGGGAGGCGCCGGCGGCTATGGCTCTACTTCGCCGACAACTGCCGGTACGTGCCTCAGGGCACGGCGCCCGCGTACCGTCCGGACCTGGCCGACGGCTGCCTGGACGTCCGCGTCGTCGAGGCCACGGTGCTGGCCAGGTCGCGCCTGGTCGCCGCGGTGCTGACCGGCACGCTCGGCCGCTCCCGGGTCTACCGCTCCTGGCGGGCCAGCTCGGTCGACGTCCGGGCGGCAGACGGCCAGCCCATCTGGCTGTCCACCGACGGCGAGGTGGCCACCGCCGAATCCGGGTTCGTCCACGGCAAGCACCCGCACGCGCTGGTGGTCTACCGCAAGGCCGACGGCTAGCCAGACGGGTGATGTGGCCGCGCGCCGCGCGGCGCAATCTGGGGAACGATCCGAAGGAGGGTGAGCAGGTGAAATCCGACAGTGAAATCAGGGAAGACGTCATCAACGAACTGCAGTGGGACCCGCAGATCACCGAGCCGGAAGCCATCGGCGTCGCGGTTCAGGACGGCGCGGTGACCCTGACCGGTCACGTCTCGTCCTACGCGCAGCGGCTGGCCGCCGCCCGGGCGGCCGAGCGGGTGTACGGGGTCAAGGCTGTGGCCAACGACCTGACGGTCAAGCTGTCCGGCGCGCCGCGGGACGACTCCGACATCGCCCGGGCCATCGCGCACGTCCTGGAGTGGAACGTGCAGGTCCCCGAAGGAAAGGTGCAGGCCCGGGTGTCGGACGGCTGGGTCACGCTGGAAGGCGAGGTCGAGTACGAGTACCAGCGGCACGAGGTCGAGCGGATGGTCCGCAACGTCAAGGGAGTGGTGGGCGTGACGGACCTC
>Ga0208565_1000959_pt1 | contig 18442 bp, 8 predicted proteins | sample Sb_taG_7_FD_187706 | JGI IMG/M metagenome (GOLD analysis project Ga0208565, IMG submission 187706) | Peat soil microbial communities from Weissenstadt, Germany - Sb_50d_2_FS metaG (SPAdes) (version 2) | ecosystem: Environmental > Terrestrial > Soil > Wetlands > Peat | place: Germany: Weissenstadt...
TGCCGTTCCGTTGGTTCCGTTTGAGCGAGCCAATCGATCGGCGGGGAAGAAACGGAATGAATTCCGTTCTACGACTCCCAGGCTACGGTCCTGGGGAAGGGCCAGAACTGGCCCATGGTTGCGCACCAACCGGCGAGCGCCTACGATTTTTTCTCTTGCCCGTGTTCCTCTGTGGCCAATCCTCCCCCCGTCTTCCTCCCTGGTCATTTTCATCCCCAGCCAAAAGAAAAACCCGCCGGGGTGGGCCTTGGGGCCTGCCGCGGGCGGGTCTCATGAATCCCCAGTTGTCGTCGTTGGGGGCTGAACTTAGTTGGTGAACTCGTCTTGCGAGACCGGAAGCTGCTTCAGACCGTTGGGGAAGCTAGGCGGCGCCGCTGCCGGCAGCTTGCTGCCGGCGGAGCTCACCAGCTTGGCCCAGACGGTGCCGTTGATGGTATTCTTGAGATAGTGGACGGAACCATCGCACATGGTCACGTTGAACCCGCCGGGATGTCCGGCGTTGATGTACGGGAACGAGCCCTTCTGAGTCAGGTTGAGGCCGTAGCCGATGTTCTCGTAATTGCCCGGATGGTTGGCAAAGTCCCACGACGTGCCGTCAGACTGGCTTCCGTCCGCGTTCTGGATCGGTCCGAGCTTGCTGGAGAAGCACTGTCCGTTACCCAAGCCGTCGCCGCAGACATTGTCGGAGGCCATGAACGAGGTGAAGTTGGGATGGGGGCAAGACCAGTTCGTCTCGACGGGAAGCACGCTCGCGCCTGGCGGAGCATAGCCGGAGAGGGTGCTCTCACCGAGGAGAACGGTGGTGCTCAGTCCGTCGACGATGCTGCTGAGCGTCGTGGTCACCGACCACGCGAACTTGGTGGTGCTGGTTCCCGTGCCGGAGGAGAGTGACGTGGGAATCGTGGCGCCCGGGAACATGACGCCCAGTTTCTGGCCGATACCCTGAACGGGAACCCAGCCGGTCCCGGACGGCAGCCACTGGAGGGTCGGACCATTGGCGGACTTACCGTCGATTTGGCCACCGACCCAGCCAATGGGAGCGGCTGGGAACCGAGAGAACCCGCCGTTGACGACGTAGCTGAGGTTGCCCTGGTTCGTCTGGGCGTTGAGGTCGTCGGGGCATTTGAGAATCGCCAGGGCCGTTCGCCCGATCGTCAGGTTGGTCGCATCATTGGCGGCGCCCGTAGTAGGCGCGGTGCCGGTGCCGACGATGTACTGGGGATAGAGGTACGGCTGGCTGAGTGTCCAGGCGTTGGAAAGGTCCTGCTGGTCGAGATACGGCAGGACGTCAACCACCCAGCTCCAGCCCCAATACTTGGCTTGATCGGCCGTCGCCGGATTGTTGACGGCCGCGTAGATGTTCGACGTGGTGGGGTCCTGCACGTTCAGAGTGCCGGTCGTCGGGTCCTCGAAGAAGGTGCCCGAATTGGGGAACGCATTCTTGGCCGTGGAGAACTGGGCCAGGGCCAGCCCAATGTTTTTCTGGTTGTTCTGGCACTGGACGCGGCGGCCGGCTTCGCGGGCCGAGTTGATGGCGGGCAGCAGAAGCCCGACGAGCACGCCGATAATGCTGATCACCACCAGCAGCTCGATGAGGGTGAAACCTCGACGAGGACGACGACGGGGAGTCATGAGCGGTCCTTTCATGGGTTTGACGACGGGTTCGCTCCGAATTCTATCAGCGTATCGTCGCCTCCGACAATACGTTCACGCATTGACCTTTTGTGACGTGCCCGGCCGGTCGGGCGGGTCGCAAGTTGCTGGTTGCATTCCTCCATGTGGCCCTCATTTCTGGCCACTGACCACCGCTCTCTCCCTCATTTCTGGCCACTGACTACTATCAGCGTCATTATTCGATGGTCTGGCGATAGACGACGGCCGGGCGGAAGCTGCCAATGACGTTGGGGTCGTAGCCGGTGAGCTGGAGCCGGTCGACCAGGAAGAAGCCGCGGTACCGCGTCGTCTGGCCGGTCGAGGCGCCGATCTCGGGCCCGAGGATGTCGAAAGCCAGCCACGGGGTTGCGCTGCTGGCCATGAGAAGGTCCCCTTGCCGCGTGACCTCGAAGAAGCCGATGGTGATCCAGACCGCATACTGGTGCGTGCGCACCGTGGTCAGGTTCATCGCCTTCTGGAGCAGCTCCGAACGCCAGTGGGGGTGCTGACGGTTGTCGATCGGGATCGGGGTGGGGGTCCCCGAGACGGGACCCGACCCGAGGTACGGGTTCGGGGTGAGGGGAGTGGTCGTGGGCAGTTTCGCCGCTGTCCAGAACAGGTTCACGAAGCCATCGTTCACCGTGGTGGCGACCGGCAGCGCCCCGGTGGCCGTCGGGGGGGCCGTCGGTCCGGGCGCGGGCGTGAAGTTGTTCAGGTAGGCCGGAAGGTCACCGCTCGAGCTGGCGTTGCTCGCGGTTGTGGCGCCGGTCGCAGTGAAGTCGGGCGGCTGGAACAGCCGGCGGAGGGGGATCGCGGGCGGCGGGACGAAGGTCGGGGGCGTCGAGGTCGTCGAGCTCACGGGGGGCGTTCCCGTGGCCACGCTCTGATACAGGTTCGGGTTCCGCACACCGGGATCGTAGGTGTAAGCCGTCGCGGTCCCCGACGTGCCGATGTACGGGGTCGAGGAGAATGGATTCGGGATCGGCAGAGTCGTCGGTGCCAAAGGCTGCGGGTCGGTGTACTGCGACGGTGGCAGCGCCGCGGGCCGCATGATCGTGTAGTTGATGTCCGGGTACGACAGCGAGTGGAACGGCCGGTCGGCCGGGATCGGGCTGGTCGCGGGGGTCAAGGGGGCCGGCCAGGCGTTGGGGTTGGCCGGCGACGTTAGCACCGCGGTGTTCTGCCCGGGCAGGCCGCTCCCATAGCCAAAGACGAAGCCCGAGCCGCCGTGCCGCAGCCACAGGAACTGCGCGAACGCCGCCTTCATGCGGTTGCCGATCGCGCCTCCCGAGAGCGGGTCGGGTGCCACCACCCCCACGTTGTGCATCGGGTAGGCGGCCGCCGGCGCCCCGTAGGCGTTGGTCGCGGTGACAACCAGCGGCACCGGCGGGTACGTCGAGGCCAGCGGGAGGGGCGAAGTCGATCCAGCCGGAATCCACGATGCCCCCGTGAACGCCGAGATCGGCAGTTGCGCGAAGTTCATGAGCTGCTGGTTGAAGGACCCGTCTTGCTTGCCGAAGACGCTGAAGAATACCTCCTCGTCGATGATCAGGTTGAGGTTGATGAGCCCCGGCTTGGTGTCCTGGCGCAGCCAGTCGAAGTTGGTGCCCTGGGCCACCGGGCCTATGGCGCCGATCATCTGGCTGGGGACCTCGAAGAACTCGAACATCTTGAACCAGCCGTCCGCTCCATAGCCGCCCACGACCGAGCCCGGGTCGGCCGGGGGCGCCGTCGGTCCAACCGGGCCGCCGTAGCCGCTGTAGAAGAACTTGTCCACCAGGTAGGGGAAGGTGTGTGGGGTGACCGGTGTGGGGGGGGTTGGAGCCGGGAAGACGTCGGTTGCCGTGCCGGAGGCGGTCGTCGGGAGCTTCCCTCCAATCGGGGGTGTGGTGAGGTTGGACGTGGCGGCCGGCGTGAAGTATGTCGTGACGTTCTGGTAAGTAGGCGAGAACTCGGCGAACTGCTTGGTGAAGAGTCCCGGCGGGCAGCCGGGAACCAGCGTCAGCTCGGCGACGCTGGTGAAGTCGCGGTCGTTGAACGGGAAATAGTCCCACTGCTCCTGCTGTACGGGGAGGGGGGGGCCCGGGTAATTTGCCCTCGCGTTGAGGAAAGCCACATCGTTGGGCAGGCCGAGCGTGTGGAGGAGGTTCTGAGTGATGGCGCCCCCGCTGCCGAAATTGCCATAGTTGCCCGAGTTGGACCCGCCCAGCGTCCCGGCAATCTGTTCGGTGTAGCCATAGCGGGTATCGATGCCCGTTCCACTTCCAGGCGCAACCGGAACCGCTTGCCCCCCCCGGTAGGGCTGGAGCCGCTGGTAGGAGTAGAGGTAGTTCGGGCCGATCGTGGGAGCGCCAGTCGTCGCATTCACGGTGCCGCCCCCCTCGATGTAGGGGAACCGCATGCTGTCGACCACGATCATCGGGTTGGTGGCCGAGACCTGGGCAAACGGGTTGGCCGGCCGCCGCAGGCAGACCCAGAAGAATTGCCCGGCCCCGCTTGCCAGGGGCGCTCGCGTCGGCGGGTTACCCGTCTGGAGCGTACTGGGGTAGGTGGTGTTCACGGTGCCGTTCGTGGGAAGCGGCAAGGCGCCTGCCGGCAGGGTCGCCATCGAGGGAAGGGGTGAGGCCGCGACGTTGTAGTCGACCGGGTCCCACGGCTGCGCGATGGTGAAGCCGGTGGGCGGAGCCAGCGCCAGAGGGGAACTCTCCGTGTTGCCGACGCTGCTGGGGAAGTCCAGGATGTTGTTGCCGATCACCGTGAAGTAGTACTGTCCGAACGGCACGCCCAGGGGCAGCGGGGGGTTGTTAGCTGTGGTTTGAGGCGTCTGCGGCAGCGGGAACGCGGTCACATCGCTCGGCGGTGTAACTGGAACAAGGGCGTCCTGCGTGAGGGGCACGAGGCCGTAAACGCCGTACTTGTTCGTCCCCAAAACCGCGGGCGCCGGGGGTTGCAACTGGCCAAGGTAAGGATCGGGGCGATTGTTGGCGCGGTCGTCGGTGAATATGATGTCCCAGCAGGCGTTGTTCCAGGGGGTTTGCGGGGCGGTCACGGTCGAGCCGTTGGAGAGCAGGCCGCTCAGGTCCAGGATGCTGGCGTTGTTGGCGCTGGCGCTACTGTACGTTCCAGTCTCCGGCGCCGTCAGGGTGTTGACCAGCTCGATGAAGAAGCGTGGGGTCGCCGTCCCCAGCGGGCCAGTGGCCTTGCGGAGGAACGAGTAAGCCAGCACCTCGTTGATGGCGATCGGGTTGAACTCCATGCCGTGCTGGTCGAGCACCGGCGGCGTCGCCGTGCTCGCCACGGCCATGTACTTCGGTGGGGCCGCGCCGCTCGGGATCAGCACCGGGGCCAGGGCGGCAGGCCCGGACCCGTTCCACACTGCCATCGTGACGTCCGGGTTCCGCCAGTGGGTCATGGTGGCGTCGGGATCACGGAAGTCGACGATGTTGATCACGAACTGGCTGAGCTGCGCCAGCTCCTCGGGGGTGTCTACGGCAAGGGGCGGGAGGATCAGCTTGAGCGTCTGGTAGGTGTCGCTGATCCACTTCTGACGCACGGCTTCGTTGGGATCGTTGGAGACCGGAAGCGGGTAGTTGAGGTTGATCTTCTTGTCGCGGTGGGCCAGCGGCGGGGTGGGAAGCAGAGGATTGGGGGGTAGCTGGTTCAGCCCGAGCTGGAGGAAGCTCGCATTCTGGGGATAGGGCGGAGGATTGACGTTGAACGTGAACGAGCGGTTGTTCGGGAACGAGTTGACGTACGCCGGAGGGGGATTCGGGTTGAGCATCAATGGGTTGTCGTTGGTCCAGGAGTAGGCATTCAGGTCCCAGGTGTCCAGCGCGTAGAGCCGGCGCCGCCTCTGGCCGTCGACCGTGTTGGTGAAGCTGATGGGGGCGAGCTGGGCCAGGCGGCTGGTGAGCGAGGCGCCATCGACGTCTTGCAGGCGGTAGAGCCATTCCAGGTCACTGAAGCCAAAGGGCGAATCGAGCTGGGCGTTGGGCACGTACAGGTTCATCTCATCGGCCTCGTTGAGGCCGTCGGAGTTGGTGCTGGGCAGGCCGTTCACGTGTACGTCGTAGGTCGGCATCGTGGAAGGGAGCCCAGGCGGGGGGGGCGACGGCTGGTCGACCGGAACCCCGCCCATCCGCTGCGGGGTGAAGGTCCCTCCGTAGGCCAGATTGGGGAACCGGAACGACTCGAAACCGTGCAGCGGGTTGTTGTTGTGCGAGTTGTTATTGGCCACATTCGGGGTGACGATGTTGCTGGGATAGGGCGACCCGCTCGCCCAGGGAAAGCTGTCCCCTCCGCCGGAGAGTGAGACCTGGCCGGGCAGCCCCGGGGGCCGAAAATAGCTGTAATTGACCACGCGGCCCCACTGATCGTTGCCGACGTCGCTATAGTTGGGCGTGGAGTAGGTCCAGCCGGAAGTGCCGTTCCACTGAAGCACTCGGCCGGTGCCGTTGATGTCAGCCGGTGCCAGGAAGCGCCGCATCCGCTCCACGGGGAGGAGGAAGGCCCCGGCCGGATCGAGGAAGTCGAGGTCTTTGACCTCGCCTTGCCGGTTGTAAGTCGGCGTGGCCGGCGGATAGGGGTCGAACGAGTTGTAATTGTCGTCGGCGGCGTCGCGAGGGGTGCCGTTGTTGTAATCGCTCATGTCGAGGGAGAAGCCAGCCCGGATGTGGTTGTTGTAGTTGCTGGTGACCAGATTGAGGTAGGGGGGCGGCGGGTTCGGATTGGGAAGCCCCGCGTAGGGGTAGCCGGGCACCGCCTGCGCCTCACCCCAACGCCCTGCCACCGAGGGCGTGGAGCGGATAACCCCACTGGGCGGGCTCGCGCCGTAGCCGTCCACATCGGCCAGGTCGGCGATCCCGTTGGGCATGAAGTAAGGGGAGCCGTTGAACATCACGAAATTGTCGTCGCCGTTGATCTGGCCAGTCGGGTCGCTGACCCACGGGGGAACGGAGGCCGTTGGGTTCGGCTGCGGTCGCGTGCCGGCCAGCAGGTTGCGAAGCTGCGTCAGCCGGACGTCGAGCGCTGGATGAGCCGTCGTATTGCTATTGTCCACCTGGCCGTTCACCGGGTTTGCGGTTCCTCGCAGGTCAGGAGGGGTGAACGCATACAGGTCGTCCAGGCTCGGGGGGCCCGGGAGCCCGGTCACGAACCCATTCTGCAGTCCGTAGGTCGGGTCGACCTCGCTCACCGAGTTGCCCAGGTGTGCCGCGTGGGTCGCCGAGTTGCTACTCCGCCCCCCCGCCAGGTTGCCAGCGGTGTTGAGCGGGATCCGGCCGTTGAGGCCGATGACCATGAACGCGAAAAGCGGCTTGTAAAGCTGTCCCTGAGCGTTCCGCCGGGCTGGGTAGCCCAGGTCGACCCAGACCGAGTCGGTCTGGCCGTCGCCGTCGTTGTCCACGTCGTAGGTGATCTGGCCGTTGGGGCCGGGGGTCAGGTCCGGAAACGTGTTCGGGTCATGGCCGTCGGCGGCCACCGGGCGGAGGATCCGCGATGCCGAGTCGGCCCACGACCAGTTCGCCAGCGGAGGCTGCGTCGTGTCGGCAAGCCGCTTCCAGTCGTCGACCACGACCGTACCGTTCGCGTTGTACTGCTGGCGGATGGCCGCGGGGCGATGGAACGAGGGGATGATCACCTGCCCATCGGCGCTTTGCATGGCCAGGAACCAGTTCTCCAGGTCGACCGCGTCGTAATCCTCGTCCATGCCCACGGCGTTCGGGCTCAGGCCGTTGTACCGGAAGTTGGCGTGCACCGCGTTGGTCGTCATGCCCGGTCCGTTGAAGGCATGGAGCCAGCGGCCGTCGAGGATGAACGGAGCCGTGGCGACCAGGTTGGTGCCGTTGCTGGCGGCCTGGACGAGGTAGTACCCCGGCAATTGGGTGTTGTAGCCGCTCGTGTTCCCGAGGGAGTTGGGGACCGTCGGATTCAAGAGCGTTGGCGTCTGGTCGGTCGGGTTGATGTTCACCCGGAACACGCGAGGAACGCCTGCGGTCGCGGTGGGGCCATTGTCGAGCAGGACCTCCAGGGACTGACTGACCAGCCCCGTGTAAGGAGGGATAGGAGGGACGCTAGTTGCCCGGGCGCCCGTGTACGAGACGCGAAGCGTCCACCGCGTAAAGTCGTAGCCGTAGAAGGTGGAATCGCCCACGGTGATGTTGGTCGTCAGGTCGAAGAAGGTGGGCGAGCCGGTCACCGGCGCCACGGCGGTGACGTAGAAGTAGGGATCGTTGTGCGGAGCAACGTAGGCGCCGTCGGGCCGGGAGGCCAGGTAACCTCCGACGAGCGGGTGGGAGTTGCCGGATGCGTCCAGGTAGGTGTCGTTCCCGTACATGTCGCGGGCCAGGCTGTGGCCGCGAATCGCCGAGCGGATATCGGCCGTGTCGCTGATGAGCTGCGCCAGGGCGTAATCCATCAGCTCGTCGCGCTGCGGCTGGATGACCGACTGGGCGAAGTTCCGGGCGCTGATCCGCGACTGGCCCGAGAACGTGGCGAACGTGACCCCGATGATCGCCATCAATGCCAGGATGCCGAGGACCAGGACCAGGATGATCCCCCGTCGTCCGCGCTTGCCTTGGTTTGGTCGTGTGCTGGCCAGCATGGTCGAATCTCCCTTGGCGTGATCGCGTATCTCGTAGGATGGGTGCAACCCACCGGATCGATCGATTCACAATGGTGGGTTTCACCCACCCTACAGCTTGTCCGTGAAATCCTGACGGATTGTCAATGTCTTGATACGCTGATTCGTCGGATCTGCGACCCGGATCTGGATCTGGATCCCCCGCAAGGGCGCCGGGTAGGGCGGTGGGTACGACGGATAGATCGGTGGCGAGTATGGGGGCCCCCAGGGGAAGCCGCTGCCCGGGACGACGCCAGCGGCCGGGGCATGACTGTAGTCGGTCGACCAGGAGTCCCAGACCCGCCGCAGGCGGACAATCGCCGGGTTGTCGTCGCCCACGTTGCTGGAGTACGTCGTGTCTGCCGAGTACTGGGGCGTGAAATTCCCGGTCGTCCAGTTGGTGTAGAGGGGGTTGGGGTACGAGGCATCCAGCCGGTTGTCGTTTTGCAGGGGCGGCATTCGCCCCTCGTGGGCGAAGGTCTGGTTGATCAGGTCGACCTTGACGTTATTAACCAGCCCGTACGCGGGCAGGTTGTAGTTCTTGGTTTGGGCGTCCAGATTGCCTTGAAGATAAGGGATCGCGTTATTCCCCGTGACTCGCGGGTCGTCTCCCCACCCCAGGTCGGCGTAGGCGGCGAGCGTGTTGTCGTACGCCTTGATGTCGAAACTGCGCACGCCGGTCATGATCAGGTCATCTTCCCAGCTCAGGTTCCAGAGCGTGTACTGGGCGGTGCCGATCGGAAAGAAGCCGTTCGTGTAAGGCCCGTCATTGTAGGGCTGTGGGGTGTTGCGGTACGTCCCCGTCATGTCGGGGAGGAACTGCGATGTGTTCCCCAGACCCACATTCGCCGGCTGGTAGGACAGGCCGAAAGGCTGGCCGGGGTTCGAGTTCACCTGGAGAGTGGGATCGACCCAGTTGAAGGAGAGAGTCTCCCGCCAGGTCGGGAAACCCCACCAGGTTTGGAGCCCGCCTGGGTAGGAACTCAGGGGAAGCGGCAGATTATCGCCGACGTCGATCGGGTTGTGGTTCAAGTTTTGCAAATAGCCCAAATAGCCAAGGGGCTGCGCATCGAACTGAAGAGGGCCTCCGTTATAGAGGACGTCGGGCTCCGGCGAATGAATCCACCCGTAGTTCGAGGTATTGGGTGGGGTCCCCAGGGTCTGGGGCCGGGAGTAGGCTCCTGGGAAGACAAAGGGAAAGGCCGCCACCTGAGCCAGCGCCGGACGGCTGGCCGCCAGCGGCTCGTAGATGAGCTGGCCCGCAGCGTTAAGGGGCGGCCCCGTACCGCCAACAGCAGCAGGTAGGACGCCAGGGTAGAGTGTCGGGTAGTAATCGGGAACGTTGTCGCCGTTGACGTCGTCGGAGAGGCCGTCGGGCGGCTGACCACCCGCCAGGTTCTGGAAGTCGTCGGCGAACCGCTGGTAGAAGCTCCGATTCTCACGGTTGGTCAGATTACCCAGCGTGTTGAGGACGATTGGACTCGGGAGGAGTGGGAGTGGGGGGGCCGGGTTTCCCCTCGGCGCCGGGTGGGCCGAAATGTCGTTCATGCCCTGCCAGCTCACGACCGGGGCGTTAATGTTGACGCCGCCAAAAGCCGCTTGAGCGAAGGAGTTGTTTTGCCAGATCACCGACTGCCTCTCGGGCGACACCAGGAGGACTCGGCGGTAGAGGTTGCCGTTGCGCAGGAAATAAATGATCTCGGCGTACTCGCTGGTGATCGTGATGGGCTGGGTGGATAAATATATCTGTTGCTGCAAAGCGGTCATGTTTGCTATTGTGAGCCCGTTCAGAGGAGGAAGGTACATTCGCCCGGTGAAGGGCTGGCCGGCGGGGGCCTTGGCGGTGAACCGGATGTAGTCGTCCGAATCTTCGCCCTGAACGTCGGCGAACTCGTTCTCGCCGTACTCGAAGTAGCCGAGGTTGCTATTGGGGTTGAGCGGGGGCGTCAGCCTGGCCGTCACGCCGTTCAGGTCGGAGCGGATCGTGGCGTCGAGCTGCCGGAGCTGGTTGTCCAGCTCCTGGTATGCCTGGGCCGAGCTGAGCGAGCCGGTCGCGGCCTGGAAGATCTTCACGATGGCCGTCATCATCAAGAGCAGGATCGCCAGCGTGACCAGCATCTCGACGAGCGTCACGCCGCGCCGACAATTGGCGTGGGGCGTAGAGCGTGGGACGTGGGGCGTGGGACGTGGGGCGTGGGGCGTGGGGCTCGGAATAGCGGCCAGTGGCCAGCGGCCAGTGGCCAGTGAATACTGAGGATCGCCAGACGGTGTCTCATCGAGTACTCGACGTACCTGACCAAGCTCGATGCACCGCATTACTCTCTGCCTCCCGCACTTCAATCAGCACCGCCTCTTGTTCTTCACTCACCACTACTCACTCGCCACTACTCATTCGCCACTCGCCACTATTCCGAGCCACTACTTCCCCTCACCTCACGAAAAACATCTGCGGGATCACGTTGACGACGTACGGGCAAACGAGCACGGCGTTCTGGTAAACCGGTGTGCCGAAGCCATCGTTTTGCAGGAGCGTCCGCGCGCCGAGCTTGCGGTTCACATAGACCACCATGGACCGGTAGGGGCCCCCCGCCAGGTTGGTGTTCGGATCGGGCCCAGCCGGAGTCACTTTCTGAACCTGGTACCAGAAGCACCGCTGCGCCGGCAGGTTGTCCCACTCTCCGTTGTTCAGGGGGTTGGCGACGGCGGCATTTATGAAACGGTTGTTGACGACTTGCTGGCTTCGCTCGTAAGTCACGTCCGCGATCCAGTCGCCGGCCTTGACGACGGGGTCGGTCTGGGATGCCGACCAGCGAATCAGAACGGTCCGATCGGCACCGGCGCCGTAGCCCGGCCCTCCCAGGGGCAAGACCTTGCTGCTAAAGCCAAAAACCCCCTCATAGACCGTCTCGCCGGCGGCCTGTCCCGTGCTGGGATCAACCGCAAACTGCCGGTTCTCAAAGACGACGATGTTCCCATCGAACGAGGCGGCGTTAAAAGTGTTGGTCTGCTGGGCCGTGATCATCCAGGAGAACCGCCAGTCCTGTGTGGGAACAGGGATCCCCAAGACATTTTGCTGGGTGAGCCCCAGATCCGGAAGCACGGGGCTGAATTGCCCCGAGACCGTGGTCGACTGGGCCGTACCGTAGGGCCAGATACTGCTCTCGGTTGCTCCCTGCCAGACAATGTCCTCCTGCGAGACGAAGATCAATGGCACCTGGGTCGCGGCTGGCATGATCGAGAACGTAACACCCAGCGCGTTGGTATAGCTCGGCCGGTTGAAGTTTGTCAGCCGCTGCAAACCGTGGGCGCTGGGGGTCGTGGTAACACCGTCCGTGTCCTGACGTAGCAGCGAGGCAATTCCCGACGCGAACCTGGCCTCGGGCATGTTCAAGCCGAGAGCGTTCGCCCAATCGGGGTAAATCCCCGTCTGGAACCGCCAGAGCGGATCATACGCAAAGGGGAGCCCGTAGCCGGCGGACTGCAAAACGCTCACTCCCTGGAGGACGTTCGGGCTCGCGGCGTTATAAGGGACGTATGGTCCATAGGCTCCCGCGTCCTGGGTCAACGGGTCGAACCCGTTGGGAGAGCTGGGGCTTGTGTTGTTCGGGAACCAGACGGGTAGGCCAGGCGTGACATTCAGGAGGTCTGCATAGGCAAATGAGTTGGTACTGAAGAGGCCTCGAGCCGCCGTGTCGGCCGTGGCCGACTCGAAGAGGTAGGCCGACCGCGTCTGGCGCTGGGCTTCGCGCAGTCGCAGCAGGCCGATCGGAAAGAGCGTGGCCAGCGAGACCAGGCCGACGCCCAGGATCAGGATCGAGATCAGGATCTCGGTGAGCGTGATGCCCCGGCGGAGTCCAGCTCGTTCTGCATTGGGGATCATGGACGCGGCCCTCCCACGGAGGCATGCTTTCGGCGGAAGACAACCGGCGCGGTGGCGGCGCCCGAGGCGGCCTGTCATCGGATCCCTCCCCTCACGCCTTGCTGGGCGTCCACGAAGGGCACGTTCAGGTTGTAGGCCCCGGTTGTCAAGTTCGGGGTGTCGAACCGCGGCGGCGAACTCACCATGATCTGCCCGGTCCTCGAGTAGACCGTAACCAGGCTGTATTCCCCCTTGAGCTCCGCGCCACTTGGGAAGTTCGTGGGAGCCAGCCCGGCCGGGAGGGGTAGCGTCACGGAAGGCACCACTGTCCCTCCGGCGAGGTAAGGCGCCGCGACGTCGCTCCTTTCGGCCAGCCAGAAGTGGAGGAACGAGCCGTTGATGCCGAACGAGGACGGAGAGGAGTAGACCGTCGTTGGTGTGACGCTACCGTCCGGGTTCACCACAATGTCGACTGTCCCCGAGTTGGGATTCACAACCTGCGAGGTGCCCGTCCCGTTGCCCGACGGGGGCAGGGGGAAACGCGAGCGTTCGTGGGTCGTCGCCCAGGTCGTGAGATCGATCACCACGTTAGAGGGGAGGGCCGTCTCGCGGGCACTTGCCGTTGGTATGGGCCGCCGCGTGATCGTGTAAGTCTGGTTGAGGAGGCCCTGGGTGTGAAACGGTTGCAGCAGCGAATTGTAAGCTGGAAGACTCGTCACAGTGCCCTCGACCGGCGCTAACTGTCCAGAGAGCGACCCGGACCACTTTTCGGCCTCGGTCCACTCGTTAACGTCGTCGATACCGTTGATAGTATCGTTGTCCACCCCGTCCCAGCCGTTGTCGATGAAGCCGTCGTTATCATCGTCCAGGCCATTGACCAGGAAGAGGTACTCCACTTGGAAGAGCGGGGCGGCCGAATTATTGTAGCTTCGGTACAAGAGGGGGGCGGATCCCGCGGGTCCATCGTTCACGAAGAGCTCGGGATTGGCCTGCACCATCGGGCCGATCACGGTGTAGGACTGGCCCGAGTTGTTGATCCGGATCTTGTCCCCGACGCGGATATTCCAGAACCAAGACGTCGGCTCGTTCGGAACCATAGCCGGCAGTTGAGAGGTGTCGATCGGGCATTCCTCGACCATCAGCACCGATATCGGGTGGCCCGTCACGGGGTTGACGGGAAAGTGTGTGGTGGCCGTCGGGTACGGGTATGCCCATGGTGACGTCGGGGCCGGGTAGGCCCACGGTGGATTCGTGAAGGGCGGGTAACCCGGTAGGTCCCTGATGATGCTGATCGTCCCGTCGTCGTAATCGGGAGCACTCTCCAGCGGGATGATCCGGCTCATGGCCATCGGCAAGGTGGGGTCAAGGGCCCCAGTGGTGGGATTGATGCCGTTGATTGTCGGATCGGGCAGCAGCCGGATTCCGCTGGGAGCGTTGTTATGGATTGCCGAGTCGCGAGCGCCGACCAAGGCTCCCTGAAGAATCCTCGCCGCCTCGCTCACCTGCCGGTGGCTTATCGCCGAGATGATCGAGGGCAAGGTCACCGCGCTGACGAGCAGGATGACGAGGATCACCACCAGCAGCTCGATCAGCGTGAACCCCGGCCGCCGAGCGTCGGTTGGCCGTGCGGGTCGCTGCGCGGTCGTTCTGACCGTTCGGTTCTCGATCATCGCGACCCTCCGATCCCGCCGGTGGCCTCAAGGTTCTGATTGGTGATGTCGTCCTGCGCAGCCTGGAACACCTCATAGGTCGTCGGGTACGACGGGATGTTCAGTACGTTGTAATTGATGGTGAAGATGGAAGACCCGATCGTGGTGCTACTCATGAAGTCCACGTCCAGCGCATACGTGTTAGGGGTTGGAGAGTGCCAGCCAAATGGCATCGCATTATTCTCATTGGCGATGAGGTACGTGGAAATGATGTCGGCGGTGGGAGCAGTCCCAGTTTTCGGATACAGATAATCATCGGTGTAAAGAAAGACTCCCGGCACCTGGTCCTGGCCGCCGGAGAGGACGAGGAACTTCGTGAAGAAGGCGCGGCGGTAGCTGGTTCCCGACCGGTCCCAGTCCACGCCACCTCTGGAAAGCGGCAGCGGTTCGACGAGCGTGTGGAAGAGCGTGCCGAAAAACTGCGCCGCGGGACTGACATTCACGCCTGGGGGAACTGCTAGAGCCCGGAGGACCGTGAACGGAGAGTTCCGGTTAGCCGAAAGTCCCCCGTTGCCCAACGTCGACCACCACGCGGTCGCCACGAGCTGCTGGTTGACGTCCAGGGGGTCCTGCTCGCGCTGCGCTAGCGGCCCGGAATAGGGCGGGACCAAGGACCAGGTCTGAGGGGCCGTCGAGACGAACACCTGCCCGCGCTGGATGTCGGAGTGGTAAAGCAGTGGCCAGCGGAAGAACTGGAGCGGCTGACCCCAGGCGTCCACGAACTCGGGCAGGCCATCGCCGTCGGTATCGCGCACCTCCTTGTCGGTGAAGTCGTCCCGATTGAACACCGAGCCGAGCGGCCCCGCTCCCTCGACCAGGATGGCGTAGAGCATCTCGGCCCGCGCCGTGTTGTGCTTGTGGGCTTGAATGTTGGCAACGATCTGGGCCGAGTTGCCGCCGCTGATCCCCTCCGCCCAGTCGTCGACCAGGCCGTTGCCGTCGTTGTCGATCATGTCGTAACCCTGGGGAGCGTACCCCAGGTTCTTGTACAGTGCCGCCGCTGCCGTGTACGAGGCCCCGTTAATGCCGCTACCGGTGTATCCCAGCTCGGGATGAGTCGAGACGAGGTAAGTGGTTAACGGGTCGGGGTGGCTGTCGCCATAGCCCTCGGTCCAGGCAGTGGCGGCCGGCAGTGCGTTACGCGGGCCCTGGATCATGTGGCCAAGCGGCAGCATGTAAGCTCCCAGGGGGACGAGCGCGGTACTGTTGGGAGGGGAAAATGGCAATCCGGTGAAATTGATCGGATACGATACGCTGCCCGGATTCTGCCGAAACGCCGGGTCGACGAAGAACACATCCGGCAGCTCGGCCTTGATGTAGTCAAAAGTGGCGATCACCTGGGCGCGCTGAGTCGTGTTGCATTTGGGGTTTGGCGACCCTATGGACCCGACGGTGGTCAGGAGGGCAGAAGGCAGCATCAGGGGCAAACCGTCGGCCTCGGTCCCACCGGGGTAGATCCCGGCGAGGTATCCGTGCGCGTAGTTGGGGGTGGGCTGGTTTTGCATGAGAGCATCCAGGCGATCGTTCAGGCCGCCCTCGAGCTTGGTGATCAGCGACTGGGTCGCGCGTTCCTCCGCGCGACGAGTCGCGTCCATCGCCGCGGTTAGCAGGAACGCGAGGATGATGCCGATGATCGTGATCACCACCAGGAGCTCGGTCAGGGTGAACCCCAGGCGCAGGCCCGGACGCTCCGCACCGAGCTCGAGCCGCGTCGTCATCGTCGCTGTTCGGTCTTCACCCATGACCCGCAATCCCGCTTACGTGTTCGGTTCTGTTCCTTGGAGGGTGGGAGCAACCCACCCTCCGACATGGCCCCGCCTGTGGTGGGTTGCACCCACCCTACAGGAATGCAGAAATCGTCATTCCAGCTTGCCGTTGTGGAAATTGGTGACGTTGTCACGCTCGCGGACCCGGATAGACGTATCCGCAGTGTTATAGGGGGTTGGGCTCGACGTGTCCCACGGCAGTGCCTCCGCCGTGTTGTTGGGAGCGTACTGGCCTCCCACCCCGTATAGCCCGTCGATTCCCGACGAGATGATCTGGAACGACTGGGGATTCAGGTAGGTCGCGGCGAGGTACGCTCCGTTGGCGGTGAATGGGGTTGTCAGGGTGGTGGTGTAAGGGTTCGGCACCGGCGACAGGGCCGGGGTTGGCGGAGTGTTCAGCGGGAGAATCGGGAAGGCGACGTGGAAGGCCAGCTCGATGCCTGGACCCGGCCCAGTGCCGGAAACCGGCCCAGTGCCGGAAACGTCGTACTCCACGAAGTTCACGTCGTTCGGGTCATAGCCGCCGTTGCCGTAGGCGCTGAAGTACGCATAGAAGTTGATCGGGTCCCCCGGGTTCCCGGTCGGAGTGGCGTTGCCAAGCGAGTCGAGATAGCCCGGTATTAAGGAGGTTCCATGGGGATCCAACCACAGCCGGTTGGCAACGAACTCGAAGAACGGCGCCTGCCGGTTCGCGCTGTAGCCCAAGTTGCCGGTGATGCCGTTAGTGAACGGGTTCGTCGGATCCTTGCCGAAGCCCGTCATGCCGAAGCCCGTCATGCCGTAGCCCAAGGTCATCTGCACCGGAATGCCGCCCAGGAAGAACACCAGGCATTCGTGGCCCTGGAGGATGTACTGCTGCGTGGCGCCGGAAGCAGTGGTTGGCGAGCCGTCGCCGTTGAAGTCGTACCAGTTGCCCGTGGCGGTGCCGAGGTTGAAGGTCACCCTCGGAAAGAACTTCCTCATCGCCGCGATCGACCGCTGCCCGAGCTGTGCATAGGTGATGTCGCCGGCGTTGCCGTTGACCGGGCCATAAAGGTTCCTAACGTTCGGCTGCAGATTCCCGTCCTCGGAGAGGTAAATCCGGCTGGGCGGGTAATCGCCGTACCTGGTCTTGAACGACGCCAGGGCCTGGGCGAGCTGGTTGATCTCGGCGCCGACCGCGGCGTTCCTGGCCGTCTTCACGGCGCCGTTGAGTGCCGGCAAGAGCAGCGCGATCAGGACCGCCAGGATCAGGATGACGAGCAGCAGCTCCACCAGCGTGAAACCGCGTGGTCCGCGGCCCTCGCCGGGCCGACGGCGGATGGGCGGGCTTGAGCTCGAGAAGATCATCGGTCAATCTCCATAGTTGCGAGTGGCGAGTGAATAGTGGTCAGTAGTCAGTCAATCAATGGCAAACGGCAGATCACAAATGGCGGACGGCAGACGGCTCCCCGGTCTTTACTCGCCACTCGCCACTCGCCACTCGCCACTCATCACTCGCCACTATTCCGAGCCACTCCCCACGACATCATCCCGACAGCTTGGTGATCAGGGTGATCAGCGGCAGGAAGAGGGCGATGACGATGAAGCCGACGATGCCGCCCAGGACGACGATCATGACCGGCTCGAGGAGGCTGACCAGAGATTCCACGGCCACTTCCACCTCTTCGTCGTAGTTGTCGGCGATCTTGTTGAGCATGGCGTCGAGCTCGCCGGTCTCCTCGCCCACGTCGATCATGTTGACCACGATGTCGTCGACGATGCGGGCCTCGCGCAAGGGCTGGGCGATCGTCTCACCCTCGCGGATGCTCTCATAGATTCGTGTGAACGCCCGCTCGAAGACCGCGTTGCCCGCCGTCTCCTTGACGATGTTCAGCGATTCGAGAATCGGCACGCCCGACTGCACCAGCGTGCCCAGCGTGCGCATGGTCCGCGCCACCGTCGATTTCTCGGCGATGTTGCCCATGACCGGAATCATCAGCAAGATCCGGTCGCAGACATACGCCCCCGTCTTGTTCCGATATAACAACTTGATGAAAATCCAGATCAGAAATGGTGTCAGGAAGACGATGTAGAAGTACCTGATCAGGAAGTGGCTGGCGTCGATCAGCATGATCGTCATGCGCGGCAAGGGCACGCCGAAGTCTTTGAAGATCGCCTCGAACTTGGGGATGATGAAGTAGAGGATGAAGCCCACGATGATGCACGCGACCAGGATGACCACGATCGGGTAGACCATGGCTCCCTTGATCTTCCGCTTCAGCGACTGGGACTTTTCCTTGAAGTCGGCCAGGCGCTGAAGGATTGCTTCGAGAGCACCGCCGGCCTCGCCCGCCTTGATCATGTTGCAGTAGAGCCGGTCGAACGCCTTGGGATGCTTGGAGAACGCCTCGGAGAGCGTCTGGCCGCTCTCGATGTCCTCGACCACGTCGTCCAGCGCGTTCTTGAGCACCCCCGGCTTGCACTGGCCATCGAGGATCTTCAGGCTGCGGAGGATCGGCAGGCCGGCGTCCTGAAGCGTCGAGAGCTGGCGGGTGAAGGTGCAAAGCTGCTTGGTCGAGAGCTTGCCGATCGTGAACGTCTTCTTCTTCCGCCGGCCACCCTTCCTGGCGGACGCCTTGCGGGTCTTCTTCGCCTTCTCGGTGATCTTGGTGACGAAGAACCCCTTTTGCCGGATGCGCTGCTGAGCCTCTTCCTGGGTCGCGGCGTCAATCGAGTCCTTGACCTCGCGACCTGTGTGGTCCATCGCTTCATATTGATAGGTCGGCATAGTCGCTCTCCGGCAGTTGTCGGTTGTCGGTTGTCGGTTGTCGGTTGCCCGTAGTCCGTGGTCAGTAAGTCAATGGCAGATGGCCGA
>Ga0208565_1000961_pt1 | contig 18425 bp, 20 predicted proteins | sample Sb_taG_7_FD_187706 | JGI IMG/M metagenome (GOLD analysis project Ga0208565, IMG submission 187706) | Peat soil microbial communities from Weissenstadt, Germany - Sb_50d_2_FS metaG (SPAdes) (version 2) | ecosystem: Environmental > Terrestrial > Soil > Wetlands > Peat | place: Germany...
TCCGGGGCGAGCGCGCGTCTGATCTCGATGTTGCTGCCAATGACTTTTTCGAGAAGGCTGAGAGTCTCGGTGACGGCCTGATTGAGATTCATCTGCCGCGGCTCGAGGGCCTGGCGGCGGGCGAAAGCGAGGAGTTGGCGAGTGAGCGAGGCGGCGCGATCGGCTTGCAGGCGGATTTTTTCGAAGCGGGTGTGGAGGGTGCCTTCGGCGGGAGTTTCGTCGAGACCAAGCTCGGCCCAGCCGAGGATGGCGCCGATCATGTTGTTGAAGTCGTGAGCGATGCCGCCGGCGAGCTGGCCGAAGGCTTCGAATTTCTGGGCCTGGCGGAGCTGCTTTTCAAGGGCGACGTGTTCGGTGACGTCTTCGACGACGATTTGATTGCGGTCGTAGGAAGAGTACGAGTCGTGAACGCGGTACGCGGCGATACGGACTTTGATGATGCGGCCGTCTTTGCGCACCCAATCGGCGATGGCGTCCACTTTGCCGTCGCGCACGAGTTGGCCGGCTAGGCGATGGCGCTCGACAGGATCGCGATAGAAATTTTCCGTTTGGCCAAGCGCGAGAACTTCTGCCACGGAATCGTAGCCCAGCATGGCGACGAGAGCGGGATTGACGTCGAGGATTTCGCCTTCGAGAGTGGTGCGGTAAACGCCGTACATCGCGGATTCAAAGAGGCTGCGGTAGCGGGCTTCGCTATCGCGGAGAGCGGCCTCGGCGCGTTTCCGTTCGGTGATGTCCACGATGCTGCCGCGGACGAGGCGCCGTGAACCAAGAGGAATCGAGGCGAGGAAAACTTCGCAGGGGATGTCTTGGCCTTGAGCATTTCGGTGAAGCCACTCGAAGTGAAGCGTTTCGCCGCGCACCGCGCGCTCGGTATAGGCGTGGGCTGCTTCGAGGGACGAGCGGCCGTCGGGCTGTTTTTCGGGGCTCAGCGCCCCGGGCTCGCAACGCAACAGCTCAGCGCGGGAAAGTCCGAACAGCGCTTCGGCGCGTTGATTCACGTCGACGAAGGCGCGCTTTTCGGTGTCCAGGACGACGATGGCTTCGGGAGCGTTTTCGACGAGCGAGCGATAGTGAATTTCGCTCTCGTAAAGAGCTTTCTGGGCGCGGGCTTGGCCCTCGCGCAGCGTTTTTTCTTCGAGCGTCCGTCGGATGGCGAGGCCGAGGCGGGCGAGTTGATGCTTGAGGACGTAATCATTGATGCCGCGCTTGATGCACTCGACGGCGAGTTCTTCGCCGAGCGTGCCGGTAACGAGAATGAACGGGACGTCGAGGCCGAGTTCTCTCGCGAGATTCAGAACGTCGATGCCGGTCCAATTGGGAAGACGATAATCGGCGAGAATGACGTCGAAACTGCTCGCGCGAGCCGCCGCAGCGAACTCGGCGCGCGTGCCGGCAAATTTCGGGTCGATGGCGAGGCCGTCGCGTTTCAACTCGCGCAGGCATAGCTCGATGTCGTCCTGATCATGCTCGACAATGAGAACCCGGATGGGCGATGTGGCCGGTACCAAAGCGACCGTATCCGGGAGAGTTTGAGACATTGGCCTCCTCAGTCGAAACAGAAAGCGCGCGCGGGCGGCGCAATGTTGACGCTCAGCCAGTAAAGCCCCAGGTGCTTGGCGGTCTCGCGGAAATCTGTGAACTCGAGGGGTTTTTGGATGTAGCTATTGGCGCCATGTTGATAAGCGGCGACGAGGTCGCGCTCTTCGCGCGAAGAAGTGAGAATGACGACGGGGATGGCGCGGGTGCGCGGATCCTCTTTGACTTTTTGAAGAACCTCGAGGCCGTTAACCTTCGGAAGTTTCACGTCGAGGAGAACGAGGCGTGGCGGCGATTCAAAGGAGCGGCCGGAGTAGGCTCGGCGGCAGAAAAGAACGTCGAGGGCTTCCTCGCCGTCTCGCACCGTATGGACGGAGGGGGCAGCGTCTTTTTGATTCAGCACGTGCAGAGTCAACTCGGCATCGCGCGGATTGTCTTCTACCAGCAAGATCTCTACGGCTTTGGACTCAGGCATTCCTCACCTCGCATTGGGGTTCCTCTACGCGCGCGTGCGCAAGAGGGGATCCGAGAGTGAAATAAAATGTGGCGCCCTGGCCGGGCTGCGAATCGGCCCAGATACGGCCTCCGTGATTGCGAATGATGCGATGCACCGTGGCCAGGCCTATGCCGGTGCCTTCGAATTCGTCGGCGCGGTGGAGGCGCTGAAAGACGCCGAACAGCTTATCGGCATATTGGGGGTCGAAGCCCACCCCGTTGTCGCGAACGAAAATGGCGTCCTCCTCTCCGGCACGACAGGTGGCGACTTCGATTCTCGCGATTTCTGAGTGACGCGTGAACTTCAAGGCGTTGGCGAGAAGATTTGTGAAGACGATGCGCATGAGGCCGCTGTCACAGTTGGCGACAGGCAAAAGTTGGATCTGCCAGGAAATCTTGCGGGCCTCGAGTTCGGCGGAGAGGTCGGCGGCGATGCGATGCAGAAGTTCGTTGAGATCCACATTCTCGCGTTTGGGGCCCATGCGGCCGACGCGGGCGAGGTCGAGGAGATCTTCGACGAGGCGGCCCATCTGCGCCGCGCCGTCCACGACCTTTTGGACGTAACGCATGGCGTCGGGCCCGAGACGTTCGCCGTGCTCTTCGATGAGAATGCGCGCGAATCCGTCGATATGGCGGAGTGGTGCGCGCAGATCGTGGGAGACCGAGTAGCTGAAAGATTCCAGTTCGCGATTGGACGATTCGAGTTCGGCGGTGCGCCAGATGAGATCCTGATTCAGGCGGCGAACATTTTCTTCAGTCTCGTGGGCCAGAGCTTCGGCCTTTTTGCGCGCGGTTATGTCATTGTTGATTTCGAGAATGGCCACGGGCGCGCCTTGCTCATCGCGTTGCAGCGACCAGTGAGAGGCTACAGTGATCCAGTTTCCGTCTTTTTGACGGTGCACAAGCTCACCTTCCCACTTGCCTTCGCGCAATAGGTCGGCCTGCAGGTCGTCAAAACTCTTGGGATACTGAGTGGAGAGGAGCTCCTGCTTAATCCGGCCGTGGGCTTCCTCGCGGGACCAGCCGTAGAGCTGCTCGGCGCCATGATTCCAGTAGGTAACGCGGCCAGCCATATCGCGGACGAGAATGGCGTCGTCGGCGAGCTCGAGAAGGGCAGCCTGATCGCGCAGCTTGGCGGCGTGCTCTTTTAAAGCTCGTTCGGCGCGGTTGCGCTGAGCCATTTCGAGGGCGAGTTCTTGAATGGCGGACTGCAGCTCCGCGGTTCGCAGGCGCACCCTGTTCTCGAGATCTTGATTGAGCCGGCGGACTTCCTCTTCGGCGCGCTCCTGCTGTGCGATCACTTTTTCGAGTTCCTGCTTCGCGGTCACGAGGTTCGCGGTCCGTTCGGCCACTCGCGTTTCCAATTCAACGTTGGCGCTGCGGAGAAGTTGCTGCGTTTTCTTCTGGTCGGTGACGTCGCGAATGGCGCTGGCGACGAGAATGCCTTCCGGGCTTACGATAGGGCTCAAACTGATTTCGACCGGGAATTCAGTGCCGTCCCGGCGCAAGCCGTAGAGTTCCAGCCCTACTCCCATGGAGCGCGGGCGGGGATGCACCGAATAATCGGCGCGGTGCGAAGGGTGAACATTGCGGAAGCGTTGAGGCACCAAGATTTCAACGGCCTGCCCGATTAATTCTTCGCGGTGGTAGCGGAAGAGCTTTTCGGTTTCCGCATTGACAATGAGAATGCGGCCATTCGCATCGGCGATGACCATGGCATCGGGGGCCGACTCGAGGAAACCTCGGAACTTGGCTTCCTCTGCGGAGATCTTTGCCGCTTGACGCGACATCGCTTCATTGGCGTTCCGTAAATCAGAGAAGCTCGGCAGCGCGATAGCGACGGGAGCCAGCCGGACCAAGAGGATGGCGGTTCCAATCGAAGCCGCGGCGGTTACGGCCTTGATAGCGCCGGCCAGCCAGTAGGCAGCGTGCCAGAGGTTCCAGACTTCGATAGCGTGGGTGAAGCCGCAGGCCACAATGAAAACGCCGACACAGACAAACGCCCAACTGAAAGGCAAGTCATTGCGGCGCCGTACCACGCGCAACAGGGTGACGGGAATGGTCATGTAGGCGGCAAAAATGAGGGCGTCGGAGACTAGATGTAGCCAGACGAGTCCGGCGTTCCACTGGTAGCAATAACCGTGGGGCATGAAATCGCCGGAAGAGAAGAGCCATTTCAGGAATTGCACCCGGGTTCTCCTCGAATCTATACCGCGCGCGTGAAGCGATGCGAAGCGGTGAGACGCACTCGTTCAAATACACTTGCGCCTTTGCCTGGCGACAGCACAGGCCATGCGGGAGGAATATCGGCAGAAAGACCGGCGACTTGAGAGAAGCGGTGCTGTGGAGAGTGCGGAGGCGTTCGGTTGCGATGCTTCGAGAAAACTAAGAGCAGTTACTGTGCCGGATGGCTCGCGAAATATTGAGTGAGCGAGCCGATGGCCTGTTGCAATCCGGAACGTACGTTGGACTGCAAGGCGGTCACGACGTCGGACATATTCTTGCCGCTTGCGGGCTCATCGTGCGAGTAGGGGAATGTCCAGACAACCGAGCCGGTCTTGGGTTGGAACAACTCGAACTCGATCGAGAACCGTGCAGCCGCGCCTCCGGTATCGACTTCGTTAAAGGCAGAGAGATGGCCGCGAAGGACATAATCGCCCTTGGAGCTGCTGCCGAGGCGCTGCACGGCGCGAAACTGGCCCGAGGAGCGCAGGTCCTGAAGCAGCATGGACTCGAGCATTTCCGTGGGAGCTTCGGCCCAGCGATGGAAATAGTCCGCGCCAAGTTCTACCTGGCCATTGCTGTAGACAATGCGATCGTCGCGATAGAGAAGAGGCGCGGTGATGTGGCCCACAACGATAGTGACGGGATAAACAGTAGAGGCTTGCGGCGCGGACGGAGGCGGAGACTGGAGCGTGTAATAGCTCACGGGCCTGGCCGAGCCACAGTTCGCAAGCAGCACGCAGAAGGCGAGAGCCAGAGCTGCGCTGCTCACAGAAGATGCGGAGGCGCGGGGACGCGCGTCCGGTTTAGAGCAAGGAGCAAAAAATCTCATGGCGGGGGTGCCTCGCCTGGCTTACGCGGCTTCGGCTCTGAGCTGCGAATCAGAGTATAGGGTCGCGTCTTGATTGTCTCCGTGAATTCCTTCATGTTTTCGCTGACTTGACGGAAATTCTCGATGATCTCGTCGAGGTTCCCGCTGTTGACGTTGAGAGTGCGGTCCAGTTGATCGGTGAGAGAAGCCATCGAGGTCAAGGCTTCGTGCGCTTTCATCAAAGTATCGTGAAGAGGCTGGCTATTATCCTTGATCATTTTGTCCGCGTCGGTGATGGCATCGTCGGCCTTGGCCATGGTTTTCTTGAAATCATCCAGCATCGGAGAGAGCTTCGCGGTCACCTCGTTCATGTGATTCAGAGTGGAGCGTAGAGGTTCGCGATCCTCTTCCAGCATGTGGTTGGCCTGGCGCATTACGCCGGCAATGTTTTTACGATTCTCATCATTGAGCAGATCATTGACGCGGTCGATGGTGGTCTGCAGCGCGGTGACGCGGCCGTTCAGATTTTGTATCAGTTCCGTGGCTTTCGGGCCGAGGTCGCCGATGGTGGCTTCGAGATCGTCCAGGCTGGTGTAGGCGCCGGTCTGAAGAGTGGCACCGTTGGGAGCTGCCTGTGCGGATGGGCTGCCGGGTACAATGGCCAGGAAATTCTCGCCGAGCGCGCTCAGGCTGGAAATTTTCACCGTGCTGTCAGTTTTCACCGGCACATTCGGTTCGACTCGGAATTCGACTCTCATTTGCGCCGGATTCGTGGGGTCGGGCACAACGCTGGTGATGCGGCCAATCGGAGGACCGCCGGCGTAACGCACCTGCGCGCCTTCTTGGAGCCCACCGGCATTCTTGAAATAGGCGCGATAGAGGTTTCCGCTGCTGCGGAAAGTCCCGGAGATGTAAAAGAGCGTGAACAGCAGGATCGCGATCGCGACGATCACGAAGGTTCCGACGAATGCCTGTTCGCGCTTGGATTCCATCCCTGCTTTGACCTCAGCCTTTAAAATTCGCCGCTATCCGCTTTCAAACTGCTGCGGAAAGGCGCGAGTATATCACGTCCGTCCGCTTCGCCCTTGTTTCCAATTCCGCGCTATTTCCTGACCACCGATTCATCGCCGATGAGCATTTGCAGATAGCTCAATTCGTCCTCGAGTTCCGGCTCGGCAATGCGATCGAGGAACTGACGAACGCGCGGCTGCGTGCTCGACTGGATTTCGTCTTTCGTTCCATTGGCGACGATCACGCCGCGGTCGAGCAAAATCATGCGATCGCCGATCAGGAAGGCGCTCGGCAGTTCGTGCGTCACGACCACGCAGGTCATTCCAAACGCTTTTTTCAGCTTCAAGATCAGCTCGTCAATTCCAGCGGCGATGATGGGATCAAGGCCGGCCGAAGGCTCGTCAAAAAAAAGAATTTGCGGATCCATGGACATGGCGCGGGCGACGGCGGCGCGCTTTTTCATCCCGCCGCTCAATTGGGCGGGCATGTAGTTCTCGTAGCCGGCGAGGCCTACTTGATCGAGCTTCAGGCGCACCATGATTTCGATGGTGGAGGCATCGAGAGGGCTGTGCTCGCGTAGCGGAAGTGAGACGTTCTCGCCGACGGTCATCGAGCCAAACAGAGCGGAGCCCTGAAACGACATGCCGATGGTTTTGCGCAGGTCGTTGAGTTCCTTCGGCGTGATGGTGGCCATGTTCTTGCCGCCGAGCCAGATTTCGCCGCTGGTGGGGCGTTCGAGGCCGACGAGAGTGCGCAGCAGCGTGCTCTTTCCCGAGCCCGAGCCGCCGAGGATGACCAGAGTTTCCCCGGCGCAAACGTCGAAGCTGATGCCGTGCAGAATTTCGCGCTCGCCGTAGGATACGCGGAGGTCGCGGACGGATATCGCAGAGCCGCGGGCTTGAGTCGGAGCTTCTGAGCTGGGCGTCATGGCTCGGTCCCAAAAATGATACCGGTAAATTTAAGACGGCGAAGTGAAATAAAACAGCGCCGTAAACGCTAAGTCAACCACGATAACCAGGAAAATGGACTTGACCACGGCCGTAGTCGTCGAACGGCCCACTTGCTCGGAGCCCAGGCCGGTGAGGAAACCCTCCTGGCAGCCCACCGCCGTGATCACCAGGCCGAACATGAAGGCCTTGATCAAGCCCGTGACGATGTCCTCTTTCAAGAGCGCGTCGAGCGTGGCGCGGAAGTAAGACCCGAAGGTGAATCCGGCGCCCAGGATGCCGAACGTGGCTCCGCCCACGATACCCATGAAATCCGCCCACATGGTGAGGCAAGGCATCATGATGAGCATGGCGACGAGCTTGGGAGCGACCAGGAAGCGCACGGGATCGAGCGCCATCGTTTCCAGCGCGTCAATCTCCTCGCTCACTTTCATGGTCCCGATTTCCGCGGCGAAGGCTGAGCCCGACCGGCCAATGACGATGATGGCAGTCATCAGGGGACCCAGCTCGCGGGTGAGTGAAAGGGCGACGGCGTTGGGCACGAATTCCATGGCGCCGAATCGCTTAAGCTCGTGCGCGGATTGCAGTGCGAGAATTATGCCGACGAAGAAGGTGATCAGCGAAATGATGGGGAGAGCTTCGATGCCCACGGCCATGGCCTGATGCAGCGCGCGGCGATAGCGTGCGCCCTGGCCCTGCGTCTTGGTGAACACGGCGACGGTGGCACGGGCAATCAGGCGCGCCAGTTGCCCGACGTACGCGAGGGTATCAATTGTTCCGCGCCCAACGGTGTCAGTAATCGCCATCGCTGTGGAGATTCTCGGCCGATTCCGGCCTCTCCCATCTTTCAGGGATTCGCCGGCGGCGTGCTCTCGATCGCCTGCGATTCGCTCTCGTATACTTCGAAAACTTTCAGCAGGCGCGTCAGTTCGAGAACTTCACGCGCCACCCGGCTCAGGCCAAAGAGTGAGAAGCGGCTCTTCATGTCCCTCGCCGCTTTCAAACCCTCGATCAACGATGCGACACCGGCGCTGTCGATATATTTCACCGCCGTGAGATTCACGATCACGTACGGAATGTGCTGCGTCTTGATCAGGTCAAGGAGCGTCTTGCGCAGGTCCGGTGAATGATAAAGCGTGATATCCCCGGTGACATCCACGATTGAGACATCGCCTTGCCGCCGCGTAGCAATCTGCATTTTTAGGGCCTCCGCCCGGGGGTGCAGGCTGTTTTGCCAGAGTTTTCGGAGACTTGCAACCGATTTGAGAGGCGGACTTGCCAGGCGAGTCCTGGGATACCCATAACGCCGCGCAACGAGTTAGATGGAAAGGCACTTACGGGACTGCGGAGCTGGAGATGCGATTCGCGAATCAGGCGCGTTTCTCGATGGGAATGTAGCCGCGTTTGCTGGCGCCGAGATAGACCTGGCGCGGGCGGGAAATCTTTTGCTCAGCATCGAGAAGCATCTCTTCCCATTGCGCAATCCACCCGGCAGTACGCGGAATGGCGAAAAGCACCGGGAACATGGTCACCGGGAAACCCATGGATTGGTAAATGAGCCCGGTATAGAAGTCCACGTTGGGATAGAGACGGCGGGAGATGAAGTAATCGTCGTCAAGCGCGATGCGCTCCACTTCGAGCGCGATATCGATCATGGGATTGCGGCCCATGACGTCGAAGACTTCGTAGGCAATGTGCTTGACGATGCGCGCGCGCGGGTCGTAATTCTTGTAGACGCGGTGCCCGAAACCCATCAGTTTGCGCTCGCCCGCCTTCACGCTCTTGACATAGGCCGGCACTTTATCCACCGAGCCGATATCTACGAGCATGCGCAGCACGGCTTCGTTGGCGCCGCCGTGCAGCGGGCCATAAAGAGCAGCCGTGGCTGCGGCGATCGCGGAATAGGGATCGACGTGCGAACTGCCCACGCCGCGCATCGCCGTGGACGAGCAATTCTGCTCGTGCTCGGCGTGCAGAATGAAAAGAATGTCGAGCGCGCGTTCGAGCGTGGGATTGGCGTGGTATTTCAATTCTGTAGTGCGGAAAAGCATGTTCAGGAAATTGGCGGCGTAGCTCAGCTCGTTATCGGGGTACGCGTAGGGCATGCCCAGGCTGTGGCGATATGCGAAAGCTGAAAGCGTGGGCATCTTGCCGATCAGGCGATAGGTTTGTTTCCGGCGGGAATCGGGATTGAAAATGTCTTTGGCGTCCGGATAGAAGGTCGATAGCGCCGCGACGGTCGAGATCAACATGCCCATCGGATGAGCATCGTAATGGAAGCCGTCGAGGAATTTCTTAATGCTCTCGTGGATGAAGGTGTGGTGCGTGACGTGGTAGGTCCAATCCTCGAGTTGCGCCCGCGTAGGTAGCTCGCCGTAAAGAATCAGGTAGGACGTCTCGAGATAGGTGCTTTTCTCCGCCAGCTCTTCGATGGGATAGCCGCGGTATTCGAGAATGCCCTTATCGCCATCAATGTAAGTGATGCGGCTGATGCAGGAGGCCGTGTTGGTGAAGGCGGGATCGTAGCTGATCATCCCGAAATCGCTGTCCTTCACTTTGATCTGGCGAAGGTCCATGGCGCGAATGGTGTCGTTCTTGATGGGGAGTTCGTATTTCCGGCCGGTGCGATTGTCGGTGATGCTGAGGGAATCCCGAACGCCCGTGGGAGTTTCTTCCGGCGCCGTGGCGGCTGCTGGCTTCGTTGGATTCACGGAAAGAGCCCTCGCGACTCTCCCAGGCAAGCCTCCCCGGGGGAGAACGGGACTACCAATCTACACTAATTGATGCGTTGAACGGGAGTGCTTTTGCCTGAACAGGCGGTAACCGAACCCGAACAGGCGCCCGGTAGGTGTGAAGTGCTGCAAGAAAAGCGTGGCTGCGCGTTCTCCGTAGCGAAGGCGGCCGGCCCAGCTCTCAGCGACCGCCGCGAGAGAGGACGGACATGCTATTCGGGAAGAGATTTGATTGGGCGGTAGCGGCGCTTGGGGCCATGTCACTGCTCTACGCTTCCGTGACGCCGGCGGTTTCGAGCGGGGATGCTGCGGGCGGGAGCGGAGCCGCGGGCAAGAGCGGAGCGCCGGGCGGTTGGAGCCTTGGCGAGCCGGTGCGGTATGAGAACTTGACTGTTTTCCCTGTGCTTTCGAAAGCGGATGCGGATACGGGGCCATTCGAGACGCTCGATGAAGGATTGGCTTCCGGCGATGTGCTGGTGACCGAGCACGGCAGCAGCGATTACTTGCGCCGCTCGCGCGATGGCGAAGCGCGTCCTGCGCCGCAGCAGGGAGGCGGGGCTGAGGTCAACCGGCTTGTGCTGATCAATCGCGGCAAGAAGCCGGTAATTTTGCTCGCGGGCGAGATTGTTTCGGGCGGGAAGCAGGATCGTATCGTGGGCAAGGATCGCATCGTGCCCGTCGGCGGGGCGCCTTTGCCGCTCGACGTCTTTTGCGTCGAGCAGGGGCGATGGACTGGCGGCTCGGCGAAATTTGCTGCGGCTAACACGATGGTGCATCCCAGCGTGCGTGAGAAAGCAGCGGTGGACTCCGACCAAACCAAAGTCTGGGCCGCGGTGCGCTCTGGCACCACTTCGAATCAAGCTTCGCGCACAGCGGCCCCGCCGGCCAGCGGCGCGGCCGGTGTGGGGAGCTCCCCAACGACAGTCCAAGTCGAAGCGGCGCCGGCGCCGCGCATTTCCGCCAACGCTGTCGGCGGCGTGATTTCGCGCGAGGCGCCGAGCCAGTCGTATCGCAAAATTTATCAGTCGCAGCAAATCGGGCGTGACGTGGATACCTTCGCCGATGAGCTGGAGCGAAAATTCGCGAGCGCTACCTCCGGATTGAAGGGCGAGTCGGTGGTCGGGGTTGTCGTCGCCTATGGCGGGGAAGTCACCTGGAGCGACATCTTCGCTTCGCAGTCGCTCTTTCAGGCGTATTGGCCGAAGTTGTTGCGCAGTTACGTGGTTGAAGCGCTGGCGCGGCCGGCGACCGTCGAGAAGGCTTCGCTCGAAGATGCGCGGTCGTTTCTCGATCGCTTGAAGGGCCACGTGCGCGAGGATTCCGAGCCCGGCGTTTATACCTGGCGCGAAGTCGCGCAGGGGCACTACGCTGAAATCGAACTCGAAGCGCTTGCGCCTTCAACTCTGACGTTGCACTGGATGAAAGTGCTTCGCAACAGTTGATCGTGCCTGATGTTGTTTGGTGCGACGTAGTCCCTCGCGCGCACCGCGCCGTGGGTTTCGCCGGGAATCACGCTCCCGGCTGAACCCACCGGCGCACTTCGCTTTGATCGGGACATTCCGCGAGAAGTTCGGCGATGGTCCGGTGCAGCACGGGATGTTGCGCCTGGGCGGCAACTTCCGCGAGCGGGACGAGCACGAAGCGCCGCTCCGTCATTCGCGGATGAGGGATCACCAGCTCCGGCGTCTTTACGATGCTTGAGCCCAGCAAGAGTATGTCGAGGTCAATCACCCGCGGTCCGTACTTGATTCGCCGGCGCCGCCCAAGCTCGCGTTCGATATCAAGCAGGACGTTCATCAACTGCCGCGGCATCAGCTCGGTTTGCGCTTCGAGAGCGCAATTCAAGAACCAGCCCTGCTCGCGGATTTCCACCGGCTCGGTCTCGTAGATGGCCGAGCGTTGCAGAATTTTCACTTCGCGTTCTTCCAGCTCTTCCATCGCGCGCGTGAGATTGTTTTCGCGGTCGCCGAGATTCGAGCCGAGCGAGAGATAGGCTTTCTTCATGAGGTGAGTTTGGTGTGCGTCGGCTGTCGCGCCGTGGCGCAGCGATGATACCGTAGGAGTTCGGAGCTGGCGAAGAGCGTTCAGGGGCGATGCGCTTGAATCTGGCTATTTGGATTGTTGTCGCTTGCAGTGCCGCGATTGTGGCCGCGAAATGGTTGCGCCATCTCGGTGCGCGGTGGAATGCACGTACGCTCGCCGGATTGCGCGCCGCGAGCCATATCGCGAAGACGCGCTGCGGCGAAATCGAATACGCGACAACGCAGGCCGGCTCCCCGGTGCTGATCTCGCACGGCACGCTTGGAGGTTTCGATCAAGGAATGGTCGCGGCGGAGCTGATCCTGCCGCAGCAATTCCGGCCCATCGCCGTTTCCCGGCCGGGCTATCTGCGGACTCCGCTCGCGGCCGGAGCGAAACCGGAACAGCAGGCTGATGCTTTCGCCGCGCTTCTCGATTCTCTGGCCATCGATCGCGTTCCCATCATCGGCATTTCCGGCGGCGGCCCGCCCGCGCTGCAATTCGCGCTGCGCCATCCGCAACGCTGCACGGCTATCGTGCTGATTTGCGCGGTGACACAGCGGCTGACGCTTCCGCGGCGCGCGGTGCTTGCGTCGCAATGGCCGCGCGTCGTCACTTCGAACACGGTGAACTGGATCGTCTCGCTGCTCTATAGCCGGTTTTCAGCGCCGGTCTCGCGATTTGCGTTCAGCCGGTTCGAACGATCTTCGCGCACTCCCGCACTTGGCCGCCGCGATGGATTGCGGCTGATGGCCACGTCGGTGCCCGTGAAGCCCCGCTTCGAAGGCGTGATGAATGATGGCGACTATCTTTCGACGCTCGATGCGTATCCTCTTGAGCGCATTCAACAGCCCACGTTGATCATCCACGGCAACGCCGATGAAGTGGTGCCCTTCGCTCACGCCGAATTCGCCACGAGCAAAATCTCCGGTGCGCGTTTAATTACGCTGGAACAGGGTAGTCATTTCGCTGCGTTCATTCGCGCGCGAGAGGTACGTGAAGCAATTCAGGAGTTTCTCGCTCGGTAGCGCCGGCGTCCCTGCCGGCATCCTACGACTATGAGTGTCGGCGAGGGCTGCGTTTGTGGGCGGACTCACTTCGCCGAACGAATGAGAATTACGGGTAGCTCCGCGCTACTTTGTGTGATTTGGAGTTCGGTTTGCTCGCAAGATGCCGGCAGGGGCGCCGGCGCTACCGAAGCTAAAACATCGCCGCCTGGCGGCGGGGCTCATCCATGCCGAAATGTTTGTAGGCGAGCGCCGTGGCTACGCGGCCGCGCTGCGTGCGATCGAGCAGGCCTAGCTGCATCAGATACGGCTCGTAAATTTCTTCGATGGCATCTTCTTCTTCGCTCAACGATGCCGCAATCGTGTTCAGTCCGACCGGCCCGCCCGAATATTTCTGAATGATGGTGAGCAACAGGTTGCGGTCAACTTCATCGAGCCCGTGCTCATCCACGCCGAGCATGGCGAGCGCCTCTTGCGCCACTCCGCGGTCGATATGTCCGGCAGCGCGCACTTCGGCAAAATCGCGCACGCGGCGCAGCAGGCGATTCGCGACGCGAGGCGTTCCGCGGCTGCGCCGCGCGATTTCTTCAGCTCCGGCGTCGTCGGTCTGTATCCCGAGGATTTTCGCCGAGCGCTTCACAATCAGGAACAAATCCTCGGGCGTGTAGAAATCGAGCCGGTGCACGATTCCGAAGCGCGAGCGCAGCGGCGCCATCAGCAAGCCCGCGCGCGTCGTCGCGCCCACCAGCGTGAAGCGATTGAGCTGATAGGGATGAATCCGCGCGCCGGGCCCCTGGCCGATCACCAGGTCAATCCGAAAATCCTCCATCGCGGGATAGAGAATTTCCTCGAGCGCCGGTTGCAGCCGGTGAATCTCATCGAGGAAAAAGAAATCGCTCTTCTCAAGCGACGTCAGTACCGCAGTCAAATCGCCTTTCTTCTCGAGCAGCGGCCCCGAACTGACTTTGATCGCCACGCCCATCTCGTTCGCCAAAATCTGGGCCAGCGTGGTTTTTCCGAGTCCCGGCGGGCCATATAGGAGTACATGATCGAGCGCCTCTTTGCGCGTGCGCGCCGCCTCGACCGCAATGAAGAGATTCTCCTTCACGCGCGTCTGCCCGATGTAATCATCGAGCCTTTTGGGGCGCACGCTGGCCTCGATGCGCGCGTCTTCCTCAAACGCGCGCCCCGATACCAGCCGGTGCCGAGTGTCGCTCAGTTCCATGCGCTGTTCACTTTACCTCGAAAGCGCCGAGATTTGTCTCGCGTTCCGTGAATTCTTCGCACCGGCGGTCCAGCTCTTCGTGCTCGCGAGCGAACCGCTCCCGCATGACGCGATGCGCCTCCAGGCTGTCCCACGAATCCACCGTCAGATAACGGTAGCGTTCCTTCGTATCGCGGAGCAGTGTCGTGCCTCGAAATCCGGCGCTCTGTCGAAAGAGTTGCGCCCAGCTTCCCTCACTCGAATAATGCCGCTCGAATTCCTCGATCTTGTCTTGACGCGCCACGAATTCCCAAACGAGCTGTATCACGCCCGCCTCCGCAAAACTTTGCCAGGTCACTCGCCGTGGCCAGCGTGAGCGCTCCTCTGCATCTTCGCGCCGCCGAGTTGCTGCAACGCCGCGCGAAGCAGCACGTTGAAATCATTCTCAGTTGCGCCACTCTTGCGAATTTGCTCAAGCGTGCGTTCGACGGCGCGCGCCTCATAACCCAGATTCAGCAGCGCCGAGGCCACATCCGATTCTAGCGGCGAGCGCGCCGCCGGCTTTGCCGACTCAGCAGGCTCGAGCGCCGCGGCTTTTTCCCGCAATTCGACCACGATTCGCTCCGCCGTCTTCCGCCCAATCCCAGGGATTCGCTCGAGCAGCGCCAGATCGCTGCTGCGTATGGCCGGTAAAAGTTCGCTGATTCTCATCCCGGAGAGAATTTTCAGCGCCAGCGAAGGACCCACGCCGCTCACGGAAATCAGCAATTCAAACGTTTGCTTTTCACGTGCGGTCAAAAATCCATAAAGGCACAACTGATCCTCGCGCACGTGCGTATAAATCATCAGCGTCACGTCGGAATTCACCGCACCCAGCACCGAAAACGTGGAGAGCGGAATCTGCACCAAATATCCCACGCCGCCGACATCCACCATCACCTGGTTCGGCCGGCGCTCAGTCAGTTTTCCGCGAAGCTGTCCAATCATGTAGCAGCGATTATTGATTAGCGTTGTAGAGGTGTCAAATCTGCACGCGGCGTCTCAAATTGGCGCAGCACTCTCACACAATTTTAACGAAACATTTTCGCCGCCTTCCGCGTAATCCCATGTGACGCACCACTTCGTGGATCTGGGGCGATTTCACGATTGTCCGCTTGCGGAACGGGTGTGTTCGGATTCGGGAATTACGGTTTCATTAACGCATAAAAAATTTGCGCCAGAAAAAACATCGTTTGCTTTCCTGGCGTCCACTCAACCGTCTAACTGGGGGACTGGGGCTAATACAAAGGAGAAACAAAGATGTCACATCGTCGTATTGCGCAAATCGCCGCGGTGGCAGTAATTGTGGCGATGCTCCTTCCAGCCCTTGCCGTGACTGCCGGGGCCCGGGAACTGAAATCCACCATGAAAGCCCAGATCTCCATCGTCAACGCGGTGACGCTCGGCGGAAAGCAATTGAAGGCCGGGAGCTATTGGTTCGTCGCCGACGATACGAAAGTTCAGGTCGTGTCCGACGGAAAAGTAGTCGCGGAAGTTTCCGTTCAGTGGCAGGACGCAAAACAGAAAGCGGATGCCAGCGCGCTGGTTATCGAGAGCGGAACCGTAAAGGAAATCCGCTTCAGCGGAAAGACACGCACAGCCCTCGTCCAGGAGTAACCCGAAGCACCCACAGGACGACAGCGAGCGGCACATCCCATGCCGCTCGCTGCTTTTTTCTGATTCAATTTTTTGAGTTGTAGTTGCTCAGGGTGTGTCTGCGTTCAACTCGATCACGTCGATGACGCCGACCACCGCGGAATCGATGGGCGAGTTGGGCCGGCCGACCGCAGTCATCGCCGAATAGCCTTCGGTCGAGAGCAACACGCGATCGCCTTCGCCGGCATCCACGGCGTCGAGCGCGAGCACCGGCTCGCCGCGATCCGAGCCATCGAGATTCAGCGGCTGCACGACCAGGATTTTGCGCCCGACGTGCGACGCCGCCTTTTGCGTAGCCACCACGTCGCCAATCACGCGCCCGATCAGCACAGGCTGCTACTCCTTCGCAAGTTTCGCCGCGTCCGCGAGATTCACTTCATCCACGATGCCCACAATTGTCGCCTCAGTCGGCACTTCGGCAGGAAGAAACGGAAAGCTAGCCTCTTTCCCGCGGCACCAATAAACCATTTCGCCCGCACCCGCGCCCACAGAATCCAGCGCCACCACCGGCCGCCCCTTCGCGCGCCCATCGCGCCCGATCGGCTGCACGATTAGCAGTTTGAGGCCAATTAGCGACGGATCTTTCGCTGAAGAGACGACATTTCCGATGACTCGACCAAGGATCACGTTACTTATTTCTCGCGGCGGCGAGTTCCGCTTCATGCGCCTCGTCCAACCGCACTGTATCCACGATCCCTATGATTGCCGCGTCCACTGGACGGTCCTTGCATTCTGCGGCCATGCGCGCGGAGCTGCCGGAGACGACCAACACGGTCTCGCGGTAGCCCGCCCCTACCGCATCCACGGCGATGAGATAGCCGGGCTCGTCGCGGCCTTCGGGCGAGATCGGTTTCACGATGAGGAGTTTTTTTCCTTCGAGGCGAGGATCTTTGCGAGTGGAAACTACAGTGCCGACGATGCGGGCAAGAATCATCTTGTCTGAGGATTTGCCTTTACTGCAAAACGAAGAAACTCCGCCGCCGGATTTCGCACCTCGCGCGCGGCGTCGCCCGAACGGCTACTTCGCCCGTTACTTCGCCGCCGCCATCGCGCTCTTGCCGATGGGCAGCGTATCTTCGAGCGACTGGTGCGGCCGCGGAATCACGTGCACGGCGATCAACTCGCCCACGCGCCGCGCTGCTGCTGCGCCGGCATCCGTCGCGGCTTTCACCGCCGCCACGTCGCCGCGCACCATCGCCGTCACGTAGCCCGAGCCGATCTTTTCCCATCCGACGAGCGTGACCTTCGCCGCCTTGACCATGGCGTCCGACGCTTCGATCATCGCCACGAGGCCGCGTGTCTCGATCATTCCGAGTGCTTCACCCATTCTTCATCCTCCGCAGAGACGCCTCGAAAAATTCACCGCCGGATGCGGTCTTTGCGCACCGCGTCTTCCACCAGCGCTTCCAGTTCCCGCCGGCTCAGCGTGATGCGATCCGTCACAGCCGCCTCGTCTGCCTCTGCGGTGACGGGGCGGCTGGTGCCGGCCGGCGCGCCTTGAATCCCATAGCGCGCCCGCGCCGCGAGCAATTTTTCCACATCTTCGGCGGAAAGCAAGACTTGTTTGCCGAGCAGCACGGTGACGAGCGAAACGCGCGCGAAGTGCTCGGTCGTCTCCATGCGGAAAAACGCCGTCAGCAGATCCTGCCCGTAGGTGACCACGCCGTGATTCGCCAGCAGAATTGCGTCATGACGCTGGATGAGCGGCTCGATCGCGTCGGTCAGCTCGGGAGTTCCCGGCGTTCCGTAGCGCGCCACGGGAATCGAGCCTAGCGCGATCACGCACTCGCTCAGCAGCGCGCGATCGAGCGCCACGCCCGCCGCCGCGTATCCCGTAGCCACCGGCGGATGCGCGTGGCAGACGGCGAACACATCCGGCCTCCGCCGGTAAATCAGCAAGTGCATCGGCAATTCGGAAGAGGGATTGCGCCGCCCGCTGATTTTCTTGCCCTCGAGATCGGTGATCACGAGATCGTCGGGCTCCATCATTCCTTTGCTGATGCCCGTGGGCGAGGTAAGAATGCGGCGCGAATCCAGGCGCACGGAGATGTTGCCGTCTGTCGAGGGCACGTAGCCGCGCTCGCGAATCCAGCGGCCCGCCGTGCAAACGTCGCGGCGGTGCTCGTCCTCAGTTTTTACAGCGCCAGGAGTGAGCGATTCAGAAAGCATGAGCCTCAGATTTCGTCAATTTCCGCTCGCCGGGAATCATGAATGGAGCGACATGATACACCACCGCCAAGTCGAGTAGCCGCGGAAAGTAGAATAACGCCGGCATCTGGGCCGGCAGGTTTTGCCCACGCCGCCAGAGAGTAAGCGCCAGCCGGCGCCTCGGTTGTGTAACGGCGGCCGTTTAGCGATCAGGGAAACAGTCCGTCACCACTTGCCATCACGAGACAAGAGAAGCGAGACTTTGCCCGTGTTGGTAAGCCACTGAAAGCCTGCCGGTTCAGACTCGCAAAACGGGTCGAGGAGTCCCTCCACGTTGTACCAGCCACTTGAACCTAAGACACATTCAAAGCTTGAAGGTCCAGATTGGCGCACGCCCTCATCCCAGTTTCCAAGCCGCAGAGTGAGTCGGCAACCCGCGACCGATTCGATCCAAGGTTCTTCATCGAGGGAGACGCTCTGCCGGGACGCATTCGAGAGGGATTTTACGAGCTCCCGCAGGTTTTGAGCCTCTGCCGGGCTGAATGCGCAAAGGCGTATCAATGGGCACGCTGGCGCGCCGCTCGCCAGGAATTC
>Ga0208565_1000962_pt1 | contig 18424 bp, 23 predicted proteins | sample Sb_taG_7_FD_187706 | JGI IMG/M metagenome (GOLD analysis project Ga0208565, IMG submission 187706) | Peat soil microbial communities from Weissenstadt, Germany - Sb_50d_2_FS metaG (SPAdes) (version 2) | ecosystem: Environmental > Terrestrial > Soil > Wetlands > Peat | place: Germany...
ACCGGTTGCGATCCACTCAGTGTGCCGTCCCGTAGCGCGTTCATGATGTGAGGAGCCGTATGCCTGAAAGGGCACGTACGGATCTGTGGGAGCCCCAGGGGAGCAATCCCCTGGGGCCACCCGGCCCGGAACTCCGATAGGCTTGCCACGTTTACTTGTACTCTCTGTGTTCTCCAGATTTGGTGGCTGTCACCTTTCAGATTCGAAGGGCTGCGCCGTGCTCGGTGAGGGCATCACCGAGCCCCGCCTCTATCGAGGACATCACCCCACCCCCAAGAACGCGATCTGGAAATACCAGGGCGCCCCTTGCCACCACTACCAGGTCGAGCACGACCTGCTCTTCGAGGCAATCCGCCAGGATAAACCCTACAACGAGGCCGAGCGCTGCGCGTATGCGGCGCTGGTCGGCATCATGGGCCGCATGGCCGCCGAGTCGGGCAAGATGATCACCTGGGACGAGGCGCTGAACTCGAAGCTCGAGCTGGCCCCAGGCCTGGACAAGCTCACGATGCAGTCGCCCCCGCCGGTGAAGCCCGACGCCGCCGGCCATTACCCGATCGCCATGCCGGGGTTCACGACCACGGTTTGAGCGGACCTCGATACGCCTGCCGGCGGGTCACGCATTCCAGCCCTCCGGCAGGCAGTTCCGCGTGGCCAGAGCGGATCCGCATTGACAGGTAGTCAATGTGACGCGTCGTGACTGATCGCGATGGGGGTCTACACGTGGCATGCTGCAAAGTTGCGATTGACGGGCATTCTCTTTCCTAGTGGCGAGTGGCGAGTGGCGAGAGAACTGTTGCGCTGGTTGGCCAGGGTCTCCTGACCAGCCCGTCCTCTGCGACCGATGTAGGCGTGGAGCGTGGAGCGTTATCTCCCTCTCTTTGGCTTCACCGGCCATCGGTCGCTGCCCACTATGTACCTCGCCACTCGCCACTCGCCACTCGCCGCCGCCTTCGATGCCGCGCGCCGAGTTGGGTATCCAGGGGCTGAAAAGCTGGGGCCGCAACTGGTATAGAAAAGTCCGAGAAACGCGGAGTTCAAGCAGCCAGGAACGGCCCGAGCCCGCCGCCCACCCCTGCCGGGGGCCCGGTGGCCAAGCCGGAGATTAGCACGGCGGATCGCCTTCGTTCAAGGGAGGGGTCGAGCCGGGCCGGGCCCCCGCAGGGGAGGGGCGTGAGTTGTTGAGGCCGTCGGGAGACGAGCGAGTTCGCAGTCTTTCCGACCGCAGAGCGGTTTCGTTCAAGACCCACTTTCACCGGTACTGGACGGGCGTCCGGTTCAGATTAGTTGAGATTTCTGAAGTTTCGGCAGCGCTCACTGCCCCCGTGGGACTTCCGATTCTTTGTCATAAGGTGTTACTTGACAAGGACAAACATCCGAACAGTCGGCCTTGTTCTGACAGTTCTCAATCATTTCCGTCTCTTTCCCTCGGGTCGACTGGCTCGATTCGCGGAGGGAGCGCGCAGGGGCCACTTACTTTGTAGCACAAAGTAAACGTGGATAGCCGATTTAGATGGGGATGGTGTCAGACTTTGTTCTTGGTTCTTACGTGCTGTCTTCGAAACCAAAAACAAAGTCTGACCCCTGATGATTGAGCGATCCGCTCCCGGCGATGAAGCCGGGAGGAACTCGCAGATCGAGGTGAACTGTTCATAAGTAAATGTGTTTCAATCCGCTCCCGGCGATGAAGCCGGGAGGAACCGCCGTGCGCCATGATCGTGTTCCGGACATCGTGCTGTTTCAATCCGCTCCCGGCGATGAAGCCGGGAGGAACCTGAATCTGCTCGCGACCGAACCGCTGATCTGCTGTTTCAATCCGCTCCCGGCGATGAAGCCGGGAGGAACCCGGCCAGGTCCCCGCCGCCGGTAAAACCGGACCTGTTTCAATCCGCTCCCGGCGATGAAGCCGGGAGGAACGAGCCGCCAGCGAGCGAAACGGTCGGCGATCAAACGTTTCAATCCGCTCCCGGCGATGAAGCCGGGAGGAACGGTCAATCCATAGCAGGATCGATCACGAGCTGGCGGTTTCAATCCGCTCCCGGCGATGAAGCCGGGAGGAACCCAGCCTGATCCCGACGATGTTGACCTGGGTGAAGTTTCAATCCGCTCCCGGCGATGAAGCCGGGAGGAACCCTGCGGGCTAGAAGCACCGCCGCCGTCATGACCGTTTCAATCCGCTCCCGGCGATGAAGCCGGGAGGAACTCATCCCGTGGGGCACGGGGATCTTCTCCACACGTTTCAATCCGCTCCCGGCGATGAAGCCGGGAGGAACGGGACCAGGCGATCGAGCACATCAAGCAGGTTTCGTTTCAATCCGCTCCCGGCGATGAAGCCGGGAGGAACCCGGCGGACTGACCGCCAAGGCGGATGGGAGACCTGTTTCAATCCGCTCCCGGCGATGAAGCCGGGAGGAACTCGGCCGCGCAGCACGGATCCAGGTCATTGAGCTCGTTTCAATCCGCTCCCGGCGATGAAGCCGGGAGGAACCTCGGGCCGGACGTACACCGCACCCGTGTACCGCTGTTTCAATCCGCTCCCGGCGATGAAGCCGGGAGGAACAGGCCCAGCCCGCCCCCGATCAGCCCCACCAGGAAGTTTCAATCCGCTCCCGGCGATGAAGCCGGGAGGAACCCGCCGAGACAAGCTCGAAACCCACGGCAACCACCAGTTTCAATCCGCTCCCGGCGATGAAGCCGGGAGAAACTTTCTGCGACTCTGCCGCGGAGGTACTGGGTACACTGTTTCAATCCGCTCCCGGCGATGAAGCCGGGAGGAACACCGTCGACCAGGAAGAGCTAACCTGCACAGTCTGTTTCAATCCGCTCCCGGCGATGAAGCCGGGAGGAACGCGACGGGCCTTGCGAGCAACCCGGCCGCGATCAGGTTTCAATCCGCTCCCGGCGATGAAGCCGGGAGGAACGCGACGGGCCTTGCGAGCAACCCGGCCGCGATCAGGTTTCAATCCGCTCCCGGCGATGAAGCCGGGAGGAACGAGATCGCTGCGCGTAATCGATCGCCAGTACTCTCTGTTTCAATCCGCTCCCGGCGATGAAGCCGGGAGGAACTTTCTTCTGCGGTCGTTTCAGCCGGCGTCCGGATGTTTCAATCCGCTCCCGGCGATGAAGCCGGGAGGAACGACCCCGCCGCCATCACCGCCGCCGCCGCTCGCACGTTTCAATCCGCTCCCGGCGATGAAGCCGGGAGGAACTCGTCGTACCATCGCTGAGTTTCGACGTTGGAGTGTTTCAATCCGCTCCCGGCGATGAAGCCGGGAGGAACGCGAGCCCGATCCTGATGTCGTCGAACGAGTCGATGTTTCAATCCGCTCCCGGCGATGAAGCCGGGAGGAACATGTGGTCCCGGCGACGTTCGACCGGACCCAACGAGTTTCAATCCGCTCCCGGCGATGAAGCCGGGAGGAACCTACGTGATTTGGTTGTCAGGGTCGGGGCTGACTTGTTTCAATCCGCTCCCGGCGATGAAGCCGGGAGGAACCCAGTGGCCCATCAGATCCTCTCCTGCAGCGCCCGCAGTTTCAATCCGCTCCCGGCGATGAAGCCGGGAGGAACTTCGTCTTGCCTTCGATCACTTGAGCCATCCGAACTGTTTCAATCCGCTCCCGGCGATGAAGCCGGGAGGAACGTGCTTTGGGCCGTATCGCAGGTCAGGAAGACTTGTTTCAATCCGCTCCCGGCGATGAAGCCGGGAGGAACGTTTCGGCGGCGGAGCCGGCTTGGGCGGCTTGACTGTTTCAATCCGCTCCCGGCGATGAAGCCGGGAGGAACTAGCCCTCACCGGTATACCCAGTCCCTCCACGGCAAGTTTCAATCCGCTCCCGGCGATGAAGCCGGGAGGAACGGGAGCTACAGTCGTGCTGCACCAAGGTCGGTGTGTTTCAATCCGCTCCCGGCGATGAAGCCGGGAGGAACACGGGCTCGACGGGATCGACGGTGCTGGACTGGCAGTTTCAATCCGCTCCCGGCGATGAAGCCGGGAGGAACCCAACTACTTGCGGGCCACCGCGCACGATGAGTTGTTTCAATCCGCTCCCGGCGATGAAGCCGGGAGGAACGATCGTCCCAATTGAGAATCGCAAGTGCTCGGTAAGTTTCAATCCGCTCCCGGCGATGAAGCCGGGAGGAACGAGTAACCCAGATCACTACCGGAGAGGTTAGCCTGTTTCAATCCGCTCCCGGCGATGAAGCCGGGAGGAACGCGTTGATTGCACGTTCCAGCTTGAGAGCATTGGAGTTTCAATCCGCTCCCGGCGATGAAGCCGGGAGGAACGCCGTTGATCGTGAGATAATCAGTGCTCACCAGGGTTTCAATCCGCTCCCGGCGATGAAGCCGGGAGGAACGCCGGAATCCCCCGCGGGGCCCGCTTGTGGACCGGTTTCAATCCGCTCCCGGCGATGAAGCCGGGAGGAACGTCATACACCGGCGGACACTGCGAACGGAGGTCGTTTCAATCCGCTCCCGGCGATGAAGCCGGGAGGAACAAGCGAGGGGGCGTACATCTGGTCAACGAAGAGGAGTTTCAATCCGCTCCCGGCGATGAAGCCGGGAGGAACCTGATCGAGCATGGTTCTCCGCAGCTCATTGCCGTTTCAATCCGCTCCCGGCGATGAAGCCGGGAGGAACCCGAGGTGACCAGCGAATTGCTCCGCACATATCGCCGTTTCAATCCGCTCCCGGCGATGAAGCCGGGAGGAACCCATCCGCCGCTCGATCGATGTCATCAACGGTTTGTTTCAATCCGCTCCCGGCGATGAAGCCGGGAGGAACCACGTCCTTGAGGAACTGAGGGCTCGCAGCCTGAGTTTCAATCCGCTCCCGGCGATGAAGCCGGGAGGAACGCGCGCTATCGAACAAGTCTTCGATCGGATCGATGTTTCAATCCGCTCCCGGCGATGAAGCCGGGAGGAACCGGGATCATCCTGATGCCGTGGGTGATCATCAATGTTTCAATCCGCTCCCGGCGATGAAGCCGGGAGGAACTGATTCTGACATGAGGAGCTCGATCGTGACACCAGTTTCAATCCGCTCCCGGCGATGAAGCCGGGAGGAACCCGAGGGTGACATCACCAGAACCAGTGAACACGGGTTTCAATCCGCTCCCGGCGATGAAGCCGGGAGGAACCTCAGTAAAGACTGATGTGGACTTCATATCGATCTGTTTCAATCCGCTCCCGGCGATGAAGCCGGGAGGAACCGGCGAGCTGGTCGTCAAAGCCCGTGTTCGAGTCAGTTTCAATCCGCTCCCGGCGATGAAGCCGGGAGGAACCTGCGGATGAAGGAGGGCAACCGCAAGGGTATATTGTTTCAATCCGCTCCCGGCGATGAAGCCGGGAGGAACCCAGCCAAATTCGACTCCCGCACGACGACGACAAGTTTCAATCCGCTCCCGGCGATGAAGCCGGGAGGAACCCGAGCGGCTCTTGCTGGCGGCTGACAATCTGCTGGTTTCAATCCGCTCCCGGCGATGAAGCCGGGAGGAACCCGCAGACACTAACGGCAACCTGACGTCCAACTGGTTTCAATCCGCTCCCGGCGATGAAGCCGGGAGGAACGCGCGATCGCGGCAGCACAGAACCCATTTGAAGGGTTTCAATCCGCTCCCGGCGATGAAGCCGGGAGGAACCGGGTGCGGGTGGCCGAGGCCGCGGTTGGGGCGAAGTTTCAATCCGCTCCCGGCGATGAAGCCGGGAGGAACTTGCCGTTGCGATGGTTGCCGTTGCGACGGCGAGGTTTCAATCCGCTCCCGGCGATGAAGCCGGGAGGAACTTGTCTGGCCGTAGGCCGGTGAGTTCGCCACTCAGTTTCAATCCGCTCCCGGCGATGAAGCCGGGAGGAACGTGCGTTGATTGCACGTTCCAGCTTGAGAGCATTGGAGTTTCAATCCGCTCCCGGCGATGAAGCCGGGAGGAACGCGCTGCGCGTCTTCTGCTGGGGACCACGCGGGAACGTTTCAATCCGCTCCCGGCGATGAAGCCGGGAGGAACCAGTGCTGGACTGGTTTGTTCCTGGAGGATGTCAACGTTTCAATCCGCTCCCGGCGATGAAGCCGGGAGGAACGCTCGTTGATCGCGGTGATGTAGCTTGTGGGGGTGGTTTCAATCCGCTCCCGGCGATGAAGCCGGGAGGAACCCGTCCGGTCAGTTCCAGGCACTCGCCACAAGGCTGTTTCAATCCGCTCCCGGCGATGAAGCCGGGAGGAACGCGATCGCCCCCTGCACGTCCACGAGCCGAACAGGGTTTCAATCCGCTCCCGGCGATGAAGCCGGGAGGAACCCGGCGATCGCATTGGCCGTGCATGAACAGAGCTGTTTCAATCCGCTCCCGGCGATGAAGCCGGGAGGAACCCGTGTCGAACCAGGTTGGGATGAACCGCCGCAGGTTTCAATCCGCTCCCGGCGATGAAGCCGGGAGGAACTCGGTCTTGTTCTTTGCAGCAAGTAGGCCATGCCGGTTTCAATCCGCTCCCGGCGATGAAGCCGGGAGGAACGAGTTTTACTACTCCGTCCCGGGCGACGCGCCAAGTTTCAATCCGCTCCCGGCGATGAAGCCGGGAGGAACCCGACGAATCTCGCCGCGTGACTGCTGGCCAGGAGTTTCAATCCGCTCCCGGCGATGAAGCCGGGAGGAACGCCCGCGTGCTCGTGCCCCGACCATCAAACCAAAGTTTCAATCCGCTCCCGGCGATGAAGCCGGGAGGAACCTCCCAGTCCTGCTATGACGATGCTGTGCAATACAAGTTTCAATCCGCTCCCGGCGATGAAGCCGGGAGGAACGAGGACGTCGCCGGGCTTGGCTCCCTGAGGTAGAAGTTTCAATCCGCTCCCGGCGATGAAGCCGGGAGGAACCCGCGGTTGAGGCTGCGTACAACGCTCAGAAGAAGTTTCAATCCGCTCCCGGCGATGAAGCCGGGAGGAACCCGGGCGATGCAGCAAGATGCGCAGACGTACCAGTGTTTCAATCCGCTCCCGGCGATGAAGCCGGGAGGAACCAAACACCTGGTCTGGGAGGAGCATTAACCTATGGGTTTCAATCCGCTCCCGGCGATGAAGCCGGGAGGAACGCGCTTTCGCTACCGTTTGGGCCCGCCAGGTGGTGTTTCAATCCGCTCCCGGCGATGAAGCCGGGAGGAACGCGGCGACTGGACCTGCAAACCGAAGCGCAAGAGCTGTTTCAATCCGCTCCCGGCGATGAAGCCGGGAGGAACGCCGCCGGAGAAAGTCCACATCGGAGCGCAACCCGTTTCAATCCGCTCCCGGCGATGAAGCCGGGAGGAACCGAGCTGACGTGCGAGCGGTGGCGGCGGCGATGGCGTTTCAATCCGCTCCCGGCGATGAAGCCGGGAGGAACGAGAACAAGGTCCCCGTCATCCCGCCCACGGGCCGTTTCAATCCGCTCCCGGCGATGAAGCCGGGAGGAACTCGGCTTCACCTGGTGCCCGAGCTCCTTCTCGAGCTGTTTCAATCCGCTCCCGGCGATGAAGCCGGGAGGAACCTGCGTGATGACGCTGTAAGACCCGTCCAGATTTGTTTCAATCCGCTCCCGGCGATGAAGCCGGGAGGAACCAGCTTCCGTGGCCGCGGCGGATGGAACTGGGCTGTTTCAATCCGCTCCCGGCGATGAAGCCGGGAGGAACCGTCCTGACTGACTCTTGACGGCGATGCCCTTGCCGTTTCAATCCGCTCCCGGCGATGAAGCCGGGAGGAACACCCGCGGCAGGTCCAGGATGGTCCGGACGCGATCGTTTCAATCCGCTCCCGGCGATGAAGCCGGGAGGAACATGTAGCCCGCGACGCCCGCGAGTCAACCCCGGAGTTTCAATCCGCTCCCGGCGATGAAGCCGGGAGGAACCTGCTGGACCTTGTCATCGACCGTCTTTGTCGATTCGTTTCAATCCGCTCCCGGCGATGAAGCCGGGAGGAACGTCCCCCCGACCGCCCTGCCCCGCCGAAGAAAGGGGTTTCAATCCGCTCCCGGCGATGAAGCCGGGAGGAACCAGGGGATGCCCCATCGCTGCTTGGAGAAGGGCTGTTTCAATCCGCTCCCGGCGATGAAGCCGGGAGGAACGCGTGACACAGGGCCAAACCACGGAGGCACGAATGTTTCAATCCGCTCCCGGCGATGAAGCCGGGAGGAACGGCAAACGCACGCGCAACCGAGGGGGCCTGGACAGTTTCAATCCGCTCCCGGCGATGAAGCCGGGAGGAACGGCCGCTGAGCCTGGCAGACGTCGTGTCCACGTGTGTGTTTCAATCCGCTCCCGGCGATGAAGCCGGGAGGAACGCACGGTCAAGCCCCTCACAGTGGAGGAACTGCTGTTTCAATCCGCTCCCGGCGATGAAGCCGGGAGGAACCCGCTGTCAGGCCGCCCAGTGTGACCGAGCCGATGTTTCAATCCGCTCCCGGCGATGAAGCCGGGAGGAACCGGCCTTTCCGACGGGGATCGAACCGCGATTGGGGTTTCAATCCGCTCCCGGCGATGAAGCCGGGAGGAACAGGAACAGCCCTGCCAGGGACCAGTCCACGTTGGTTTCAATCCGCTCCCGGCGATGAAGCCGGGAGGAACGCGAGCCAGCGTCGATCCGCTGTAGGCCGTTGTGGGGTTTCAATCCGCTCCCGGCGATGAAGCCGGGAGGAACCCGCCGCCGGCGGGCTCTTCGCCGCGGATTTCTAGTTTCAATCCGCTCCCGGCGATGAAGCCGGGAGGAACCTTCGGATCCTGGGTTCAGGCCGCCATTCCTACTGTTTCAATCCGCTCCCGGCGATGAAGCCGGGAGGAACGCCGCTGCCATGTTCGGGGGCTCGGGCTCGTCGAAGTTTCAATCCGCTCCCGGCGATGAAGCCGGGAGGAACCGCCTTGCCTCAAGTCGCTTCGCCGTAGGATGTTGCAGACCTGGATTCGCGAACCCTGTGCAACAAGAGTCTCGGCGCGAGCGAGCGAGCGACAAGGCCGAACGTAAGTCATTTCGAGGCCACCTCCTTTGGAAATCGCGAAACCCCCGGCTTTGGGACGAAGCGGTGGGTTCGCGGCGAGAAAGAGCCGTAAGGGGAATGGTTCACCTTCGATATTCTACCGAGAACAAATTGCCAAGGAGCTAATTTCCTACGCCCCGACCGAGGGCCCCTACCCTGTTCTCACGCGTGGCCTCAAGTCACCTTCAAAAGATCAAGGGTCCCTCGAGATCGATGGGGGCCTTGACTCCGAAGTGCTCAATCCCGCGTCTGACGGTTTCGTCCAGTGGATAGAAACGCAGGCTGTCCTCATCGGGGTTGATGATGGCGAGAAGGTCGTTTCGAAGGACAACCCAGTGCTCCGCCTCTACCAGACACTCGAAGACCGATTTCTGGACGCGCTGGCCGTAGTTCTTGCAAGCCTGGGCCATTTTGCGCAGGCGACGCCGGCCCTCCTTGCTCGTGGTCGACACATCGTACGTGATCAGAACGAGCATGGACGTATAACACTCAGTGTAAATTGGAGACTAGCCGCGAGGCATCAGGCTCGGGAACCAGGGCCGAGGCGCTTCCCCAGCCCTCAACGCAAGATGCACGGTAGATAGGTGTCGGAATCTCCCCGAAGGTGTCGGGCAAGGAGCTTAGCCTGGAGAAACGGTAGCTGCCCGACCCGAACATTGGTGTCAAGAAGGGGGTGGGCGACCTCGTCACGCTTACGCGCCACAAAGGCCTGGACCAGCGCCTTGCGTCCGGTTGAAGTCAGCTCGACCGACCCGCCGTCTCGGTCGATAAAATCGTCGGGTGTGATTTGCTGGCGGTTGATCAGTGCCAGGACCAGTCGGTCCGCAACCAGGGTGCGAAACTCTTCGAGCAGGTCCAGCGCGAGGCTGGGCCGGCCGGGGCGGTCGCTGTGCAGAAAACCGACGTCGGGGTCCAGTCCAGCCGCGGTCAGCGCGGCGGTGCAGTCATTGAGCATCAAGGCGTACGTGAACGATAGGAGAGCGTTGACGCGATCCAGGGGAGGACGGCGCGACCGGCCGTTCATGGGGAACTCCGCTCGTCGGGCTGGCCGGATCAGGCGGGGTAACACATCGAAGTGGACCCGAGCGGAGTCGCCTTCATGACCTCGAACGGAATCGCAGGTCGTCGCCCCCTCCAGGTCCTTGATGTGCTCCCCGAGACGAGAGGCTGCTCGCTCCAGCGCGGCGCGGTCGTCGGGATCGTCGGTTTCGCGAGCCCCGCGCAGTTGCGCGTTTCGCGCGTTGTGCAGCTTGCCCGCAACAAACGTGCGGGCCAGCCTGGCGCAGGCATCCGGATTGTCAGCCCGGCGGAACTGTTCGCGCCGCAAAAGAACATTGCCCGAGCGTGGGGCATCGATCCGCGCGATCAAGCGGCCGGATTCCGTGAGGTAGGTCAGGGCGACCTTGGACTCGGCGCAGATCTCGACCACGCCCGGACTGACGGTGACCGGGCCAAAGACGGCGATCCCGTCGAGGTGATGGATCGGCACCGAAGCGCGGGTTTCCCTCTCAACCTTCACCACGACGTTTTGATGATCGCGCTTGAGGTAGGCACCAATCGTGAAAACGTAAAGCGTGTTGAGTGCGATGTTCATCGTCACTGCCTGTTGGTCTGAGGCGTATGGCCGGTTCAACGGCCGGGGAGCGGGTCCGAGAATTGAGGGTCGAACAAATGACGGGCCATGGCATCCACGCGGCGTGAATTGCCGACAATTTCGGGAAGGCAATGGCCGCGAAGGGAGCAGCCGCGGCATCGTGGTTTCAGGACGGCCTGGGGCACTCGTCCCGATTCGAGCAGCTCATGGAGCCGGGCGACCGCGGCCTCGGTCTTGGCACGGAGGTCGGGTGTGAACTCCACTGTACGTCGAGCCTTGCTCTTGGCATGGTAGATCGCCCCTTGGGGAATATCGCGCCCAAGCATCTCCTCGAGGCAGAGTGCCTGGGCGCAGAGTTGGACGTCGTCGTTATCCCACCGTCTCTTTCGGCCCTGCTTGTATTCCACAGGGAGCGCAGTCTCAACGAAAGGCTGGCCGCGTGGACGACGTCCTGGGGGCCGATGAAACTCGACCAGATCAGCGCGGCCGTAGAGCCGGAGCCGCCGCGAGGCGATCCACAGCCCGCGTTCCGTACGCACGCCCCTGCGCCGCTCGAACCCTGGCCGGTCCGCCCGCTGGTGCAAGATGTCGCCCTGGCGCGTGTGCTCGTTGTGAACGTAGAGTCCGTCCAGATGCCGCAAGGCCGCGCGACGTTCACAGTAGAGCAGAGCATTCAGCGCTGAGAGGGGGACGAGGTCATCGTCATTACCGGGGCCCATGGATTTTGCGTCCCGAACACGAAGGAGCGTGAACCTCAAATAATAAAACTGTTGAATGTGCCATCGTCAACCAATGGCAGGGCGCCCGCCATGTATCCGAGGAATTCGTCGTAGGGCAAAGTCCAGAGATGAACCCCAGGAAGTTCCGGCGAATCGACGACCCCAAGTCCCTCTAGGCGATTCGCATAAATCTGAACGCTGTGTCGCTGGATCTCCCTCCAGTCGACTGGGCTTCCCTTCTTGAGTTTCTCCTGGAGCGTTCGAGACACGATCGCCGTGACAGTCTTTTGGTCAATCACTCGAAAGAGCTCTTCGACCTTCGGGAAATCATAGCTGGCTTCGGCCTGACGAAGTTCTTTGTGCAAGTCGGCCCTGCGGCCCAAGCGAATCTCCCTCTCCAACGCTTCCGTGCAGTACGCCGGATCAATCTTGCCCTCAGCCCAGAGTTCGCCGAGCACCTGGGCGGCATCGACCAAACCGGGATTCACGTTGAGGAGCCCACCCGAAACCAATTCAAAGTCCCAAACCGTCGCAGGGTTATACTCGCCATGACGGTTAACGCGGCCGAGGATTTGGAGCAAGCTGGTCAGACTCGCACGCTGGCGCAAGCCGTTGCGGAAGGACAAATCGACCCCGGCCTCGACGCAGGATGTCGCGACTAAAGTCCAATCCGGATCTGTGCGATACGCAAGTCGGGTTTTCACACGCTGCAACGTAATACCGCGATGATGCGGTGTAAGGGCGGTTGAGAGGTGCATGACGGCGTCTGCACCCTTCTTCACCCTGAGCAGGTCGGCCAATGCAGCGGCGATTTGCACGGTATTGACGATAACCAGACGTGGACCGTCGATGTCGTCGATCAGTTCGACGAGCGCGTCCATCGAAATCGGGCCGCCGTGTGTTCGCACCGTCACTCGCTTGCGTTCGGCCTCGGCGGCGTCCGTCCTTACCGACGATGTCACGATCCGTGGTAATTCCTGCGGTAGCTTCGTGATCTCGGGGATGGTCCAGATGCGATTGAGCGATCCGGAACCCAAGACGAAGTGACAACCCCACCCTGCGGCCAGCTCTCGTATCCAATGCCAGGCCTGAGGCCATAGCTTCGCAGGGAGGGATGCGTGAGACTCGTCTATGAAAACACCAGAGCCCACGAGTTCATGGAGCTTCCGCAGACCACCCGTTGAGCGTGCCGCAAGAGTCTCAAAGAATTGCACGGCAGTGGTGACGACGATGGGTGCCCGCCACATGGCGGCGAGGTGACGGGACGACGGGTCTCCGTACTCAGCCCTGTGGTGATGGGCAGCAACAACATCCTCGGGGTCCTCCCCAGGCAGCACCAAGGATTGCCGATAGACATCGACTGCTTGGTCGATGATGTTCGTGAAAGGCAGCACCACGAACAGCCTACGTAGCCCCGGTTCCTTGCTTTCGGCGGCTCGAAGAAGGTGGGCCATCACGGCGGTGGTCTTGCCGGTCCCCACCGGACTATCGCACTCCCAGAGCGAGGAAGCTGCAGGGTCCACGTCGCGACATTGCTTATAGATCTCCTGCCGAACTCGCGTACGCTCGTCCGTCTTGCCGCGGGCCAGGTCCGCCACAAAGTCGTCAAGCCGCATCAGCCGTTTGGCTGCTTGTAATTGCGGCACAGCCTTCTCGTGGTTGTCCCCATAATGGCGCGCGGTGTCGCTGTGATCGGCATCGACCAGGCATGACAGGGCGATGCGGCATAGGACCTGTCCGATACCACCGGTGGATAGCGTGGGACCAATCTCCTCCAACTCATGGACCGCTTCCTCGTGGGTCCTCAAGTACGAGGCGAGCCTCTCATCGACCAGCTCACGCAATGGGCGGCCGTCCGGTCCAGGCAGACAATGCCGCAGGGAGTTTTTTTCTCGAATGCTCTCCTCAGGTAAGGAAGGTAGCCCTCCGTGGTGAGAGTAAATCAGCATTGCCGCGAGTTGGTGGTCATAGTCTGCCCCTCGATTGCTGAGGAGATAAGCTACCCCCGCGTCTTCGTGCCTCGGGTCTAGTCTCTCGGTGCTAGACCTCGCGAGAATGCGCTGGTTCTTGGGGTCCAGCTTCCCTAGGTCGTGGAATTCGGCTGCCTTACGCGCCGCCGCAATCAGGAGCGATCCGTTAGTGGGCGAAAAGCGAGCCGCGTGAGTGGCACGGCGGACAGCTCCGTTCGTCACATTCGTGACGTGCTCGTGATATGGCTGCGCGGCGATGCCCTTGTTTGGGCGAGCGCTATGAGCCAGTGGTGCTGGAGTTGGGGCCATTTTCAAACTCCTCAACAAGGTCGCGGATTGGTTTGACCTTTGCAGCAAGTTCCTCAGGAAGTGTCGCCGGAACGTCGTAGTCATCCCACGAGTTGGAGGGTTGACCAGGCTGTTGCTTCTTCCGAGGACGTAAGGCGTCAAGAAGGGCAAAGTCTGAGCACGAGCCCAGTGCGTTCTTGTGCTCGATCACCCAGGCGTGCCGAATGCCGACGAGAGGCCGAACATAGGATGCGGTGTGCGTGTAAGCCAGCGGAATAAGGCGGTAGAGCAGTTCAATATCTGCGGCTGTGCAGCCTGACTTGACGGCCGCAGTCGGGTTCACGAAGAAGGGCATGCAGTAAACACCGTGCTGCACGATCCGGTAGCCGAGAGGTGCCATTCCACGGTCCTTGTCGACCTCGACGCCTGCCTTGTTGGTATTGGTCATCCTTTCCACCGCAATTGGGGCGATCGAGAGCCCTAACCCAAATTGAACGACTCCGGTTTTGATGCTATTCAGGAGCTTCAAGTCGGCATCGCCTAGTTTCTTGCCAGACTTGGACCTCGCTCTCGAAGTCCCTGCCGCACTTACCTCTCCTCCTGCGTCGCCGTTCTCCTTGGTCTCCTTTCGCTTCTCCAGAAACGTGTTTCCAAAAACCCTTGCGTCCCAGTACTTGCCGGCGAAACGGTCTTCCCTGATCTCGGCCTCGATCTTTGGACGGTCGCGTCCCCTCGATTCCAGGATGGCGAACCGTTCGCCGTCCAAATTGAGGTCCCCGGCAATCGCGAGCCAGACCGGGCCCTCTTTGACCTCCACAAGGTCGCGGATCTTGCGCTTGAAGGACGGTGGCGAGATTTCCCCGCGTCCGTCAGGGCGTTGGCGCGGGTCGCTTTCGCGGTCCGGATCACCGTTGGGGTTTGAGTTGACGACCTCGATGATGAGAAGCCCCGTTGCTCTCGCGATCGGGGCCGAGCCGTTTTCCGCACTCATGACTTGGTCTCCTCGGTGGTCTCGGGAACAATGCTCTGGACAATCGCCGACTCGGGACTGGCCAGGTAGCCGAGCAGCATCTGAGCCTTTTCTTCGTCGTTGCAGGCGCCCGGCAAAGCGTTCTTGTCAATGGCAAGCTCAATGTCGGCTGCCGCCTTCCGAAGCTCGGTAGGGGCGACACTCAGGTACAACACGACCCGTTCAGCAAGTCGTGCGAGCCCCTGTTTAGGGTTTTCGAGCGCAGTGGGCATCAGAGCATTCCCTATCAGTCTTTGGGGAAATTGCCCCTCTCGCATGACCCGGCAATAGGTGCGATGAAGCTCGTCGGCCATGTTCAGCAGCCGCCCTATCAGGTACGAATTGCTCTTCATATATGCTCCCTTCTTGTGGTTGGCCTTTGCGAGCACCAGTCCTAGCGTGGCCGGAACGAGCAAGGGAATCTCCCGGAAAGTCTTCGAAACCGGAAACACCTTGCCCTCGATGTGTGACCTTCCCAGTGCGAGCACGACAGGAGTCGCGCTTAGTACAAGGGCACGCAGGGCTTCGCGCGCTGCCTCGGCGCAGGCTGGTCCGGTTTCGAGCAATAATGCCATACCGAGACCAAGTCGTGCGTTGGACACACGCTTGGGCCTTTCCCCATTGGACTCCCACCAGGTATTGAGAACGCGAACAACACCGTCGGGGCAAGGCGTGCGAGGCGAAATCCACTGCGGCTTGCCACCTGGGTCGAAGGCTCTGATGCGAATCTGCGGAATGTTCCGGGCCGCGAGTTGCCACTCCTGAGCCGCTGCAATCAGGCGTTTAGCGGCGAACTGTCTGCTGTACAGGAGCTTCTTGCGCGCCGTGTCCGCTTTCGCGATCACCAAAACGGAAATCATGAGTTTCGGGTTGCTTGACAGCACGCCCTGGAGGGTCTGGATCAGCGACTCTGTGCTACGCGCGAAGCGGGCCTCTGCAAGCGGCCCGCTTGCTTCATCGCCGCCGCTATTGTTGACGAAGAACCCTGTCAAGTGGAGGGGGGACGCGGGCATCTTGTCGGCATAGGCTACAAGAACAGCCGACTGCTTGTTGTAGCCGCAAGAATTCGAGACATCCGCCCACGTCTGGTTCTCTCGACCTTTGTCGGTAATCCATTGGAGAGCGGAAGAAAGCCGGGCCTGGACCTCCGGTCCGACCGGACAAGCATCCGACTCGATCAGGCCATAACGCTGCTGGCAGGGTATGTCCGCCAAGCTGAAGAGCTTCACCTTCCCAAGCCTGGGCAGATTGCGCTCTGGCATGGTCCCCAGTGGCCCTCGGATAGGCTCACCAAAGATGCCAACCCGCTCATCCCCAGACGCGGAACTCGCTTTGCACGCTCCCACCGACGGTTCAGTGGGTTGCAGCGCAACCAGACGCTCGTTAACAGCGTCCCAGACGGCATCGTGATTTGCCGGGTAGTCGCCGTGTGCATTCCAGTCAGCAAGCTCGAGGACCAGAGAGAATGACTCGTTAGTCGCCCTCTTGTTGATCGCCGGGTCACGGCCCGAAAATAACATCTTCAGGCAGTCGTCGGTGCAGACGCCTCCGCTCCCCGAGATGAGCACCTGCAGCAGGGCCGCCCCGAGTCGCTGATGGAGAATCCCGACGCTCAGCGTTTGGGACCGCCTCAGAAGTTCCAGGAGCGGCTTGAGGCGAGCATCTGCGCTCGCCATCTCAGCGAGAAGCGCCCGAGGGGCCTCCGTCTCCAGTTGTATATCTGGGATCGCGAGAAGCGCGCGGGCAAGGTCCTTTAGAAGCACCCACGCGGCCTCCTTGAGGCAGAGGGAGACCTTGGACCTCGCGGAGAAATCCCAATTCGATTCGCAGACAAGGTGCGCCTTCTCGGCCAGCCCCTTACACTCCTCAGGCTGAAGCCTCACCCCCTTCCTCCTGGCCACCCTGACTTGCTCTTGGAAGTTCTTAGCCTCAGCTCCTGACTTGAGGCGGAAGAGCGGGTCTACATTAAAGCCTGGCGACGATTCGCGAAGGCCACCGGTGCTTCGCTCAAACTTGCGCATCGCGCCAAGAGCATCCCTCGGGATCAGTCGTGGGCTGACGATCTGACCCTGGGGATCGATTCGCGCTTCGAGCGCCGGGCGATTCGGGTAAGGCTGGATCCGCTTGTCCGATATCCCCACCGCGACACCCGCGGAGCGCAAGCTACTGTCAACGTCATGAAGTTCAAGGAGCATAGACAAGCACCCCTTTCTCGATCTTGACGTTTTGGCGAAATGTCGGTTTGCGAAGGGGATCGTTTTGTCGTGGGAAGACGCTCTCGAGCATGCTCGGCAGTACAAAGTTCAGCTCATCCTGGACCTGGGTCCCGGCACGAAATGAGCCCAGATAATCTGGAACGAATTCCTGCCAGCCAAGGCAGGGAGTTCTGTGAAACTGACCCCGATGGAGGCGCCTTGCGAACATTTCCAGATACGCGTGGGCTCCATTGACCTTCCCCCACGCCTGGGCTCGTGTGCTCAGTCGCTCCAAAGGGGCGCCCGACGCCCTCACTTCGGCATAAATGCGGTAACACACATTGATGAGGACCGTTGCAACAAGCTGAAAACTCGTCCCGCCACGAACTTGCTCGCTTTTCCGCAATGGCCCCCCGTAATTCGTCGTGTAGGTGTGATAGATGATGGGCGAGCATATCTCGACACGCGTTGGGAGAACTTCGGCGCTCTGGAGCCACAAGACCGATTCGAAGATGCCTTTGACAGCGCTTCGAGTAGGAACCGGGTAACTTGTGGGCGTGTCGCCGGTGTCTGGACGAGTCCAGAGGGCAGTCGGCCCAGATACCTCCAGGTTGAGTTCGTATTTGCTCATGTTGGCCGCTCTTGTTGACCGGCTTGCTCTGGATGGAGCACGGCACGGACTTGTAATGACCTTGACGCTTTAGGTTTTCCCCTTACCCCTTTCCTTCAGCAGATACTGGCGTTCACATCTCATACGGCAATCATAACGGGGAGAGATCCACTCTGCAATGGGGTACAATCGACTTTCACCGTTCGACGGCCTAGCCGACTTGGGCGGTGCGGATTGAAACAGTATTTGCCGAAGGAACGGGGATGGGCTCTCTTCCTCGGCGCCTGGCTGCCGAGGTCGAGAGCCGCCCTGTGAGATGGCGTCGCCCTGACGATTACCGCAGCCCAGTCGCGCGAGGCCGGTCCACTCCAGAACAACCCGGCTTGGCCACAGGCCCCGAAGCGGTTGGACCGCGGTTTTTAGGTCGGCGTGCAGGCCAGGGACAACGCGACATATTGCCGAGAACAGACTGTAACGATGGTCGAGAGGAAACGCCGTCCCGACCAGAACGAACGATAAATGAATAATGGGCATCTTCCCGGATCTCCTCGTCGATCCTGAACGTGTGGCCACCTTGACGGTATAACGCGCGCATGAATGTGAGTCAACAACCAAACCGGGGTCGTCTTAGCATTTCCTGATCACGGCAGGCCGAGTTCCGGGGACGCCATACCTAACTGCTTGGGCGAATTCCGGGAAATCAGGGAGGGCAACGAGAGAACGGCCATTGCGGCTGATGGGCATCAGGCAGGCACGGCTCGAGCCGCTGGCGTGGAGCGCCTCGGGCCGCGATAGAACGGTCAACGGGTGAGCGGCGGCGAGTGGGAAGGAACCGATTGATTTTTCCGAAAGACTTGCCTGTTTCGGTGACATACTGATAGAGAGGGGCCGCTCGTCGGCATGGTTCAAATCCTGGGTTTATCGAGTCTATAGCAGGATTACCGGGCCGGATCAGTGAACAAACTGCTAGCGGAGTGCGTATCACCTGGTAGACTTCTACCAGGAGATATACCATGCCAGGACCCGGTGAATACCGACCCGACCCCACCG
>Ga0208565_1000964_pt1 | contig 18416 bp, 9 predicted proteins | sample Sb_taG_7_FD_187706 | JGI IMG/M metagenome (GOLD analysis project Ga0208565, IMG submission 187706) | Peat soil microbial communities from Weissenstadt, Germany - Sb_50d_2_FS metaG (SPAdes) (version 2) | ecosystem: Environmental > Terrestrial > Soil > Wetlands > Peat | place: Germany: Weissenstadt...
TCGTAGTGGGCGAAGAACTCGAAGCCGGGAATCTCCGGCACGGACTGTGGCAGGAACCGCTTCTGCACCTGCTCGGCAAGCTTCAGGTCGCGATCGAGCCGCTCGCGTTCCAGCAATGACTCGTGCAGGGTGGCGTTCTGAATCGCAATGGCCGCCTGGCTGGCCACCGCGGTGAGCACGTCCAGGTCTTCCTGGTGGAATTGCTTGCGGTCGCTGGTATCGAGCTGCAGGATGCCCAGCGCCTGGCTGTCGGGGGTGAGCAAGGGTACGCACATCACCGAGCGGATCTGGAGGTCGGCAATCGAGGCGCTGGTCGGCAGGTTCTCGTCCATGCCGGCATCCTGGCTGAGCACGGCCTTCTTCTGGACCAGAACATGATTGACGATCGACCGGCTGATGCTCACCCGGGCTTCGTCGGCCGGGATCGTCGCGGAGAAATGAGCCCGCCGCCCGGGTCGGCAACGAAACGCCTTGCGGACCAGGCGCTTGGTTTCGGGATCAACCATGATCAGGAAGAGCCGCTCGGCTTGGGGGAATAGCTGCATCAGCGAATCGAGGATTCGCGGGGCCACCTTGTCGATCTTGAGCGCGGTCGAGAGGTCGCGGGCGATTTCCAGGATGGCCTTGAGCTTGACCTCGGGCTTGACCATGCTCGCCATCGCGCTGGAGCGCGAGGCGTCCAGGGTGTGCAGGTGGGGCGCGTCCGCGCTCTCGCCGTCGGCAACGATCACGATCTCGCCGTTGTCCTTCAGGCCGCCTTCGGTCGGCAGCTTGTGATAAAAGAGAAATTCAACGTCGCAGATGTTGATCCGGTCTCCCGGAGTCAGTCGATGGTCCGTGCCCGGGAAGAGCTTGCCGTTATTGACCTTGGTCTGGTTCCGTGAATTGAGATCGGCCAGGAAGTAGTCGTCTCCCTTGCGGTAGATCTCGGCGTGCCGGCGGCTCACCCCGTTGGGATCGAGCACGACGTGACAGTGCTCGGGGGATCGGCCGATCACGGTCCGATCCTGCTTCAGCTCGATGATCTGTCCGGCGGCGACGCCGTTGGCACGTTTCAAGAAAGCCATGATCCTTGCTCCCAATCCGCACGCGGTCACTCGGGACGACGCGAAACCGCGGCGGCGATTAGCGACTGGCCCATTCCGACATCCGAACCCTTCTCAGAAAGCTGATCAATCGATTCTGGATCCCGACCAGCTTTTCCTTCTTGATCTCCGAGGCCTGAGGGCCCGGCTGGGAAGCCAGCTTGAGGGCATCGGCGAGAATCTCCACGCTAAACTCGAGAAGCCCAGGATCGTAGATGTTGGGCTCATCGCGCGCCCCGGCCCTGGCACGCTCGTCCGGACCGGCGATCCGCGCCATGCCGTCGATCACTCCGTCGAGGTCCTTGCTCAGCAGCTTGAGCGCACAATCGATAATCCGCGCCAGCTCCTGGTCGGGAGTCTTGGCGGCTTGCCAAGCGACGAGCTCTGCCTTGAACGCCGACAGTCGATCTTGATCACCCTGGCGGTAAAGCCGCCGCGAAAGCTGAAGGTACGCCGGCGACATCCGCTCCGGGGAATGCGAATGGAACCCGGGTACGGCAAGCCAGGCCGCCACCAGATCGAGGTCGGAAGCGCGGAGCTGGGCATAGCGGTACTGTTCCTCGGCGCTATCCTGCCTGGGAATCAAGGCCCAGCGCGGCTCGATTGCCAGACCAGGAAGCCTGCGGGCGACAAGGTTCCCACCCGGCAGATCGGACGGGCGGGCACTCCACCCCAGAGCGGCTCCCATCAGCACGAAGATCATGCCCGTCAGCAGCAGCGTCCTGGGTCGGTAAAGCCGGCTCGTGACCAGGGGAAGCGTGCGCGTGGCGGCGGTTGTGGCGGCCAGTGCCACGCCGCTGCCGCTGCCAGCCTTGGTGGCCTCATCGACCCTGGGCAGCGAGATCGAGGTCTCATCGCCGATCGAGCCCAGAGTTGGCTGCAGTGAGGCCCGGATCCTGGCCAGATCGGCCAGCATCTCGGCTGCCGACTGGTAACGGTCCGCCGGGCTCTTGGCCATCAGCTTGAGCACCAACCGCTCGAGCTCCAGAGGGATGTCCGGCCGGCGAACTCGCAGGCTGACCGGCTGCTCGCTGACATGCTTCAGCGCCAGCGCGACGGCGGAATCGGCCCGGAATGGCGGCTCTCCGATCAGCATGTGATAGAACGTGACACCCAGCGAGTAGAGATCGCTACGGTGGTCCAGGGGCTTTCCCTGGGCCTGCTCCGGGCTCATGTACAGCGGCGTGCCCATCGTCGTGCCCGGCTGCGTGACATGAAGCCGGTCCGCCCCCAGGTCGCGGCAAAGCCCGAAGTCCGCGACCTTCGCCCGCCCCTTGCGCGTCAAGAGCAGGTTCTCGGGCTTGATGTCCCGATGGACCAGCCCTATCTCGCCAGCGGCACCGATTGCCTGACCAGCCTGGCGCATGATCGACAGCGCCAGCGGCAGATCGAGCGCGCCCTTCTTGTTGATGTACTCACGCAGGTTCGTACCCTCGACGTACTCCATCGCGATGAAGCGAACCGGGTCAACGTAACCGAGCGTGTACACGTGTACGATGTTGGGGTGATTGAGCTTGGCGACCGCCGTCGCCTCCGCCTCGAAACGGCTCAGATAGATCGGCCTGGACAGGTAACGAGGATGCAGTACCTTGAGGGCAACCGGCCGGTTAAGACTGATCTGGGTCGCGAGATAGACTTGCCCCATGCCGCCGCGGCCGAGCAGGCGTTTCACCTCGAAGTCGCCCAGGGTAGTGCCGGTCAAATCGCGAACGGGGCTTTCCGTCGAGTCAGACGACCAGGCCGGGGTTTCCGCGGTTGTTCCCTGTTCGTGGTGACTCATGATCCCGATCCAGGACTTCAAGGAGAGGAAGTCGAAGGTGTTGGATCCCAAGTGTGTAAAGGTCGGACCTCTGTCACTATAGTCTACATGAAACCCATGGACGACCGCAAACGCGAAACCGCGGCTGGCAACAAAAACAGGGCCCGAAGCGAGCCCCGCGGCGGGAATCGCGGTGCGGCGCCGGCAAGGCGACGCTCGGCCGAACCGAAAAAGAGAATGTTGCTCTAATTGATCAAAACGCATATCGTGAAAGATCATTACCAAGACAGAGAGCCGGGAAGTGACAAGTTCCCGGGCGCCCCACAGTCAAGGCCAGCGATGCCCGGATGACCGCTGGCCGAGGTCCAGGGAGCTGCCCATGGTTCCGAACTCGACGCCCGAGATGGCCGGAGGAGGAAAGATGCTCGACACGCGGCGGTTTGGGACTGGACTCCTCGTGGCCTTGCTTTCTTCCTGCCTGCTTCCCGGTCAGGTGGCCATGGCTCAGAATGGTGATATTGCCTTTCAGGCCGTCGTGGGACAGCCCCTGGGCTTGCCTCAATTGCCTCCCCAAGGAGCCTGGGGCGAGGTCATCAACGCGACCGCGCGGTGGCTTGTCGTTCAGAACCACTCCGGCCAGCAATTTCCGATCGCCATCGACGACATCCAGGAGTTCCTGATCCGCTGGCCCACCAGCATGAACGACCTGAACGGACGATCCCTGGTCGAGGCCGTGGGCCAGGACGCGGGGTCGAATGTCGTCCGGGTGAACCACGTCGATGTCTTCAACGGATCCAATCGAACGCTCGTTGCTCCCACCTACAACAGCCTGCTGCCCAATAACATGGTGGTAACCACGCTCGACCCCGGGTTCAACCGCTTCATGAACCCCTGGGACTACGCGGGGCAAAACATGCTCTACGGCTGGGCCTACCCTGTTCCCGCGAACATGAGCGGCATCCCGTCGCGGCTGCACGTGGTCGGTAACGTGGTCGATCGTAATGCGCAGAGCCAGATGGTGCGGATTGGCCTGCCGGGCAACAACATGGCCACCATCGTTCCCGACGACACGGGTCAGATGACGATGACGGAAGTCACCCGCGGATCCTTGAACGATGCCCGCAAGGGCGACTTCGCGTTCATGCTGCCCCTTCAGATCGCCCCGCGCGGGCTCATCCTCTCGCAGCTTGTGCTCTACAAGCAAATCCCGCTGGCGCAGTTCCACCCGAACGTCAACCGGTGATCGGCACCCCCGAAGAGACGTGTTCAAACCCGAGCCTGGCCTCAGCTTCGCAAATTGGGTTGCTCTGAAAATCCTCCGGGCGTCTGGCGGGGGCTACCGACCGTGGCGCACAGACTTCGCCCTCCAGACTCGGCCTGTTTCGAGCATTGTTCTTGGAAGGTGGTTCTTGCCGAGCGCTACGGGCTATCGCTGTTCGGCGACCTGCGCAACCCGGTGATGACAACCGCTATTGCGACCCCTGGCCTCTTCGTAAGGCCGGTCCGGGACCGGTGACGTATACCCCGGCGATTGCGCTTGGCTTGACGACCCCCAATCGCGGCGGGTGGTATCTGCCTGCCGCGGACGGTGGCCAGCCACGGAAGTCGGCCCTCTGGACCTACACGTTCAAGAACACCGCCGACGACCTGAAAACCGGCAAGAATCTGCGCCGCCGCTGGAGGAGGGCTCGCAAACCCGCTTCGACCCCGGCGATCAACCGTTCGGCCTCTGGGTTTCAACGACGACTTCACGGACGGCGGTGTCTTCACCGAGCCTGCCCTGGTGGCCCGGATCAACCGGAATGCTCTGACGGGGGGCGCGGGCGCGGGTCGGACGCGATGAACCCGCCTCTGCCTCACGGTTTCTTCTTCGTCTCCCCGGTGCTGGGCGCCGGCTTGGGCTCTTCCTTGGAGACCGCGGTGTTTCCCGGCTTTGGCTTTGCCGGTTCGGCGGGAGCCGGCGAAGCGGCAGCAGGATTCGGCGCCGCGAGCGGAGAAGCCGCGGGCGATGGGCCTGGGCCCCGAAGCAGCGAATCAACCGTCGTCCCTGCTCGGGGCTGCGGTAAATCCGCCTTCTTGGGCAGTTCGGGAACCGGTTTGCCCAACTTCTCCAGGTAGTAGGCAATGATCGGTCGGACCGAAAGCTCGGGAACGAGCTTCAAGGCGCGAGTAAAGTACTCCGCGGCACGATCGGGCGAACCCGACTCGAGCAAACAGAGAGCCAGATCGTATTCCAGGTGGGCCTGGCGACTCACCAGGGTGGGCAGTATCAAGCTGATGTTGGTCGCGTGGGTCAGTTCACCGCGGGTAAGAAGCTGGGCCATCGTCAGTGCCCGCATGCCGCGATCGAACCGCAGCCGGGGAATTGCGCGCTCCTGCCAGAGATGGGCGGCGGTGGTGTAGTTGCCCAGGAGAAAGTAAACCTGTCCCTGCCTCAGGAACGAGGTGCCCGGCTCGGTTCCCAGGTTGGGGTCCTCGCTGGCCCCCGTTGTAAGCAATTCCACCGCTTTGTCGGGCTGACCGGTCAAGCAGTACAGGTCGACGAGCTGCGGCTTGACGAGCAGCGGGCTCATATTGCCGCTTTTGGCTTCCTCGAGCTCGCCGATGGCCAACCCGGGTGCCCCCTGATTGCGAGCGGCATAGGCCTTGTCGACCGGACCGGCTTGGCGCTCGACCTGCAGGTCCATCAGGTTCTCTTCCACCTGCTTGAACCGGTGATTGAGCTGTTCAAGCTGTTGCCGGTACTGCGATTCTGCCTCCGGGGACGGAAAGTCGCCCGGCTGGACCTGGTCGAGGACGACCTGCAGCCGGTCGCGGGCCAGGTCGATATACCCTGCCTGGAGAAAGAGCTGGAACAGTTCCATGTTCAGGGCCTGGAGCTCTCGGCGTGCGTCAGGGGTCTGGGGCGGCGGCGTGGTCAGGATCGCATAGTTGAGCGACGTGACCCGTTGTTTGAACCGCATGGTGAGGACATCGATATTGGGCACCAGCGCGCTGACCCGGCGCTGGTTCTGGCGGTCGAGCGGGATGCCGGAGAGGAGTGCAGTTTCCGCTTGCGCAAGGAAGCGGTAGGCGGCGTCGAGCAGACGGTAGGCGACCCAGTCGTCGGGATTTTTTGCCAGGGCGGTTCGCGCTTCGCGGATCGCCAGCAGACAGCGCGCTGGGTCGGGTAGCGTGGGCTGATCGCCTTCCAGCATCCCTCCTTGAAGCCAGCGCACCGCCGCATTCGTATGCGTCTGCGGCCGGCCGGCCAGACGGTTCTTGAAGAAATCATCGATCCATGAGATTGGCGCCGGCGGACGATCGGCCGAGGGAACGGACTGCGCAACGCGGTAAGCTCTCAATTCCGGCGAGAGCCGGTGATTCTTGAATGTGGCCAGGTCGGGTTCGCGGGCGTCGGCCCGGCCGAAGATGACCACCCGGCCATCGTCGTAGAAGGGAATCCAGTTCGGGCTCTGGGTCAATTGCTTGTACGTCTCGATGGCTCCGCTTGCTCCCGCCAGATCGATCATCACCGCGGTGATGTCGTAGCGGTCGAGCGCAGGTTTCCACTCGTCCGCGACATCATCGCGGATGGCCACTCGCAGGCGGCGGAGCTCTTCACGCTTCTCGTTGGTAAAGACATTGCGGCCGTCGATGAACGTCCTCCGCGCCGGATAAGCCTTCCAGATCAGAGCATCGCCCTGGGCGGCCGTCGTGTTGAGGATGTTGCCCTTGATATCCTGTTGCCGGGCCAGGTATTCGGCGGCCTCAAAGGCGAAGTCGTTGGCATCGAAAGAGAAGCCGAAGCGCGGCTCGTCGGGCAGCCTGCCCCAGCCCGTGATGGCCGCGCTCACGCAGAAAAAGAGCACCGCCAGCGTCACCAGCCGGCCACCTGTCGACCAGAGGGCCGGCAGCAAGCCCAGCCGTCCCTGGGTTCCGAATCGATCGTGGTACCACTCCTGGCCGTTGATCGCGGTCACCGCGGCGAATACGATCGCATATTCCTGCCGGTAGCCCATCAAGATTGCCCAGAACACCGCGATCACGGCAAAGGGCAGGAACCGGCTCCAGGCAAACCGGCGTGCATTCAGGAGGAACGAACTCAGGCCAATTGCCACCATGAACACATAAAATCCAGTGAACCAGTACCAGTCGTTCGGAAACTGCTTCTGGATCTGCTTGCCGAAGTAAGAGATCTCACTGAATCGGAAGGTCTCTGTCCTGGGCCCAAAAGGCGACAACAGGGGTGCGATCGAGGTCGGGAAAACGCGATAGGTCGAGGGGTTGGCAAGGCAAACCGCAACGCAAATTACCAGCACCAGAAGCCCGGCGGCCGCGCTGACTGGCCTGATCTGGGCCAGGGATTTATGTTCATCTGTCCAGTCGTCCGTGAGCGAGCTCGCGAAACGTCGTACCAGGGTGACGGCGGACTTTCCATCGAAGACTCGACCAACCGCCGCCGCCGCCAGTATCAGCAGCCCCACGAAGAACGAGTCGTCCAGGTTCACCCATGCGAGGAAGAGTGGGACCAGCCCGTACAGGGCCCCGCGGCCGCCCTCGTTGTAGGCACGGTGCAGCAGCAGCATCTCAATCGCCAGCAGGAGCATTCCCCATGTTGAGGGGGCGACGATGCCCGGTCCGGCGATGCCTCCGGGCAAGATTCTGGCCGGCCCCACGACGGCCCCCAAGGCCAGCGCCACGCAAACGGCCGACCACCAAAGGCCTGGCCCGGGATGCCGGATCTTGAGCAAGATCCAGGCCGTGATCAGCCGCACCAGGGCATTGATCCCGATCAGCACACCGAGGGCGAGCTGCTCGGCAGACGCTTGATTGGCCGTCTGGTCCGCCGGGTCGGGGGGAACCAGGTCCCGCACCAGCCTGAAGATCGCGGCATGGCTCCACTGGAAGAGCCAGGGAATGTTGACCCACCGCGTTCCGGTCTCGGAATAGGAGAACGAGTCCGACACGACCGGGTAGCCCTGCTGCGCGGTCAACTCACCCGTCTTCAGGTGCGTCCACAGCAAGGGGTTGTTTTCATCCACACGAACCGACGAGACCACGAACGCCAGAAAGAGGACGGCAAGCATCACATAAACGTCATAATAAGCGTTCCATTCCGAGACGCGCTCAGGCGTCCACGGTTCGGGTTGCGGCACGGTCTCGGCATCGGCGTCGGCTTCCGAGACCGCCGTCGAGGTCGAGTCGTCTGCGGCGGCGAGGCGCGGTTGTTCTTCTTCCGGAACAGGTGGAGAGGCTTCAGGTTGAGTCATCAGAATCAGCCGGTATCCGAGATGTTAAGATGGCGCATTTGAGGCTACGACCGGTCACGTGCTCGAGCAAGGATGGAAACCTCATGCTAGGAATCGACGAGCGATCGGGTCAAGGGGTATCAGGAGTGCCGGGCCACGACGACTCCATTGAGAAAGGAAGCGATCAGCAGGACTCGGCCGCTTTCCCGACCCAGCGCCGGAATTGTTCCCGACGTTGACTTCCAGGTGCCCTGACCTAGAATGCGTAGGTCTTGTGAATGCACCGTGGTCGAGTCTTCACCAGCCCGGATCTCTTCCCTCAGATGCAGCGGTCCCGCCGATGAGACTTCTCGCCGCAATACCCGTTCACAATGAAGAGAAGTACCTCGAGGACGTGCTGCGAGAGGTGGCTCGGTACGCCGAGAATATCCTGGTTGTCGATGATGGCTCGACCGACCAGACGCCCGAGCTGCTCCGCCGCTTTGCCGCGGTGAAGGTGCTCCGGCACCCACGCAACCTGGGTTACGGAGCAGGGTTGCGCACTGCGTTCCAGCAGACGATCGAGGGGGGCTACGACGCTCTGGTGACGCTTGATTGCGACGGCCAGCACGAGCCCGCCCGGATTCCCGAGCTCGCCAGGCGTCTCGAGGAGGCCGACATCGTCTCGGGGAGCCGTTATCTCCGGGTCTTCGATCCCAACCAGAGACCTCCCGAAGAGCGCCGGCGGATCAACCTTGAGGTCACGCGCTGGCTCAACGAATGCCTGGGGTTGAACCTCACCGACGCTTTCTGCGGCTTCAAAGCCTACCGCAGCTCGGCCCTCGAGGTCTTCGACATCACGGATAACGGCTACGCCATGCCGCTTCAGGTTTGGGTGCAGGCCGTGCAGCACGGACTCTCGATCGTCGAAGTTCCGGTGCCGCTCATCTATCTCGACGAGGAGCGTGCATTTGGCGGGTCGCTCGACGATTCTTCATTCCGGCTGAAGCATTACAAGCAGGTCCTCCAGGAAGCCCTGAGCAGGGCGGGGCTTGAAGTGGCCGGAGGATGTCGAGGATGAAGAAGGGCCATCGCCTGTGGGCTCCCTCGAACGACGGCGGCCTGCTGGCGGTGCCACCACTCGCCGAGGTGGCAGCCCACTTCACCCGCACTGCGGCAAGGCTCGCGGGCTGGGATCATGACTTCCAGGGCCGCCGGGCCGGCATTCTGCGCGGCCTTGTTCATCGTGAAGTCATTGCGGCCGCATGCCATTTCCTCCGCCGCCATGAACTGGACGCTCCCGAGATCGGGCCGTGCTCTGGCGACTCGGTGATCACTCCACTGGTGATCACAGGCCATCAGCCCGAGCTCTTTCACCCCGGCGTTTGGGTCAAGAACTTCGCCACGGCCGCTCTTGCCAGGGCACACGGCGGCCTGGGATTGAACCTGATTGTGGACAACGACTTACCCAAGTCGGCCTCGATCCGGGTGCCCAGGGTCGGCAAGGACCGCATCCAGACTGTGCGGGTCGAGTTCGATCAGTGGAAGGGTGAGATGCCGTACGAGGACCTGGCGGTCCATGACGAGTCCCTTTTTGCCTCATTTGGCGATCGCGTGCGGCAAGTCCTTGGCGGGGTCATTGCCGATCCGATCATCGAGGGTTTCTGGCCTCGTGCCCTGCGCCAGGCGAAAGGTCAGCCGACTCTGGGAATGCGGCTTGCTTTGGCCCGGCGCGAGCTGGAGAGCAAGTGGGGCGTCTCCAACTTGGAGATCCCCCTCAGCCAGATCTGTCAGACCGAGGGCTTCTTCTGGTTCGCGTCCCACCTGCTGGCCCAGCTTCCCCGATTCCAGCAGATCCACAACGCAGCCCTGGCCGAGTATCGCGCGGTCTACGGCATCCGTAGCAAGAACCATCCGGTCTCCGCGCTCGGCGTCCAGGGTGAGTGGCGTGAAGCCCCTTTCTGGGTCTGGCGGCAGGGGCAACCCCGCCGACGGCCTCTGCTTGTACGTCAGGCACCGCGCACGATGTTCTTGCGGATCGCCGGCGAAGACGACCCCCTGATCGAGCTGCCCCTGTCCCCTGACCGCGAGGCCTGCTGCGCCGTAGAACGGCTGCATGATCTCGCCACCCGGTCGATTCGCCTGCGCACCAGGGCGCTGACAACAACCATGTTCTGCCGCTACCTCTTGGGCGATCTGTTCATTCACGGTATCGGCGGGGCGAAGTACGACGAGCTGGGCGACTCCATCGCCCGGCGATTCTTCGGCATCGAGCCTCCAGAATTCCTCACCCTCTCCTTGACCGCCTGGCTGGGCCTGCCTGATCAGACTGCCACGCCATCCGAGCTTGCAACGTTGGAGCGGGCCCTCCGCGACCTGGTTTACAATCCGGATCGCCATCTCTCCGAACCACTTTCGCCCCAGGTTCGTAACTTGATTAGTAACAAGCGCGAGGTAATTGCGCGAGAAGGCAGCACCAGGCAGGAGAGGATTGCTCGTTTTCGGGCGATCCGAGCGATCAATGAAGCACTCCGGGAACTGGTGCAGGAATCACGCCATTCGCTCCAAGTCCGTAAAGAACAAGTCCTTGCGAGTCTGGAGTGGAATCGCCTGGCGCATGGTCGCGAGTACGCATTGGTGCTCCATTCGGCACAGCGCTTGCACAAATTAATGATTGGTTTGGGCTCCGGGCTGAATTCTTAAGTATTAGCTTAAAGGGTTAGTTTGCGTTGAATTTGAAACGATGTTGGCTTCGAGTTTAATCGGCAATCCGGCAAACTCAGGCGTCGAAAAAGCCACAAGGTCGGTGAGTACCTTGAGGCAGACACGATTCTTAGCTCGTACAATGTGAACAAGGCGTTGCGTGATGAGTAGCGTTGGATCCTCTTGGTCTTCGGCTGACAGTTCTCGCCCCGCGCGACGTGTTCCCAGAATGGTCGACCCGATGAAAGCTCCATCGTCGGCGGTACGCTTGCCGTTTCGCCGCGGCTCGGTCGAGTATAGCCTTGGAACCGAAGCCGACCATGAAGCCGTGTACCAGACCTTGCTGCACGTGTTTCACGGTCCGGATCGAGAGTCGTTCCTGGGCGCCTTGAGCGATCCTGCCTATCGTCCCGAGCAACGTCTGCTGGCCAAGGTTGATGGGCGCGTGGTCAGCCATGCCCACCTCACGGAGCGCGAGATTCGGTATGGCTGTGCCTCGGTGCCGATCAACGGAGTGATGTGGGTAGGGACATTGCCTGAGTTTCGAGGTTTGGGGTTCTCCCAGAACCTGATGCGTCTGGCGGACGAGCGGGCCCGGGCGACGGGGCACGCGCTACAAGCCCTGACGACCGGCATGCCTCAGTTCTATCGACCGCTCGGCTGGGGTGTTTGCGGGCGGCAGACTTACGCCCAGGCCCTCAGCCGCAACCTGCCCCAGGTCAGTGACGGGCTGATCGAGGGACGGGCAGGCTTCTGGCACGTCCGTCCCTGGCGACAAGTCGAGCTTGCCGACCTGATGTCGCTCTACGATATGCAGTACGCCCAGGTCACCGGATCGGTCATCCGATCAGAGGAATATTGGCGGTGGCTGATCGGCCGTCGGTACGCCCACGTCATCTGGGTTGTCTGTCAGGGTGAAGCCGTGCGCGGTTATGCCTTCGTGAAGGATCACAAGATTCTCGAGATCGCCTCCGATCCGGCTCATCCGCAGGCGCTTCGTTCGCTACTGGGCCGGGTGCGGGCCGAAGCACTCGAGCGTGCTTATCCTCAGGTCACGGTCCATGCCCCTGTCGATCATCCGGTCATCGAGGCTTTCCTGAGCGCTTCCGGCCGCCTGATTGACCAGGACATCGTCGACTCGGCCCTCTCGATGTATCACATTCCCGACGCGGGCAGGTTCCTCAAGTGTATCCTTCCGGAACTGAGCCGACGCGCTTCGGCAGCGGGCTGTGCCCTGCCCTTGGAGCTGGGCATCACCACCGACGATCACCGCTGGCTGATTCACATCGAGGGGAAGAACACCCGCATCGAGCCCGATAAGCTCAGCCGCCGGCACCTTACCCTCTCGCCCCAGACTCTGGTGCGATTGCTGATGGGCCATACCAGCGTCGATTCCACGACCGGCGACGAAGGATTCGTCGCCTCGACCGCAACGGCCCTTGACGCCGCTCGCATCCTTTTCCCCGTGCAGCCAATCTGGCGCAGTCCGCTGGACGCCGCCACGGCCTGATTGGGGTCGGGCCGGTCGACCCTGGAGCGCTGCGATCTCGCCGGTAACGAGGTTGCGCTGGCTTTCAGGGAATGTACTCCTGCTCCCTGAGCTCCGTGAACTTGCGCCGGAACATCTCCTCGGTCTCGACCACGTCGTGAAACCCGTAGCGACGGGCCTTGGTGGTGTCGGAGATGGTGTCGTACGGGATACGGAAGACGAACTCGCCGAATCCCCAGGAGACGAGCTGGTCGAGGCGATAGGGACGCAGCCCATATTTCTGGGTCATATGCTCCCAGACGTGGCCCTTGTCGGCCATCATCTCGGCCAGCGGGATCGGCAAGGGCGGTGCTGCCTTCATACCGAAGTACTCGGCGAAGCCAGGCCAGAGGTGTTGCCATCGGAAGTAGTCGCCGTTGGTGATATTGAAGACCTCGTTGCCGCACTGCGGCTCGGTCGCGGTCCAGATGGCTGCGTTCGCCAGGTGCGCCACATCCGTGGCCTCCAGGAGAATGCTAAAGCCGGCGTGACTGCCCGGGAACCAGAGCGGGATACCCAGCTCACGGCAGATGACGGCATAAACGGCGATCACCATGATTATGTTCATGGGGTGGCCTGCGCCCGGTCCGATCACGAGGTTGGGCCGCAGTGCCGACCATGTCCAGGCCTTGCCCTGTTGTCGCTCGCGCAGGAAGTCTTCCTGGTCATAGTAGAAATTCGGCGGAAAATGCCGGGGGTCGGTCTCCTTGGCGGGCGTCTTGAACGGTCCGAACTGGCAGCCGTAGGCTTTGGTTCCCTGCATCTGGTTGATGTGCACCAAGCCGGGTCCGGCGGCCTCGACGACCTGGACCAGGTTGCGGAGCATCGCGCCGTTGACGGCCACCTGGCCGGGCTCGGAGGGCTGCTCCTTGTACGCCGCATAAAAGACGTGGGTGATGTCGCTCAGCGTTCCGAGCTTGTCGTGACAGTCCCTGGGGTCGAGCAGGTCTACCGATACGAATCGCGCGTGATCCACGGCGTCGGATGGTTTCCGGGCCAGGGCGATGACCTCCCAGTCCGCGCGCTGTGTGAGGCACTCGACGATCCCCCGGCCGATGATGCCGCTGGCTCCTGCAACGAGAGCGACCTTTCGTTCCATCGCTTCCAAGCCCTGGCTGGCGAATTACCGCCGGTTCAGTGACCATGTCCGTGTGCGGGGCCGGTCGAATGGGACGCGGCGCTCGCATCGTCATCAGATCCAATGGGAGCGCCTGGCGTGCGGGAAGACGCTCCGTCGACGGCATCGGTGCGGGGCTGGAAGCCGTAGAAGAACCGGAGCGCTGTCGCCATGAAGCCCCGCTCGAGGCGGGTTGTCCGGAACTGGCCGGCGAGCTCGCGAATCACCTGGCCATAGGTCGGATAGATCTGGGTCGTCTCGGCAAGATCGCCCAGGCCGAGCCCCGCGTCCATTGCCAGCACCAGTTGCTGTAATATCAGGCTGGCCTGCATACCGACAATGGTCGCACCCAGAATTTTGCCCGAAGGCGAGGCGACCACCTTGGTAAAGCCCTCCGTCCGGCCTTCAATGCGGGCGCGATCGATGTCGGCATAGTTGACGCGGAAAACGAGATGCTCAAGGTCATCGGCCTTGGCCTGGGCTTCAGAGATACCGACGGTCGCCACCTCGGGATCAAGAAACGTGGCCCACGGAAGGTTGGTGTAATCCATCTTGCGGCGGCGGCGAAGCACGGCGTTCTGGAAGGCGACTTCGGCCTCGGCCTCGGCCGCGTGTGTGTACTGGTTGCGCTTCAGGACGTCGCCGATCGCGAAGACGCGGACCGCGTGAGTCTGCAGCAGTTCATTGACCTCGATGCCGTGTTCCGGGTCAGCATGGACTCCCACGGCCTCGAGGTTCAGGTGCTCGACGTTGGCGAGGCGGGCCGAGGCGCAGAGGATCTCTGCGGACGAGACCTCAGCACGCTCGCCGGTGTCCCCGTCCATGTAAATGCAGACTTTCTGATCGCCGCGCTTCTCGATGTTCTCGATCAACGCTCGCCGCTTGATGGTGATGCCCTCTCCGGTGAGCATGCAGGCGACGTGCCCGGAGATTTCGGGATCCTCGCGGGGGAGCACCCGGTCCTCATCGGTCAGAACGGTCACTTTCGATCCGAGCCGGGCGAAGACCTGGGCGAACTCCATGCCGATCGGACCGGCCCCGATGACGGTCAGGCTCTCGGGCACCTGGGTGAGCGACCAGAGTGAAGCGTCGTCGAGGCATCCGGCCTCGCCCAGTCCGGGGATCTTCGGCGGGGCCGGCCGCGAGCCGGTGGCGATCACGAACCGCTGCCCTTCGACACGCTTGGCGCCGTCCAGCAGTACCGTGTCGTAGGCTTCGAAGGCGGCCGTCCCGTGGAAGACGTCGATTCCGCGGGCCGCGAGAGCCTCGTCCGAACGACCTGCGGCAGACGCCTGGGACACATTGCGCAGCCGGTTCAGCACCAAAGCAAGGTCGACGCGGGGCGGCTCGACGTGGATTCCGAATTCACTGGCTCCGCGAATCTGCCGGACCAGCCGGGCCGCCTGCACCAGACCCTTGCTGGGCACGCACGCCGCCAACCAGCCTTTTTCTCCGGGAGGCCGCTTGTCGATCAGGGCGACCTTGGCGCCGACACGTGCGGCCAACGTGGCCAGGTGCAACCCCCCTGAGCCCCCACCGATCACCACGAGGTCATACATTGCCGGTGTCTCGAAATCCGGGTCGGAATTGATCAAGTCGCCAGACAGCTCAAGTTCTCCTGGGACGACGCCATCGCCAGGTCGTAGCATGCCATGAATGGGCAATATACACTCTGGGTTGATCGCTGACCACAGTCTACTCTTCTCCGACTCGGGTGTGCCATGTCCAAGAGGGTTGCGATTTTCTGGCCCGGGGACTATCGGTCCAGGCCCAACGAATGGGCGCTGGCTCAGTCGCTTGAGACGACCGGGCAACTGGTCGCCGCGCTCAGGAAGCTGGGTCGTTCACCTTACGTCATCCGGGATTACCTGACGCGTCCGGACCAGGCAATCGCCCAGCTCGGACCGATCGACGACCCGGTCGTCGGCGTTTTCGTGCACTGGACCTACGCCCCACACACAGTCGATGGCGTCGTGGGCAAGGAGAACCCCCTGCTCCTGGCCTCGAACTTCTCGGGCACCTGGCCGGGACTGGTGGCCCTGCTGAATACCGGCGCGTCGCTGGAAAGCGTCGGCCGCTCCGCATCGCGGGTCTGGACCGACGCACCCGACTGGACCGCCGATGCTCGGTTCATGGACCGCCTCGACGAGTGGTGCTCCACCGGCCAGATCCGCTACGACACACGCGAACTCCACGGTGCCGGCGCGATCGCCCCGGCAGCGGCTGCCACTGCCGAAAAGGTGCTCGCGGCAATCCGCCAGAAGCGCATCCTCGCGCTCATGCTTGGCGATACGTCGATGGGCATGATCAACGGTTACTTCGGCCCGCGCGTCCTCTACAAGATCGGCTTCTCCGAGCACAAGGTCGACCAGGCCTGGCTGATCGATCGGGTCAAGACCGTGCCCGACTCGCGCGTGGACCAGGCGTTTCGGTTCGTCCAGGACAAGGGAGTCGTCTTCCACTGGAAGGAAGCAGACGCCGAGGACTTCACTGCCGAAGCCACCCGCGAGCAGCTCCGCGGCTACCTCGCCGTGCTCGACCTGCTCGACGAGTTCAAGGCCGACTGCCTCGGCTGGCAGTACCAGCTTGGCCTGCTGAAGCTGCTTCCCCCCAGCGACTTCGCCGAGGGCCTGCTCAATTCTCATGCCCGGCCTGAAAGCAACGGCCACGCCGTCATGACCAGCACCGAGGCCGACCAGGGCAACCTGATTCCGATGGAGCTGATGAAACGCGTCCTCGAGTCCAAGGGCCTTCCCGGCGCGGTCATGTTCCACGATGTCCGCTGGGGAGCGAAGCACGACGGCCGGTTCCTCTGGGTGCTGCTCAATTCCGGAAGCTGCGGCGCCTATGCGTTCAACCATGATGTGAAAAGCCTTCAGGGCGTCCATAGCTACCGCCAGCCGGCCGGCTATTTCCCCGTGCCCGGCGGCACCTTCACCGGCGTCAGCCTTGCCGGCCCGATCACCTGGGCCAGAGCATGGCTCGACCGCACCGGGCAGCCCGTGATGGAGCTCGGTCGGGGCGAGTCGGTGAGCTTGCCCGAGGACGTCAGGGAAGCCTGGTGGCGCGGCACCACCCGGCAGTGGCCTTTCATGGCCGCCGACCTCGGCTGCTCGATGGAAACCATCATGGCGCACTACATGAGCAACCACATCGCCGTCGCCTATGGCGACATCTTCGGCGAGATGGTCGCGCTCAGCCAGTCGCTCGGCTTCAAGGTTCGGATCATGTCGTCCCAGCCCGTGGCGGCCTGAGCCGATCTTACCTACGCGCGAACCTGTGTCCCATGACTCCCGTATCATTTGTAGGGCCGGCTCGATCCGCTTCGGTTCAGCCGGCTCCAGCAACGAGCTGGCCATGCCCGACCGCAATCCGGGCGACCGGCTTTGCGCAGGCCGAGCACGCTGCTAGACTAAATAAGACCCCTTCGACGAATTCCTTCAGACAAACTCGTGAGACAAGACTGGCCATGGAACCCGTGGTCATCGCCTGTGGCGGTTGCGGCACGGCCATCCGTATTCGCCATCCCGAGATCGCCCGCCGCCGGGTTTGCCCGCGGTGCCGTAGGGACCTGACGCGCGACCAGGATCCCGCGTGTCGCCAGAGCCTTGCGCGATTAACCGGCATCCTGATCGCGGCTCTGCTCCTGGGCACCGGAGTAATGCTGGGTGCCTTGACATCCGCTTCCCGTTCTGCCGCAAGCCATCTCCGCGGCGAGTCGCCGCCAGCCGGACCGGACACCGCCCCGGCACAATTGGCCCCGGTTTCCGCGTTGCCTCTGAGTCCGATACTCCTGGCAATGCGCACAACAACCCACGAGGGCGACGATGAGAAAATCGCGCCGGCCGCCCCTCCTCTCCCTTGCGCGCCGGCCGCTGCTGAACCGCAGCGCGCAGTTCCGGTCCTGATCCGGCATGCTGACGCGCCGGCCGCTGGGCTCTTCCAGGCTTCACCAGAGCCGCCGCGGTTCCAGGTGAGAGATGAGCTGGGACAGCCCGTGGTGGCCCGACTCCACGGACAGCATGAAGGCACGACGGCGCTCATCTTGCCCGATGGCCAGCTTGGCATTCCCAACATGCTCGTGCCCACCAATGAACCGTTTCAGCCGTTCACGGCCGAAGAACTGCTGGCGCGATTACAGAAGGGCCCACTGGGGGATTTCCAGGTCCACCAGACAGCGCACTACTTGATCTTCTACCAGTCGAGCCGTGCCTTCGCGGACGCCAGTGGCCGCTGGCTCGAGGACTTGTACCGACGATTGCTCGACGCGTTTCGCAAACACGAGATGGCGGTGCACGACACGGAGTTTCCGCTGGTCGCCGTGATCTACCGGACTGAACGCGACTTCCGGGCCAGCAAGCGGGTTGATCCGGAGGTCCAGGCCGTTTACGAGATTGGCACGAACCGCATCTACTTTTACGAAACGTCGGAGCACGACGAGAATGCGCCAGAGCTCTCCGCCCTGCGCAAACCTCAGACGGTCGTTCACGAAGGAACGCACCAGGTCCTGCAAAACATCGGGGTCCATCCCCGACTGAGCGCCTGGCCGATCTGGCTGGTGGAGGGTCTGGCCGAGTACTGTTCCACCCCGGCCAGCTCGCGCAAGGGAGGAAAGCCGACCTGGGACGGCCTGGGGATGATCAACGGCCTGCACATGGCCACGATTCGCGAGCTCGAAGATCCGCTTTCGGTCGCGATCCGCGGCGACGACGCCCAATCCAAGGCGCTGGTGCGCGAGCCCGGCAAACCGCTCGTGGAGTGTCTGGTCCGCAAGACCCACCTCACGCCCACGGAATATGCCCTGGCCTGGGCGATGACTCATCACCTGGCGTTCAAGCGGCAGGACGACTTCGTCGCGTATCTGAAGGCCATGAGTCAGATTCCCCCGCTCGAGCCCCGGACGCCCGAGGATCACCTGGCCGAGTTCCGGAAGGCGTTCGGGTCCGATCTGGTCAAGATCGACAAGACGATCGACAGTTACCTGAAAAAGCTCGCCAAGCAGAAGGGATACGAC
>Ga0208565_1000975_pt1 | contig 18287 bp, 9 predicted proteins | sample Sb_taG_7_FD_187706 | JGI IMG/M metagenome (GOLD analysis project Ga0208565, IMG submission 187706) | Peat soil microbial communities from Weissenstadt, Germany - Sb_50d_2_FS metaG (SPAdes) (version 2) | ecosystem: Environmental > Terrestrial > Soil > Wetlands > Peat | place: Germany: Weissenstadt...
AAGGCTCAGCGCGACCTCGAGAGCATGCAGGCCAATGCCGCGCATGCCGGCGACCTGAGTCGGTCGAAGCTTGCCCAGCAGGAAGAAGAGAAAAAGAAAGAGATCAGCAAGCTGATGGTGGAATTCAAGACCTTGTTCAAAGAGGCCAAATATGAACAGGCCGAGGTCGTGGCCATGCGTGCCAAGGAGCTGGACCCGGATGATCCGGGCATCGGCGCCGCCGTCTACACGGCACGCATGCAGAGGAACCTCACGCAGTACAACACGAACAAGCAGCGTAGAGAGGACATGTTTGTCAACGAGCTCAACGAGGCTGAGAATCCTGGTCAACTCACCAGCGCCGACCATCCGCTGGTTATCGATCCGAAGAGAATGGAGATCGCCAACAAGCGCAAACCATTCGATTTCACGAGTCTCAACAAGCCCAAGAGCGAGCGGGAGAGTGAGATTTATCGGAAGCTCGACATGCCGATCACGCCCATGGATTTCAAGGATACGCCTCTGCGGACGATTCTCGACGATCTGGGAGGCTGGACCGGGATCAACATCGTTGCCGACGAGCCCGCGCTGATCGAAAACGGCATCGGCCTGGACAAGCCGATGACGATGAAGCTGGAAAATATCGCGCTGAAATCCGCGCTCAATCTCCTGCTTCACCAGGCGCACCTGACGTACGTCGTCAAGGATGAGGTGCTCAACGTTACCACCGAAGAGCACGCCCGCGGCAAATTGGTGAACCAGATCCACCCAGTGCTGGACCTGGTCATCCCTGTCGATGACTCGGAGCCGAACTTCGATCCGCTCAAAGCAGCGATGGTTCAAGGGGCGACGCCCGGCTCCAACGTGAAGTTCAATGCCGCGACGCCCTACCAGGGCATGAACTCGCTGCCCGGCGGCCAGACCGTAAGTCAGAACCAGACCATGAACAGCACGGCCGGCATGGCAAGTTCGGGCAATGGGCTGACTGTCACCAAGCAAAATGCGAAGGGAACTATCGAAGAGGTCCTGATCCGGCTGATCGAGAACACGATTCAGCCTCAGAGCTGGGCCAGCTTGGGTGGTCAGGGCACGATCATGTTCTACCCCATGGGCATGGCTCTGGTCATCAACCAGACGCCGGACATCCAGGAACAGGTCGCGGAGCTGCTGCAGGCGCTCAGGCGGCTGCAGGACCAGGAAGTCTCGGTCGAGGTCCGCTTCATCACGCTGGCCGAATCGTTCTACGAACGGATCGGCGTGGACTTCAACATCAACATTCGCAATAACCAGAGCAAGTACGCTTCACAGCTCGTATCGCAGCAGTTCCAACCCTTCGGGGCCATCAACGCCTTTTCGCCGAGCAACTTCATCACCGGCTTGACGCAAGCCGGAGCGACCGGAAACTCGTCGTCGCCAGGTCTCGCCTTTACGCAGGACCTGGGAATCCCGATCAACAATTCGAGCTTCAACATGGCGGTCCCGCCGTTCGGTGCCTATCCGAACATTCCGGGAGGCAACGGCGGCATTTCGCTCGGCCTTGCCTTCTTGAGCGACATCGAAGTCTACATGTTCATGGAAGCCGCCCAGGGCGACCAGCGAACCAACGTCATGCAAGCGCCCAAGCTGACGCTGTTCAACGGTCAGACGTCGACCCTGACCGTCACCGATCAGCAGTTCTTTGTGACCAGCGTTGCCGCCGTGCAGGTCGGCGGCCAGGTGGTCTTCATACCCGCCAATACGCCGCTGCCCACGGCTGGCGTGAACTTCGCGATCAGCGCCGTCATCTCGGCCGACCGTCGCTTTGTCCGCATGAGCTTGCCGCTCAACCTGACCAACATTGCCTCGGCCAACGTCCAGCTCTTCCCGATCACGACGTTCATTACGCCGATTCTGGAAGGCGGTGCGGTAGGCCAGCCGGTTCCGTTCACGCAGTTCTTGCAGCAGCCGGCCTTCAGCACCATCACCGTAAGTACCACCGTCAACGTTCCGGACGGCGGCACCGTGGTGCTGGGTGGTTTGAAGCGCCTGTCGGAAGGCCGCAACGAGTTTGGACCGCCCATCTTGAGCAAGATCCCGTATCTCGATCGGCTCTTCAAGAACGTCGGTTACGGCCGCGAGACCGAGAGCCTCATGATCATGGTCACGCCCCGGATCATCATCAATGAGGAAGAAGAGCGGCGCCAGGTGCCCGGCCTCGAGGCGTCCCAGGGTGGTCAGTGAGCCGCCCGCAGGCAGCCTGCTGACACATTGACAAGCTGATAGAACGATTCAGGGGGAAGGAGCTTGGTTTCTTCCCCCTCTTTCGTTTTTTGGCCCTGCTGTTCCTTTACTGGGTGCATTCCCGTTTCGGTTGGTTCGTTTTTCGTTTAACCGCGAGCCAGCGGCGAGCGCGTGAACAGACAGGATCCGGTCCCCTTCTGTTGACGCGCTCCCCTCCGGGTCGCGGTTTTTTGGCCCTGCTGTTCTTTTACTGGGTGCATTCCCGTTTCGGTTGGTTCGTTTTTCGTTTAACCACGAGCCAGCGGCGAGCGCGTGAACAGACAGGATCCGGTCCCCTTCTGTTGACGCGCTCCCCTCCGGGTCGCGGTTAAACGATTTTTCGGACACTACAGAAACGAGAATGCACTCTCTTTTTACACTCCCTGTTGCTGTGCAGATCGGTTACTGTTGAGTCGTCGCCATGACGGCGACTGCCTCATGTCCTCGGGCCTTGCTCCCCCCGCGGACTTTCAAATAATGCGAGCGGCAGCGCTTGTTCTCCCCTCGCCCCGGTACTCCGAGGCGAGGGGTCGGGGGTGAGGGGTCTTGGCCGGGGATCGTTCGTCCCCCTCCCCCCCGACCCCTCTCGCCTGAAGCGGGGGCGAGGGGAGATTATTACCTGCCCCTCGCCCAAGAGCCTACCCCGCCGCGGGGAGGGCAGGAAGAATCCCATGCTCCGCATCATGGCCCTCTTAGCGGGTCCGATCTTTGCCAAGGAAATGGTGGAGCTGGCCCGGCGCAAGCGCTACTACTTCAACCGCGTGCTCTACGGTCTGGTACTGCTTTTCGCGCTGTTCATTGTCTACGAAAGCTTCAGCTGGCGGCTCGCGATGGGAAGGGCGTCCATCCGCATGATGGCGGAGATAGCCCACAGCCTGTTTATGGCCGTCGCCAACGTGCAGTATTGGGCGGTTTACCTCCTTTGTCCTTTATTCCTGGCCGGTGTGATCTGCAGCGAGCGCGAGGAACGGACCCTGGAGCTGCTGTTCACAACCAGGCTGACAGATCGCGAGATCGTACTGGGCAAACTCGGCAGCAGGATCGCGGTATTCTCCCTGCTCATTCTGTGTGGTCTCCCCGTCATGAGTCTGGTCATGTTTTTCGGCGGAATCGACCCGAACGCGCTGTGGCGCATGCTGGCGGTCACGCTACTGGCGATTCTCTACACCAGCGCCCACGCTATTTATTTCTCTGCAGTCACGAAGGGCGCTATGGGTGCTGTGGTTCGAACCTATTGGTGGATGGCACTCTGGCTATTTGGCGTGCCGTTGTTGGCCATGATCCCCCTGGCGACCATACGGTCGACATGGGCGATATACCAAGTAATGACGGGGATACTGTTCCTCAATCCGATAGGCCCCTACATAGTCGTGATCGTTCCGGACGCTTATACAGCCGTAGAGAAAAACCTGGGCCCTTGGTTTTTTCCCTTCACATTTGTGGCGCCCACGTCGTGGTCATTGTTTCTCATCTGGCGGGCCGTGCGCCGTGTGCGTCTGGACCCTACCATTCTCGGCTTGCTGGTCGAGAAGAGTTCCATGTTCTCGGGCGTGCGCGCCCTCCGTCGACAGTGGAAAGAGTGGCGGGCGGCCCGGCGGCGGGCCAAGGCCGAGAGGATCTGGTACGTACTGAGGGTGGTAAACCCTTTGTGGCTGCGTTCTCGGATCGCCAGGGTGTACGATCGCGAGGGGGTGGTCGGCCGCATTCAATTTGCGGCGTGGCTCGTTGCTGGTTTCTTCATTCTCGTACTCGCAGTCTTCCAGACCCGTGAACTAGGGCGGAGAGGCTGCGCCACCACCTTCCTGGTGCCTACATGGATTGTGGTGGCAGTACTGGTGGCAATCGTATCAGGCAGCAGCCTGGTGGGAGACCGGCGTCGCGGCTTCCTCGATCTGGTCTTGTTGACGCCTCTCACACCAAGCGAGATCGTGCACGGGACCTTCTTCTCGATCTGGGAGCATTTGCGCCGCATTTACTGGCTGCCCTGGGCGATCGGTATTTTCTTCTGTTTGACGGGTTCGACTTACTTGCCGGGCCTCCTGGCATCTATGTTGACGGCTACTCTTTTTGGGGCCGTACTCATCCTGCACGGCATCGCCTGTTCGTTGACCGCCAAAACCGCTCCCGGCGCCCTGGTGCCCACATTCGCGCTGCCGCTACTCATGATCGTGGGTCTTATGTTCCTTCTCCCGATTTTCAGGGGAGCGGCGCGCCCTGCCCTCTGGGTGCTGGCTCCTCTCGCACTTGGCGGCTGCTGGTTCTGGGTTCGCCGCCGCACAACGCCGGCGGCTGTGGGCTGCTTTTTTGTCGCCGTCCACCTCATGCTCATTACACTGGCAACGTGCTGGGTCGGGTCCTCCAACCGCGAGTTGCCGATTTTGGCGATCAATCCCGGCTTCTTGACCGTGATCGCGCTCGATGCCTCTAGCCCATCTTGGTTTCTCCAGGACGCGGCCCACTCCCCGGGCATCTATCTTTGTTACTGGGGGGCACTGGTCGTTAATTTCATCTGGGCGCGCTGGTGGTTGGTTCGCCACTTCGAACGGCTGGTGGAGCGGCCCCGTCGCGCCGCAAAACAAACGCTTGCCTCTGCTGAGCAGTTTTTCCCTGCAGCCCGGCAGCCAGCGTCGCGTTCGCCTCTCGTCCAGTGAATTCTGTTGAGCCCGCCCCCCTTGGGGAAGCGGCTAGCTCTGTGGAGGACTTGGTCGTGGGGCGTCCGCCTACTACCAGCCGTTCCAAACCATGCGATAGCAGCTGCCGGAATTTTAAAGGAGATTTTAGTTGACAAATGCCTGGCGCTCAGGCAGACTCCAAGCGTAAGCACCCGGAACTGCGAGGAGGATCGCGGACCGGGTATTTTTTTTGCCCCTGCACTCGCGCACGAGGCAATCTGGAAAACCGTGGCAAGGAGGCTGGCCATGCTCTTGCGGCGCAAGCAAAGCGGCGTTCTCTACCGGGCACGTTTAAATCCCAGGTTCCGAATCGGTGATCTCCAGGATCCATTGCTGGAAGTTTATCGGCGCCGGCACTGGGTCGGCTTATTGCCCTCGCAGATGGCCCATCGTTTCGAGATCCTGGCCGCGAGTTCCCGCGAAACGAATCAGCTCGCATTATTGACCGAATATCCGTTGCGCTACGCTCGCGATTTTCGATTTCGCCAAAGGCGCGCGCCCTGCCAAGGCATCGGCTTGCAGTAGGCCGCATGCAGCCTGCTATATCACCGTGCCTGATTCGGCAGCGGCGTAGGACAGATTTCCCAATCTGTCCGGTCAGGTTGGAAACCCGACCTACTGCCGAATCCGGCACGGTCATTTACCACCAAACGGGATTTCAGCGTTCGCGCGTCCCATGCTTCACACGTTGCATCCCAAAAACCATTTGATGCTAGAATACCCACAGGAATCGGGGACCATTTCGTTCACCACTCGGCAGGAGTCATGACGTGACCGCCACCGCTATCCCGCAGAGGAATTTGACCGAGGCCCAGCAGCGCGAATACCACGAGAGGGGCTTCATTGTGGTGCGGGGCGTGCTGAATGCCGAGCAGGTGGCGACGTACCGGGCGCGGGCCCGGGCGTTTGCACTGGGAGACCTGCCGCCCGGCTCCGAGAAAATGGTGGTGAAAGAGGTTCGTGTCGCCAAGGGTTTGATCAAGCCCGAAGATCCGGAAAAAGGCATTTGGAAATACATGAATCCGGACCGGTACGACCCGCTCTTTGCGGCTTATCCGTCTCAGCCGGGTCTGCTCGACGTGGTCGAGGGGCTTCTTGGTCCGGATATCAAGGCATTTCTGGTCATGTTCATTTACAAGCCGCCGTCGCTCGACTTCGTGCATCCGTACCATCAAGACGCGTATTACTTTCCTTTCGAGCCGCATGACTTATGCCTGGGGACCTGGCTTGCCCTTGATCCCACGGACGCAGGCAACGGCACGCTCTCGGTGATTGCGGGCTCCCATCGCTGGCCCATCCTGCCGCACGCGCAGCCTAAAGGCGACAGCGTCAACTACGGCGTCTTTGGCGTGGAAGGATACGATGATCGAGAGGACGAAGTCGTACTGGAACTGGAGCCGGGCGACGCTGTCTTCTTTCACTCGCGACTGCTTCACAAGACGGGCTCGAACCTGAGCGAGCGCTCGCGGCGCGTGCTCACGGTTCACTACGCCAGCTCACACTGCCGGCCGACCGGCGAACATCACAAGGCCATCGCCTTCCACCTCGTGCGCGGGCAGAGCTTCGAAGGCTGCATCTAAATCAACGTGCCCGAATTAGCGGCAGGAGATTGAACTTGGGTGCCATGCTTTCGTGGCCCAAGCCGGGACCGAACCCATCCATGCTTATCTGCCGGGGCCACGAAAGCATGTCATGCCCCAACGCAAGGGGGCCATTCGCCGACTGCTCCATGCTTTCGGGCCTTGGCGCTTGGCAGTATCCGGCGGTAGTACGGGCCCGGAAGCATGGCATCCCGCGCGTCTGGATAGAGCCGTGAACCTGCTGCCAGCCGAGGAGTGTCTGAAGCGCGAGAACACAGGCTTCGACAAATAGTCGGAAAGGATCAAATTGTGCTCAAGCGTGTGTACATCGATAATTACAAGTGTTTGGTGAATTTCGAGCTGGCACTTCAACGGACGCAATTGCTTCTCGGTGCCAATGGCTCCGGAAAGTCCGCGGTTTTTGACGTTCTATGGCGGTTGCGCCAGGTGATGACTGGGGAAAACAGAATCTCGGAGCCGGTAGATCCCCCGTTTCCGTCCGGGTCCTTGACGCGCTGGGAGCTGCGAAATGCACAAAGCTTCGAGTTGGACGTAGAGGGCAATGGGGGAACCTACCAGTACAAGCTAAAGGTCGAGCACAGGCCGCAAACGCGGCAGTCCCGCATCACTTCGGAGACCTTGAGCTTCAACGGTGGACCGCTTCTTGCTTTTGTGAATGGCGGGATCACAATTTACGGGGAGGATCACAAAGTCGGGGCCACATTCCCGTTCGACTGGGGCCAGTCGGCGTTCGTGACTCTTGCGGAAAGGGATGATAACCGCCTGCACCGCTGGTTTCGAGACTGGGTGCGGGAACTGCAAGTCGTATGTGTCAATCCCTTTGACATGGTCTCGCATACGGACCAAGAGAATGCGCGGCTGAACGCAAACGCGACCAACTTCGTCGCCTGGTATCGCCACCTCATTCAGGAAACGTACGGCCTCCAAGAGCTCGTGCGGCAATCACTGCAGGAAGTCTGGGAAGGGTTCCAGGGCATGCGTCTGGAGACGGCAGGGCCCAACGTCAAGCTCCTGAAGGTTGCACTCAAAGCTCCGGCCGCCGGCATGAAGGACTATGAAGTTGCCCTAGGCGATTTGTCCGATGGCCAACGTGTGCTGCTTGTCCTGTACACTCTTCTGCGCTTTGCGGGACGGACAGACGAACCAGGAACAGGCACGGGTACGGAGACAGGTGAACGGACGCCCGATTCCCTGATTTGTTTAGACGAACCCGACAACTTTGTGACCTTGGCCGAGATCCAGCCCTGGTTGATCTCCATGTGCCAGGCCGCAGAGGATCACGAATCCCAAATTCTGTTCATCTCCCATCATCCCGAGTTGATAAACTATTTGGCGCCTCAAAACGCGATTGTCTTGAGTCGGCCCGCCGGGGGTCCTACGCGCGTGATGCCGTTCCGTGCTAGCCCTGACAGCACGATGACGCCCGCGGAGGTGATCGCGAGGGGGTGGGAGATTGAGTAAGCGCCATGCCCACGTGGTACTTCTCATGGAGGACAAACAACACCAAGCGTTCCTCACACGCTTCCTTCAGGCGCTGGGCTATCCTCCGCATAAGCTGCGTGTGTTGTCATCGCCTGCCGGCCAGGGTTCCGGCGATCAGTATGTCCGTGAGTGCTACTCCAGGGAGGTGCGCGAATTTCGACATCGTTTGACCCGCTCGCAACACCAGGCCCTTGTGGTGATGATAGACGCGGATGACAAAGAGACCACGGAGCGCCTCCAACAACTGGCAAAGGAACTCGAACAATCAGGTCTTGAGCCACGTGGAGAAACCGAGAGGATCGCCGTTTTGGTTCCTCGCCGCAACATCATGACCTGGATAGAGTGGCTGTTGGGCAAGCAGGTAAACGAGACAGACACGTATTCAGAGTTGAAAGGGCGAGAGCGCGAATGCCAACCAGCGGTGGCTCGGCTTGTAGAGCTCTATCAGGTCTATCGGTCGGACAGGCCCTTGCCTGAAGACTGCCCTGCTTCTCTCATCAGGGCGATAACAAACGAACTGCCACGCCTGCAATAGGGTTTGCAGGGGGCAGGGAAAAGGCACAGCGTACTTTTTGGTTGCAAGCAATTCAGCCAGTGCTGCTAAAGTCTGGCATTCGCTCGCAAAAGCCGTGGGCGTGGCTCACAGCACCCGTTTGCTGAAAGATCAAGTGCAGTCATTTGGCCGTCAAACCTGAGTCGACCCAAGCAAATTGCCGCCGAGGCTGGGATGCCCGATGCGCTTGTCGCCGATGACGTTCACCAGCGCAGGTTTGCCGGACTTGAATGCACGTTCCAGAGCAGGCAGCAACTCATCGGGCTTTTCCACGTGCTCGCCGTGGCAGCCCAGCTCCGTGAAGATCCGGTCGTAGCGGATGTTGGGCAGCATATCGAAAGGTTCGGTCCTGCCTTTCAGCATGGGCATTTGATCGAAGCTGGGGCCCCAGGAGCTGTTGTTCCACAGCACCGCGACCACAGGAAGCTTGTACTTGGCCGCAGTCTCCATGTCCCACCCGCCAATGCCAATGCCGCCGTCGCCAATCACCGTGACCACGGGCTTCGACGGGCGTGCCAACTGCACGCCGATGGCCATGCCAATGCCGTGGCCGACCGGCGCGAGGGGGCCCGCATCGACGATCTGGCCGGGAAAACGCGCCGTGAACCAATGGCTCAGGTAACCCGACAGCGTGAAGCTATCCACAATCATCGTGGCCGAGGGGTCGAGCACGCTGATGAGGTCGCGCGCGAGCCGGTCGGGGTGAATAGGTACGCTGCCGCGGACTTTCTCTTCGCGCTCCTGGATCATACGGCTGAAGTTGGCGCGCGCCTCGGCCACCTCTTTAAGCCAACTGGACGAGCGCTTGCCCTCGAACTCTGCCTGCCGCTGCTTGACTCCCTCGATCACTTGCCGGAGCACCAGCTTGGGATCGCCCACCAGGGCCACTTCCGCCGGCACGTGCCAGCCGACCCGCGTGGCCGTCGGATCGACTTGCACATACTTGGCCTGGCCGTTCCAGGTCGGCGGCTGGCCAAACTTCTCGCCGCTCCAGTAACGGAAGCCCACGGCTACGATGACATCCGCTCGGCCGGTAAAAGGTTTCTTCCAGGCGCCGCGCACGGCGAGGGCGTGGTCTTCCGGAACGGCCCCCTGCCCCGCCCGGCGGCTATAAACCGGCGCGTGCGTCCGCTCGGCCAGCTCGCGCAGCTCCTCCGCGGCTCCCGACCAGAAGACGCCGTCGCCGCCGACCAGCAAGGGCCGTTCGGCGCCCGCCAGCAGCTCGACTGCTCGATCGATGCTGCGCGGATCCGCCTGGGAGCGCAGTTCATCGGGGTCGTATACCTTGGCCCCGGGAAACTGGGTCTTTTCCTCGGCCTGGTGATACAGGACGTTGGTTGGAAACTCGACAAGGGCGACTCCCTGGGGCGGGCAGGTCGCCTCGCGAAATGCCTGGCGCAGATCGACGGCAATGCGCTGCCAGTCGAGGACGCGCTTGGTGTACTTGGAAAACGTCCTGCAGATTTCAGACCCGTAGGCTTCCTGAAACGAACCGATGCCGTCTTCCAGCGTCGGATGCTGGCCGGAGAGACAGACGACGGCGCTATTCGTCAGTCCCGCCACGCACAGGCCCGTGACGGCATTGGTGAGGCCGCAGCCCGCCGTTACGCAACAAACTCCCGGAAGCTTCGTGCTGCGCGCCCAGCCGTCGGCCGCGTAGGCTGTTGCCTGCTCGTGACGCATATGAATGAGCTTGATGCCATGATTGCTGAGGTTCGCAAGAATCGGGAACGTGTGGCCGCCATTGATTGCAAAGAGGTAACGAACTTTTTGTTCTTGCAGGACCTGTCCGACTACGGTGCCGCCATCGACCACTGCCATGGTGTCACGCTCCTTCGAGTCTAAAGTTTCCGCAACAGAAGCCCGGCCACGAAAGCGCAGCCGGTAATCGTCATTCTTGTCGTTGATAGTCTACGAAGGAGGCAGAGAGTTGATGACCTTGCGCAGCCGGATTCTGCGTGATGCCCCGCTAGGTGTGCGAACTGGATCGAGATGGGAATACGCCTGCATTAGATTTTTGAAATGTGCGCGCCCGACGTGTGCCCCTGCCGCCCTGCAAATGCCCAGGAGGTTTTTGTTCCCCACCTGGGCAAAAGAGGGCGGTTTTGGCTGGCGAATCCTTCTAATGATGACAGGGTTGCAAGTCATCAAGCCAATGGTCGAACGAGTCGCTGGCGAGTTTGTTCCACAGCCCAGTAAGATCCTGCTGGCTATCATGGCAGTCGCCCAGATCTCTTAGAATCGTGCAGTTCAATGCCGCGTACCAGCGCCCATCCTGGTCGCCGCAGAAGTGCCCGTGGTGATTGTGGTGCGAGTGCTTGTCGCCGACCTGTGCCCAGGTGACGTTCCAATCGACGCAGGGCCGAGCCAGAATGACTTCGCAGTTTTTATCGGGAATCACGGTTGGGGCTTGGCCGGTGACCGTCAAGAAGTAATTCCCATTGAGACGTTCGGCGAAGCTTTTGCCCTTCCCCGTTCCGCTCAGGTTCGCGATGCGCGTTTCGTAGCTGTGGCTTGAGGTCCACTCCTGCTGGATCGCAAAGAGGGCGACCTGGGAATGGTCGTAAACTGTGCTCCCGCCGACCAGCAAGTCCCCCCGCCCTCTGCCGACAAGGACGTTGTTGCCCGTGCCGCCGATCAAGATGTCACGGCCGTGGCCGGCAACGAGCATGTCGTTGCCGCTTCCTCCTACAAGAATGTCGTTTCCGCCGCCCGCGACCAGAAGAGCGTTGCCGGAGCCTGCATATAGCCACGCGGGCATGGTAATGCGACTGGAGACCTCGATAATGTCGTTCCCGGCCTGGCCGAACGCGATGATCCGGCTGGTGGGAGCGTACGAGCCAAGGTCCTTCCCATCCATCGTGACTTCGATTTGCCCGCGCTTGCAAGCCGGCGTGAAGAAGATCTGATCATTGCCAGTGCTGCCGCCCACCACCAGGGCCATTTTGCCCTGGTAGAGCGGGTCGGCCTCCAGGGCGATGGCCGAGATGGCGACGGACTCCGCGACCGGGGCGCTGGTGGCGCCGCTCTGGTCGGTGGCGGTCACACTCACGTTGTACGTGCCGGTTTGCGTGAAAATGTGGTCGACGGTGAGGCTTGACGGCCCCGTGACCGTTTGCACGCTGTCGGCGCTCCAGTGAATGACGTAGGTAAACGTTCCAGCCTGATTGCTCGCCGAGGAGTCGGTCGCCGACAACTGGAACGTCAGGTCTTGACCACGTACAGCGCCCGCGGGGTCGCTGATGCCTACTTGCACCGCTGAGCCCGTGACCTGAACGGATATCGAACCGCTGACCGAGGCCTGGTCGTTGTCGGTGACGGTAACCGAGATGGTGTAACTGCCCGAGGCAGCGCCGCCGGGCGTAGCGAGATATTGGTGTGTAACCCCGCTGAAGGTCAGCACGCCTGCAGCCAGGCTGACGGTGCTGGTGCCGCCGTCGCCCCACTTGATGGCGACGGTGTGGGTGTCGAGCGTGTCGGGATCGACAAAGGTGCCGCCCAGGCTGGTGGAGGATCCCACGTTGATGCTTGTTGGCGACAACGTGAGGCTCAGGTTCGATGGCGGGACGTTGTTGACCTGCTCGCTGATCTGAGCACTGGTGCTGCCGCCGTCCTTGTCGGTGACGGTAACCGAGATCGTGTAGCTGCCCGAGGCAGCGGCGCCGGGGGTGGTGACATATTGGTGCGTAACGCCGCTAAAGGTCAGCACGCCAGCGGCCAGGTTGACGGTGCTGGTGCCGCCATCGCCCCAGTTGATGGCGACGGTATGGGTGTCGAGCGTGCCGGGATCGACAAAGGAGCCGCCCAAGCTGGTGGAGGATCCTACGTTGATGCTTGTTGCCGACAGCGTGAGGCTCAGGTTCGATGGCGGGACGTTGTTGACCTGCACGCTGATCTGGGCATTAGTGCTGCCGCCATCCTGGTCGGTAACAGTGACCGAAATGGTAAAGCTTCCCGTAGGGGCTCCCGGTGGGTTGTCGAGATACTGATGCGAAATCCCGCTGAACGTGGTCACACCGGCCGCCAAGTTGACGGTGCTGGTGCCGCCGTCGCCCCAGTTGATGGCAACGGTGCGCGTGTCGAGCGTGGCCGGGTCGGCAAAGCTGCCGCTCAGGCTGGTCGAAGAGCCCTCATTGATGGTGGAGGCCGACAGCGCCAGCTGAAGGTTCGAAGGTGCGACACTGTTGACCGTCACGCTGGTGTTGGCACTGGTGCTGCCGCCATCCTGGTCGGTAACGGTGACCGAGACGGTGTAACTGCCCGAGGCTGCGGCGCCTGGGGTGGTGACATATTGGTGCGTAACCCCGCTAAAGGTCAGCACGCCAGCGGCCAGGTTGACGGTGCTGGTGCCGCCGTCGCCCCAGTTGATGGCAACGGTGCGCGTGTCGAGCACTGCCGGGTCGGCAAAGCTGCCGCTCAAGCTGGTGGAAGAACCCTCATTGATGGTGGAGGCCGACAGCGCCAGCTGAAGGTTCGAAGGTGCGACACTGTTGACCGTCACGCTGGTGTTGGCAATGGTGCTGCCGCCGTCCTGGTCGGTAACGATGACCGAGATGGTGTAGCTGCCCGAGGCGGCGGCGCCTGGGGTGGTGACATATTGGTGCGACACTCCGCTAAAGGTCAGCACGCCAGCGGCCAGGTTGACGGTGCTGGTGCCGCCGTCGCCCCAGTTGATGGCAACGGTGCGCGTGTCATGGGTGGCCGGGTCGGCAAAGCTGCCGCTCAGGTTGGTGGAAGAGCCCTCATTGATGGTGGAGGCCGACAGCGCCAGCTGAAGGTTCGAAGGTGCGACGCTGTTGACCGTCACGCTGGTGTTGGCACTGGTGCTGGCGCCATCCTGGTCGGTGACGGTGACCGAGATGGTGTAGCTGCCCGAGGCTGCGGCGCCGGGGGTGGTGACATATTGGTGCGTAACCCCGCTAAAGGTTAGTACGCCAGCAGCCAGATTCACGGTGCTGGTGCCGCCGTCGCCCCAGTTGATGGCGACGGTATTGGTGTCGAGCGTGCCGGGATCGACAAAGGTGCCACTCAGACTGGTGGATGAACCTTCGTTGATAGTGGTTGTCGACAGGGTCAGCTTCAGGTTTGATGGCGGGACGTTGTCGACCTGGACGCTGGTGGTCGCCGTGGTGCTGCCGCCGTAATTGTCGGTAACCGTGACCTGAATCGAATAGCTTCCTGTTGGCTGTCCGGGAGGGCTTTCGAGGTACTGATGGCTGACCCCACTGAAGCTGACAACGCCCGCGGTAAGTTGGACCGTGCTGCTGTTGCCGTCGCCCCAGTTAATGACCACGGTGTGCGTGTCCAGCGGACCCGGATCCGTGAAGGTTCCACTGAGACTCGTGGAGCTATTCTCGTTGATGATCGGAGCCGAGAGGCTCAATTTGAGGTTGGCCGGGGCGACATTGCTCACCACCACATTGAGCGTGGCGTTCGTCGAGGCCTGGCTGCCATCCGACACGACCGTGGCAGTGGCCGTCACCGCAAGGGTGAACGTGGCGGGCGCCGGGCTTAGCAGCGTCAATCCCTGCAATTGGGCCTGAGTCAACTCCCATACGCCGCCCCCCTCGTTGATCCCTGCCGAGAGCGTCACTCCGGTGGGTACGCTGGAGATCTGTACCGACACGGTTTCTTGCACATTCGTATCGCTTGGCGATGCGGATATCGAGAGCGGCGTAGGCGAGTCCTCCAATCCCGACGCGGGCGCGACCGTCAGTATGGGCGGGTCGGCAACGGCGTTGACCGTGAGAGAGACTGTGGCCACGTTGGAATCCGAGCCGCCGTTCGTGGCCATGTAGGTGAAGCTATCCGCACCAACGTACTGGGGAGAGGGTGTGTACGTGAAGGAACCGTCGCTGTTGAATTTCAGCGTGCCATGACTAGCGGAACTGACCAAGACGGCCGAAAGCGGAGCGCCTGGCGCGGCGCCGGAGTCGTTGGCTAACACGCCGGGCGCTTGCACCGTCAGCGTTTGGTTTTCATTGAGGCTGTAGGCATCATTGACGGCAGTGAGCGCTTCGAAATTACCAAAGTTGTTGCCTGTTGCCGTCGACCGAAAACCGAGCGCCACGCCGTAGGCGCCCCCGTTGGCGGTACTGATCACCATCGCCTTGCCGGTGCCGACCAGCGGATTGGTGCTGCTGTTTTCTGAGACCAGAAGCCGGTCGCTGGCCCCCATCAGCGTATACTCGATGCCAACGCTGGCGTCGGCCCCGTTGTCGACCAGCGGGTTGCCGGAGGTCAGGCTGGGGTAGTCGAATTCGATGTTCGCCGGATCTGCACCCGTGTTCAGCTGCAAGATGGCCTGGAAAGTAAGCGTGTTCGGAGAGTTGACATTATTCCACTCGAGGATCAACTCCGTGGGCGTCCCGGCCGCGTTATCCACGAACTTGCCCAGAACCATGGGGAAGCTGCTGTAGTTGTACCAATCAAACCAATACGGTGCGATCGCGGGCTCCGTTGGAAAGGTCGTCAGATCACCGTTAGCAAGGCCGATGTCGGAGACGCCCATGGTGATCAGGCCGTTCGAGCTGACATAGAGCGAGGTCGGGCCGGTGTAGCTCGTGCCGTAGAGATTGAACGTGCTGCTGCCCAAGTCCACGGGCACCGACACGTCAGCGCCCTGTGGCGCGATGGTGAAAACTCCCGGCTGGTTCGGCTGCAAGTTGATGTTCTGAATGGTGGTTGCCGAGGCGCCATAACCGAATCCATCCGGGCCGACTGCCGGAGTCGTGAACGACCCGCTTGGCAGAGTGCGACTGAACCCCTGGGGTGTTACCTCTTCGACGAGGTAGCTCCCCGCCGTCAGGTCGGTGAATGAATAGTTGCCGTTGCTGTCGGTGACCGTGGACGGATCACCCGGGTCGAGGTGGCCGTCGCGATTCAGATCCAGATAGACGGTCACGCCCGCCATTCCCGGCTCGCCTGGGTTTTGGACGCCATTGTTATTGAGATCGTCGAACACCTGTCCGCTGATCGTGCTGCCGAAAGGCGGCGCCGTGAACTGGATCGCCTGGCCGGAGGCAATGTAGGGGCTGGCCGCATTTTCGGAGATCAATATCCGGTCGGCTCCCTGGGTGCCGCCGGCTTTGATGCCGGTCGTTACGATAGGCGATGTCGTGGCGTTCAGCGTGGAGTAGTTGAAGGTGATCGAGGAGGTATTGAACCCCGTGTTCAATTGTAAGATTGCCTCAAAAGTGATGGGCGGCGAATAGTAGTCCCTCCAGGCACCCACCTGGTTCCATTCGATGACGAGTTGATTGTCGACCCCGCTGCCGTTGAGTTGCTGGAATTGGCCCATGATCTCGGGGGCATTGCCGGGCAGTTTGTTGTTGAACAGGTCCGTCCACAGCGGCGCGATCGTCGGCAACGCCGGACCGGCTGTCAGGTCGGTATTCTGATAGGCAAGATCCCCTGCCCCAAGAGTAATCAGGCCCTTGGAGCTGACGAACAGCGAGTTTGCGCCCGTATAGGTTTGGCCGTAGAAGTTGAACTTGTCGCTGCCCAGGTTCACGGCCGCATAGGCGTCATCAGCGCCTTGCAAGATCGTGAAGACGCCGGGTTGGCCCGGCTGCAGGTTGATGTTCTGAAAATTTGCGGTGTAGGCAGAGTAGCCGTAGCCGTCGGGCCCGCCGATGAGGTTGCCACCGCTCAGTAGACGCCGGTCTTCCAGCGCCTCTAGTTGGAGATGACCTTTCATCCAGGCCGAATTGAACTTCTTGCGGACGGGTCCCGCTTGAATGATACGCATCTCGACGCCCCTCTCTTCCCAAATGACCGTGCGGGATTCGGCACTTGGTCAGGTTTCCAACCTGACCGGACAGATTGGGAAATCTGTCCTACGCCGCTGCCGAATCAAGCCCGGTGATATAGCCTCTATATCCAGCAGCGCACTGGCAGAGTCCGTGGACTCGTGCCCATTTCGCGCCGCTTGCTTAGCGACAACGTCCCGGATAAACGCCTGCGGACGCACCGCACACGCTGGTTGTGTCGAACGAATTGATCGGGACTGTGAAGTTAGATCGGACCTTCACCAAGGGACGGGACCTTGAGATGGTGCGCACAAAAGGGGCAGCGGTGATTACGCCACCGGATGTGCTTCTTCCTTGATGCGCGCCACGCGGAGAAGGACCACTCTGTTCTCCAAACCATTCAACGACATCGACTTGACGGGATTACCTCTGCTCTCTTTTCTTCCGCAAGGATCAATAGGGGGGGCCAACGCCGCCGGGGATAGGGAGAAGAGAAATCGAAAATGGGAACCGGGGAACTGCTTCAGCGGGGAGATGGGATTTCCGCCATTTAGACCGTAGCATTCGCTCGAGGCAAAGACAAACAATTCTACGGAAAATGACGGTAATAACGCGCAGGGTTCTTGCCCGACTAAAACATTCGTGCGATATCCAGGGCAAGAGCGCTTGCCGGCCCCTAAATCCCATCTCCATCGACCATTTTCAACGATAGAACTTCTTGTGGCGTAACTGGATCGTTTGCATAGACACTCGCCAACGTGGCGTTCGCCATGTATCGGGCCGTAAGGTCGCGGATTTCCAGGAGCACGCGGCGGAAACGGCATACAGCCGACTGGCTGCAGATTTCGGGACGCCTGACCGAGACGCAGCCGATGGGGGCCAAAAAGCCGTCAAAGAGGGGTACGACCTGGCCCATGGTAATCCTCTCCCGACTCTGCGCCAGGTAGTATAGCCGCCCTTCCGCCCCGGACTGCTTATTGGAATAGGCCGCGCAAAATGCCAAGTAGCGAGAAGCAACCAAGCGAAGCGTGATTAGATAAGAGACTTGATCATCGGAAATGGTTCACGTTTTGTTCTTTAACCCGTTTCCGGGGTGAGCCTGGACCCATTGCTTCAGATGCTGCTTTAGAGCATCGAAATCTGCCGTATCGAGGTTTTCGATGGCTTCTGTGGCTTGTTTAACGCACGCGATGGCCGTCCTTTCCGATCCGATAGTTTTATCCTTCATATCGTAATCAGCAGACCATCGCTGCTGCTGAAGTGATTTGAGATCATGGCCCACGGCTTTAGCTATTTCGTCGTTGCAAAACATCAGAACTTGCTTAGCGAGATCGTGCCCTTTATATCTCTGGAGTATCTCGATTTCGGCGCGATCCAAAACTTCACAAACAACGTTATACAGAGCATAGTATGACCGACTGATCGCTGTTCGGTATCCGAGCGCAGTTGCAGGAATTTTTGCCCCTGGAGTTATAAAAAGGCGTGCAACTGCTAGGAAGTCTCTCGGATCATCCATCGGGCGCCGCGTTCATTAAAGACGGTAAGTTAAAGAGACTTGGCTGAGCGCCTCCGCGTCTATAGAGGAACGCCAGGCCTTCATGCAGGCTCGGTATTCACGAAGGAATTCATCCGGATGCGTGGTACAGGTTACTTGGACTGCTAGAGAAGTCTCTCCGGAGTCAGGATCTGTTTGCAATTGTATTTCTAGGGCCTTTAGCGACGAGAAGGCTTTTTTCACGATGTCCACAGCAGCTTCTGCCTGTGGGACGATATTGCTCCGCTTACAAAATTCCTCTGCCTCCGGCGCCCATTCCACTAGAGAATTACTTGGCAAGTTTCCGGCCGGAGAATCGACGTATATTCCTTCATGCGCAAATGACCAGATATGAAGCGTGTCATCTTCATCGCTTCTTGGCCAATCCTCATCTGTTCGTGGTCGCCGAGTAGGCTTTGATCGCTGGCGCGCTACGCAGGTGTAGCCTTCTTCGCT
>Ga0208565_1000978_pt1 | contig 18257 bp, 17 predicted proteins | sample Sb_taG_7_FD_187706 | JGI IMG/M metagenome (GOLD analysis project Ga0208565, IMG submission 187706) | Peat soil microbial communities from Weissenstadt, Germany - Sb_50d_2_FS metaG (SPAdes) (version 2) | ecosystem: Environmental > Terrestrial > Soil > Wetlands > Peat | place: Germany...
GCGTCCAGGTAAGCGGCCAGTTCCGGCCTGGGCCGGAACGCCACGACGGCGGGCTGATCATCCTCGACGACATAGCTGAAGTCCGGATCGGTCCCTGCCAGATCGGTCCCTGCCAGATCGATCCCGGCCGGTTCGATCCCGGCTGGATCGGCCCCGGCCCGACCGCCCCCCGCCGGATCGGCCTGCGGCGCCTCGCTCGGATAGAACCCGGGAGCGCTACCCGTCGTCCAGACAACCGCACCCGAGGCCGCCTCTGGGCGCGGCCTCGTCGGCCTCAGAACCGAGGTCTCGGTTACATCGGCAACGTCCAGGCCGGCTTGCAGTGCTGGCTGAGCGTGGTCAGGCTGAATGTCGGCGTACGGATCCTCCGCTCCAGTCGCCGACCGGCGTGACCGCAACGCCGCCCTGATCCTGGCCTCGGTCTCGACTCTGGCAGCCGATGCAGCCTGAGTCAGCGGTCCTGGGTCGGTGACCACCAGATCGGCTGGCGGCGCGGCATCGCGTTCCAGCCGATCGTCCTGATCCCGACCGGCACTGCGATCCGGCCTGGCACGTCGCTCAAGCTCGGCACGCGGATCAAGCTCGGTGCGCTGGGCCGGCACCGACCGCTCACCAGGCAGCGAATAAGTGCCTGGAGCCGGAACGACGCTCGGCAGCGAGTGCCTGCCACGTCCCGGCAGCCGGTTGACGAGGGCGCTGCCATCTGGCGAGCCGGCTCGGGTCACGGCCCGACCACCGTTGCTGTGCGCTGACACCTCCCCGGCCAGCTGCGGCTCACTGTCATTGTCCGGCGCAGGCACAGGCTCCAGCCCAGCCACGGTCTCCAGCCCAGCCGCAGTGTCCGGCCCGAGCATAGCCTCCCGCTCAGGCACAGCCTCCCGCTCAGGCACAGCCTCCCGCTCAGGCACAGCCTTCCGCCCAGGCACAGCCTTCCGCCCAGCCGAGGCCTCCCGCCCAGCCGAGGCCTCCCGCCCAGCCGAGGCCTCCCGCCCAGCCGAGGCCGACGTCCTATCCACTGGGGGCCGCCGCGCCACAGCCCGCCGCGCCGCAGCCTTCCGCGCCGCAGCCGCCTCGCGAGCCGCAGCCGCGATCTGGCGGAACACCGGTCCGTCCTGATCGTCAGGCACATCATCGAGCGCACCCGCGGCCAGCTGACCCGAGCTAGTGCTCAGCGGGTCGGCAGAGCCACGCGCCAGCAGCCGGTCCGGCAGATCCGCGAAGTCGATCACGGTCGACGGATCAAGCGGGTCGGACCGCCCATCCGGCCGTGGCTGCAGAGAATCCAGCCGCTCGGCGGCATCCGGCGGCGCCTGGAGCGGCACCAGCAGCGCTGAACCTTGGCTGGCTGGCTGCCTGGACAGCTCCCGCCCACCGGGCAGCGATGCCACAGCCGCCTGCACCGGGCCAGCGCAATCATGCCGGGCAAGCATCCCGGCAAGCTGCTCTGCCTCCTCGGCGGCCAGGCCGAACACGACCCGGGGCTGGCCCCATGGCTCCTCTAGCGAGTAGCCCACGTAGCTGGAGACTGGCGGCATCGGATCAGCGGCCATGCCATGCAAGACACGCCAGCGGTACCAGGCCCGCTCAAGCGCCAACGCTGCCTGTTCGGCCTGCAGCACCAAATCTGGATCCCGCATGGCGATCCTCCCCTCATCGCGACGGCACGCTCCCGCCTGACGGCGGACCCCCGGGCGTGGCTCGCTGCACCAGGCCAGGCCATGCATTTGGTGAATGCAGGGCTCCACGGTGCACGGACGCCTGTCTGCCGCCGGAGCTGCCGGGCGGCGGCATGGCGACAAGTATGGTCTGCGCCCGTGCCCAGCAGGAGTGATTACTGAAAGTTGCTAGCTAACTGCGCTGCGCGAGATCCGGCGGAGTGGATCCACCAGGGAATCCGGAGCGGATCGCGCCAATTGGGCAGCCATAGTTCTGGCCGATGATCGCGGATCGAGGAAACTACCGGGCGCCGGGTTGCGATCGGCAACTCAATCAGACACCCAAATTCGGCACCCGCCGCTTGTTCTGGCCTATGCACCTGCGAGCGGGCTATCGTGCATCTTCATGGCCCTCGCTGACACGCACTGGTAACGGGCCGGATCGACCCCGGCGAGACCGCCGAGACGCCGCCCAGAGCTCCACCGCTCTGCGCAACCCGGCCCGATGCGGCACTGGCCGCCGGGGCCGACCCCCCTGTTACTGCGCTGAGCCGCGCTAGGCATGCCTGGACACGCCTGTCGCCCTGACATTCGGGCGCCAGGCTGTGGCCGGGCCTTACTCCGAGCGCTGCTGCGGGATGCCCGCAAGCAGGGCGCGAACCTCCGTCTCACGGTAGCGGCGGTGCCCGCCGAGCGTCCTGATGGACGTCAGCTTTCCGGCCTTGGCCCAACGGGTGACTGTCTTCGGGTCAACCCGGAACATCGTTGCGACCTCTGCCGGCGTAAGCAGCGGCTCGGCCTCTGGGGTACGTGCAGACATTTGGACGGCCTCTCCTCCTGGACCGGGAATTCGATCCTGCGTCTCTTGCGTTCCTGGCTCCATTCGGAGCCTGCCGTGGATGTCCCATATGGTCTACTGTTACCATATTGCCATCACCAGCGGTGACAATGCGACCACCAGGAGCAGAGTTTTTTGAACGTGTCCCCGTTGCCCCCGTTGATCTGAGTCACGTTGCGTGATCCTACAGACACGCACCGTCGCAACGGGCGGATTCGGAAAAGTCATGTCCGCCTCCTGCTGGCTACTGGGCGTAGCCGCTCTTGCAGTCCTATTTGGTCATGCAGCCCTCGTGCGCGCACTGCCAGCCCAGATCGATTTTCATAGCCGGGATCGCCGCTCACCTCCTATCACCGGGAGGTTACGTATCGTCATATCTGCGACAAGTCGCCAGCCGGCCTGCCGCCGCTTGACTCCCCCCAGTCACCGAGGATTCCCGCTAGCCACTGTAACTATCGGCCGTACCGGGATAATCCTCCGCAGTTCTGCGGCATGCTCTGTCACGGGGTATTTGCCCCGCGCAGGACATCTTCATGCATTGCGCGCCATCGATGATCTCCCGGCGAGAGCCCTTGAATACGCTTGAGAGGACACCGAGTCAACGAGGACTCGGACAGACGCCGGGAGCAACTGCCGTGGCGAGTGTGTTCGGATCGGCCGTCAAGGCCACTGCCGCCGAGGAAGGCGGTATAGCTGACGTAGCCCGTAGCTCGGGCACTGCCATCTACCAGGCTGGCCATGAACAGGTCGTCTTCTGTCACCACGCTGCCACCGGCCTGCGCGCGATTATCGCGATCTACTCGACGGCACTCGGGCCCGCCCTTGGCGGGACCAGGTTCTACCCGTACCCGAGCGATGAAGCCGCTCTGGCCGACGCGCTGAACCTGTCCAGGGCGATGGCCTACAAGAACGCGCTGGCCGATCTTGACTTCGGCGGCGGCAAGGCGGTCATCATCGGCAATCCTGACCAGCTCAAGTCCGAGGCGCTGCTGCGGGCCTATGGCCGGTTTGTCCAGTCACTGAACGGCCGTTACGTCACCGCATGCGACATCGGGACCTACAGCGAGGACATGGACATCGTCGCGAGGGAGTGCCGGCATGTCACCGGCAGGACCGTTCCGAACGGCGGCGCCGGTGACTCATCGGTGCTCACGGCGTTCGGGGTCTTCCAGGGCATGCGCGCCGCGGCCGAGCACACCTGGGGCAGCACCAGCCTGGCCGGCCGCGTGGTCGCGGTCGAGGGGGTCGGCAAGGTCGGCAGTCACCTGGTCGATCACCTGATCTCCGCTGGCGCCCGTGCCCTGATCTATGACGTGAGCGCGGCAGCGATTCAGCGCGTCCGCGCGAGTCACCCGGAAGTGACCGTGGCGGCAAGCCGACCTGAGCTGATCGGCAGCGAGGTCGACATCTACTCGCCTTGCGCGCTCGGCGGTGCCCTCGACGATGACATCGTGGCATCCCTGCGCGCCAGGATCATCTGCGGCGGCGCCAACAACCAGCTGGCGCATCCGGGCGTGGAGAAGCTGCTTACCGAGCAGGGAATCGTCTACGCACCGGACTATGTGGTGAACTCGGGCGGGGTGATTCAGGTCGCCGACGAGCTCCACGGATTCACATTCGAGCGGGCTAAGGCGCGGGCGGAGCAGATCTTTGCTACCACGAAGCGGGTCCTGACCATCGCCGACGATGAGAACGTGTCCGCGGCGACGACCGCGGACCGGCTCGCCGAGCGCCGGATGGCGGAGGTTGGCAGGCTGCGGAGCCTCTGGCTGGGTGGCTGAATGCAACCGGTGCAGGCCGCCGGAGGCGCGAGCCGCCCAAAACAGGTACGGTTGTCTGTGTACGGAGGCACTAGCCGCGCTGTGCTCCATGCGGTGGAACCGCAGCGGGCAGTCTGACGTGCATGAAATCCGGTAAGAGTCGGCACGTTGATCAGTAGGCATCAAGCGCGGTGACCAGGGACCTGGCGGGTCCCGTACGTTCGAGGGGGTCGAGCCAATGGGGCGCGGCCGAGCCAAGGCCAAGCAGGTGAAGGTAGCACGCCAGCTGAAGTACAGCAGCGGCGGCACTGACCTTGACCGGCTGCGGGCAGAGCTAGGCGTCGGCATGGATCAGCGGGAGACCGGCGGGCGGGACGCACGCTCGGACGACGGCGACCGCTACTCCGTGACTGACGACGATGATGCCGATGATGATCTCGAAGATGACGACGATCTCGATGATCTCGACGACAACTAGGGCAGGCGCCTGACCAGCGTCTGCTCTGCGGTGCCGGTTCGGCCTGCGGATCCGGTCAGCCGGGGTTACGGGTGACGGCCGGTCAGGTCAGCGTTCCCGGCCCCGCTAGCGATCTCCCCGACCAGCCAGGCCGTCACTCCGCGGTGCCCGAGCAGGCTGATGGCGCTGTCCGCGTCCGCGCCTGCCACCACTGCGACCATCCCGATGCCCATGTTGAAGGTCTGTTCCATCTCGCTCCTGGCCACCGCGCCGCGTTCGGCCAGCAGCCCGAAGATCGGCGGCGGGCTCCAGCTGCCCCGGTCCAGCCTGGCGTCGGCGGCCGGCGGCAGCACCCGGGCCAGGTTCGCCGCCAGTCCGCCGCCGGTGATGTGCGCGAACGCGTGCACCTCGCACGCGCTGGCCAGCGCCAGGCAGTCCCTCGCGTAGATCCTGGTCGGGGTGACAAGCTCGGCTCCGAGCGGCTGGCCAAGCTCAGCTGGCTGGTCGTCCAGGTCCAGGCCGGCCCGCTCCAGGATCTGCCTGACCAGCGAGAACCCGTTCGCGTGCAGCCCGGAGGACCCTAGCGCGATGACGGCATCGCCAGCGCGGACCCGGTCCGGCCCGAGCAGCTGGTCGGCCTCGACCACGCCCGTGGCCGCGCCAGCCAGGTCGAATTCGTCGGGACCGAAATGACCGGGATGCTCGGCCGTCTCGCCGCCGAGCAGGGCGCAGCCCGCGATGACGCATCCCTGAGCGATCCCGGCCACGATCGCAGCCACCCGCTCAGGCACTACCACGCCGCACACCACGTAGTCGGTCATGAACAGCGGCTCGGCCCCGCACACCACCAGGTCATCAACGACCATTCCGACCAGGTCGATCCCGATCGTGTCGTAGCTGCCGAGCCGCTGGGCGATCACTACCTTGGTCCCCACGCCATCGGCGGACGTGGCGAGCAGCGGCCGCCGCATCCGGCTGAGCCTGGAGGCGTCGAACAGACCGGCGAAGCCACCGATGCCACCGACCACTTCGGGCCCGGCAGTTCTGGCCACGGCCGAGCGCATGAGCTCGACCGCCCGCTCCCCAGCGATGATGTCCACGCCGGCTCCGGCATAGGTCGCTCCGTGGTCAGCGTCGGCTTGGTCAGTCATGGCACCCGCTCCGACCGCGGGATCCTGACGCCATCATGAGCCCGCCAGGCCGCGCGGCACCGTTCCCTCGAGCATGTGCTTGCCCTGGTCAGCCTCGCTGACCGGAATCGGATAATTTCCGTCGAAGCAGGCTAGGCATAGCTGCCCGGCAGGCAGCGTGGTCGCCTCGATCAGGCCTTGCAGCGAAACAAAACCCAGGGAGTCGGCGCCGATCGAGTCGCGGATTGCCGCCACCGGCAGGCTTCCGGCGATCAGCTCGGCTCGGCTGGCGAAGTCGATGCCGAAGAAGCACGGCCAGGCCACCGGCGGACTGGAGATCCTGACGTGAACCTCCGCCGCGCCAGCCTCGCGCAGCATGGCCACGATGGCGCGCTGGGTGTTGCCGCGGACGATCGAGTCATCCACCACGATCACCCGCTGGCCGGCGATCACGTCGCGCAGCGGATTCAGCTTGAGCCTGATGCCGCGCTGCCTGATGGTCTGGCTGGGCTGGATGAAGGTCCGGCCCACATAGCTGTTCTTGACCAGGCCCTGGCCGTAGGGGATGCCGCTGCCCTGGGCGTAGCCGATCGCCGCCGGGGTACCCGACTCAGGCACCGGGATCACCAGGTCCGCATCGACCGGATGCTCGGCGGCCAGCCGCCGCCCGACCTGCACCCTGGTGGCCTGCACGCTGCGGCCGCTGATCGAGGTGTCCGGCCTGGCCAGGTAGACGTACTCGAACAGGCAGCCGCGCGGCTCCGGAGTGGCGAACGGGCGCGACCGCAGCCCCCGCTCATCGATCGCGACCAGCTCGCCGGGCTCGATCTCCCTGACCAGCGTCGCTCCGACGATGTCAAGCGCCGCGGTCTCGCTGGCCACCACCCAGCCGCGCGGCAGCTGGCCGAGCACCAGCGGGCGGAACCCCTGCGGGTCGCGAGCCGCGTACAGGGTCCGCTCGTCCATGAAGACCAGAGAGAACGCACCTCGCACCCGAGGCAGCACGGCAAGGGCGTTCGCTTCGATGGTTCCGGCCGGTCCGGCCGGAACCTCCGGCTGCCAGGTGGCGAACAACGAGGTAAGCACGTCGGTGTCGGAGGAAGCCAGGCCAGTGCGGCCTTGCGGGGCCGTCTCGGCCAGGGCGGCGAGTTCCAGCGTGTTGATCAGGTTGCCGTTGTGCCCGAGTGCCAGGCTGGCCGAGGGGGTGGCTCGGAAGGTGGGCTGCGCATTCTCCCAGGTCGATGACCCGCTGGTGGAATACCGGCAGTGGCCGACGGCGATATGGCCGCGCAGGGTGTTCAGCACCGACTCGTTGAAGACCTGGGCGACCAGGCCCATGTCCTTGAACACGACGATCCTGCTCCCGTCGCTGACCGCGATCCCGGCCGATTCCTGGCCGCGGTGCTGCAGCGCGTACAGACCAAAGTAGGAGATCTTGGCGACGTCCTCACCTGGCGCCCAGACGCCGAAAACGCCGCAGGCATCCCTGGGCGGCCGGTCGGCGGGATTGAGATCTTCCGTCAGGCGGCCGTCTGGCTTGATCACGTGGAAAGTCTAGTTTGGCGCGGTCGGTGCTTGGCCTTCTGACGCGGCCGGCGGACGGCCGTCTCGCCCGGCCGGTGGCCGCGCTGCCATGCTCAGTGGCAGGTACTCGGATAGGTCAGCACGCGGACCGCTGGCCCGCAGCCTGCCGTCGCGCACGGCTTGTGCCCAGGACATCCGCCCGGTGGTAAGCAGGATCCAGGTGACGGCATCGGCCTCTACCACGTTCGGCGGCGTACCGCGGGTATGCCGGGGACCAGCTACGCACTGGATCGCGGCATATGGCGGGATACGTACCTCGACGGCCCGGCCCGGCACCTGGCTTTCGAGCAGGTTAAGGGTGTGGAGGGCGGCACCGCGGAGCACGCCGGGCTGCGGTCCCAGGCCAGCGTCGAGCGCCGCGATGACCGCGGTGACGCAGCCTGCTCCGAGCGCGGCGACGGTGACCGGCTCCGCCCATGGCTGGCTGCCTAGAGCGGAAAGCTGGGCATTGATCGCGGCGAGCAGCCGCTGCGGGTCGGGACGTCGCGCTGGCATCGGTGCGACGGTAGCCGACTGCGGCGGCTTCCGCACGTCCCGGTGGATCCGCCCAGCCAGGAACGTTCCGTCAGGCCATTGCCTGCCGCCATTGGCCGCGTTAAGTCCGCGCGGCTGGCCAGTTCGGCTGACCCGTACCTATTCCTCCGATCGGTACGCGATAATCCTTCGTTATGCCAGGCCAGCGCGGTACGGGGTCGATCAGGACGCGGGGATCGTGGATTCCCCGATTGACCGGGATGGGCCTTATCGTGGTGCTGGCCGGCGGCGGGCTGATCGGCTACCTCAGCTCCAGCAGGCATCCGGTGCGCCAGAATCACCATGCCGTCCAATCCGCCCTGCCAGCTAAGGTGCTGACGGTGCAGACGGTCGGCCTGATCGACGTCGGTCCGTACGACGACCGGGATCCGTCGACCAACGACGCCGACGACCACCCGCTGATGCTGCGCTTGACCAGCGCTGGAATCGAGTTCGTCAGCATTCCGCGATCCGAACTCGCCGCTGGCGTGCCGCTCTGGACGGCAGATCAGATGGCCGACGGGACCGTGATCTTCATCTACAGCCCGACCGGGCAGTGCCTGGCCGCCGCACCTGGCGGCCGCAGGCTGGCACTTGTGCACTGCGACCTCGGACGCGCGCAGCGCTGGCGGGCCCGGCTTGCCGGCTCGGCGGAAGGGCTGCCCTTCGACCAGTTCGCCAGCCTGGCGGCAGGCCGCTGTCTGTCCGCCCCGCCGACCGCTGGTGCGCCGCCGCGCCTCGCGCCATGCGGCGCCACCCACGACAAATCCGAGGAGATCGGGTTCTGGTGGAGCGCCTGATCGCTAGCCGAAGATCGCTGGCAGCGTGCTCCGGTAGGCGTTGCTTAGCTCGTCCGCGGGCACCGAGAAGCACCCGGCGATCTCAAGCGCCTGCCCGCCGGTCACCCCGATCCGGATGGCGGGCACGCCGCGGGCTGCGCATAGGCGGGTGAATTCCGGTTCCGCCCCTGGCCGCACTGTCACCACCGCGCGGGCGGCTGACTCACTGAACAGACAGGTGAACGGGTCGCCGGGCAGCGTGACAACACAGCCATACCGGCCCGCCTGGCCCGGTCCGCCGATCAGGCAGCTCTCGGCCAGCGCCATCGCCAGCCCGCCGTCGGACAAGTCATGCGCCGCGGACAGCAGCCCTTCGGCGGCACCGGCCACCAGCACGTCGGCCAGCCGTCGCTCCGCGGCCAGGTCGACAGCGGGCGGCAGGCCGCCGACGTGGCCGTGGATCACGCTCGCCCATAGCGAGCCGCCAAATTCCGCAGCGGTGCTGCCGAGCAGCATGATCGTCTCCCCGGCCGCGCCGAACCCGCTCGGCAGCCTCCTACGCACATCGGCGAGGACTCCGAGCACGCCGACCACTGGTGTCGGCTGGATCGCCTTCGCACCGGTCTGGTTGTAGAAGCTGACGTTGCCGCCGGTCACCGGCACGCCAAGGGCCGCGCAGGCATCGGCCAGGCCGCGCACCGATTCGGCGAACTGCCACATCACCGCCGGGTCCTGCGGCGACCCGAAGTTCAGGCAGTTGGTCACAGCCAGCGGTCTGGCACCAGCCGCCGCGACGTTCCGGTACGCCTCGGCCAGCGCGAGCTGAGCGCCCGCGTACGGGTCGAGCAGGCAGTACCGCCCGTTGCCGTCGGTGGCGAGCGCCACGCCGAGGCCGGACTCCTCGTCAATCCTGAGCACCCCGGCGTCGTGCGGCATCGCCAGAATGGTGTTGCCGCGCACGTGCTGGTCGTACTGCTCGGTCACCCAGGTCTTGTCCGCAGCGGACGCAGAGCTGAGCAGCGCAAGCAGATCCGCCCGCAGCGGTGCACCGACCCCGCCCGCGCTGCCGACCAGGCCCGGACGCGGCAGCCGGGCCGGGTCATCGGACTGCAGCCGGTCCTGCCCGGCGGGCCGCGCCAGCGGGCGCTCGTACCGTGGTCCTTCGGCGGCGCTGGCCGGCGGCAGGTCGACGACGACCTCGCCGTGCCAGGTCATGATCAGCCGTCCGGTGTCGGTCACCTCACCGATCACGGTCGCCGGGACATCCCATTTCGCGCAGATCGCGGCGAACTTATCTATCGCATGGGGTTCAGCGATCGCCATCATCCGCTCCTGCGACTCACTCATCAAGATCTCCGCCGGACCCAGGTTCCGGTCGCGCAGCGGCACGGCGTCCAGCTGTACCGTCATGCCGACATCGCCGCCGGCCGCGAGCTCAGTGGTCGCACAGGCCACCCCGGCTGCACCGAGGTCCTGGATCGCGACAACCAGCCCGGCCTGGTACAACTCTAGGCAGCACTCGATCAGCAGCTTCTCCATGAACGGGTCGCCGACCTGGACGTTCGGCCGCTTCGCCTGCTCGCGGCCGGCTGCCGCCCCGTCCGCGGCGCCGTCTCCGAAGGAGGCGCTGGCCAGCACCGATGCGCCGCCGATCCCGTCCGGGCCGGTCAGTGACCCGAACAGGATAACCTTGTTGCCCGTACCGCTGGCTCGGGCCAGCTTCAGGTCCGCGTGCCGCATCACGCCCACGGCCAGGACGTTGACCAGCGGGTTGCCCGAGTAGCAGGGGTCGAAGACCAGCTCCCCGCCAATGTTAGGCAAGCCAAGGCAGTTGCCGTAGAACGAGATGCCCGCCGCCACGCCGGCCAGCACCCGCCGGGTATCGGCGGCGTCCGCCGGACCGAACCGGAGCGCGTCCAGCACGGCGACCGGCCGCGCGCCCATCGCGAGGATGTCCCTGACGATGCCGCCGACCCCGGTCGCTGCCCCCTGGAACGGCTCGACGTACGAGGGGTGATTATGCGATTCGATCTTGAACGTGACCGCGTAGCCCTGCCCGACGTCGACGACGCCGGCGTTCTGGCCGATCCCGGCAAGCAGCGCACCGGTCGGCGGTGCCTTGTCGGCGAACTGGCGCAGGTGCGCCCGCGAGGACTTGTAGGAGCAATGCTCGCTCCACATCACCGAGTAGATGGCCAGCTCGGCATCGGTGGGCCGGCGCCCGAGCAGCCCGACGATGCTGGCGTACTCGGTCCCGGTCAGCCCGAGCGCCTCGTGCGGCTGGCCACGGTCCGGCGTGGCCGCGGCATCGGCCACCGTGTCAGCGGTGATCATGCCGTGGCCGGGCTCAGGATCGATGCGAAAAAATCAAGCCCGTCAGTCCCTGGGCCGGTCAGCGAGTCGATCGCGTGCTCGGGATGCGGCATCAGGCCGACCACGTTGCCGGCCGCGCTGGCTATCCCGGCGATGCCGTCCACCGAGCCGTTCGGATCGCCGCCGCAATAGCGGGCGACCACCCGGCCGGCGGCGGCGAGGTCGGCCAGCGTCGCCTGATCGGCGACATAGGCGCCTTCGCCGCTCTTCAGCACCACCGTGAGCTCCTGCCCAGGCCGGTATCGGCAGGTCCATGGCGTCCGGTTGGCCTCGATCCGGATCCGCACCTCCCGGTCGACGAAACGAAGCCCAGCATTGCGGGTCAGGGCACCGGGGAGCAAATGCGCCTCGCACAGGATCTGGAAGCCGTTGCAGATACCGAGCACGGGCAGGCCAGCCCGAGCGGCTGGGATGAGCTCGGCCATCACGGGCGCGAACCTGGCGATCGCGCCGCAGCGCAGGTAGTCCCCGTAGGAGAAGCCGCCGGGCAGGATGACCGCGTCAACACCGCGCAGATCGCGATCGGCGTGCCAGAGCGGGACCGGATGCCCCCCTGCCCGTGCCACGGCGCGGCTGGCATCGACGTCATCCAGCGATCCAGGGAAGGTGACGATCCCGATCCGGCCGGTCAACGGCGTCCCGTCTGCCCGGCCATGCTGGCAGGCTACCCGGTCAGCTGGCCTTCCGGAGCACCGAGGCCGGCTGGCGGGCCTGCGTGGCATCGGCACGCCGTTCGATCCGCTTGCGCAGCGATACCACGGTGCCCCGGCCAGGGCCGGTTCGCAGCCGCACGTCGTCGACGCAGGCGCGCATGATGGCCAGGCCACGACCCGATTCGGGAAGCTGCGCGATGTCGGCGTTGCTGACCCGGCGCCGGAGCAGCGAGACCGGCCGCACCGGCGGCCGGCGCAGATGTGCGCCCCGGCTCCGCAGCCGGGATGGCTCGAAGCCGCGGCCGGAGTCAAGCACCTGCAGCACGCACCGGTTCCTGCCGACCTGAACGACTACCTCATACCGGCGGCCGGGGCCGGCGTGCCGCAGCACATTGGTGCATGCCTCGGTGACGGCCAGGAGCAGATCGCCGATACTGTCCTCGTCGACGCCGAGGCGGCTGAGCAAATCGCCGAGTACCCGGCGCATGACCGGGATGCTGATGGATTCACGCGGAAAGACAAGGCAGAACCGGGCGTCCATGGCCGGTCCCTGCGAGTGCAACACCCGAGTCAGCATTCGCTCCTCAGCCCCCGAACTTACCTCTGCGCTCTGATCACATTGTGAGCGTTTCCCGCTCTGGGCTGTGGTAATCATGAACTCGGGCGATCTTCGGACGAACAGTGCCGTTCTGCCAGGTCAACAGCCGGTGGCCGAGGACCGGAAATCGGGCCTGACCGCCGTCGGCTATTGGCCTGTCACGCCGTCGGGCAGGCGTGAGCCTAGACGAGCCTGAATCGCGGCATGCGGTGGAAAAATTCTTCCGGCGGCTCAGCCGTCGCGGATTGTGAATTCCTCGATGACCGGATTCGCGAGGAGTTCCGCCGCGATCTGCGCCACCCGCGCCGCGGCGGAGTCAGCAGTCACCGCCCCGGCCGCTTCGCTGAGCTGCACCTCGAACCGCTTGCCCTGGCGGACGGTGAGCACGTCGCCGAATCCGAGCCGGTGGCAGGCCCCCGCGATGGCCTCCCCCTGGGGGTCGTGGATCTCTGGCTTCAGCATGACGTCGACGACAATCGTGACCACGTGAGGCAGCGTACGCGACCCACCTCTTGACCGAGCATGAGTATTGCCGAGTACTGTCACTGCGGAACACCTCGGACGTCCGACCGGCCGCCGGCGCTCGTCGGCGGTCGGCCCTGAGCATGCAAGGAGTGGCACGTGGCCGTCAAAGCTGCCGGGCGAGCTGCCTCCAGAACCAACTTCAAGCCGCCGGGAACGGCGGAGCTGATTCAGCTGCTCACCCCGGAAGGCGAGCGCGCCGAGCATCCGGACTACCCGCTCGACGTATCCACCGAAGAGATCAAGTCGCTCTACCGCGACCTGGTCCTGGTCCGCCGGATCGACTTCGAGGCCATCGCGCTGCAGCGCCAGGGCGAACTCGGCATCTGGGCATCCCTGCTTGGCCAGGAGGCGGCCCAGATCGGCTCCGGCCGGGCACTCAGCCCGCGCGACATGGCCTTCCCGACCTACCGGGAGCACGCGGTCGCCTGGTGCCGCGGTCTGGACCCGACGAAGCTGCTTGAGCTGTACCGCGGCGTCAGCCATGGCGGCTGGGACCCGAAAGAGCACAACTTCCACCTGTACACGATCGTGATCGGCAGTCATGTCCTGCACGCGACGGGTTATGCGATGGGCATCCAGCGGGACGGGGCGGTCGGCGAGGACGGCGAGGCGGTGATCGCTTACTTCGGTGACGGGGCCACCAGCCAGGGAGACGTCAACGAGGCATTCATCTGGGCGTCGGTCAACAACGCCCCGATCGTGTTCTTCTGCCAGAACAACCAGTGGGCGATCTCCGAGCCGCTGGAGCGGCAGAGCCGCGTCCCGCTCTACCTGCGGGCGCAGGGCTTCGGGTTCCCGGGTGTCCGAGTCGACGGCAACGACGTGCTCGCCTGCCTCGCCGTCACCTCGAAGGCCCTGCAGGCGGCGCGGGAGGGCCAGGGCCCGACGCTGATCGAGGCGTTCACCTACCGGATGGGCGCGCACACCACCACCGACGATCCGACCCGCTACCGGCTCTCGGCCGAGCTCGAGTCGTGGAAGCTCAAGGATCCGATCGAGCGGGTGAAGCAGTACCTGATCCGCTCCGGGCTGGCCGATGAGAGCTTCTTCACCGCGGTCGGCGCGGAGGCCGACGAGGTTGGCCTCCGGGTGCGGAAAGCATGCCTGGAGATGCCGGATCCGGCGCCGCTGTCGATGTTCGACAACGTCTACGCCGAGCCGACCGCGCTGCTCATCGCCGAGCGCGCCCAGCTGGCCGCTTACATTGACTCCTTCGCCGACGAGGAGGCAGTCCGATGAGCAGCCTGACCCTGTCGAAGGCGCTGAACGAGGGCCTGCGCAAGGCCATGGAGAACGATCCCAAGGTCCTCATCATGGGCGAGGATGTCGGGAAGCTCGGCGGTGTGTTCCGGGTCACCGACGGCCTGCAGAAGGATTTCGGCGAGGACCGGGTGGTGGACACCCCGCTGGCCGAGTCCGGCATCGTCGGCACGGCGATCGGGCTGGCGCTGCGCGGCTACCGTCCGGTTTGCGAGATCCAGTTCGATGGGTTCGTGTTCCCCGCGTTCGACCAGATCACCACCCAGTTGGCCAAGATGCGGTACCGGTCGCTCGGCAAGGTGAGCCTGCCCGTGGTGATCAGGATCCCGTTCGGCGGCGGGATCGGCGCTGTTGAGCACCACAGCGAGTCGCCGGAAGCGCTGTTCGCCCACACCGCGGGCCTGCGGGTGGTCGCCTGCGGCGATCCAGCCGACGCCTACGCGATGATCCAGCAGTCGATCAGCTGCGATGACCCGGTGCTCTTCTTCGAGCCCAAGCGGCGGTACTGGGACAAGACGGAGGTCGACCTGGTCGGCGGTGTCGCGGCAGCGGCGGCACTCGACAAGGCCAGGATCCTGGCCAGCGGCACCGATGTCACCGTCCTCTGCTACGGCCCGATGGTCAGGACGTGCGCCGAAGCGGCGGTTGCCGCCTCGGCCGACGGCCGGTCCGTCGAGGTGATCGACCTGCGGTCGATCGCGCCGCTGGATACCGAGGCCATCTTCGCGTCGGTCCGCAAGACCGGCCGCTGCGTGGTCGTGCACGAGGCCCCGGTCACCGGCGGGCTCGGTGCCGAGATCGCCGCCTTGGTTACCCAGGAATGCTTCTACCAGCTGGAGGCACCGGTCCTGCGGGTCGGCGGCTACTCTACGCCGTACCCGCCGTCCCGGATCGAGGAGTACTACCTGCCGGACCTGGACCGGGTGCTCGACGCCGTCGACCGCGCGTTCACCTACTGAGAGGGCCCCATGTCAGAGCTGAAGCAGTTCAAGCTCCCCGACGTCGGCGAGGGCCTGACCGAGGCGGAAATCCTCAAGTGGCACGTCCACCCAGGCGACAAGATCACTGTCAATCAGATCATCGTGGAGATCGAGACCGCCAAGGCTGTCGTCGAACTGCCCAGCCCGTATGAGGGAGTTGTGGCTAGCCTGCTCGTGCCCGAGGGGACAACCGCGGACGTCGGCACGCCGATCATCTCGGTTCAGGTCGGGGCTGGCCCAGCTAACGGGGGTCCGGCCGACGCAGGCACGGCTGGCGCGGGCCCAGCCGGGGCGGGTGCCGCCGGGGCGACCGGCACCGGGGCGGGAGCTACTGAGGCGAACCCGGTCGGTGCGGGAGCCGCTGGGGAGATCTCGTTCCCGCCGATCGAGGGCGCCGTCGAGCCTGGCATACATGGCAGCCCGGCTCCGAAGCCGGAGCGTCAGGCCGTCCTGGTCGGGTACGGGGTCAAGCTCGGCTCGACCACGCGCCGGCCTAGGAAGACCGCGACCGCTGCCCTGGCAGGCGGCCAGGCCCAGCCGCCCGCGCCAGGCCCGGTGGCCGGGCCCAGTGGCGGCCCTGCTGTTCAGCCACCCCCGCCCCAGCCGCCCGCGCCCCAGCTGTTGGCACCGCAGAGCCCGCAGCCGCCCGCGCCACCGTCACCTGTGCCGCAGCCGCCGGCTGGCCGGATTGCCGTCCTGGCCAAGCCACCCGTTCGCAAGCTGGCCAAGGAACTCGGCGTCGACCTGGCCGGGCTGACCGGGTCCGGTCCGGCCGGCTCCATCACTCGCGAGGACGTCCAAACGGCGGCTGCGACGCAGGCCGCCGCCATCGCGGCCAGCAGCGCGACGGAAATCCCCGCGGGTCCCGGAGCGACTGGCCTGGCCAGGCTCGCTTCGCTGCCGCGCGAGGAGCGCATCCCGATCCGCGGGGTTCGCAAGCACACCGCGGCAGCCGTGGTGGCGAGCGCCTTCACCGCGCCGCATGTCACCGAGTTCCTGCAGATCGACATCACCGAGACCATGACGGTGACAACCCGGTTCAAGAGCCTGCCGGAGTTCGAGGGCGTGCGAGTCTCACCGCTGCTGCTGGTGGCCAAGGCCCTGCTGATCGCGGCGGCAAGGCATCCGATGATCAACTCGTCCTGGGACGAGGCGGCACAGGAGATCGTGGTCAAGCACTACGTCAACCTGGGCATCGCGGCAGCGACCGACCGTGGCCTGATCGTGCCCAACGTGAAGGACGCCCACGCCCTGTCCCTGCCTGACCTGGCACGTGAGATCGGTGACCTGACCGAGACCGCGCGGGCCGGCCGATCCACGCCGGCCGACCTGCGGGGCGGCACTATCACGATCACCAACGTCGGGATCTTCGGGATCGACACCGGAACTCCGATCATTACCCCTGGCGAGGCCGCGATCCTGGCGTTCGGCCAGGTCAAAGATGCACCATGGGTGCACGAGGGGCAACTGGCCGTGCGCAAGGTCTGCACGCTCGCGCTCTCGTTCGACCACCGGATCGTCGACGGCGACCTCGGCTCGGCGGCGCTGCGGGAGGTCGGCGCGATGCTGGGCGACCCGATGCGCATGCTCGCCTGGTCCTAGCCGTCCCCGCTACCTGCGGCAACCGATCGGAGCACTCATGCTCAGGCACGTCGCGGTGTTCTCCTGGCTACCCGAGGCAACCGACCAGCAGAAGCAGCTAGCGGCAGCGGAACTCGCCACCCTGCCACCGCTGATGGACGGGCTGGTCAGCTACCAGTTCGGTCACGACGAGCGCCTGGTGCAGGGCAACGCCGACTTCGCGATCGTCGCGGACTTCGACAACGCCGCTGCCTATTTCGCATACCGAGATCATCCGGCCCATGTCGACGTCGCCAAGCGGGCCATCCAGCCGATCACCAGGCAGCGGATGACCGTTCAGTTCGAGATCTGACCCGGAACGACTAGGAGGTCCAGCGAAACTCGCTTGACCTGCGCTAAGGGCTGGGTTTCTGATCATGGTAAACCCCAAGATCAGGTGATCTTTACCCCAAGCCGCAGCGGGCGCAGTGTCCTGATCGCGCGGTCTCGGCCTCGGTGATCACACTGCTGCCAGGGCACCGGCTGACGGAAGGGACTTGCGGGCCTGCGGGGGCAGCGCAGTAGTGCCCCTTCGTAGGCGCTCGATCTCGCCCCAGGCTGCCAAGTGGGCCAGCGCCGAGCGGACCTACCGCTCGGTGACATAGGTTCCCCAGCCCGGCACGACCTCGGCCAGGCCCTCGTCAACGAGCACCTTGAGTGCCTTCGCTGCCGTCGTCCGCGCTATTCCGTACTCCTGCACGAGACCGGCGATCGACGGCAGCCGCTGTCTCGGTGCCAGCTCGCCGGACTGGATGCGCTCGCGCAGGATCGCGGCCACCTGCCGGTACGGCGGCACATTGCTGTCATGGTCAACAACACTCACGGCGTCACCATAGGTGACCTGCATAGACACACGTTAGCGTTATGAGACCATGGAAGCCCATGGTGTACGTGGATAGTATGAGTGATGCACATGCAGCGGCCCGGCCGCGTGAGCGAACACAACGACCGGGCCTGACCGGAAGCGAGTCCGGCTATGTCAGATCATGGCGCACAAGAGCAGATCACACCCGGCTCCCTGGCCGCCTCGGACGAGCTTGACCGGCTCACGGCCGCTTACCCGGCATTCCGGTTCCGCTGCCAGACGATCGGCCGTCACGGTGCCCGCTGGGTCGCGGAGCGCAGGAACGGCCTGCACCCCGGCCTGCACTCCGTCATCACCGCAGACTTAGCGGAACTGCACGCGGCGCTCGCCAGCGAGAACGGGTCCTATCATGCCCGGTGACGCCAGCCGCGCCCGCCTGTTCTGCGAGTACGGCAAGCGGTGGGAGATCGAGCGGGTCGAGCCGGGGCACCGAGTGGGTGGCGGTCCAGCGCGCCAGCGAGCCCGTCATCCACGTCATCGGAGGGCGCGACCTAGCCGCGCTCCGCTACCGGATAGAGGCGGCCAAGCGCGAGGAAGCGGAGGACTAGCCAGCGGTCAGAACGCCGCTTCGGGCAGTTCCATCACATCAAGCGACGTCGCTTCGACGACCTCGAGCTCGGCCGTCAGGCGAGGCAGCACGGTCTCGGCGAAGAACCGCGCGGCGGCG
>Ga0208565_1000980_pt1 | contig 18234 bp, 12 predicted proteins | sample Sb_taG_7_FD_187706 | JGI IMG/M metagenome (GOLD analysis project Ga0208565, IMG submission 187706) | Peat soil microbial communities from Weissenstadt, Germany - Sb_50d_2_FS metaG (SPAdes) (version 2) | ecosystem: Environmental > Terrestrial > Soil > Wetlands > Peat | place: Germany...
GGCGTTCTTTTCGATAGAAGGTGGTCATTGCAAATTCCTCATGTAAGAAAGTGAATGAAGAGGAAACCTAACTTGTTTTTAGACTGATCCGTGTATCACCTTTAGGCCGCATCTGTGCAGCCTAACGCGCATGGAACCAATCGCCGCAAGTGGAATTCTAGCAAGCGGTTGGTCAATTGTGAGGGTTCCTCCTGCGTGATAGGCTGTTTCAGCCTAACGCTCATCGGGCCGTCGAGCCAGAAGATCGGCGGGGCTGCGAACACCCCGCCCACCGCGGTTCAAAACGTGGGTGTAGACCATGGTCGTGCGAACGTCGTTGTGGCCCAGCAGTTCCTGCACCGTACGGATGTCGTAGCCGTCGGCTAGCAGGTGCGTGGCAAATGAATGGCGAAACGTGTGGCTAGTTACGCGTTTGGTCAATCCGGCCCCGCGCACAGCCAGAGTGACCGCCCTCTGGACTAGGGACTCGTCGATGTGATGACGACCCTGATCACCGGTGTTCGGATTGCGCCACCGGCGTTCCTGCGGAAACACGAACTGCCAACCCCACTCGCGATTGGCTTTCGGATACTTGCGGGCCAGGGCATGCGGCAACTCCACGCGGCCGTAACCCTCGGCGAGGTCTTGCTGGTGGACGGCCTGCACACGTCGGAGATGGTCCTGCAGAGGACGATTTACTGCCTGCGGCAGCATCGTCACACGGTCCTTGTCCCCCTTTCCTTCGCGGACGGTAATCTCCCCTCGCTCGAAGTCGAGATCCTTGACCCGCAGGCGCGGCGCTTCGAGCAGCCGCAGGCCGCCGCCGTATAGGAGCATGGCGATCAGCCACTTTTCGCCGCTGAAGTGGGCCATGACGCGCGACACCTCGTCCACGGTCAGCACGACGGGCAACCGTTTGGGACGGCGTGCCCGGACGACGCCTTCAATCCGGTCGAGCGGCTGCTCCAGCACATGCTCGTACAAAAACAAGAGCGCGGACAATGCCTGGTTCTGCGTGGAAGCCGCGACATGATCTTCGACGGCCAGATGGGTCAGGAAGCGGTTGACGTCGACTTCGGCCAACTGTCGGGGATGCCGATGCTGGTGGAACTCGATGTACCGCCGCATCCAGTGGAGGTAAGCCTCTTCGGTGCGCCGGCTGTAGTGCCGGACGCGGAGAACCTCAACGATCCTGTCGTACAGACGAGGCGACGGTCGATCCGCAAACAGGCGGAGCGGAGCGGGACGGAGTTCGGCGGTGGACGGCATGAGGACACCTCCGCAAACCGTGGGGGAACATCCCCCGATGATGGGATTCTGCTCTGTCCCGATGCGTCCTGTCAATCATTGGGTTCCGTTGATCTCTCCCAATTCGAAAACGGCGATCACTTCGATGAGTCCCTTGCAGTCAGTTTCGCCTCAGCCATCGTCGGCGACACGACCCATTGATCGCAACGGGCTGACGCGTTGCGCTCGTCGGTCCGACACACCGACGCGCCTTCAGGGTTGCCTCGGGTCCTATCGTGGCTAGGTCGGCTTTCATGTCGCAACACTGGTTCGCAGCTGAACGGCCGTCACCCTCGGCCTGTGAACGCGCACCACGCACCACGCAACATCGATGACAACGATATGCGCATAGATGGTAATGATTAATCGTTTACCTAGAGACCAAGAACTCCAGACGGGGATGGTTCCCTGTCATCAAAGCGGGATGGGGGGCCACCCCGGGGGCCACGCGACCGACGATTTGACAGTGTCATATTGCCGATGATATAACACTGTCATGAAGACAGGCCGCACCGAACTTTGGACGATTCATCAGCTCAGCGCCGAGGTCGAGCGGGTCCTGGCCGTTGACTACGAGGGTTCCCGCAACGGTCGCGTCCGGGACATTCCCGACCTGCGGACGATCCGCTATTACACGACGGCGGGCCTGCTCGAGAGGCCTGCCGAGATGCGGGGGCGAACGGCCCTGTACGGCCGGCGGCATTTGCTTCAGCTCGTGGCCATCAAGAAGCTCCAGGCGCGCGGGCTGAGTCTGACCCAGGTTCAGGAGCGGATCGCGGGTGCCACCGACGCGACGCTCCGACGTCTCGCTGGCTGGCGGGCCGAGGCGGATGTGGAGATGAACGCGGACTCCGCTCCTTCGCCCGGGACCGGGCGGAATGTCGCGGCGGGTCCGTTTTGGAAATCTCTGCCGGCGCCGGTCCCCACTCGGCCGCAAACGATTGATGAGTCAAGCGAGCGCAAAGCCGCCAAGCCTGAAAGGTCGAGCCCATTTCCTTCGTATGAGGAGATGACATCGCTCCAGGCCATCGGGCTGGCGGACCATGTCGTGCTCCTGGTGGACCCGGCGAGGCCCATCGGTCGGCAGGAGCTGCCGGCGATCCGCAAGGCCGCGGCACCCTTGATCCGCTACCTGAGAAAACAGAAGCTGATCCAACCACTCCTGAAGGGAGAAGGCGATGACCAGGCCGCTTCCCCAACTGACTGACGAGGAACTCCCCCGGGCGGCGAGCGACGACGAACCGGGCTTCGGATCGCTGGCCACCGCAAAGGGGCTTCTCCCCCTGAGAGCGATGGACATCCAGGGCCGGATCGACGGCCTGCTGTCCCAGGTGACCGTTCGTCAAACCTTCGTCAACCCGTTCGATGAGCCGCTCGAGGCGACTTACATCTTTCCCCTGCCCGACCGCGCCGCGGTCCGGGGCTTCCGCATGGAAATCAGCGGTCGAACCATCAAAGGGACTCTCGAGGAACGAGCCAAGGCACGCCAGGATTACGACACGGCGATCGCGGCCGGCCTGCGCGCGGCCATCGCCGAGGAGGAGCGGCCGGGCGTGTTCACGCTCCGGGTCGGGAACATCATGCCTGGTGAGGAGGCGTCGGTCCACCTCGACATGACCGGGGTGTTGCCCTATTCCGGCGGAGAGGTCACATTCCGATTCCCGCTGGTTGTCGCACCCCGCTACATTCCAGGAACCCCCCTCTCCGGCCGCTCGGTCGGAGACGGCACGGCCGTCGATACCGACGCGGTGCCCGACGCCTCGCGGATCTCTCCTCCGGTTCTCCTGCCGGGGTTTCCCAACCCGGTTCGCCTCTCATTGGCGATCGACCTGTACGATGACAACCGCTGCGTTGCCACCGATGGCGTCCGGTCGAGCCTGCATGCGATCCTGACCGAAGAGAAAGGGGGCTTTCGCCGGATTCGGCTCGAGCCGGGCGACCGCCTCAACCGCGATTTCATCCTCCGGTTCCGCCTCGGCAGTCGCGACCCGGCGGCGCCCATCCACTCCACGCTGACCTTCCACCCCGACGGCGAAGGCGACGGCCGCGCGGGAACGTTCGCGTTGACGCTGATCCCCCCAGCGGGGGTCGAGCTCACCAGCCGGCCCCGCGATGTCGTGTTCGTGCTCGACCGCTCCGGAAGCATGGAAGGCTGGAAGATCGTGGCGGCCCGCAGGGCGCTGGCACGGATAGTCGACACCCTCGGCCCGGCTGACCGGTTCGCCGTGCTCGCGTTCAATAACGTAGTCGAGACTCCGCCCGGCCTGGCCCTGGACCTTGTCCCCGCGACCGACCGGAATCGGTTTTCCGCCCTGGAGTACCTCGCCAGGATCAATGCCCGGGGCGGGACCGAGATGGCCGAACCGCTCTTGCAGGCGGCCGAACGGCTGATCGGCAAGAGAGCGGATCACCAGAAACGGCCGGCTCGGGAACAGCCCGGACGCGATGCGATCCTCGTGCTGGTCATTGACGGTCAGGTGGGCAACGAAGACCAGATCCTCCAGGCGCTCGCGCCTGAGCTGGGCGGCATCCGCGTGTTCACCCTGGGAATCGACCGCGCGGTCAACGAGGCGTTCCTGCGGCGTCTCGCCGAGCTGGGTCGAGGCCGGTGCGAGCTGGTCGAATCCGAGAACCGGCTTGACGAGGTCATGGAGGCGATTCATCGCCAGATCGGTACGCCGCTTCTCACCGACCTGGCTCTGGAGCCGGAAGGGTTCACGATTGAGCCCGATTCACTTGTGCCCGAGCGTTTGCCCGACCTCTTCGGCGGCGCACCCGTGCTGGTGCTAGGACGGTTCCAGGGTCAGCCCGCCGGCCGCCTGGCAGTGCGGGCGCGCCGCGGCGGGGCTTGCCTGGTGCCAAGCGCTTGAAGGAAACCCACGCGACAACCCGGCCATCGCCTCGGCTTGGGCCAGGGGCCAGGTCCGCAAGCTGGAAGACCGCTACGTCGTCGCGGCGGAAGACCTCGGCGCACTCGAGCGCCAGATCGTCGCGCTCTCGCTCCGCTTTGGCGTGCTCAGCCGGTTCACCGCGTATGTCGCCATCGACCACGCGGAGACCGCCAACAAGGGTGGCAAGCTGCACCGGATCACCCAGCCTGTCGAATCGCCGCAGGGATGGGCAATGCAGGAACGTGCGTCGCGGTTGCTGTTCCCACATGACTTGAGGGGCGAAAGCTTCAGCCTGGAACCGAAGGCGGTCTCCGCCGCGTTCGATCGCACAGCCCCGCTTCCACGAACCAGGAACAGGGCCGTGGCCTTAAGAGACATGCTTGCAGCCGCGCGCGGAGGAGGCAAAGGTCTGAACGTTCTCACAACGCTTTACCTTATCGGCGCGGCCATTGCCGTGTTGATGATATTCGCGAACTGGGAAGGATATACTCGGCAAGAAGGAGGCGGCGCGATATTCGCATATTCGCTGTTCTTTCTACTGTGGGGCGGGCTGATCTGGGCTAGGGGACGTTGGGGGCCATCCACGTTTTCCGGGTCCCGGAAAGTGGGTGACCCTTCCGCTGAAAAATGCGGAATCCGGAATTCGGAGTGGGGAATGGGGAAGGAGAGAAATAGCAGATGACAAATGGCGGATAGCAGATGACAAATGGCGGATAGCAGATGACAAATGGCGGATGGCAGATGACAAATGGCGGATGGCAGATGCCGGATGCCGGATGGCAAAAGGCGGATGGCAGATGCCGGATGCCGGATGGCAAAAGGCGGATGGCGGACGGCAGAAGGAGGACTGCGGATGACGGATGCGAGGTGAGATCGGGTGGGCGTAGTGACGAGCAGAGCGGCGAGACAACAGTGGCCAGTGGCACGAGAATAGTGGCCAGTGAATCTGAAGGGCGGGAGATAAAGCCCCACGCCTCACGCCCCACGCCCCACGCCTCACGCCCCACGCCTCACGCCCCACGCCTCACGCCTCACGCCCCACGCCTACGTGTCCTGCCTTGAAGTGAGGGTCGGGCATGGGCCATGATGTTTCCGTCGCCTCGCGGGTTGTCGCCTGCCGCCCGGGATAGGTTGCTTCCGGGTGTCGTGATCGAGAGCCGCGCAGACGTGAAAGGACCTGAGTCGATGCGGACCATTGTGACAGGCGGAGCCGGTTTCATCGGATCGAACCTGGTCGACCGGCTGCTCGGCGAAGGGGCCGAAGTGACCGTGGTGGACAACTTCGACGCGTTCTACCCCCGGGCCGCCAAGGAGTCGAACCTCGCGCTCGCCCTGGGAAATCCCCGTTGCCGCCTGGTCGAGCTGGACATTCGCGACTCCGGGCAGGTCGCGCGCCTTGTCGAGCAGTACCGTCCCGAGGTGATCGTCCACCTGGCAGCCCGCGCCGGTGTACGCCCAAGCATTGAAGACCCCGCGCTCTACTCCGAGGTGAACGTGCTGGGAACCGTCCACTGGCTTCAGGCCGCGGCCAGGCTTGAGCCTCGCCCGCGGTTTGTTTATGCGTCGAGCTCGAGCGTGTATGGCGACCGGTCCGATGCACCGTTTCGCGAGACCGACCCGGTTGACTTCCCCGTGAGCCCCTACGCGGCAACCAAGAAGGCCTGCGAGCTCCTGGCCTTTACCTTTCACCACCTGCACGGACTGCCCGTGACCGGCCTGCGGTTCTTCACTGCGTATGGACCGAGAAACCGCCCTGATCTCGCGATCGCCAAGTTCACGCGTCTGATCGATCGCGGCGAGCCCGTGCCCATGTTCGGCGACGGCACAACCCGGCGGGATTATACGTTCGTCGCCGACATCGTCGATGGAGTGGTCCGTGCCATTGAGCGATCTTCTGGGCATCATCTTTACAATCTCGGAAATGCCGATCCCATTGAGCTGAGGGAGCTGATCGACGCGATCGGAGCGGCGCTGGGGAAGACCCCACTGATCCAGCGGTTGCCCGAGCAGCCGGGCGACGTGCGCCAGACTTATGCCGACATTGATCGTGCATCGGCCGAACTGGGATACAGGCCGAAGACCCCCTTTGCTGATGGGCTGGCACAGTATGTCGCCTGGTACCAAGCAAACCGGGCATGAGCACACTGCGCGATGACATGGGCGGGTGAGAGGGCTCGCCGTTCTGCATGCATCTTAATCCGTTTGCACATAAGAACCGCAATGCTTGCCAAATAATCGGGCTCAACACTCCTTGGTCGGTCCCGTAAAGAGTTCGGTCGCTTGATTGCATGCTTCCATATCCGTGGGATCGCACTATCTCTTGAAGGAGCAAGGTCTTTTCGCGTCCAGCGAATGGCCGCTGTCGACCTTCAATATGATCCCGAGGCTTTCTCCAACTAATTGCCGGTCTTGGCTTTTGATCGCGGCACGGATCTTGCTTTACTGCAAGCGCTCAGCTCACGCCTCGATGCGTATCATCGATTTTCATCGGGCGGAGCAGGATTGGGAGCGAAGACAACGTGGGCAGCACAACATGGAGCATGCGACGAACATGAGTGTTGCCACCACCGTTCATGAGAGCTCTTTGTTGCTGACACTCGAGGAAATCAGCCAGCTCATCTCGCATTCGCACAATCCCCACGAAACGCTTGGGAACATCGTCCGGCTGATCCAGGGGAGATTCTGTACCGATGTTTCGTCGGTCTATGTCCTCGAGCCGGAAAGTGGAGAACTCGTGCTCGCGGCCACGGTTGGGCTCGACCAGTCTGGCGTGGGCCGGGTTCGGATGAGACTCGACGAAGGGCTGACAGGATTGGTGGCCGAGCGAATGAGCCCGATCATGGAGCCCGATGCACCCATTCATCCTCGCTTCAAGTATTTTCCAGAAGCAGGCGAGGATCCCTATCACTCGTTTCTGGGAGTTCCCCTGATCGAGTCTGGAATCGTGCAAGGAGTGCTCGTGGTCCAGACGATGGAGCGGCGTCCCTTCTCTCCGAACGAGATTCGGATGCTGGTCACTGTGGGTTCTCAACTGGCCCCGCTGGTCTCCGGCGCGCGCATGCTGGAGCGTGTAGCCTCAGCCGATGTCGATACGCGCGAAGCGTTTGCAACCGCGGGACAATCAAGAACGCCACGCTGGCTCAGTGGCTGTCCACTGTCGCCAGGAACCGGTTGCGGACAAGCCTATCTGATCGGTCAAGACGGAATCCTGGGGGAGATTCCTGACTCGGTTGCGACCGACCCCGCCGTCGAACACCAGCGGCTGAACCGTGCAATGGAAGCCGCCCGCGAGGAGATCACCCGACTGAGCCGCCGAATCTCGCATCTGGTGGGCGAGGACCATGGCGCAATCCTGCAAGCGCAGCTCATGATTCTCCAGGATAGCACGGTTGAGCGCGACCTGGCTGGCTGCCTGGCCGCAGGCTCCACCGCGGAGTGGGCCCTGACACGAACTCTCGACAAGTACGTCGCGACGTTTCAGAAGCTGACCAATCCATTCTTCCGGGAGCGAATCTTCGACGTCAAGGATGTCTTCCGACGAATCATGTGGCACTTGCGCCCCCAGGCAACGGCCGCAACGCTGGGCGCGGAGCGGCTCGTCTTGGTCGCCCAGGAAGCCTCGGTACTCGACCTGTTCTCGGTGGATCTCGATCACCTTGTCGGAGTGGTCGTGGAACACGGGGGCCCTCACAGCCATGCAGTGATCATCGCCCGCAGTCTGGGAATCCCGATGATTGGCCAGGTGCCGGGGCTGTTCGACAAGTTCAAGGCCGGGGAGCTCCTGCGTATCAACGGCACCACCGGACAGATCGAGCTCGATCCTGCTGTCGATGTCAATGGCGAGGTCGATGGCGGCGAGCCCTTGCCGCCCGTGGTCGAAGCTCACCGCAACGGTCAATGCTCGGCCACGGTTGCCGACCGACCCGGGATGCCCCGAATTGAAGCCAACGTCAACCTTCTGAGCGAGGCCGCCCAGGTCCTTGCCAGCGGGGCTAGTGGTGTCGGTCTGTATCGCTCGGAGATGCTCTTCCTGGCTCGCCGAACCTTGCCGACAGAGGAAGAGCAAGTCGAGATCTACCGCAAGCTGATCGATGTGCTGAAGGGCCGTCCCGCGACCATTCGCACGTTTGACCTCCGCCCGGACAAGCTGGCGCACGGATCCACCGCCGCCTCCTCAATGGCACAGACGCTCGACTGGCGGCTGGTGCTGGAGTCGCCGATCTTGCAGCGGCTGTTCAAGGAGCAAGTGCGGGCCATCTTCCGCGCTGCGGCGACAGGACCGGTTCGGTTATTGATTCCTCTGGTCACCCGATCAAGGCTGCTCGATTTTGCCATCGCGACGGTCGAGCAGGCTCGCCAGGAACTGCTCCGCGAGGACCTGGAGTTCGGGCGCGATGTCCCGTTGGGGGTCATGATCGAAGTTGCGGCAGTCACGCCGCTGATCGATGCGTGGTCAGACCGGGTCGATTTCTTCTCCCTGGGCACCAACGATCTGATCGCCTCGGCGTTGGGAATCAATCGCGACGATCCCGTCGGCACGCTGGGAGACGACATCCTCCATCCGGGCCTGATCCGGATGATCGGTGACGTGATCGCCTCGGCGCATCGCGCGGGCCGACCGGTCTCGGTCTGCGGAGAGATGGCGGCCGACCCGGAAGGAGCCATCGCACTGGTTGCTCTCGGCGCGGATTCTCTCAGTCTCGCGGTGGATCGAGTCGCCTCCATCCGCCAGCTCATGAGCCGGCTTGACGTCGAGTCGCTGTCGGCCCTTGGGACAAAGCTGCTCGAAGCTCGGACTGTTGATGAAGTAAGGGCTTTGATCACTGCAATCATCCGGCCAGTAAAACCGGAAAGCGTCCGGGAGGGACGGGCCGAGGTTGTTTTGCACCATCCTTGATGAAGCGTGAGATGGAACGCACGCGCGTCGAACTGTTCCTTGCCTGCTCGGGACGAGCGTGCAACTCGAATCCGCAGCGAATCCGGGATGTTCGCTGGTCAAGACCGGCTGTCTCGGCTGACCGCCGGTACCTCGACTTCCACGCGATCGCGTCCCAGCGACTTGGCCCGGTAGAGGGCCGTATCGGCCCGACTCAAGACCTGGGAGGCAGGCTCACCGAGGACGGCCTCCGTCACTCCAAAGCTGGCCGTGAGGTTGCGTTCGCCGAGGCTCTCGGGAGTTGCCGTCACGGCGCTTTTTCTGAGCCGCTCGGCGACCTGGGTCGCGGTTTCCAGGGTCAGACCCGGCAGCAGGACGACAAACTCTTCTCCACCGAACCGGGCGACCAGGTCCACTGACCGGCACTGGTTCTGAAGAACGGCTGCGAACTGCACCAGCGCCTGGTCGCCGATCACGTGCCCCCAGGTATCGTTGATCTGCTTGAAATGGTCCAGGTCGGACATGATCAGCGAGAAGGGCTGGCCGGAGCGGTCCAGTTTTTCGAGGAAGTGCGCGAGCATCCGGTCGAGGTAGCGGCGGTTTGCCAGGCCGGTGAGCGGGTCGCGGTCGGCGACTTCACGGATCTGGCGAAACGCACTTTCGACGACCACGCTGGAAGTCGCGTCGCAGAAAACCTCGACGCAACCGATCACTGTTCCGTCGTCATTGCGGACGGGCATGATTCGCGCGTCCACCGAGATCCGCCGTCCATCCTTGTGCCGGAGGAACAACCGCTCGTGGACCGGACGATCCTGCTTCATCGCTTGCGCCAGGGGGCATTCCCGGTGACAAAGACCACAGCCGAAAAGGTCGGCATGGTCCATCAGCCCATCGAAACAATGCCTGCCGATGACCTCTGAGTCGGAGTACCCTGTCAGCCGCTCCGCCGCTTTGTTCCAGTACAGAATAACTCGCTGACTATCGACGAAGTGCACCGCGTCGTGGAGCTGATCGAGCAACCGCTTGTAGAAATCGAGATCGAGGGGCGCCAGTCCATTCAATGCTGCCGGAAGCGGAGCCCGGGGCCTCTGCTTGCCATTCAAGCAAGACGCCGTCCCTTTGATCGCGGTGTTGGTTTTGCCCTGGCCGGGGGACGGTGGGAACAGTGAGCCATTCGTCGCCGCCGGTCCGTCCTCGATCATGCCGCCCGGCTTCGCGAGCAGGGAATCGGCGGTCCTCCGCTTGACCAATGTCACTTCGTTGCCGGCTTGATTGAACGTCACGGAATCCATGAACGACTTCATGAGCAGCAGACCGCGGCCGCTGGGACGAAGCAGATCCTCGGGCTCGATGGGACGGTGGGCCCGGGAGGTATCAAAGCCGCATCCCTCGTCGCGGATCACGAATCGCGACAGGTCCGGATCGTGGGCGATCAGAAACCGGATGCGGCGATCCCGATAGGGAGCCTGGGCGGCCCGCTGTCGCGCCAGTTCGTGGTATCGCCGATCGTCCTCCTCGCGCAGCTTGAAACTGACTTCGAGATTGCCATGGAACAGCGCGTTCCGCAGCGCCTCGTCCAGGGCGATGGTCGTGCGCATCAACTCGGCGGAGTCCCAGCGGTCAAGCTGGGTCATCTCGTCCTGCAGGAATTCGAGGAGCGGGGCAATGAGGTCTGGATCGTTGCCGAGTTCAAAGCGCGATTCGCGGATGACCAGAGACTGCAAACACCGGCGGCGCCGGCTGCCCGCCGTCGCCGCCCGGAGCGCGCGCGAAAGGACGGCATGAAGATCCTGGGCCAGCCTCTGCTTGGGAACGTAATCGGTAGCTCCAACACGGAGCGCCTTCATGGCCACGTCCTCGCTGCCATGTCCGGTCATGACGATCACGGGAACCTGAGGGTGCTCGTTGCGAATCGCCCGGACCAGGTTCAGGCCGTCCATTCCCTCCATCTGGAGATCGGTCAAGACAACTGAGGTGGGATGATCCGCCAGACGGGCAAGCGCCTGGGTTCCGTCCTCGGCGTAGGTCGCGTGACACCGCGAGTCCTGGTCGATCAATCGGCCCGCGCGCAGACGATCAATCGGGTTATCGTCCACAACCAGGACTTCCGCGACCAGGCCGACAGTCCTCGAGCCTGAAGAACATTCCGCATGGACGTCGATTTGCGCGCTCATGAAGTCCACTCGCTGGGGTTCAAAGTATGGAAATCTCATCATCGAGTCGGTCTGGGGGGGAAAGCACAAGCTCGGCCGGGCGGCGTATGGTTTCGGACATCAGGGTCAAGAGATCATCGGTCAAGGCCTTGACGGAAGCGAATAGCTCCCTGGCCTCGACCAGCCGACCGGCTTTGCTCAAACGCTCGAGCTCGTGCAGGGGCGCCAGGGCTTGCGGATCCAGAAAGTGGCTGACCGATCCCTTCAAGGTGTGCGCCGAGCGCGCGGTCGACTGACAATCGCCATGATCGAGCCCGTCCTGGACGCGCTGAAGCTGATCAGGAGCATTGTTCACGAAAAGCTCGATCAGGTCTCGCAAGAGACATTCATCGCCGCCGGCCTGCTCGAGGGCGAACGATTGGTCAAAGCCGCTGGCATGAGTGACGCGTAAGGGAACCATGCCGCCAGCGGCAATGGCAGCCATTGCTTTGTCCAGGTCGGCCGACCGGACCGGCTTGGAGAGATAACCATCGAAGCCGGCATCAAGACAGCGATCCTGGTCGCCTTTCATCGCGTGTGCGGTCAGCGCGATGATGGGTGTGGGCCTGCGTCTGGATTCTGCTCGTTCCAGCGTCCGGATCGCCGCCAGAGCCTCGAAGCCGTCCATCTCCGGCATCTGGATATCCATCAACACCAGGTCGAAGGTCTCTTGCCGGCAGGACTCCACAGCTTTCTTGCCGTTGTCCACCACGGTCACCTCGTGCCCACGCCGCTGGAGCATCATCGAGACGACCTTCTGGTTAACCGGGTTATCCTCAGCCAGCAAGACCCGCAAGGGGTTTTCCCCGGCAGCCACGGTGCCAGTGATACTGGAGCGTTCGCTGGCAAGCAGGGGCGCCGGCGCAGGGCGCTTCCTGGCATTCGCTCCGATCATCGAGATGAGAACTCGACAAAGGTCGGTTTGACGAACGGGCTTGGTCAGGATCGCGTGAATGCCCATGGCCCGCAGCGGATGGTCGATTCGCGGATCTCCCCCGGAAGTGAGGACGATCAGGGCCGTGTCGCCAATCGCCGGGTCATCCCGTATCTGGCGCGCCAGTTCCAGTCCGTCCATCTGGGGCATCATGTAATCGAGCAGGACGGCCGCGAATCGCCTGCCCCTGGCTGCCTCTGTCCTCAGGGCACGCAGGGCCGCCGGACCATTGTCCACCAGGACCGGGGTCATCTTCCAGGAAGTCAGCACTTCCTCGAGAATCCGTCGGTTCGTGGCGTTGTCATCGGCGACCAGAATCGACAGGCCGGCAAGCTGCCCGGTGTTCTCGCCGCCCAGCGGGTCGGGCAGTTCCCGGGCCCGCACCAGGCGGACAGTGAATCGAAACGTGCTGCCGCGGCCGATCTCGCTGTCAACGGTGATCCGGCCTCCCATGAGCCCGATCAGGTGGCTGGAGATTGCCAGACCCAGTCCGGTTCCTCCGTAGCGCCTGGTCGTGGATCCATCGGCCTGCTCGAAGGGCTCAAAAATCACATTGAGCCGATCTGGCGGAATGCCGACTCCCGTGTCGCTCACTGTGAAGACGAGGTTCACCTGGTCGTCGGGTTCAAGGCCGCAGACGCGCTCGACGGTCACGATGACCTCGCCGCGCTCGGTGAACTTGATCGCGTTGCCGACCAGGTTGATCAGCACCTGCCGGAGCCGATTCGCATCGCCGATGACTCCGTCGGCCACATCGGGCGTGATGCGGCAGGCCAGCTCCAGCCCCTTGCCATGGGCACGTTCGGCAAGCGTCCGGATCGTCCCTTCCACCGTTTCGCGGAGTCCGAAAGGGACAGGATCCAGCGCCAGCTTGCCGGCCTCAACCCGGGAGAAGTCGAGGATGTCATTGATGACCGTCAGGAGCGAATCAGCAGAGTGTTTGACGATCTCGAGGTATTCCCGCTGGCGGGAATTGAGCTCGGTATCGAGCACCAGCTCGGTCATGCCGATAACGCCGTTCATCGGGGTGCGAATCTCGTGACTCATGTTGGCGAGGAATTCGCTCTTGGCCCGGTTGGCGGCCTCGGCGACCTGCCGAGCTGCACCCAGGTTGTTGATCAGCCGCAACCGGACGATGCCCAGAGTGACTTCATCGGCGACGGTCTCCAGCGCCGTGACCGCCGCCGTCGACAGTGACCGGCGCCCGCTGATCGCGAGGACACCTTCGAGCGCTGATCCGTGGGCCAGCGGAAAACCCGCGACGGCGACCATGTCCTTATCAGGGCTGGATTCCTGTCTCTTTTCTTTCAGCTCCGGGTCGCCTCCGCCGACGTACCTGGAGCGGGAACTGGCGACGCGGGCAAGGACCATCGCTTCCCGACTCTCGTCGCGGGCTTCAATGGCCCCCGCGCTGGCCTTCAACTCCGCCGCCTGGCTTTCCGGGTCCACCACCCAGACCTGGGCCAGGGCCTGCAGTTTCCGGGAAAGGACCGACATACAGCCATGAAGCATCGCTTCGACCGACTCTTCGCGTGTCAGCACGCCGCCGACCTCGGCCAGCATCTGGGAAAGCCGCGCGCGCTCCTCCAGTTCGGCTTCGTACCATTTTCGCGAACTGAGATCACTCATCACGCCGACCGCGTGCCACTGGCCGGCGAGCCGGAAGGCGGAGACGCTCAGCTCGATGGGAAACTCCTCACCATTCTTGCGGATCGCCGCCAGTTCCATGATTCTCCCGAGCCCGGCTGTCTCGTCCGTCCCCTGGACGATCGGCAGAGCTCTGCGATAGTCGTCGTGAAGCCTTGGGGGAACCAAGCGGTCAAGGAGTGGCTGGTCCAGCACCTCCTCTCGCCGGTATCCGAACGTCCGCTCCGCTGCATCATTCCAGTAGGTGATGCGTCCTCCGTCGTCGGTCACGACGATCGGATGGAGTGCCGCCTGGGTGATGCCTCGAAACTTTTCCTCCGAGGCTCGGATCTGCTCGGCGCTCCGGGCTTCGCGGCGTAACTGCCACCAGAGCAGGGAGATGCCCGCCATGCTGATCGCCACGATGCTGACGGCCAAGCGCTGCTCGCCGGCGACTCCTTCGAGCCCCTCGGAGGCATCCATCTCGACACAAACCATGGTTGCCGCCTTGCCCGTACCTCGGATCGGTGCGAACGCGACGTAGTTCGAGCTGCCGTCCCGACCGGTCGTGGGGCCTTGCACCAAGCTGGTGTTGATCTCGAAGAGCGACAAGACCTCCTCGGGATGGTCGCGCTCGTACTCGCCGCTCGCAGGCTCCTCCTGGGCGTCATCGTCCGAGCTCAGCAAACAGTGAACGTGCGTACCCTGACGCTCCAGGATCGAGAGGCGGCAATGGCCATGGTAAATGGATCTTACGGTGCGGAACTGATCGCGAATTCGAGTCACCTCCGTGGTGGCGGCGCCCGCGGGCTGCTCCTGGAGGTGATGAATCTGCTCCGGGCCGAGCATGATGGCGAGCGATTCCGCCAGGCCCTGAAGATCCCTCCTCAATCGCCGGTTCTCCATGTCTCGCACATGGAAGACAAACAAGAGGCCGCCCAGCAGTGCGGCGACCAGCAAGAAAACCATGCGCAATGCTAATCGCTTGTCCACGGCGCGAGACCGTGGACGGGGCTTTTTCATTCGACCCGCTCCTTGAACGCGAGTTCCCAGCCGGCCGCAAACTCGGCCGGATCCGCAACCCGAACCACGCGTGACTGAGAGAAGGTTAGGACACAAACCTCGGAGCGGAAGTGAAAACACGCACGCCGCATAGCCGGGCAATCCGCCAATTCCGCTTGCACACCCAGGAATTCAGGTTGAGGAATCGACCGGTCTCAGCGATTCCGTGTCAACAGGCGAAGCCTGGACTTGAGAGTCCGGGAGAGACTTTGCAAGGTGAGTCTCTGTGCGGAGAGCGCCGGGTGAATGCAGACAGGTAACCCGGGAGAATCGGGCTGAAATCAATCACCCATGACACTCGCCCCGTTGCTGGCATCAGCACTCAGCGCGGCTCGACGTGTGTGTGATCAAAGCGCTTGATCAACGTGACTTCATTGCCGCGATCGTTGTAACGAAAATCATCCACGAGGCCTCGGGCGAGCATGATTCCGAAACCGCCTTCGCGAAGACCGAGTTCATTACGCAACTCGATGTGGCCGATTGGGTCTTCGTCGCACGCGGCATGTGGCAGGTTCCTGGGATTGAAACCCGGCCCCTGGTCCTTGATGATCAGCGTGACCGACTCAGGGTCGATGCGATAGGTGATCCGCAAGACCAGATCAGCGTTCTTGCGGTGACCCCACTCGATGGCATTTCCTCCCATTTCCAACACGGCCTGTTTCAAGTCCTTGATCTGGCGGTCGGTGAGTGGGGTATGGGCGAACAGGTCGGCGAGCATGTCATGGGCCTGTTCAAGGTAAGTCAGCTCGCTGCGAATATCGAAATTGATCTCTCCGTAGGTACCCCGCTTCAGGTGCTCGTCGTGCCAGAGGAGCGCCTTCTCGATGACGTCGTGGAGCTGATCGGGCGTGAATGGCTTGATCAGGTAACCATTGGCCCCGACCCGCACGCCCGCGGCCCGATGCTGCGCATCCTGGAGCGCGGTCACCATAACAATGGGGATCAGATTGGTCTCTCGATTCCGCTTCAACTGGTCGCAAATGGCAAAGCCGTCGACGTCAGGCAGCATGAGATCGAGCAAGACCAGTTCCGGTTTCTTCACCGAGACGGCAGGCCAGACCTGCGCACCCGAGTAAAGCTGGATCGGTTCGAAGTCGCGAGCCCGAACGAGACTGGCCAGAATATCGTTGGTGTCGCGCTCATCGTCGACGATCAGAACGGTGCGCGGCATGGGGAAAACTCGAAGAAACCACGAAATCTCGCACGTTTCCTGTTGCTTGCCACAATCGACGGCAACCTCTGCGCCATTTTCGCGCGCGCCAGCAAGCGTGACAAGGGTTTGCAATCGACCAGCTCTCCGGTTGGCTCGACGATCCCGACCTTCACGGCCTGCCGAGCCGGTCCCGGGCTTTCGTGCGTACCCGATATGCTGACCACCAGCTCGCTGGCCACTCGCGATTGTTCCGCTATGTTCCGCTTCCCGCGGCGACCGCTTTGCTCTTCCCGTCTCTCATTCGTGGAGACTTCCTTGATCACTCCTCGGGCCGCGCCATGTTCGATCGAGCTGGATGGAGTCCACGTCTCTTGCGAGAGCCTCGACCGACTCGTCAGAATACGATGACTGGTGGTACGACAGCTCTTGACGCCTCACGGCATCGGCGATCGCCACGTCGCCTGTCCGAACCAGCGTCTCACTTTTACTCGATTGACTGGACCGTGAAGACATGAATGTCATCAGGATCATCGACGCGTTTGGCTACATCATCTATGTGGCGCTTGGCTTTCTTGCGGTGTGGGGCGTTTACAATGGAATCTTGCTGTATCGAACCCTCAGCAAGAAAACCCTCCGGGATCCCGAGCAGCTCATCAAGCAGGTGCAGGAGCTTTGCCAGGCCCGCAAGTTCGATGCGGCCGTGAGTGTCTGCCAGAGCTCGATTTACTGGCACAAGGCGCTTGCCCAGCTCATCGCAGTCGCCCTTCGAAACAGCGACAAGGGACTGACGAAAATCAAGCAGTTGCTGGTCACCGAGTTCCATACCGAGGTGATCGCGGGAATGGAAAACCGGCTGGCCTCGATCTCGACAATCGTCAGGATGGGCCCCCTCCTGGGGCTTCTCGGTACGGTCGCGAGCATGATCGCTGCGTTCAACCGGATCGGCGGCGCCGAGCAGGTTAATCCTCGCGCCCTGGCATCTGACATCAGCCTGGCGCTCTGGGCAACGGGCGCGGGCTTGTTGATTGCCAACCCGATGATGCTCATCGGCAACGATGTCCATGCGCGGCTGCGCAAGCTCAGGGATCGCACCGAACGGCAGCTTCAAGACATCCTGGAGATTCTCGAGCCTCTCGAGAGTCCGGGGCCCGCTCCCATTTCCCGCGGCGTCCGTGCCGAGACCGGCACGCCGCGGGCGACGGCATCCCGCTCTTGATCGAGGCGGAATAATCGACGTCCCGACCGTTTGCCAGGATCTCCGAGAGTTCAGCGCACTATCCCCCGTCTCTATCCGCTAGCTCGGTTGATCAACATGCTGCTCCGCCGCGAAGCTTCCGAGGAACGTGACGAGCACATCGACATGACGCCCATGGTCGACGTCGTTTTTCAGCTCATGACGTTCATGCTTTTCTCGGTGCAAATGACCGGCGGCGAAAAGGTCGATGTTCCCCCGGCCCGGCATGGCGTGGGCATCCCGGAGTCGACGGCCACCTTCTTGACCCTCCTGAAGCCCGCGGTCCCCGGTGCGGAGCCACGGCTCCTTCTGGGCCACGGCGAAGGAGACGTGGTCACCCTGGACCAGGCCCGCAAGGCCGTGGCCGGCGGAGTCGGCGCAGGCCGAAACAAGGTAATTCTTCAGGCCGACGGTGATGTCCCCCACGGCGAAGTTATCAAGGTCTCGTCGGCCATGACCGAAGTCGAGGGAGTGACAGTCCATATCGGCGTCCAGGAACCTCAAGGCACAAAATGAAATCCTCCTTCCTCTTGCTCCGTGCAATCAAGCCTTCAATCACTTCAGCTTGACGCCAGGACAGTAAGGGCGGTAACCGTGGCCAACTGGGATATCTTTCACGCCGATCGCCTGGAGCTCGAGCGCGGGCAAAGTGCGCAGGCCATTCGCTCGGCCCTCGCCCGCGGCGACCTCCGCGATGACGACCTCGTCCGTCCGGCGGGAACCACCGTTCCCTGGGCCCGCATCGCCGACATCCCGGAACTGTTGGCCCCGGCGCCGGAACCCGCTCCGGAACCTCGACCGACCGCGCACAGACCATCTGCCGAGGCTCCCCGGCCCGAGGATCGACTGCCGGATTTCGAGGAGGTCCAGCCCAGCCTCGAGCAAGTCATCCCGCCCCCCAAGAAACACCATCCCACCGAGCTGCCCGGATCGTTGACGTCCGATGTCGCATTTCCCGTTCTCGATGAGCCCGAACCGCGCCCGCTGCGCGCACCGGGTA